>LNFM01000012.1_pt1 | contig 178904 bp, 162 predicted proteins | sample 596031 | NCBI WGS metagenome assembly LNFM01 (sample SAMN04254537, study PRJNA301005) | activated carbon metagenome | isolation source: dual media filters at the Ann Arbor, Michigan drinking water treatment plant | place: USA: Ann Arbor | reverse complement strand
TTTCTTCTGGTGCCGCGTCAATTTGATCGTACGCTTTTGCTTCGCCACCAAATTTCTTCGACAATACTGTCGCAATCGCTGCGGTCAGTGTGGTCTTGCCGTGATCGACGTGACCAATCGTGCCGACGTTGACGTGCGGCTTGGTCCGCTCGAATTTGCCTTTTGCCATTTTGAACTCCTAACAATTTTGATGAGAATGTTCAGGCACACGCCCGACCGACTTACTGAAAAACTGAAACAACTGAATTCTTTGGTGCCCTTTACGTGGATTGAACACGTGGCCTCTCCCTTACCAAGGGAGTGCTCTACCACTGAGCTAAAAGGGCAAACTAGCCGTCCGATACCACACTACAGCGGCACGTCCAACCTTAAAACTGGAGCGGGTGAAGGGAATCGAACCCTCGTCATAAGCTTGGAAGGCTTCAGCTCTACCATTGAGCTACACCCGCGAGGGCCACCTAATCTTCGCTACCACTACTTACTCAACTTAATAAGCTTCCCAAGAAACTTGGTGGAGGGGGCTGGATTCGAACCAGCGTACTCGTAAGAGAACAGATTTACAGTCTGTCGCCTTTAACCACTCGGCCACCCCTCCGCGGGGAACCCCAAACTATAGGGGAGTCGACACCTCTTGTCAACAACTGCAAGTGGTTTGGTGCGTAATATTTTCAAAAAATTTCAAAGCCAATGCACTTTCGGTCAGCTTTGATGGGTAGCGCCGATGCTAGAAACGCGTTTCCCTCGCCGCACGCAGGAAACTATCAAGAATCGGCGTGCAATCCAGTAGCTCGGCACCACCGGCCCGGTGGAATTCAGGATGCCATTGCAAACCCATCACAAAACGAGATTTGGTGTGACGCACCGCCTCTACAATATTGTCGCCTTCAGACACAGCCTCAATCATCAAATCGCGGCCCAGATCACGGACAGCCTGATGATGTATCGAGTTCACCAGCGGTGTTTGCGCGGGAAACATGGACGCCAGCGACGAACCAGGTGGAAATTGAATCGTGTGACGATGACTATCGTACAAGTCATTCACGTGCGACTTGGCCTCTGGTACATCCGACGCGATGTCTTGATATAACGTGCCGCCGAATGCAACATTAATCAATTGGCAACCACGGCAAATGCCCAGAACCGGCTTCCCGGCTTCGACAAATTCATGCAACAACTCCAGCTCATACATATCACGGGCGCTATCACCTATCCATTCGGGACGGGTGGCAGTTTGCGAATATGTTTGAGGTGCGACGTCGGCACCGCCCTGCAACACCAGCCCATCAAGATGCTTGGCATAGTCACGCAGGCGTATCTTGCTCGGATGCAAAAGTCCATTGGTATTCACAGTGGGAATCATCAGCACCAACACATCGCGCGACATGACCCACTGTGCGATTGACTCTTCCAGGTACTGCAAAGTCTTGCCTTGCAAGCCGCGCGCGCCGGCTTCCGGATGAAAAATCCGGGCAGATACGCCGATTTTCAACGTCCTTTGCGTCAGACGACGACCAACCTGATCAGACAGACTTTGCACGCGCGCAGAAAAAACACGCCAGGTTTGCTTCCACGGCGTGTCATCCGGCAGCTGCCATGCCGGCGCACTATGCTTGCCGAATTCCATCTTGGCAGCGGGTACGTAGGGCGCAGCTGTTGCACGCGCAATCGGCGGCTCGGCCTCCGCAGCAGTGTCTGCCGCAGCGGGCTTCGGATTGTGATCTGGAGTAGGCGTTTCGGAAGGAGCAGAAACAGTAGGCGGCAATTTACTATCGGAATTGTCAGACATGGCATCACTTTAATATCGAGAAGAAGTAGACAACAGATTGCAACAATCTATCCGCGCTCGCGCAACATTCATTAACAACATGAGAAAATCATAGAACACCGCCCAAGTTGACGGCAAATTAATGAATGGCCTATGAAGTCCAAGCATGGGACTTGCATTTTCGGCAATCATAGGGCTGGCCATTGACTCGCTAACTGCTCGCCAACAAAAAGCGTATTGCACTAGAAGGCATAATGCCCGCACCGATCAACCGTCTTTCGACACTCATCAACTCGCGTAGAACATCATGCTCATCATTTACCACAACCCGCGCTGCTCAAAATCACGCGACGCACTAGAACTGGCGCAACAATTTTCAGCACAACATCATCTTGATCTAACCGTTGTCGATTATCAAAAATCGCCGCTGACGTTAGCGCAATTAACTGAGCTGCATCAGGTTTTGCAATCGGAACAAACCGTCAGCGTCCTCGATATGGTGCGCGACAATGAAGAATTGTTTGCCACACTTGCATTACAAGATGCTGACGATGATGCCTTATTGGCAGCGCTCGCCGCCCACCCGCAACTATTACAAAGGCCGATCCTCCACTTCAATCAACGCGCCATCATCGCGCGGCCGGCAGAATTGGCCAGCAACATACTGCAAATGAAGTAAGTACAGAGGCTCACGATGTTGGTCGCCAACATCGTGAGCAATTATTGTGCAGCTGCTTGATTTTGCACGTCACCCCTGATAGCAGGCTGGCTTGGAATACCATCGACGCCTGTGATTTTGTATTTTTTCAAAATATCGCGATGCATCCCGGCCAATAAAGACAGACGCGGATTACGCGGATCCAAACGGCGAGCATCAGCAACATAGCTGCGCGCTTTTTCGCCCAACTGCATATCCCAGCCCATATTATCTAGACATTTAAGTGCCGCCACCGCCGCATTGAAAACCACTTGCGGGTTGTTCGGCAATTTTTCGGCCGCTTGCGACATTAATGTAACCGCACCCTGGAAATCGCCCAGACGCGCCTTCTCTGCACCGGCAGAAACCAGATCCACCACCTCATTTTTGCTGGCTTGTGTCACACGCTTGACCAGGTCTTCGCGGCCGCCTTCCTGCAACAAACGCATCGCACTGCTCATCGCCGCAGCAGTAGGCGCGTTACCTACGACCGACGTCATGATCTCGACCACGCCTTGCTCCATGCCGTTTTCCAGACAGTTCTTTGCCAACGCGATCTTGGTCTCGTTGCTCAAGCCTATTGGTTCTTTACAGGCGAGCAAAGCCACTTCCAGCTCTTCGGTCGCCTGCACCTTGTCGCCGTTATGCCGATGAAACATCGCGCTCGCGATCGCCCGACACGCTGCAGTTTTCTTGAGACCTGACAATGATTTCGCAAGGTCGCGAATAATCGCAGGTACCGATTTTGTTTCACCTTTGGCGAGCGATGTTTCGACCAACTGCACATGATCTTCCGGTTCGCGGAATTCGGAAAACTTGGCCTTGCTGACAACTTGTTGAAAAATGCGATGCGCCGTTTCCGTATCGCCGTTTTGCAATGCAACCTTGCCCAGTTTGCGCAAACGTCGCAAAGCATGAGGCGAACGTGTGACAGCGCTTTCCAGCGTCGCTTGCATCGCCGTCAAATTACCTCTTGCCTCTTGCGTCTTGGCGAGCCAGTCATAGGCGTCAAGAAATTCCTTTTTTGTCTCTATCAATGCACTCAGTTTTTCTTCGGCTTCTTCGAAGCGCTCTTGCATGAACAAGGTGCTGGCCAAACCCAGATGGGCCCACGCAATCGACCGCTTGGACAATAAGTCGGTATAAATTTCTTCCGCCGCACCCACCTCGCCCAGCGTCAGGTGCATCTCTGCACGCAAGCGAAGAAAATCCACGCGATGCGGCGCTTTAGGGCCCTCGCCCGCCTGACAAATTTCTATCGCCTCACCCAGATTGCCGAGCTCCATCATCCGATACACCGGCATCAGCGCATTGCGCTTTTCGATCGCTTTGGATATACGCTCCATCAATGTATCGGCGGTAAATGGCTTCAATACGTAATCGTTCAACGCCAATTCAGCGGCACTCACCACTTTACCGTGCGTACGCTCGGCAGTCGCCATGAAGAACACAGTCGATAGTGGAATCAATTTGTTGTGTCGCAAGTCTTCCAGTAATTGCTGACCGTCCTGCTGCTCTTCGCCCAGATCGTATTCGCAAATCACCAAATCGAAGATTTTTTGTTTCAGGGGTCGAATCGCTGTGCCAGAACTGTTTGCATATTCGATCTTGCTCATGCCGCCCAAGCTCAGCATATTGTGAATGCTGGCGCGCATACCTGCATGCGGCTCAATAATTAGTGCGGTCAGTCCAGCGAGTTCTTGCATGATCTTTAAAACCATTAGAAATAAGTACCGCGCCCGTCATCGGATAAATGAAAGCACCATTACTGCAGAACAATATTACATTTGTTAATCGGCGTCATCGCAATTGTGACGCGCGCACGACGTGAGCGAAAATTACGCGCACCTACACACAACTTGATGAGAAATTGACAAGGAGAATTTGAAGCAAGCAACAGCGCGGTACAACAAGAATTCGGCGGCGACTCAAACGATCCCGATATCCGATGTAGGCTCTTCGACGACCACCTGGTTCCGACCGCCTTGCTTGGCCATGTACATCGCGGTATCGGTACGCGAAAAAAGATCCAGCACCGACTCGCCCGGCATATGTTGCGTCAGGCCGATAGATACCGTTACGCGATTGCGCAATTTTTCATCCCAGTCAAAATGCTCGACCTGCTCGCGTATGCGTTCAGCAACATTCAGAGCCGCCAGCAATGAAGTCTCCGGCAGGACCAGCAAGAATTCTTCGCCGCCGTAGCGACCAAAGATATCCCCTTCACGTATGTTCTCTTGCGCAATCCGTGCAAATACGCGCAAGACTTCGTCCCCGCCCAAGTGACCGGCTTCATCGTTAATACGCTTGAAATGATCCAGATCAATCACAGCCAGGCAAAGCGGCGTGCCGGTTTCATCCGCCAGGCGCTTTTGCTGTTCGAGTGCAGCGACGATATAGCGGCGATTAAAGCAACCGAGCAGGACATCGCGTTGCGCATCCTCTTCAATATCCCTGATTTTGCGATTCGCCTTGAACAAGGCACTGTGCAAACGCTGCACCCGATTCGCCAGCACGGCAAACGCCGGGAGCGTCACTGCCAGCACCAGGAATTGTGCGCATTCCAGCATCAGCACGTCATTATCGTTACGCGCGGTGTAATGCGAGGCCACTACCACCCCATAGCCGACCAAAGTCGCACCGGCAAGAAACAATACCTCACGCGGCGTAACGCGATGCATGACAAAAGCAAGGATGAGGAACAGGAAAGGGATAAAAGCGATTTGCGCAACCGGCGCTACATAGACCGTGTAAAGCATCACACCGATGGCAGAGAGCGTAATCGGCAAGCGCAGATTTTTTTCCTGGGCTTTAAGATTCAAACCCAAGGCAAAACAAAGACGGAAAAACAGAAAGACTGCCGCGATCAAAATGGCATTCATTTGCAACACGCGAAGTTCGATCAAATCCGTCAAATAGAAAATCGCGATGACCGCCAGATAGATCAGCGCGAGCACTGCTGAAAACATCAAGCGCTTGATGCGTGCATCCTGACGGGCATTCAGATCAACCGGCGTCGTCTGTCGTGCACGCACTACATGGACTTTAGCCTGATTGGTTTTGGCGTGATACTGCGATGTTTCAGAGAAAAATTCCAGCTGACGCCCAGCCTCGTCCAACGGAACAGAATCCGCGTGTGCATCACCTTGCGAAACAGCATTTTGATCACCCGTCTGCCGCATGAAACCCACCGAGAATGGTTTGTCTGAAACAAATAAACCAGCTGAAACGCAGCCAATTTCCTTTGAGCAACTAAATCACATCTTGCAGTAAATCGCACGCAATATAATGCCTTTTTAACTATTCGTCACAATCGATACGCACTATGCCTGCAATTTATCTGCAAATAATCTCAATTTCGTCGCAATTACGCCGCATTTTCTGACATGTCTGCGTCCCTTACAGTTTTGCCTGCTCTTATCCTGCGCGCCGGAACTATCGTAATAGTGGCACCCTTGCGCGAGCAAACTGGCGTCTAGTCCGCGCCAAAACGACATGTTTTGATGCATATTTCCAGCCCGTCGCTGAATGACATGAGCGTATCGGAGCAGGTATCATTTCAACGTGGAAATAAAAAAGGGCCGGATAAATTATCCGGCCCTTTTTTATTCAGCTTTTGCTATGCATCAGCTTTCATTCTCTGACGCAGGCTGTTCCGCCTCAGGATTCAGTTGAGTGATCAGCAAGCGATCGATACGGTTTCTATCCATATCGACTACCTCGATGCGGTAACCTTCCCACTCAAAATAGTCGGACATTTGCGGAATGTGGCCCAGGAAGGTCATCACGAAACCGGCCAGCGTGTGATACGTGCCCGAAGCTTCTTCCGGGAAGCGCACTTCGGTTTCCAGCAATTCACGGAAGCGGTCAAACGATACGCCACCATCGATCAGCCATGAACCATCGTCGCGACGAACGCCGTCAACTTCATGATGCTCATCGATTACCGACACATCACCAACCAGCGCACCCAGCACGTCACTCAATGTCACAATGCCTTCAATTTCGCCGTATTCGTCGATGACCAAAGCCAGTTCCGCACGATTTTTCTTCAGGGTTTCCAGCAACTGCATCGCGCTGATGGTTTCAGGCACGAACAGTGGCGGACGCGTTGCGGCGGCAATATCGACTGTCGCGATCGATTTGCCACGGATGGCCTGCTCAAAAAGACTGCCAGCATGAACAATCCCGATGACATGCGAAATGTCGCCTTTGCAGACAGGCAAGCGGGTATATGAACTGTCAGCGATCTTGGCCAGATTGACTTCAAGGCTATCATCCAGATCGATAAAATGTACGTCCAGACGTGGCGTCATCAAACCGGCCACACGCTGATCATCCAGGCGCAAGGCGCGCGATACGATATCGTGCTCGGTTTTTTCAAACAGACCGGCATCCGCACCTTCGCGGAACATGCCTGCGATTTCTTCTTCTGTGACTGAATCATCTTTCTTGTGATGCATGCCGAGCACGCGCAGGATGAATTCCGTGGTGCCAGTCAATACCTTGACGAAAGGTCCCATCAGGCGCGACAACCACAGCATAGGTGCGGCAACCAGCGAGGCAACGGCTTCCGGATACTGCATCGCGATGCGTTTAGGTACCAGTTCGCCCAGAATCAATGAGCCGAAGGTAATACCGACCACCACAATACCCAGCGCGATTTCGCGCGCATATACGGCGAGGATAGGAATCATGGCAATTTCAGGTTCCAGCTGTTCGACCAGCGACGCTTCACCGAACGCACCGTTGAAAATGCCGATCAGTGTGATGCCAACCTGAATAGTGGATAGAAAACGGCTAGGGTTATCGGACAGATCAAGTGCGGCCTTGGCGCCGCGACTGCCGTTTTCAGATAATTTTTGGAGACGAATGCGTTTGGAGGTAACGATCGCTATTTCGGACATGGCAAAAACACCATTGACCAGGATCAAACCAAGAATAATTAATATGTCCACTACTAAGGGAACTCACGGTTAAACCCACAAGCCCTACTGTTAATAAGCCGTGAATCATATCATTAGCACGCCATTCATCGCAAAAACTGCGAATTTTTTAGCTAAAAGCGTGGATTTTCCGGCAAACCGCCATAACGTCAGCTGCGCTTGACGATTTCGGCGACCAGGAAAGCAACTGTCGACCACAGCACCGTAGAACCGAAAGGCAGGACGAACATCCGGCCGAAAAAATTAAGTTTGACATCGCCTATGACGCGCCCGACGCCGATTTTTACCAGTATCCAGGGCAACAAGGCGTAGAACACTGTCAAGCCGATAAAAATGACTGCTACCCACCGAATCATTGCGCCTCCTTCGTCGAACATCCACAGCAGATACAGAACCGTTGGCAATCGCCAAGCCTGGCATTTCGGTCAAAAGAAATGAGCGACCAAAAACACCACCAGAGATAACAATATAGTTGAAGCAAAAGGCAGGAATATCGTTTTGCCAAATATCGTAAAGCGCACATCGCCGGGCAATTTGCCGACGCCGAATTTTTGCAACCATGGCAAGGCGGCCGAAAACACGATCACAGCGAGAAAGATGACGAGAAACCAGCGGAACATGAGCAGCCTTCCTACGCGATGACAGCAACCAGCTCAAGCTGGACGGCTGTTTTTTAAAGCCGGCGACTTTGATCGGCGCGGTCGAACGCCGTTGGCAACTGCACATTCAATCCGACCACCAGCACTTTGAATAATTCACCCATTTCGGCGGGCGAAGTCAGTTTTTGTACCGCATTGGCTTGCGGCAGATAGGCGCGTGCATCTTCCGGTGAGGTTTTCAGCAAGCGGTCACCCAAGCCGGCCGTCAGCAAAAACGCCGCCTGGCTCATATAGCCCAGCATTTCCAGCCCGTTGTTGACTGCAGCATACGCCATCGCCGTAAAATCGACGTGCGCCGTAATATCCTGCAAACCCGGCAAATAAAACGGATCGGGATGCGCATGATGGCGGTAGTGACACATCAACGTGCCTTCGCTACGCTGATCCAGATAATATTCACTCGCTGGAAAGCCGTAATCCAGCAAAATCGCCGCACCTCCCTTGCCGGTTTGCTCCAGTCCGGCGGCAAACATGCTGGCCAGCGAGCCCATAAAGCCGATGGCGATAAGATGTACTTCAGTCAAATAGCCAGCTGACAATTCTTCTTCAAACGGAATCTGCGCCACCAAAGACGCATCACAAGGCTGATCGACAAATACAAATTTGCCATCATCAAAAGAAACGCCACGCTCCAGCCAACCGTTATCACTTTTGACAACTAAAGAAACCGGCATCGCATCCAGCACTTCATTGCCCAACACCACACCAGAATAAGCAGATGGAAAATCATCCAGCCACTTAACTTGCGGGAAATTGGCCAAAGTCTGTTGTTGACGCGCGCGCAGTTCGCCCGACAATTCAACAATAGAATAAGACTCCAGCGGAATTCCCGCCGCTGCGCATTCAGTCAGAATATCCAGCGCCAGTTTGCCGGTGCCGGCGCCGAATTCGAGGATCTGCGGCACGCTTTGCGCCATCAAATCGCCAGCGGCATGCGCCAGAGTTTCACCAAAAAGCGACGTAATCTCGGGCGCGGTTGTAAAATCACCGTCTTTGCCAAGTTTTGCAGCGCCGCCGCTGTAATAACCGACGTCCGGCGCATACAGTGCCAGCTCCATGTAACGGGCAAATGAAATCCAGCCATCATGTCGGCGAATTTCTTCAGCGATCAGGTTCTGGAGTGCGTGTGACGCGACTAGGGCGTCCGGGGATGGTTGAGGCAGTTGCAGTTGCATGGCGGTATTGTAAAGAAATCAGCAGAAGACACAACACTAGCTTCCATGTCCACAGACCAAACATCAGTTTCAAGAAAAACAGCGCTGGTTACCGGCGCGGCCAAACGCATAGGCCGCACGATTGCGCTCGCGCTGGCACAGCGCGGCTGGGATGTGATCGTACATTACGCGCGCTCAGCCGACGAAGCACACGCGACTGTTGCCGCAATCGAAGCGCTAGGCCGCAATGCAATTGCCCTGCCGTGCGACTTGAATGATGAAGCTGCCGTCAAGGCGCTGCTGCGTACTGCCGCCGCGCAAATGGGGCCGATTTCCTGCGTAGTGAACAATGCGTCGCTATTTGACTACGACAGCGCGACCGATTTTTCTGCCGCGTCGCTGGATGCGCATATGCGCGTCAATCTGGTTGCCCCGGTATTACTCGCACAAACGCTGTTCGAAGAAACCGCCGATGGCGAACAATCGGTAGTGATCAATTTGCTTGATCAAAAACTGTTCAATCTGAATCCGGATTTTTTGTCTTACACCTTGTCGAAAGCGGCGTTGCACAGCGCCACCACGATGCTGGCGCAGGCACTCGCTCCGAAGGTGCGCGTGGTCGGTGTGGCGCCCGGCATCACGCTGGTATCCGGCGATCAGAGCGAAGCGGAATTCGAGCGCGCGCATAAAGTCACCCCGCTGGGTCGCTCCAGCACGCCGGAAGATATCGCGGCGACCGTTTGCTTCGTCGCCGAGTCGCGCTCGATTACCGGCACCACCATCGTCGTCGATGGCGGCCAGCACCTGATTCCCTTGCAGCGCGACGTGATGTTTGTCGCCTCCTGATTTTTAAGATTCTTCACCCGCAAGATTTTTTGCAATACAACTGGTTCAAAAATAGATATGAATTCCTTCCTTTTCCATCCCCAGCTCGCCGATTGCCGTCGTTTGTTTTTGAGCAATTACGAAGTACAAATCAATATCGGCGTGCACGAGTTTGAAAAGAAAGGCGAACAGCGCGTGCTGATCAACGTCGATCTGTTCATACCCTTGAATGAATCGACACCGACCGCCGATACGCTGGATGAAGTCGTCGATTACGATTTCATGCGCAGCACGATCGCCAAACGCATGGCCGAAGGTCACGTGCATCTACAGGAAACTTTGTGCGACGACGTAATCAAGGCGATGCTGGCGCATCCGAAGGTCCGTGCTGCACGCGTTTCCACTGAAAAGCCTGACGTCTACCCGGATTGCGATTCGGTAGGCGTAGAAGTATTCCGGATCAAGGGGAACTGATATGTCCCAGACTTTAATGAATGATGCTTTGGATTCAGCCGTAGCGAATTCAAATGCAGTACCGACTGAAACAGCCGCTGCCCTGAGCTTCAAGGCCAGCGAAAAGATCGTCTACGAAAATAACAAGTTGCACAAACGTCTGTGCCGCCAGGTCGGTCAGGCGATCGGCGACTTCAACATGATTGAAGACGGCGACAAGATCATGGTGTGTTTGTCCGGTGGCAAAGATAGTTACGCGCTGCTGGATATTTTGATGACGCTGCGTGAACGCGCACCGATCAAGTTCGACATCGTTGCAGTCAATCTGGATCAAAAGCAGCCGAATTTCCCCGATCACATTTTGCCAACGTATTTGAAAGAACTCGGCATTCCATTCCATATCGAGAATCAGGATACCTACAGCATCGTCAAGCGCCTGATTCCGGAAGGCAAAACGACTTGTTCGCTGTGCTCACGCCTGCGTCGCGGCATTCTGTATCGCGTTGCCGATGAACTGGGCTGCAACAAGATCGCGCTCGGCCATCATCGCGACGACATCATGGAAACGTTTTTCCTGAATATGTTTTTCGGCGCGAAGATCAAAGGTATGCCGCCAAAATTGCAATCCGATGATGGCAAGCACATCGTGATTCGCCCTTTGGCGTATGTGAAAGAAGCCGACACCGAGCGCTATGCGCAAGTGAAAAACTTCCCTATCATTCCCTGCGATCTGTGCGGCAGCCAGGAAAACCTGCAGCGCAAACAGATCAAGAACATGTTGCGTGAATGGGAGAAAAAACATCCAGGCCGCGTCGACAATATCTTCTCGTCCTTATCGACAGTCGTGCCATCGCATTTGATGGATGGCGAACTGTTTGGCTTCAAGGATTTGAAAGCGACGGGTGAAGCGATGGCGAACGGCGACATCGCGTTTGATGAGGAACCTTGCTCTACCGGCTCCACTGTTTCCAGCATTATTCCACTGCGTTCGGAAGAGTAATCACTCGCAGGCTTTGCACGCGTCATGCATGCAAAGCCTTGCCGCAAATCTTCTCTATCGGCTTTAGCAGCAGACTATTAAGCCGCAGCCTTGGCTGACAAGCGGTTGAAATCGCTTATCCAGTCCTGCAAGGCTTTTACAAAATGTGATTTTTGATCCGCAGTTGCCATGCGCATCATCTCTGCCACCAGCGCCGCATTGGCATCCGTCAGCGCATCAAAGAAAGCTTGCGGCTCCTTGTTGCCGTAATGATCCGTGGTCGCTGCCACATACTTCTTGATCATTGCCGTCGTCGCCTCCTTGCCGGGCTTTTCACTGTGGATTTTTTTCAGCAAGGCCACCAGCTCCATCTGGCGTCGCATGCGATCAGCCAGTACCAGCTCATTGTTCAACGGACGCGCATCCGATAAGGCCCGCAACTTTTGCTCCTGTGCGCGGCTGAAGTTGCCGAACCAGTATTCAGCCTGTTTCATCATTTTCTTGTAACGGAATTCCTGCCGACTAAGGCGATCGCCGCGCAGGTATTCCTTGCGGAACTTGAGATTATTCTTCTCCAGCTTTTCTTCAATATGGGTGATTTGCGCCGGCGTCAGCGACAAGGCCAGATCGGCAAGCTCCGGCGCGGCACGATCCGTGACCAGCGTCAGATACTTCCGACCTTCTTCATAGTCGTTCAGTAAATCGGCTTTGCTCACCGCGGCCAGATCGCGATGCTGTATGCGCGAGACCAACTTTGCATAATCGCGCAACTGGGTTTTGTGATGCCATGCGAACAGATCTGCAAGACGACCTTTGACCAAAGACTTTTGCCCATCTTCAAAATCGACGTAGCTATTGAGCCACCAGTAAGAAACGGTTTCACCGTTATTGAAGCCTATGCGCACAGCGCTGCAGGCAACCAGGATAAACGCCATCGCGAAAATCGTCATTCTTTTCACGGTGATGCAAGAAAGGCGCGTGATAATATTTTGCATTCTTTTTATTGGCTCTCTATGAACATAGTCATTCTTGCTGCGGGTATGGGAAAGCGCATGCAGTCCGCGCTCCCGAAAGTCCTGCACCCATTAGCGGGCAAAGCTCTTTTATCTCACGTAATCGATACCGCTCGACAACTGTCTCCAAGCAAACTCTGTGTTATTTACGGCCACGGCGGCGAACAGGTACCGCAGCTATTACAAGCCGATGATCTGGCTTTTGCCAAACAGGAACCACAACTCGGTACCGGTCATGCGGTGATGCAAGCCGTTCCTTTACTGGATGACAAGGCGCCTACGCTAATACTGTACGGCGACGTGCCATTGACGACTGCTGCTTCCCTGCAATGTTTATTGGACATCGCGGGCAACGATAAGTTGGGCATCCTGACTGTAAATCTCGACAACCCTACCGGTTATGGCCGCATCGTCCGCGAAAACGGCACTAAAAGTGCTGCCATCAAGCGCATCGTCGAGCAAAAAGATGCCACCGACGATGAGCGCGCCATCACTGAAGTCAACACTGGCATCATCGTCGCGCCCACAGCACTGATGAAAAAATGGTTGGCCAATCTGTCCAACAACAATGCGCAAGGCGAGTATTACCTGACCGACATTGTTGCCAGCGCAGTAGCCGATGGCGTCGAAGTCGTATCCGCACAGCCCGACCACGTGTGGGAAACCCACGGCGTCAATAGCAAGGTGCAACTGGCCGAACTGGAACGCATCCATCAACGCAACATCGCCAACGCGCTGCTGGAACAAGGCGTCACGCTGACAGATCCGGCGCGCATCGATATACGCGGCACGCTGACTTGCGGTCGCGATGTGACGATCGACGTCGGCTGCGTATTTGAAGGCGACGTCACCTTGGCCGACGGCGTGCACATAGATGCATATTGCGTGATCCACAATACGACTGTCGGTGCGCGAACCCACATTCGCCCCTTCAGTCATTTTGAAAATGCAGTGGTCGGCGAGGCTTGCATCATCGGACCTTATGCGCGCCTGCGCCCGGGCACCGTATTGGCGGAAGATGTCCACATCGGTAATTTCGTCGAAGTCAAAAACAGCGCGATCGCCGCCCACAGCAAGGCCAATCATTTGACCTATATCGGCGACTCAACCGTCGGTTCGCGCGTCAATATTGGCGCCGGCACCATCACCTGCAATTACGATGGCGTCAACAAATCGCGCACCGTCATCGAAGACGATGTCTTCGTCGGTAGCGCCACGCAATTGATTGCGCCTATACGCGTAGGCAAAGGTTCGACTATCGGTGCAGGAACCACGCTAACAAAGGATGCGCCGGCAGACAAGCTGACCGTATCGCGCGCCAAGCAAATCACGGTTGAAGGCTGGCAGCGACCGGTCAAAATCAAGAAGTAGGATTTCCGTACATATGTGCCGCAACATTGAACGCGCCATAAAAAAACGCCGGTTAATACCGGCGTTTTTTTATACTGCGATGCGCGTTTCGAACTTGCTGCGATGAATGGAAAAAAAGCTTTTCACATTGCGCACATTCGCATGCGACGCAAACAGGCGATGCACCAGCGCGTTATACGCCGGCATATCCGCTACCTGTATCACCAGCACAAAGTCCGGACCCGGCGACACGCGATAGCATTGCAAGACAGCACTTTCAGCCGCCACCAGCACTTCAAATTCCACCTGCCGTTCAGCCGCTTGATGATCCAGCGTGATTTCGACGATGGCAGTCAGCCCCGCGCCTATCTTTTGCGGCGAGACGATCGCGACCTGGCGCTCGATCACGCCAGCATCGACCAGACGTTTGACGCGGCGCAGGCAAGTCGGCGGCGAGGCATGGACAGCCGCCGCCAGATCGTTGTTGGTTTGCGATGAATCTGCCTGCAGCGCATTCAAAATACGGCGGTCCAGCTCATCCAGCACTACTTGATCGTCGCTCATATGCAAAATATCTACTTGAATTTGAAATTTAATTTCACTTTATTAGTCATGAGAAATAATAATCCATTTATTTCAATATTTAGAAAACTTATTTCACAAACCCTCCTCTAGACTGTCTCACTTATACAAATCATCTCGAGGTTCCTATGTGCGGTATCGTCGGCGCAGTCGCGCAACGCAATATCACCCCCATCCTGGTCGAAGGACTGAAACGGCTTGAATACCGCGGCTACGATTCCTGCGGCGTCGCGCTGCATGTAGACGGCAAGCTGGAACGCGCACGCAGTACCGCGCGCGTCGCCGAACTGGAAAAACAAGTCGCCAAGGAACACCTGGAAGGTTTTACCGGCATCGCGCACACACGCTGGGCCACCCACGGTGCACCGGCATCGCACAATGCGCATCCGCATTTTTCACGCGAGCGCATCGCGCTGGTTCATAACGGCATCATTGAAAACCACGATGAACTGCGAGATGAACTGAAAGCCCTCGGCTACGTCTTCGAAAGCCAGACCGATACCGAAGTCATCGCCCATCTGGTCGATCACATGTATACCGGCGATCTGTTCGAAACCGTACAACTCGCCACCAAACGCCTGACCGGCGCGTTCGCGATTGCCGTGTTCAGCCGTGACGAACCGCATCGTGTAGTCGGTGCACGTCGCGGCTCGCCGCTGATCGTCGGCGTAGGCGATGGCGAAAACTTTCTCGCCTCCGACGCGCTGGCATTGGCCGGCACCACGGATCAAATCATTTACCTGGAAGAAGGTGACGTCGTCGACCTTCAACTGCAACGCGTATGGATCGTCGATGCCGACGGCAAGCAAGTGCAGCGCGAAATCAAAACCGTGCACGCGCATACCGGCGCAGTCGAACTCGGCCCGTACCGGCACTACATGCAAAAAGAAATCTTCGAGCAGCCGCGCGCGATCGCCGATACGCTGGAAGGCATCACTAGCATCACACCCGATATTTTCGGTGACCAGGCTTTCAATATTTTCAAGCAGATAGATTCGGTGCTGATCCTCGCATGCGGCACCAGCTACTACTCGGGCCTGACCGCCAAATACTGGATGGAAGCGATTGCCGGTGTACGTTGCGATGTGGAAATCGCCAGCGAATATCGTTACCGCGACAGCGTACCGAATCCCAACTCACTGGTTGTCACGATTTCGCAAAGCGGCGAAACCGCCGACACCCTGGCAGCCCTGCGCCATGCGCAATCGCAAGGCATGCAGCACACGCTAACGATTTGCAACTCCGCCACCAGCGCGATGGTGCGCGAGTGCGAACTTGCGTATATCACGCGCGCCGGCGTCGAAGTCGGCGTCGCATCGACCAAAGCGTTCTCCACGCAACTCGCCGCACTGTTCCTGCTGACACTGACCTTGGCGCAAGTCAAAGGTCGCTTGAGTGACAAGGACGAAGCGGCCTACCTGAAACAAATGCGCCATCTGCCAGTCGCCCTCACCGCGGTGCTCGCGCTGGAACCGCAAATCATCGCGTGGGCAGAAGCCTTCGCCCGCAAGGAAAACGCACTCTTCCTCGGTCGCGGTCTGCACTATCCAATCGCACTCGAAGGCGCCTTGAAGCTGAAAGAAATTTCATACATACACGCAGAAGCGTACCCAGCCGGCGAACTGAAGCACGGCCCGCTGGCACTCGTCACCGAAGAAATGCCGGTCGTCACGGTTGCACCTAACGATTCGATGATCGAGAAATTGAAATCGAATATGCAGGAAGTGCGCGCCCGCGGTGGTGAACTGTATGTGTTCGCCGATGGCGATTCGCGCATCACTTCGGGCGAAGGTTTGCACGTGATTCGCCTGCCGGAACATTACGGCGCACTGTCGCCGATTCTTCACGTCGTACCACTGCAATTGCTCGCGTATCACACGGCACTGGCGCGTGGCACCGACGTTGACAAGCCGCGCAATTTGGCTAAATCCGTTACTGTGGAATAAACCCTTCAGCTCAATTCAAAGCCCGCAATTGCGGGCTTTTTTACATTGACACAAAAGTAAGCAGAAATGATACTCAAAAGGATTAAGGTCGCCAAAGCCACAAAACAACAAAGTCAAAATGAAAATGACTGTCGTATTTGTGCATGGTTTTAACGGGTGGCAAAAGTACGTGAAAAAATTAACAGGCAATGAGCTTTGCCGAACTTTTGGAATTCGACACAGAGTCAGATTCAAATTTTGATTTTTTGAATTTGAATATTTCACAAAATTATCCGACATATTTATTCTGCGTTATTTCAAAAATTTGCAAATCGGATACTTGGTCGTAAATGAAGCGATTCAATCGGTCACGGTTATCAGACAACATTAAAGTATCCATTTGATTAACTTTTTCAAACTCCTTTCATTTTTCTCGAAAGAACGCTCGATTGTGGCAGGGATGATTGTTTTCCTCTTGCTCATAACATTTTCTTTGGCAAGCATAGTCGCCTGGACCAGCTGGCAAGAGTACAAAAAGGAACGAAGTCTAGCCGAGGCAACAACTTCGAATATGGCTCGAGCGCTAGCCCAACATGCCGGCGACTCAATTCAAAGCACCGATAATATTGTTGTTAGCCTGATTAATTCAGTTGAACGCACCAATAAAGACGGAGCTCCACTTCATGATTTAAATCCATTTCTATCGCAGCGCGTAGCAGAATTACCAATACTCCAAGCCCTGTCAATATTAGATGTGCAAGGAAATACCCTAGCCAGCTCTGAAGCCGCCCTGTCAAAAAATATCAACTTTAATGACCAGGAATATTTCCAGCACCACAAAGATATCGACGATCGAAAACCGCATATCGGACCAGCCATTAACAGCAAGACAACCGGGGAACTCATACTGACAGTTTCACGACGCTTTAATAATGCCGAGGGTAATTTTGCGGGTGTAGTGGTGGCCACACTTAGACTGGATTATTTCCAATATTTTTATGCTGAATTAAATATTGGGGCTTCCGGAGTAATTTTTATTGCGAACGATGAGGGCATCCTGTTAGTACGCTACCCATTTGTAGAGTCTGCCTTGGGCTCTAGCATCGCCAATGGAAAAGTATTCGATGCATATCGCAACAAGGGTCCCGTGGCTTCCGTAATGGTGCAATCGATGATTGATCAAAAAAATCGCCTTTACAGCTATCGTCATTTGGAAACCTATCCTTTACTCATTGCAGTCGGCATGGGACAAGAAGAAATTTTTTCCCCATGGAAGGAAAAGACTTTCCGATTAATAGTCATTTGCGGATTTTTATTGATCCTATTGAGTCTATTTGGAACCTATCTGATTCGGCAGATCAATAAACGTCAGACGTCTGAGAGCGAACTGCAACGCGCCAAGCTTGAACTAGAATCATTGAACGCCGAGCTTGAGAAGCTTGCATCGGAAGATAGCTTGACGGGGCTGTGCAATCGCCGAAAATTTGATACGACTTTAAGACAGGAATATATTCGGGCGATTCGCAATCGAACATCGCTAGCATTGATCATGATCGATGTTGATAAATTCAAGCAGTACAACGATATTTACGGGCATCCTGCGGGTGACGATTGTTTGACGCGTATCGGCACTGCATTGAAAAAAATGCCCTCGCGCAGCGCAGATCTGATTGCCCGATATGGCGGTGAAGAGCTGATCATCCTGTTGCCGGAAACAGATATACATGGAGCAGAAAACATAGCCGAACGCGCCCGGGCCATCATTGAATCGCTGGCTATTCCGCATTCCGGAAATCAACCGGGAGTGGTGACAATTAGCGCGGGTATAGCTGCTATCAGGCCCGTCTTGGCAGACCCGAATCCAATCGGATTTTTAAGAGCCGCAGATGAAGCTTTGTATAGTGCGAAGGCACAGGGACGTAATTGTGTAAGTCGCTAGACAGACTGTATAAAAAAAGCAGATGTCGGATGAACACACTCCGCACTCTTGATCCGCAAGCAATTTCTTCTTTCACAAAATACATTTTCAACTTTCATTGCCATGAACGAACACAATCCAGCTGATCTGATCGAACGCTTGAGCAAGCTTGAGTACGCTATCAGGCAGTCAATGACAGTGCGTGAAGATCAGGATGAGCCAGCTCTGCCCGAACACAAAGATGAGGCGGCGCGCTATGGTCTCGCGGTTGAGGCTGCCGTCACCAAGGGAGACCTACTCAACGCAGTGCAGACTCTGGTCCGCGCAATGCAGAAACGATCGCAGCACAATTAGTTTTAATTTTTCTTCCGACACCATGGAACATGAAATCAATTTGCCTGACGTTGTCGCCGAAGTGACCGCCGCTTTCCTGCGCTATGAAGCTGCGTTAACTGGCAATGACGTGGCCGTACTGGATGAATTATTCTGGAATAATCCAAATACGCTGCGTTACGGCGTAGCAGAAAATCTTTTGGGCTATGAAGCGATCCGCGCATTTCGCCTGGCGCGTCCATCCAAAGGATTGGAACGCGAGTTGATGAACACCGTCATCACCACCTACGGCCGCGACTACGCAACGGCGAATACCGAATTCACCCGCAAAGGTGAAACGCGCATCGGTCGCCAAAGCCATACCTGGCTACGGCTGCCGCAAGGCTGGCGTATCGTGGCAGCGCATGTATCGCTGATGTCGGCATAAACAGCCTGCGAATATTCTCTTGTGACCTGCTCTCGGCAAGCAGTCACTATGCATGCCAAAGCTGACACATGATGCGTGATGCCTGATGCATTAAACAGCAATTTCAAAATAGCAAAAGGGTTGCGTGCAAACGTAACCTTTTTTTGTTGGACCGATCAGGCGCACACGTCATCCAGACTAGCGCTACCAATTCATCAAGTCCTGTTTATCTTCCTGACTCAAGCCGTTGTAGACATCCACATTGGCAAACCACTCTTTGAACATTTTTCTGAAGTCGATATAGAAGGAAACGATAGTCATGGTCATGATAGCCTCGCGATAAATTGTGCATAGCGCACTGTGAATAACAAATGAAAAGTACCGGGCCAAATCATCATCGGAAAAACACAGCCGCACGACCCGCCATATCAGAGGGTGACTACCTGCTTTAGTTCAGCTTATGCATCACGCGCGATCACTATTTTTTAACGTTGATTCCGAAAAGAAAACGATTTGAATAGCAACGTAATTCAGGCGTGAAAGATAGTTAAAAAATCTCGATAGCTCATTTCACATTTGCTGAAAAATTAAGCAAGGCATTGCGCGTGGGTAGAGCAGGATTTTGACAAGAAAAGTGGCGAAGAGAAAATGCAATTTGAAGATAAATCCGCGCGCCTACAACATCGCTTGCTTGAGTGTCATGGCGATACGCCGCGCATCCTTTTCATCAAGCACATTGGCAAACCCCAGCAACAATCCCTGCTGCGGTTTGGCGTTGATGTACCAACGCGATAATGGATGCATCGCCAAACCCAGCTCGCGTGCGCGCGCCGCCAGCAAGACATCGTCTTCGTGATCGGCCAGCTTGGCCAGCATATGCAAGCCACCCGGCCGCAGATCGATGCGTATGCGGTCGCCCAATACTTCCTGAAAAACCCGCTGCGTGATCGCACGACGCTCTGCATACAGCACACGCATTTTTTTCAAATGTCGCGAGAAATGCCCCTCGGCGATAAAGTCGGCGACACCCGCCTGAAATAGATACGGACTACCGGCATTCAAGTTGTAAGCCACCGCCTGAAAACGGGCAACCGCGCTGACCGGCGCCACCACATACGCCAGCCGCAAGCCAGGAAACATCACCTTGCTGAAGGTGCCGCTGTAAATCACGCGATCATTGCGATCCAGACTTTTTAGCGCAGGCAGCGGCCGTCCCTGATAGCGGAACTCACTGTCGTAATCGTCTTCGATGATCCAGCTGCCGGCACTGCTGGCCCACTCCAGCAATGCCATGCGGCGCTCCAGCGACAAGGTCACACCGAGCGGGCTTTGATGGGAGGGCGTCACCATTGCAAACTTTGCATACGGACTCAGGCGCTTGCCTTCTTCCACCATCAAGCCATGCTCATCGACCGGCACCGGCACTAGCTTGACCGCCGTATTCTGCAGAAACGGACGCGCCAGAATATAACCGGGATCTTCAAACCAGAACTCATCGCCGATGGTGGACAGACTACTCAAGGTCAGTTCCAGCGTGCCACGCAAACCGGTCGTGATGAATACCTGTTCCGGCAGGCAAGTCACGCCGCGCGACACGCCCAGATAAGTTGCAATGCGCTCGCGCAAGCGGTCATAGCCGGCAGGATTGGGATAAGCCAGACGCGCCGGTTCGCTGCCGCGCAGTCTATGCGCGACGATACGGTTCCATACCTTGCGCGGGAACGCATCGAGCGCTGGCAAACCCAGTTGCAGCGGCTTTGGCGCTTTGCCGTCGTGATCGAGGATGGCAGACACTGTTTGCCCGGGTGCCAGCGCAGGCGGCCGCAGCACTGCCGGCTGCGGCAAGGATAGCGACACGATGGTGCCGGCGGCGCCCCTGACCTGCAAGTACCCTTCATCGGTCAGTATTCGATAAGCCATCTCCACCGTGCCACGCGCCAGATTCAACTCGGTCGCCAGCGCGCGCACCGCCGGCACGCGGTCACCGGCACGCAGATGCCCTTGCTCGATTGCCGTCTTGAAACGTTGGCATATCTGCAAATACATAGGCAGTTCTAGCGTCCTGTCGATACGCAAATCGAGTTCTGACTTGGCGGGGTTTGCACCAATCGCACTATTTGCCGGTTTCTTCATGGACTAGTCCCTTTCACATTTCTTGGCCCTTCTAACACGGCCATGATATTCGCATACTACACATCAAGGAAACGCCAGTTTATTTAACCGACTCATCAAACCGATATATTCAAACAAGGAGCTTTACATGCAAACTCGCCTCGACTTCTACTCCGCCGACCCAGCCATCATGAAGGTATTGATAGGCGTTGAAAACCAGCTCGCCAAAGGCACTATCGACATCCTGACCAAAGAGCTGGTCCGCCTGCGTGCATCGCAAATCAACGGCTGCGCCTTCTGCCTCGACATGCATGTGACCGACGCGCTCAAAGCTGGCGAAACGCAACGCCGTCTGGCAACCGTTTCTGCCTGGCGCGAAACACCGTTCTTCAGCGACCGCGAACGCGCCGCACTGGAATGGACAGAATCGCTGACTCTGGTATCGCAAAACCATGTCCCCGACGCAGTATGGGAAGCAGTGCGCCCGCACTTCACCGATGCAGAATTGATGGAACTGACTGCATTGATCACATCGATCAACAGCTGGAACCGCTTCGCCATTGCCTTCCGCAAAATGCCGGTGTAATTTTTATCATCGCTTCAGCATCGCTCAAACTTCGCGCACATCCCTCGCCCACGATCGAGCACCCCGATCGGGCACACTGAAAGGTTTATATGAAAATTCTTGTTATCGGCGGCAGCGGCCTGATCGGCTCCAAAGTCGTCACCAATCTTCGTCAACTCGGCTACGAAGTCCTGGTCGGCTCACCCAGTACCGGCATCAACAGCATGACCGGCGAAGGCTTGGCCGATGCGATGAAAGGCACGCAAGTCGTCATCGACTTGAGCAACTCGCCATCGTTCGAAGACCAGGCCGTTCTCGACTTCTTTGAAACCTCAGGTCGCAACATACTGGCCGCGGAAGAAGCAGCCGGCGTCAAGCATCACATTGCACTGTCCGTGGTCGGCACCGAACGCATGCTGGAAAGCGGCTACTTCCGCGCCAAGATGGCACAGGAAAACCTGATCAAGGCAGCCAAGGTGCCGTACACCATCGTGCGTTCCACGCAGTTCTTTGAATTCCTCGGCGGCATCGCGCAATACGGTACGGTCGGCAACGAAATTCGCCTGTCGCCTGCGCACGTACAGCCGATTTCATCGGACGATATTGCAGCCATCGTATCGGATACCGCACTGGCAGAACCGATCAACGGCAGCTTCGACGCCGCCGGTCCGGAAAAAGTCGGCCTCGCAGAATTGATGAAGCGTTATCTGAGCGCGCTCGGCGATCAACGCGTGGTCGTCACCGATGCCGGCGCAGCATATTACGGCGCGCAACTCAACGATCAATCGTTGACGCCGACTGGCAAAGCCCGTGTCGCGACCACCACCTTTGCCGCGTGGCTCAGCAAGTCGCAAGCAGCCTGATGCGCATACGGTGCAGCGCGATGCGTTGAGCGATGTACCTTGCACGACAAGCATGCCTCTGTTTGCCGCGATAGCGCGGCAAACAGAGCGCATATTCTTTTGGAGAAACCCATGAAGTCCCTGGTGGATATCAGCCACATCGAACACAGCACCGATGATCTGGAAGCGTCGTTTCCAGTCATGAAGGAGTTGCGCCCGCATCTTAAAGACTACGCAAGCTACGTCGTGCAAATCGCGCATCAGCGCACGCAAGGCTATCGTCTTTTGGCGGCATGGAGCGACGGTGCCATCGTCGGATTGGCCGGCTATCGCTTGATGGATAATATGTTGTACGGCCGTTTCGTTTATGTCGATGATCTGGTGGTGACTGCAAGCCTGCACCGTTCAGGACTCGGCGAACGTCTGCTGAATGCGGCACGACAACAGGCGATCGCCTTGCAGTGCGAAAATTTTGTACTGGATACCGGTTTGCATATGCCACTGGCGCAGCGCTTTTACTTCCGACAAGGCCTGCTTGCAAAAGGCATGCATTTCATACAACCGCTTGCAGAAAAACACTCACAGGAAACAAACACATGACACGCATATTGTTATTGAATAGCGGCCCGCACAGCGATGCGAGTCATGGCTACCAGCTTGCGAAGGATGCGATTGCCGCGTCCGGCCTGAGCAACGTGCAAATCACCGAACGCGATCTGGTGCAGTCGCCTATCCCGCCGATCGGACGTGACTACGCGCTTGCCGTCACATCGCACACGCCGCACGACGCACAAGAATTCGCCTGGTCAGAACGGCTGATCGCCGAACTGGAGCAGCATGACCTGCTGTTCATCGTCACGCCCATGCATAACTTCACGGTCCCGGCGGCGCTCAAACTGTGGATAGATCACGTGATTCGCATCAATCGCAGCTTCAACTCTACGCCACAAGGCAAGGTGGGTTTGATGAAAGACAGGCCGACCTTTGTACTGGTCAGCTCGGGCGGCTTTCATGTCGGCGAACGCGCCAGGCAGGCCGACTTCCTGACACCGTATTTGAAGTATGCGCTGGCATCAATAGGCATTAGCGATGTGCATTTTTTCCCGCTGCAAGGCTTGGTGTTCGGTCCGGAAGCCGTCGCGCTGGCAGTCGAGGAAGCCCGTTTGCAATTGTCTGAAAAATTGTCCCTGGCAGTTGCCGCACCGCAGACCGCAGACAATTAATCAGGGTGCGCCTCACGACGCAACCAGCAGCTGGAGGTAAGTAAGTACAAACTCTATACGAAATTTTAATGCGGACAGTGAGAGTGCAGCGACGCCAGGAGACGGGATAGGCAGGACAAACAGGGAAGAAGAATGGGTGGGCGGCTACGCCCTACTTCTTCGCCTTGACCTTGGCGTGGTGGGCCTTGACCATTTCGGCCGCCTCCACCAACAGATACAAACCGCCAAATACCCATAGCGGCAAGATCAGGCAAAAAAGTGCATAAAGTAAGACGTCCATCATTACCTCGCTGGGGATTGCCGGGCATCGTGCTTGATGGCCGGTACAGTACCGTGCTGGGAAACAGAATCTACACGCTTAAATGTACGCATGCCGGCGGCAGGTTTCAAGCCCCTGTCGAAAAATAGCCTTGCGCTTAGGCAAAAGCGCCACAAAATTCATCAGCAGCACAGCCTGGTACAGCTAACTACCGCTGACTGCCGCTGCCCAGTGCTGGCCACCTTTGCAACAGGCAAAAAAGAGGACGAAAATTTCGTCCTCTTTTTACAACTGCTATTTCTTGCCACTGCTATTTGCCACTACCAGCCAATCGCCTTCGGCAGCCAGGTCGCAATCTGCGGGAAGAAAAACACCAGTACCAGCGTCAGGCCCTGCATCGCGATGAAAGGTACAACACCCTTGTAAATATCCCTGGTGGTGACCTCCGGCGGCGCGACCCCCTTCAGATAGAACAGCGCCCAGCCAAACGGCGGTGTCAGGAAGGATGACTGCAAATTGATCGTGATCAGCATCGCCAGCCATACCGGATCAACACCGTGCGCCAGCATCACCGGCAGGAACAACGGCACCGCAATGTAGCTGATCTCGATCCATTCGACAAAGAAGCCCAGCACAAAGATCAGAAACAACATGAACCAGATCGCGGTGTTCACACCACCCGGCAATGTAGCGAACAAGTCGGTGATCAGATCCTCGCCGTGCAAGCCGCGGAACGACAGTGCAAATACCTGTGCGCACATCAGGATGAACATCATCATCGCAGTGATCTTGGTCGTATCGCGCACCACATTACGCAGCACTTCCCACGTAAAGCGACGAGAAACAACGGTCACGATAATCGAACCCAGTGCGCCCATGGATGCCGCTTCGGTTGGCGCAGCAATGCCGCCAACGATGGAACCCAGCACAGAGACCACCAACAGCACTGGCGGCACCACAACCTTGATGAAACGTATCCACAGTTGCTTGCGGGTGACGCTATCGCGCTCTTCCTGCGAGATTGGCGGCATCATGTTGGGCTTCAACCAGCCCATGAACAGGATGTAGACAATGTAGACCAGTGCCAGCAACACACCCGGGCCAACCGCTGCAGCGAACAGCGTACCGACCGACATCTGCATGATGTCCGACAGCAGAATCAGAATCAGACTTGGTGGAATGATTTGCCCGAGCGTACCGGAGGCGCAAATCACGCCGCACGCCATGCTCTTGTCGTAACCACGTTTGATCAGGGTCGGCAGTGTCAGCAAACCGAGTGTAATGACAGTCGCGCCGACGATCCCCGTCATTGCCCCCATCAACACACCGAACAGAACGATACCAACCGCCATGCCGCCGCGCAGACGACCAGCAAGGTGACCCATCACATCCAGCAAATCATCCGCCAGCCGCGACTTTTCCAGCATCACACCCATGAAGATAAACAGCGGTATCGCCAGCCACTGATAGCCGGTCGCCACGCCGAACAGACGTGCCGGCAACAGGTTGAACAAGCCGGGGCCAAAGCCGATAGCGCCGAATACAAAACCGACCGTTGCCAGCGTGATTGCAACCGGCACGCCTATCATCAGCAGCAGGAAGAATCCCACCAGCATCATGATGGCGAGAATTTCAAATTCAGGCATGGGAAGCCCCTTCCTTTTCCTGATGCGTTGCAATCAGCTTGAGCAGCGCGCCTATCGATTGCAGCAACAGCAAGCCAAACCCGATAGGCAACAATGCCTTGATCGCCCAGCGGAAAGGCAAGCCACCCGGATCGGATGAGATCTCACCGATTGAATACGATTGCTGCACGTAGTTAATCGACAGCCAGATGACCACGCAGCAGATACCGATCTGCAGTCCCAAAGAAAGCAGATCCACCAGAAATTTTGTACGCGCCGAATAATTTGCGTAGAACAAATCCACGCGCACGTTGTCATCTTTCAGCAACGCATAACTCATGCCGAACAGGATGAGTGCACCCATCAGATGCCATTCCATTTCCTGCGACCAGACCGCGCCGAAGCTGATTGTGTAACGCAGTATTACGTTGACAGTCATGAGTACGATAATCAGCAGAGCCAGCCATGAGGTGGCTCTGCCTATCGCATCAATGACCGTCTCGATCGACCGGACGGTCGACCAGATGGCCTTGTTAGTCATGGAAACTCCGTTATTTCTGAACCTTGTTGTGATACGCGGTTTCGCTGTATTTCGACCACGCGTCGTACTTGGTTTTGTAAGCCATGTACGAATCGTTCACCTTCTTGGTCAGCGGATCCTTGGCAACGGCTTCGGCGAGTACTTTTTTGGTTTCCGAACGCAAGGCTTCGATCACGCTATCCGGCAACGGACGTGCGATGACACCCTGCTTGTTGACCAGATCGTCCATCGCTTCGGCATTGTTGCGCTGGCACCATGCTTCGCTGATGACGTTGCAGGCAGCTGCTGCATTGGTCACGATAGCTTGCAAGTCCTTCGGCAATTTGTCCCATGCGGCCTTGTTGATCAACAACTCGGATACAGTCGACGATTCGTGCCAGCCGGTGGTGTAGTAATACTTGGCAGCTTTTTGCAGACCGAGCTTGCGATCCTGGAAAGGACCGACGAATTCTGCCGCGTCGATTACACCGCGCTCCAGCGCAGGGAAGATTTCGCCGCCTGGCAGCAGCTTGACGTCGACGCCCAGCTTGGCGTAAACCTTGCCGGCGAGGCCAGGGATGCGCATTTTCAAACCCTTCAAATCGGCAACCGATTTGATTTCCTTCTTGAACCAGCCGGTCATCTGCACGCCGGTATTACCGCAAGGCATGGCGACCATACCGAAAGGGGCATACACCTCATTCCACAGCGCCAGACCGCCGCCGTCATATAGCCAGCCGTTGATACCCTGGAAATTCAAACCGAAAGGCACTGCCGTAAAGTACTGCGCAGCGAAAGTCTTGCCGGTCCAGAAATAACTATTCGCGTGATTCATCTCGACCGTGCCGGAACGCACCGCATCAAAACCTTCCAGCGCCGGAATCAACTCACCTGCACCATAGACCTGAATCTTCAAGCGCCCTTCAGACATTTCGGTGATGCGCTTGGCCAGATCAGTCGCGCTACCCGGACCTTCCATATAGAAAGGCGAGCCTTTTGGATATGCACTCGTCATTTTCCAATTGAATGTGGCTCCCTGCGCCTTGGCCACCATAGGGAAGGCCATACTCGCGCCCGCTACACCTGCAGCAATACCACTCGATACAAACTTACGTCGGCTGTTTTGCATGATCATTTACTCCAAAAAAGTTACCTAGAAAGAAATCCGCACATGCGTCTTACGTTTTCCATGGTGCATTAATTGTGCCATGTCAGTTTAGGCCGATATTTTCAGAAATGTGCAGTTTTTAATGCAATATGCAAAAAATTGCACTTGATTGGTGCGGTTAATGTTGTTTTGCACAAGCAATAAGCGCTGGGAAATTAAAGTTTTAGTAGCCGAGCGGCATACAGAACGGGAAAAAACTGGAAACAGCCACGACGGTGCATGTTCGTTAAAGCAGACAAATTGCCAAAATTATTGCTGGATGCTATTGGGGAAGTCTTGCGGCGTATCAACAGCCATCGAGGTCAACAGCGGAGTCCGCGCGAACAAAGTTATCGCCGCTGTATGGGCAGATAACTCATTCGTGTGATGTGGGATAAGAACAAAACCTGCAGGGACAAGACCATCGCAACGATAGCGATGGCCTTCAATCATCAGTGCCCTTGCATAAAACCGATCAGGACTTGGCGCCCTTGCTGCGCAACTTGATCATCGGCTTGCCGGAAGGGCCGGTCGATGATTTGGATGCAGAACGCGGCGCATCAAAGGATTTGCCGCTAGCAACAGCTGCACGTTTGGATACCGGCTTGCCGCCACGCGCCTTGTCGGCCACGCGTCGGTCGCCGCCTTTGCTAGGCGGTGCGATAGTTACGCGCTTGTCCATGGTCTTTTCTTCCATGGGACGCAAGCCCGAATGGCTGATGCGCAAGGGATTGCCGCCGATAGCAACGTTTTTCAGTTGAGCGAACACTTCATCCGGCATGCCGGCAGGCAGGTCGAGCAGACTGTGACGTTCGAAGATTTCGATACGGCCAATGTACTTGGCTTCGAGTCCCGCCTCATTCGCAATCGCGCCGACGATGTTGGCCGGCTTGACGCCGTGATCGTGACCAACTTCGATACGGAAAGCTTCCATCGGTACCGCGCCGGCTTTTTTCTGCGCAGTGCGTTCTTTCTTTTGCGCGCCCGGCTCTTTCTCAGCTGGTTCGTCGCTGTCAAAACGCTCTGCCTTCGGCGCTGGTGCCGGCGCTACAGCTACCGATGCGGCCACTGGTGCAGGCGCTGGTCGTTCAGCGCGGACCGGACGTTCCTTGCTTTCTGCGTAGTCGGTTTTTTCCTTGCGGGCGACCGGTTTGTCGAAAGAGGCTTCTTTTCTTGCCGCTGGTGCCGACGCTGCCGGTGCTGATGTTGCTGATCCAGCGCCCTCGCCGTCTGCCGTGATGTTCAATTGCTGACCGGCGACCCAGACTTTTTTCAGGTGATCGAGCATGTCGGACGGCAGGCTGTCCGGCAGATCGAGCGTGCTGTAGTCGTCATAGATTTCGATGCGGCCTATGTATTTGGAATCGAGGTTCGCTTCATTTGCAATCGCCCCGACGATATTGCCCGGCTTGACGCCGTGCGCATGGCCGACCTCGATGCGGAAGGTTTGCATACCCTCATCCGGCGCACGCGCGACGCGTTCCCGGCGCGGTGCGGCTGAACGCTCTGGACGATCACCGCGTTCTGCGCGTTCCGGACGTTCGAATCTTTCCGAGCGTTCAGGGCGGTCCGATCTTTCATTCCTGTCGAACCGTTCTGCACGTTCAAAACGACCGCCGGAAACCGGCTTCTCGCTGCCCCAGCTTTCACGCGGTGCAGGTTTATTTTTATCGATTACCAGCGGCACATCGCCGCGCGCCATCTTGGCCAGTGCCGCTGCGATTTCCACTGCAGGCACATTGTGTTCGCGCTCGTACTCTTCAATCAGCGAATGGAAAATTTCCAGTCCGCCGGCGGCAATCGTTTCTGCAATCTGATCCTTGAACTTCGAGATACGTACATCGTTGACCGCCTCGACGCTAGGCAATTCCAGCACGGAAATAGGTTGGCGCGTCGCGCGCTCAATGGCTTTCAACAGATTGCGTTCACGCGGCGCGATGAACAGAATCGCCTCGCCGCTGCGACCAGCGCGACCGGTACGGCCGATGCGATGGGTATAGCTTTCCGGATCGTGAGGTACGTCGTAGTTAATCACGTGGCTGATGCGCTCAACGTCCAGACCGCGGGCGGCAACGTCCGTCGCCACCAGGATGTCGATCTTGCCATCCTTCAGTTGCTGAATCGTGCGCTCGCGTTGCTGCTGTTGAATGTCGCCGTTAATTGCCGCAGCGGAGAAACCGCGCGCCTGCAATTTGCTGGCCAATTCTTCGGTACCCAGTTTGGTACGCGCAAAGATGATCATGCCGTCGAAGGTTTCGGCTTCCAGAATACGGGTCAATGCTTCCAGCTTTTGCATGCCGCTGACCAGCCAGTAACGCTGGCGAATATTGTCGGCGGTGCCGGTCTTCGCAGCGACGGTAATCAAGTCAGGATCGCGCAAGTACGTGGTCGCGATGCGCTTGATCGCAGACGGCATGGTCGCCGAGAACAAGGCGGTCTGACGCGATTCCGGCGTCTTTTGCAGGATCGTTTCCACATCGTCGATAAAGCCCATGCGCAGCATCTCGTCGGCTTCATCCAGCACCATGGTCTTGATCTTCGACAGATCCAGCGAGCCTTTTTCCAGATGGTCGATCACGCGACCCGGGGTACCGACGACGACATGCACGCCACGACGCAAGGCGCTTAACTGCGAACCGTAGCTCTGGCCGCCATAAATCGGCAACACGTGAAAACCGGGAATATGCGTCGCATAACGCTGAAAAGCCTCCGCCACCTGGATCGCCAGCTCACGCGTAGGTGCCAGCACCAGCGCTTGCGGCGTGGTTTGCCTGATATCGATACGGGCAAGAATAGGCAGCGCAAAAGCCGCCGTTTTACCGGTACCAGTCTGCGCCTGCCCCAGCACGTCGCGGTTATTCAACAGCAGCGGAATCGTGGCCGCCTGAATCGGCGATGGTGACTCGTAACCCAGCTCTTTCAGCACGCGCAACAGCGGCTCGCTCAGGTTAAGGTCGGCAAATAGGGGGAAGGATGCTTCAGACATAATTACTCACAAGAATGGTCGTATCGCGGAAATGCGAAAGATGGGGCGTAGTTTACTCTGTTGCGACATCAATTTTAAAATTGATGCTTTTTGACGCTCGATTCACTAGCAATACTTTGGCAATACCAGAAAAGTCGAGTAATTCCAAAAGTATGATTTCAAGTTTTCTTTTTCTCAACTCAAGCCAGTAAAACAAAAACTGGACATAAAATTATGTCCAGTCTTGTATAAGAAATTTATTCAGCACTTTAATCAAGGTCAAAACTTGTCGCCTGTAACTTTTCGCCGTACCACTCTCTTTTTTGACGGTTTAACAACTCATCGATTACAACGCATTTTTGACGAGCCACATCCTCATCCATGCAAGATATTTCGGATACCCGGATAAACCCCATGGAGTTCGTTGAGCCTCCAAGACGTAAGCCGCTAGCATCGCTAAATATCCAACGGTCATGTACTGGATGCATTCCCTCGTTACCTAATGCAATAACCACAACTTCTGTTCTCGGAGGAGAAAGCTCACAAAGTTCGTTCCAAGCTTCTCTAAACACATCGTCAAATAGCCTATCTTTGATGACATCTTTTAAATGTTTGCGCGATGTTAATATCCTAACCTGCGCATTTGGAGCAACTTCAGCAATAGCATGCAAAACCTCTAAGTCACCCGGGCCGAAAAATGGATCAGAAATTCGAATTACTTTTCCATCCTGCCCAGCTGCCCATGCTCGTATTTTCTCAAATACCGCATCTCTTTCTCCTGGTTTTATTAAGCCGCCAATGGTGTCATCAACTGCAGCAAACTGCTGCTTAGATTTCCCGATTAGGGCTAAAGTCAATTCTGCAGCGTGACATGCTCCTTCAAATACATTTTGAAGAAACTTCTCACCATTTGATCGACTCCCAGTCTTGCGAGCCGCGTTTGCAATACTCCAGTTCCAAATTGGGAACGCAACTGGCATCGCTACATCAGAGGCTATCGACAATAGCTTTTCAAACTCCTCTACTGGTCTTGGCAGAATACGGCCGCCGCTTAATCGTGCATAATTTTTATCGCAAATTTCGGCCAATTCTTCAATTTCAATTTCATTCATATCTATAACGCTCGGATCTGCCGCCAATTCCTTTCGCATATCGACCAATTTTAGCCTTGACGTATGCAAATCTTTAACCGGAGCCTTTGCCTCGTCCGCATCAATTAGGTCAATAATTTTATCCACCAATGTCGGATCAATAGTTGCTGCAATATCTAAAATATTTTTTTGTTTTTCAATTCCCGAAACGCCTTCATCCAGATGATTCGATAAGCTCATTGCCTCTTTGAGCAAAATAACCGATTGTTGCTTATCAACAGGCTCCATTATTTGAGCCACCCACGAGTAGCGATCAATTCGATCAAAATTGGATGGAATCTTAGGAATTTCCGCTTTAACTGAATTAAACCATTTCGGATCACAAAAAGGTCCCCTCCCTTTTGCACAAGCCCCGACAATAGTCATTACAACTACGCGATCTGCAACATTCGGTATAGCTTGTGCATTTTCATAAAGCCGCTCCCATCGATTAGGAAGGACATGTTCCAAAATAGCGCGCGCACGCAACACAAACGCTTGGGCAGCCGTTTTGTAACCACTATGCTGAATGTTCCGCATGTCAGGAAGTTTCTCGTCAATGATTTCATCAAGTGAATTCAAGAAATCATGAACTTGCGTTCTTCTAATTTTTGCATTGTTCTTTTTGTGCGTCAGACTTGTACATAAATCATTTATAACTTCCAGAATAGATGAATCAAGATGCATTTCTTTGACGATGTGTATTATCGAAGCAACTTCATTTCCATCAAGATCATATGCGGGATTATCCCCCCCCTCATACGCTTCGCTCATTGGTCGCTTACGAAAAATAGTTTTACAAATATTCAGTCGAGCATCATCCTTTTGATGCATATCACCTATTTTCTCAAGCAAAATTGAAGCTGATGGCGGATGTACCAAGTACAGAAATGGTGCGGATATTTGAATAATTCTATCTAGAACAAGTCTGTTATTAGAGTAATTTTGATGAAGTATAGGTTGCACAAAATGCTCCGCTACCATCTTCGCAAGTGAATCCTTACCCCTGTAGTGCAATGTAATTCCCAATTCGCACCAAAGAATCATTACATGTTCCGGTACAGGAATCGATTGAATCAGCGCCGCAATTCTTGCAAATTCCAAATCATCAATTTCGCATTTGACCGGAGCAATGACTGCATATGAGGCCGTTGCTAATTTCAACGTTAGAAATAGAGCATTACTTATTACCCTTGATGGAATCCTGGTTGCTTGTCTGTCCTTACTTACGGACGCTAGCCAATCTAACGCCAGATCTCGATTTGCATCAGCAAGATCGCGTACTAATCCATAACCAAAGTCGGTGCGAACCCAGTCGACCATTATGTCAGGCCATAATTCTTTTAGATCTTTCTCAAGCTTCGCTAACTCTAAAGTGTTTTCTGGCAAAACTTTCATAATTCGATACGTAGATACGGCTGCTGCAAACTTCCTATTGGCCACCCCAATAGAACGCCACAGTGATAAAACCCCCGAGTCAATCTTTGGAATAGGATTGCGCTCTAAATCGATAGCGATACTGAGCAAACATCTCATTATGCAATCCTCGCGTTCGTCCGGAGCCTCAATTCTTTTCACGCATTGAATCAATAAATTTGAGTTCAACGTATAAGCTTTTGCCGATACAAGTTCGCTTGCCAATGTTGCGAATGCTTTGTCACGCCTGATTTGCGTATTCAATTTTGCGACGAGTTGAATCGCCAACTCTGGGTTAGCTCGAGCCAGCGCATAAATCGCACTTCTAGCGGTTTGATAGTGATCTGCCGATGACTCAAGTAACTCTTCAATTGATTCAATAAGTTTGAGAGTAATTTCGCTTACAACTGACGTCCTTCCTTCCAAAGCGTTCGGATCTGGAAGCTTTTGAAGTGCATACAACATCCATGACCAACACGTAGCCCTTACACTTACTTCTGAAATTTCGTGAATCTTCATGAACAATTCAACAAACGCTAGTTCGCAGTCGCTTGTTTCATCTAGATACTTCGCTCGAAGTAGTAACATTTCAAGTCGAACGCTTTCTACCGTAGTACCCAGTGCTAATTGAGTGCTTATCTGTACCTCTACGCGTTTAACCAAACGTCCCAAATGAACTTTCTCCTTGATGTGAGGAAAGGCAACGGCTATCTCACGAAAATCTTGAAGACGAGGAGGCCGACTCAAATCCTTCAGCATGAGATCAATCGCGTAATCCGCAATTTTCCAAGCATCTTTACTTTTTTTGCGACGATTCAACCATTGCTTAAGCACAAAGAGTCGATGCTTCTCTTCCAACTCATCTAACGAATTCAGGATATTTTCAGCGCTTGTGCGTTCAACTAAAGTCGCCACAGCGTCGGCAAAACGTTGTTGATGATAGTCACTTAATCGTGACTGCATTTTTCCTAATGTCTTTTCGTCAGCATGATCGACCTCTTGCCTAGCGACTGGTGCCTCTTGGACTAAGATGTCAGTATTTCCAGAGGATTTTTCTTGCTCCCTCTCTCGTTCCTTTGCTCCTTTTTCGAATACATCCATCGCCATACGGAAGTCTACCAACACAAGATCGCAAGCGATGTCAGATGCCAAATTACCCAAAAAAAGGAAATCAACCTGATCAATTAGTTCGCGCAGCTGACTTTTTAGCTCAACAGGAACAAGCAACTTGGCTGCTCGAAATGCCTTCGCTGCAGTTGCTAAGAGCTGAAGGCGCTCCTCAATTGTTGGTGCAGCTAGCGCTAATGCCACTCCACACTCTTTCTCTCCTAGCTTCAATCTAGCTTCAATTTCATTTTTTGTTCCAACTGAAAAAGTCAGCCCGGTAATTACGGAATTTACTAGTGCGAATCTAGTTTCTGCATTCTCATTTTTGAGTTGCCTAGACGCTGCGAGTCCCATCACGGAATGTTTTTTTAAAACGCGAAGCGACCTTTCTGACTCTAGAAGACGAACAAAATGAGCGTTATCAAGACGATTTATCAAATCACCGTGGTGGCCTGCCGTCATCAACTGAGACGGCAAATCTCTTACTGCATCATCCCCATCAGGGTTTTTCAAATGCTCAGCAATGAAAGACTCAATAACTTGACTCTTAATACCATTTAGCTTTTCTCGTAAGAATCGTTTTTCCGCATCAGATTTTATTGAAACGATATTAAATGCCGGATCAATTTCCAAGAAGTGGCATTTCGAAATTAGCTGCTCTAACTGTTCAACATTAAGATGGCACAAACTAGACAGCCTCAAAGTTGTCAGCGGGCGAGCCGAAAAAATAACGTAGCCTAAAAGGTTCGATAACCCGGGTTCATCTGGAATTAAATTCCATTCGAAATCAAGTAATTTTTTGAGCGTGCCCTCTTTTTCATCCAGAAGGCTTGTAATCGGCACGCCTGAAGACAATAAATCTCTGAACCGAGCCATTTCTCCAATGACACCTCTGCAAAAATGGCGAATTTGCTTAACCTCTCCAACGTCTATATCTGGGAAATAGAGTATTGCTTCGTCAGTATTAATCGGCAAAAGGGGCGCGTCTTTCGGTTTATATCGATCAAGTTCTAATGAACCCAATACAACCTCAGAGCCCGAAATTAGGAATCTAAATTCGGTCTGACTAAAAGGAAAAAGTTTGAGAATCTCTTTCGTTATTTTTCCATCCGATGACGCATTCAACTCGCCGAGTCCATCAATAACAAACGTTATTGGATTATGTTTTCCTCTCTTCTGAAGTTGCAGTAGAAGTCTCGTAAAAACAGAATCTTCAACCGTTTCAAAATTTGCCTGCACCCCATTTACCAACCAATGAATTTGCTCCCCCAAGACCAATTTCACGTATTCAGGCGTATAAAAATAGTTTTCCCCTGCCGACAAAAATACGCCCACAGCATTTAGCGGGTTCCTACGCATATATTCCGCTAGAAATTCGCTTTTTCCTGACAACGGCTCCCCTTCAATCAAAATCATTTTTGAAGATGCTGAGAAAAGTTGCGCGACATATTGAAACAGTGCTTCTCTTGTAAGGGTAGCTTGTGGCTCCTGAGGAAAATTGCGACAAAAATCTGCGGTTTTACTAATGGAAATGGAAGGGGCGTCAATCATCATTGCCTTTGAATGAAAACTTGTATGCGATCTAGAAGGACTCAAATTGAGCTTGAGCGTAATTAATTGTTTTCCTTCAGAAATAGTTTCGAACTATTACTGGTCTGCAAAAAAATGAGGGTATGTTTTGCAACCGTTGATTGCCATCCCATATTTATGGGGTATCAATGAATGTGACTTTTTACGAATCGATGAGAATTCTTGATTTAAAGGTGTGCATAAATTGAAATACAAAGGATATTGCGTTACGGCTTCTATATAGAATGCCATTTCTCATAAGGAGGTACGAAGCGACCTTAAATTCTGAAAAAATTTTACTGATTGCAAAAGCGTTTTTAAGAAGAAATCGAAAAAGTAACAATTTTATTGGTAAATTGAGTGCGAATGATTAGCCTAATCAAAGCGAATAAGAGTTGAGATCGATTTCTTTATATCCTTCTCGGCATGACAAGATGATTTTGCATTAGCCTACTTTGCTGCGCGTCGGATTTTTACCAAGCAACCCACCCTTTTAACCGCCCGGCGCACCTCGCGCCTTTACCCCGTGTATCCTGTCGGCTTGAGATTTCACCTGCCACGATAGAAACGCACGCCATGACCAGTACCAATGCCAAAAACATCACATCTGCCGAGCTCTCCGCTACCTCTGTGAGGATGCTGGAATTGCGGGATGCCGTGCTGACTGAATGGCAACAGCGCATGCGCGCGACTATCTCGAAAGCGGCGGTATTGTCGCAGCCGATACTGGTGAATACGATGCCGGTGGTGTATGCCAATCTTGCCGAGGCGATCACGCCCGATTACGCGCACAACAGCAATGGCGTGCTGGAAACCACTGTTGCATCCGAGCATGGCAACGAGCGCGCGCGGCTGACCAACTATGACTTGAGCACGGTGATATCCGAATATCAGGTGTTGCGTTCGGCGATCTTTGATGTGCTGGCAGACAACGGCTTGCACCTGACGGCAACCGATACGCGCATCATCAACATGACACTGGATGCGACGATCAAGGAATCGGCGACTGCGTTCTCGCTGGTGCAAAGCGCTTTTCGCGAACGCTTTGTGGCGACGCTGGCGCATGACTTGCGCAGCCCCTTGAGCGCGGTGCAGATGTTTGCCGAGCGTATCGGCAGAACCACCGACCCGAAGGTCATCGGCGAACTGAGCGACAAGATCAAGCAGAACATCGGCCGCATGGACAGGATGATTCGCGAGCTGCTGGATATCGTGGTGTTCGAGCAGGGCGAGCGCCTGAAGCTGCACCTGACTAACTTCAACATCATGCAAGTGGTGCAGCAGGTTTGCGACGAGTCCTTCGAGATCTTCGGCTCGCGTTTTGAAGTCGTTGGCGAAGACGTGACCGGATGGTGGGGCCGCGATGCCTTGCTGCGCGCCCTGGAAAACCTGATCGGCAATGCGCTGAAATACGGTTCTAAAGATACGCCAATCACGATCAAGATCGATCACTATCACGGCCGCATCCTGATCTCTGTGCATAACGAAGGCAATCCGATTCCGCCGGATCAGCTGGAGTCGGTGTTCCAGGTATTCGAGCGCGCCAAGATTGCGAATGACGAGAATGAACAGGGTTGGGGCCTGGGCTTGCCGTTTGTGCGCAGCGTGGCAGAAAGCCATGGCGGCAGCATCGTGACCGACAGCTCGCCGGATACGGGAACGACCTTCATCATCGACATCCCGATCGATGCACGACCTTTCCATGATGCGCCGACGCTGCAGCAGAAGCAGTAAGCGCCACTCGGTCATAGATTCGGCTATAGATTCGCGCTATAGATTCGATTGTAAATTCGGCGATACATTCTGCCAGATGCTCAACGCCACATTCGGCGGCATGCTCGCCGCTGTTGCAAACCCGCTGTCAGCTCACATCCCTACCTAGATTTTCAATCAGAAAATTCACAAAGGTCCGCACGCGCAAAGACATATGACGCGCGTGTGGATACAGCAATATGAAGGGCCGCGAGGTGCCGCCAAAGCGCGGCAGCAGCTCAATCAAATCACCATTCTGTATATCTTTCTCGACGATGAAGCGATAGGTTTGTACCAGACCTGCGCCGTTGCGCGCGAGCGTGACGATCCCCAACACATCTTCTGAACAGCAATAGCCGCCTTCAGTGCTGAGATCGACTTCTTTCTTGTCGACGTGGAATTGCCACGGAATCTTGCGCCCGGTGCTGGGCAATTCAAACTGTATGCATTCATGCGACTGCAAATCGTCCAGCGTCTTCGGCGTGCCGGCGCGCTTCAGGTAATCGGGTGAGGCGACGAGTACCAGCTCGGCATCTTCCAGCTTGCGCGCAATCATGTTGGAGTCGGTCGGTGCGCGCCCGCGTATCGCAAGGTCGTAACCTTCTTCGGCGAAGTCGATATTGCGATTGCTCACATGCACATCGACCTGCACGTCCGGATACAAGGCACGAAACTTCGGCAGCAAGGGCAGCAAGCGGTAATGCGCATACGGTGTCGGCATACTGATGCGCAGCAACCCGGCCGGCGCGACCTGCTCGCCGGTCACCAATCGTTCGGCATCCACCAGTTGCGACAGGGCTTGCCGACATTGCTCAAAGTAGACGCGCCCTGCTTCGGTCAAGCGTATCTGCCGCGTGGTACGTACAAACAGACGCACGCCCAGACGTTCTTCCAGTCGCGAGACGGAACGGCTGACGGCGGCGGGCGTAACACTGGCCGCATTGGCGGCAGCGGTGAAGCTGCTTAGCTCGGCGGCGAGGCAAAACAGTTCTATGCTGCCGAGCTGAATATCGTCGAAATTGCGTTTCATCGTGCACCCTCATTAGTTACATCAGGTATCAGGTAATTTGCCAAAACATGTATTTATCACTTCATTCGGCATAAGTATAGTTCATCACATCGGGAACACACACAGCCCCGCCAAGATGCAGTGACGAGCAACAAGGCACTGCGCAATCACATACTTTATTGAGGAATTGAACATGAGCACAGCTATCAACAACAGCAACAAGACCGTCATCGTCACCGGCGCATCGAGCGGCATCGGTTTTGCGATTGCAGAGGAATATTTGAAACGCGGTTACAACGTGGTCGGCAATGCACGCACGATGGCGCGCCTGCAGATCGCAGCGGAAAAACTGGGGTCGCCGAAAAACTTCCTGATGGTGGATGGCGACATTGCCAAACCAGCGACTGCAAAAAAACTGTTCGAACAAGCGATTGCTGCCTTCGGCAAGGTCGACATCCTGATCAACAACGCCGGCATCTTTACTGCGAAGCCGGTGGTCGATTACAGCGAAGATGATTTGAACACTATCGTCGATACCAACTTGAAGGGTTTCTTCTACCCGACGCAGGAAGCTGCGGCGCACATGGCAGCGAACCAGCAAGGCCATATCGTCACGATCACCGCCGGCATTGCGATGCAGCCGAATGCGCTGGTACCGGCGTTGCTGCCTGTGCTGCTCAAGGGTGGCTTGAACCATGCAACACGCGGCCTCGCGATCGAACTCGCAGCATCGAATGTGAAAGTCAACGCGGTCGCACCTGGCATCATCAAGACACCCATGCACAGCGATGATGAAGCGACGCAAGCATTCTTCCGTCGCCTGGCACCAACGGGAACTACCGGCGTCACCAAGGATGTGGTCGATGCTGTGTTGTACCTGACTGATTCGAAGTTCACGACCGGCGTGGTGCTGCCTGTGGATGGCGGCGGGACAGCTGGCACCTGGTAACAAAATAGGCGATGCTGCTGATCTGCAGGCGCAGATTGCGTCGGGAAGTCGCTTGTAGATTTAGTTATGGATTCAGTTATAAATTTAGCTGCAGATTCAGCCGCAGGTTTAATTTTAGATTCAGCTGCAGGCGCAGATTTAAACGCAGTACCGTTATGACATTCATGACTCTTGTTTTGCAAATCGCTCTCTGGTTTAGGCCATGCTGCCAAGTCCGGAGAGCACTCACTAATGATTGATCCCAAACCGAAGGAGAACACCATGCCATACGTCAATATCCGCGTCACACGTGAAGGCGTCACTGCAGAACAGAAGCTGGCGTTGATAGAAGGCGCGACCGATTTGCTGAGTCGCGTATTAAACAAGAATCCGGCAACGACCTTCGTCATCATCGACGAAGTGGATACCGATAACTGGGGCGTGAATCGCGAGAACATCACAACCGTGCGCAAGCGCGAGGTGCACAAGAAGGCCGCCGGCTAAACCAGCTAGCGTGCATTTGATTGCCGACCGCGACTGCCCAGGTTGTTGCGGTCGGCAACACAAAATTTTATTCCAGTTACTATGGGCTGGCATCCCGCCCCAACCAACCAGACTGGCATCATTCACGAATGAATGAACACTCCTGAGCGCAAGCCAACCTGGCTCCTCCCACTGCTCGGCCTGACGCAGATCGTCGGCTGGGGTTCGATGTTCTATGCATATGGCGTGTTGATGCAACCGATGGAAGCGGAGCTGCAAATCTCGCGCTCTGTCGTCGTCGGTGCGTATTCTATGGCGCTGCTGATATCGGGTTGCCTGTCTATGCTGGCAGGGTCTATCGTCGATCGGATTGGTGGCCGCCTGCTGATGGGGGCAGGTAGTTTGCTGGCCGCGGTGATGCTGGCTTTTTTGTCCAACGTGAATAGCGTATTGAGCCTGTATCTGGTGTGGGCCGGCATCGGCGTGGCGATGAGTGCGACGCTGTATCAATCTGCATTTGCCGTACTGACGCAAGTGTTCGACAACGGCTATCGTCGCGCCATCACCATGGTGACGCTGTTCGGCGGTTTTGCCAGCACGGTGTTCTGGCCGTTGACGCAATTTCTGTCCGATCATGTCGGCTGGCGCGATACGTGGCTGATTTATGCCGCCGTCAATCTGCTGTTGTGCTTCCCCATACATTGGCGCTTGCCTGAATTCTCCCCTGCTGCGGATATGCACGCCCATCGCCGTACGCACAAAGCCGGCATGACGGCAGTGCTGCGCGAGCGGCGCTTTTATCTGCTGACGTCGGCGCTGACGTTCAACGCGCTGGTATTTTCGGCGATGTCGCTGCACATGATGTCCATCCTGCAAAGCAAAGGTATCTCAGCGGCGCATGCGGCGGCTATCGGTGCAATGATCGGGCCGATGCAAGTGTTGGGACGGCTGCTGGAAACCACATTTGGCCGCAACACGAGTTCATACAAGGTGGGGATGATTGCCATGTGGCTGTTGCCGATGGCATTGATTTTGTTATTCACGCCTACCAACTGGTTTGCCATGTTTGTCTTGTTTGCGGCGATGTACGGCATAGGCAACGGTGTGATGACGATCGTGCGTGGCACCCTGCCGGCTGAATGGTATGGACGCGATATTTACGGCGCAATCAGCGGTGCGATGGCAGCGCCGGTAATGATCGCGATTGCAGCCGGTCCGTTTGTGGCGTCGCTGGTGTATTCGGCGACCGGCGGCTACACCGGAACCTTGCTGGCATTGATTGCAATCTGTGGCGCGGGTGCGATCCTGTATACATGCACCTCGCCTTCCGCGGCGACGGCTGATGCGGATGCCGATGCATCCACGCCGCAGCCCTGAAGGTCATGCCTGAATCAGATAGATAAAACGCATGCGCGTGAAGGACGGGCAGTCCCATTACGCGGGTTTATTCTAGGATGGCAAGGATTGCCAGTTGGCGACCCAGGCTGGCACTTCTGCTGCGAGCAGCGGCTTGGAGATGCCGTAACCCTGACCCAATTCGCAACCCAGCTCCAACAGTTTTTCAGCGATCTCTACCGTCTCCACACCTTCTGCAAGCACATCGCGGCGGAACACCGTTGCCAATCCGACGATGGCTTCAACGATGGCGCGGTTCTCGCAATCTTCCAGCATATTGCCGACAAAGCTGCGATCTATCTTGAGCGTTTCGGCAGGAAAATGCCGGAGATAAGTAAGCGATGAATAGCCGGTGCCGAAGTCATCGACGGAAAAGCACACGCCGGTTTGCTGGCATTCACGTATGACGTCAGCGACGGCATGTATATCCTGCAGTGCGCTGGTCTCCAGTATCTCTATATCCAGCATATGCGGATCGACATCCGGATAGTTGGCCAGCACCGTCGCCAGTCGTTGCGCAAAATCCTTTTTCTGCAATTGCCGCGCACCGATGTTGACGCTGACGGAGATAGTGAGGCCGGCGTTGCGCCACGCATCCATCTGCCACAACGCTGCATTCAGGACCCACTCATCTACTTGTTCGCTTAAAGGATGAAATTCAATCGAGGGCAGGAATTCTGCTGGCGAGAGCACACCCAGTTCTGGATGATTCCAGCGTATCAGTGCCTCCACGCCGACGACAATGCCGGTACGCATATTGACTTTGGGCTGATAGCGCAGGAAGAACTCATTGGCGGCAAGCGCATGCCGTATGCGTTCATGCTGCAAGCCGAGGGTCTTCACTTCGGCATCCAGTACGGAATCGAAGATGTGATAACGATTCTTGCCGGCCTGCTTGGCTTCGTACATGGCACGATCGGCATGACGCAAAAGTTGATCCGCATCGACATCGTCTTGCGGATAGATGGTGACCCCTATGCTGGCCGATATGCGCAACAGATTACCTTGCAGAACGACTGGCTTGGCGCACGCGTGCAGGATGCGTTCAACCATCGCCCCGCATTGATGCGGCCCCTGTACATCGGCCAGTACCACTGCGTATTCGTCGCCACCAATGCGCGCCAGCGTATCGACATTGCGCAGAACAGCCTTCATGTTATGCGATACCGCGACCAGCATTTCATCGCCGACATTGTGGCCGTATTCGTCGTTGATATCCTTGAATCCATCGAGGTCGAGATAAAGCACGGCCAGTGACTTTTTGGTACGCTGGCTGAGCGCCATGGCTTGATGCAAACGATCGGACAGCAGTATGCGATTGGGCAAGTCGGTGAGCGCATCGAAATGCGCCAGATGCTCGAGCTCTTCCTGTTTGATGCGCAGCGAGGTGATGTCGGCAAACAAAGCGACGTAATTTTGTACATTGTTGGCGGCATCGCGCACGATGCTGACCTTCACGTAACCGGCGTAGGATTCGCCGTTTTTGCGGCGGCTCCACAACTCGCCCTGATAGCGACCATGGCGATCCAGGCTATCCAGCATGATAGCCATGATTTCCGGGCCTTGCCGGCTGGAGCTGAACATCGTCGGCGGATGGCCGATGACGTCGTCGCGCGCATAGCCTGAAATGCTGGAAAACGCTTCGTTGACTTCGATGATGATGCCGTATGCGTCGGTGATGACAATTGCTTCATTGGTGTTGGTAAAGACGCGGGAAGTCAGTTCCAGTCGCGCCTCCGCCTTCTTTTTATCAGTGATGTCGCGCGCAATTTTAGACGCGCCTATCACCGTGCCGCATTGGTCGAAGATCGGCGAGATCGTGACCGACACCTCTATCAGCCGACCATCCTTGCAAAGGCGCAGTGTTTCGAAATGATCCACTTTCTGGCCCTTGCGCAAGCGATTCAGAATGGCCGCCTCTTCGCTTTGCCTGTCTGCGGGAAGCAAGGCCAGCATCGACTGCCCGATCATTTCCTCGGCGCTGTAACCAAACATCGCTTGTGCGCCCCGGTTCCAACTGGTGACGATGCCGTTCAGCGATTTGCTGATAATCGCGTCATCTGACGATTGCACAATCGCCTGATACTTTTGCGCCTCACTATCCAGACGCATGCGCTCGCTGATGTCGCGCGCAACCTTGGATGCACCAATGATCGTGCCTTGCTGATCATAAATCGGCGAAATGGTGACCGAGATATTGAGCGCACTACCGTCCTTGTGAATCCTGACGGTTTCGAAATGATGGACTTTTTCACCGGCGATGATTTTTTCGAGGATGAATTTTTCTTCATCCGTTTTGTCGGGTGGGAATAACCTCATCAGCGAATGCCCGACCATTTCTTGCGCTGAATAACCGAACAGAAGGTGTGCGCCGACGTTCCAGCTGGTGACGATGCCCTGGAGATTCTTGCTGATGATGGCGTCATCGGAGGAGGCTACGATGTCCTTGAAATACTGATCAACGCGATCGTCATTTGACAAGACCATGTTGTCGTCATTGCTGGCGATGAGCGCGTTGTCTATCGCGCCTTCATTGAGTGAATCCATTTATACGCCTCCGGAACCGCGCTGGGCAATCTTGCCTGTCAGGTTCTTTTATTATCAGCAACATGCGTCCCGGCTGCATGATTTGAACGGTAATCCAAGACGTGCCAGATTACGCCCATTCTTTTTCCAGTTGCTTATTTATTTTCTGAATTGCAATTATTTTCTGGAATTGCTCCCTATAGATAGTGCTAAAAGATTACTTGATAGGAGGGAAATAAACTTCCCATGAATATGGGAGGACGGCGGAATAATGCAAATAAAAAAAGGGCTCCCGAAGGAGCCCTGAAAGTTGAGACTATTTACTACTAGGGGAGAAAACTACTTAAGCCCGTGCTGGTGAACCACTAGCCGCTGCAGCAGCATTCTCTTTCGCCAGCTTCTCCTTGGACAACGCGACGTGTTTTGCCAGCGTTGGTCGGAGGGCTACGATAGCGAGTACTGCGGCGGTCAGATCCATACATGCAACGGTGTACAGAACGGTAGACCATGTGCCGGTTGCTTCCATCATCAAGTTACCGACTGGTACGAACAACGCGCCGATACCTTTAGCGGTGTACAGCACGCCGTAGATTTTACCGATGTGCTTGGTGCCGAATGCATCGCCAGCCAGAGCCGAGAACAGGGAATAAACTTCGCCCCATGCCAGGAACACGACGCCGGACAAGATCAAGAACGCCCATGGGTTCGAACCGAAGTAGCCCAGAGCAATAATGCCGAAGCCTTCCAGTGTGAACGCGATAACCATGGTTTTTTCACGGCCGATGTTATCTGAGATCCAGCCAAACAATGGACGCGAGATACCGTTCATGATGCGATCGAGCATCAGTGCCAGTGGCAACGCTGCCATGACAAAGAAGTACATATCGACTTCGAACTCTTTAACACCCAGATCGCTAGCGATAACGCCCAACTGAGCAACAGCCATCATGCCGCCGGTAACTACGCAGATGAACATGAAGAACATGAGCCAGAACAGTTTGGTGTTCAGCGCTTCTTTCAATGTGTAATCGCGGGTAGCTTGTACCAGTTTGCTCGATACGCTGACTTCACCTTTAGTTGGCGAACGCAGGAACCATGCAGCGATAAACGCCAGGCCGCCTTGCAAGATACCGAAGAACAGGAAGGTTTCTTGGAAACCCGACGATTCGATCATTGCTGCGATAGGCAGAATCGTTGCAGCAGAACCAGCACCGTAACCACCAGCGGTCAAGCCAACTGCCAAGCCACGACGGTCCGGGAACCATTTCAACGCATTGTTGATACATGTTGCATAGATCGAACCGACGCCGATACCACCGAACACTGCGCCGACGTAGAAGCCGGTCAATGTGGTTGCTTGCGAGTTCAAATACCATGCAAAACCGATAAAGATCGCGCCGAATGCGACCATCAGGCGTGGGCCCAATTTATCGATGAAGTAACCTTCAATTGGTGCGAGCCAGGTTTGTACCAGAACGAAAATGGTAAATGTGATTTGAATTTCTGCGCGTTTCCAGCCAAATGTTTCCTGGATTTCTGGAACGAACAATGTCCATGCGTACTGAATGTTCGCAGTTGCGATCATACAAATAACGCCGACTACGAGCTGCCACCAACGCTTGTTGGAGACTGGTTTGTCTAATGCTACTGCTGGTCCGCCGCTCATTTGGATGCTCCGTTAAAAGTTGCCATCATGTGTTCCTCATGTCCATTAATCCATCTGGTCTTGCGACCAGACAGCTAATGCTTGGATTGAATATTCACCTATGCAAATGCAAAGGCTTCTCAAGGTTTGCGTTTTAAAGGCAGCCACTCTGTGGTCCGGTCGATCGCCGTTCCGCCTTTTGTCTTGTTGATCCGATCAAGGATCGCAAGACTTGGTTTGATCATGTACAACTTCGCGCTTGCATGAAAAAACCATCTTCGGAGCAGACAACCCGGCTTGATCTGATTTCACTGTCGGGCTTGCCTAGCGTTCGGCAATTCCAGTGCCGGCGAACCGGCGGCGTCATAAAGGCGCGAATCAGAAAAAACTGAGTGGGTTGAGTGCCCTTCAGCAATCTCAAGGTAATGTTAAGTACCCGTTAAAATTTCGATGGAATATACGTAGGTACACCACCCCAAACAATACGTAGTTATACTTATCTTTTCAAAAATCGCTTTTTTTATTGCAACGCAAAATCTTCTGAAAGCCTTATCCAGAAAGGCTTTCACGAAAAAATGAGATGGAATTGTGTGCGGATGCGGATATGCGATTTTCTTATACGTGATATCTGTTTTGGCTATAACGTCTTGCTAACATATACAGGAATATTTCCTTATGACATCACTTTAATGGCGGTCGAATCGGATAGGAAGGCGAGCTGAAAAACCGCAAATCGGCGGGTCGCCTGAGCAGGATTATTTTGTTGCGAGGAATGTTTTGAATCCGCTGGCTGCGGATTCAGTTTTACGGATGGGTTTGGCGGGACAGTGCTTTTTGTGCGCGATATCGGGCCGAGCGCTTGGGCATCAGCATCGAGCCGCTGCAGCTAGTCGCGCCGCAATAACAGGCGAATGCGCGTTTGACGGCGGGCGTGTGACGCTCTTCAAAAATCAATGCGTAGTCGTAACTGAGCTCTTCACCGGCAGCAATCTCTTGTACCGAATAGATATAGACGCGGCCATCGTCGTGTTCGACCGCTTCGCAATTGGGTTCGCACGAGTGATTGATGAAGCGCGCTTCGTTACCGCCGCTACCGCCATCAATAATGCGGCCATCGTTGAGGCTGAAGAAATAAGTGTGATTGAGCGGGCCTTCTGCATCGGCTCGGTCTTGTGCGACTTCCCACAAGATACGTTCGCCCTGGTATTCAACAATGCATGCGCCTGGTTCAATTGTGCCGCGCGCGAAAATACCCGTGCCGTGAATAGTGGATGTTTTGACTATGTATAGTGGCGGCGATACCGTATCAATCACAGCATTGGCGTCAAGCCTGGTATTTGCCGATGTATCTTCCGACGTATCTGCTGAATTAACTACGGGAACTGGATCTGGGGACGTATTCAATTTGATTCGATTTTTGGGTGAAAGCGGATGCGGCGCGTGTTGCTATTGTACGAAGAAAATCGAAAGCCATCCTTTCCATATTGAATCTATCGAACTTTACGGTGCGGCTGATTGCCTTATACAGATAGCTAACGTCCTCACAGGGCAATATTTGCTCAAGCAAATATTCCAGAGAAGTCCATAATGTGTGCAGTTTCCACCTGCTGTAGAAGATGAAGTCCAATTCCATTCTTGCCAACGCACGTAATCGCAGCACCATCGGTTTAGTGCTATCAGTGCTGTGCCATATTGCCATCCTGCTATTTGCGCTGGAGCATCAGTCGACTCCGCCACAAGAAATCGGCACCTCGATGACGGCACCAATATCGATACAGTTGCTGCCGCCGTCCGAGAGTTCGAGCAAGGCGACGCCGTCGCCATCCATCACGGTGACGCGACCAGCAACTAAAGCAGCCGGCAAGCCAAAAGAAAAAGCGCGCAAGGATCAGGACGTCGCGCGTAAAAAGCCAACACCAGCACCGCAAGAAAAAGTTGTCTCGGTCCAGCCGCAACAAGCGCAACCGGAAGCAGCACCGACCGACATGATGAGCATGTTGAATAATGCACGCGAGCGTCGCCGCGCAGCAGGCACGCCGGATCGCAATGACAGGGAAAACGAAGAACAACCGGATGACAATGCCATCGCACGTGCCAATGTCCAGCACAGCATGCGCCAGGCGCAGTCACGCGGCCGCAACGATGGCGGCGGCGTGTTCCAAGTCACGTTCAAGGGTGTGCGCACGGCGGAAATGATTTTCCGTGGCTGGGATGAACGTCGTCGTGACACTACGCGGCAGTTGCTGGAAATCGATGCTGGCCTGAATGGCGATATCGATACGGCGATCGTGCGCAAGATGATAGAACTGATACGCCAGCGCCAATCCGGCGACTTCAGCTGGCAATCGCGCCGTCTGGGACGCGTGGTGATGCTGTCGGCACGCATACAGGACAATGCCGAACTGGAAGATTTCTTGAAGCGGGATTTCTTCGAGTACTACCGCTAAACCGTAGCGGCATGTGCGGCGGCTCGCAGACCACTATCCGGCTGTAGCAATGCTACGCTGCACACACACCGAACAAGTATCACGCCGAACCTGTCGGCAGTCGCTGCACGCCATACACTATTGTTCGGCCCAACTACCGATACGGAGGCACTATGCAACTGGAAGGATCATGCCATTGCGGCGCGGTGCACTTTTCCCTTAACAGTGCGACGCCTTATCCATATCAGCGCTGCTACTGCTCTATCTGCCGCAAGACGCAAGGCGGTGGCGGTTACGCCATCAATCTGGGCGGCGATGCCAGCACGCTACAGGTCAAAGGTGCAGATGACGTCAGTGTGTATCACGCCAGACTCAAGAGTCCCGACGATGAACGCGCGCATACTAGCAGCGGCCAGCGCCATTTTTGCCGACGTTGTGGCAGCGGGCTGTGGTTATACGATCCGACCTGGCCGGACCTGATCCATCCATTCGCGTCAGCCATCGATACGCCCTTGCCGGTACCGCCCGAACATACGCATCTGATGCTGGCGTTCAAAACGTCTTGGGTTGAAGTCCATGCAACGAAGCAAGACCAGCAGTTCGATCTTTATCCGCAAGAGTCGATTGCCGATTGGCATACGCGTCTGGGACTGACTGCGCCGGATTGAGCGGCTGGCTTGCTCCACCCAATAAAAAACCCCAAGAAGTTAGGACTATGTCCAACTTCTTGGGGTCAGTTCAGCCAATCGCGTTTTTATTAGGTATGCCGGCTCATTGAGGCCCTGCGCCTGCTGATGCATTGTTGCGCATGAGCGGCGTCAACGATTGCGAACTAGATCAGGAATAATGCAGCAGCGACGATGGTCGGCAAAATCGCACCTGCCAGCAAGCCACCTACGCCGATCGCACCATCCCTAAAACCATCCCTGAGCAGAGCGACGCCAGCCGGATTCGGCGCATTCGCAATGACGGTCAAACCACCACCGGCAACGGCACCGGCCACCAGCATGTACTTGGCTTCGTCTGTCATTCCCTCGATCAGCGAACCCAGATACGTCAATGCGGCGTTATCGGTAATGGCGGTCAGCCCGAGTGCGCCAAAGAACAGTGCGGTCGGCTCAAGACTGGAGACGATAGGCTGCAACCACCATTGCTGCATACCGCCCAGCACGACCAGCCCCGCCAGAAAGAAGCCGACCAGCAAACCCTCTTTCAGAATCAGCGGGCTCTGATACTCGGAATAGGCTTGCGTATAGCCCAGAAAGAATAGAAAAATAGCCATGAAGATCACCGGATGGTGAGCAAAAATCACGACGGCAGCCAACGTCATCAGATGAACGGCGATGACGAACAGCGGTACATTTTTCTGGGTCGTGCCATCGAGCGGTTTATCGTCGGTCAGATGCGAACGCAGCAAGTAGGTAATGGCAGTGGCGTTGATCAGCACGGCTATCGCCGCCTTCCAGCCAAAATTGGCCGCCATGAAAGCGCTATCCCAGTTCCACGTTGCGGCAACCATCAACACTGGTGGTGCGGCAAACGAAGTCAGGGTGCCGCCGATAGAGACGTTGACGAACAATACGCCCAGCGCGCCATATTTTTTCCATTCCGGCGTTCCTTCGCGAAACACCAGTGGTGCCAGCATCAGTGCAGCCAGCGTCATCGCGGCAGGCTCGGTAATCAGTGAGCCTATCAAGGGCACCAGGCTCAAGCATAGCCACACCCGCACCACCGCAGTCCTGACAGGAGCGAGCGTCGCCAGCGAGGAAACCAGGGTCTTGACCGCTTCCAGCACAGGACGGGACGCCGCGATGATCATGATGACGAACACAAAAAGCGGCTCTGTATAGTGGCGCGATTCGGCATATTCAATCGCCTCCTTGCCGCCGACGACAAAGGCCATCGCCCCAATTAATACAAACGCCCATAATCCGAATACCACTTCGATTTCACCCAGAAGATGAAACAGACCTGCATGTTTTGTGCTGCGGTCAGCGATGCGTTCAAATGATTTGGCGGCAAAGGTATGAATCAGTGCCAGCGCAAAAATGATCGCTGCAATCAGATTGATGTCGGTCATTGTTTTATCCGTGTGTTGATTGACAAAAAATTACAAGTGGCAAGGGCCGTGCCGCAATTGGGTGCGGCGCTCCTTTTACGATCCCCTTGATGACTGGATGAATCAAAAAATACCGCGAACAAGGGATGAGTGATCCAGCATTCGCGACTCTGTCCTGCAACGACGATTGGTCGATTGCCAGACAGCTATTTGGCAGTCGCGCTGCGCGCGCGACCAAAAAATAACAGATAAGCGCACCGCGCTACAAGACAAACTCCCGTTGAAACCGGTTCAGGCGGGATGGTATTCAAGTGCATCAAATCATAGTGGCGATGCCATTAAAGTATGGCGGACACTTCCGGATGCGGAATATTCATAGAACTTCTATTCAGCACGCGCAATTGCGTATCGAGCGTATAAATCAGTGGCACGCTGTTCGGCACATCGAAGCGCGAGACTTCTTCATCCGGCATGTTTTCCAGTAATTTGACCAATGCGCGCTGGCTGTTGCCATGCGAAGAAATGATGATGTTCTTGTCTTGGCGCAAGGCCGGCGCGATCGTGTCATCCCAAAACAGGCGCACGCGTTCTACCGTATCTTTCAGCGATTCGCCAAGTGGCAATGATGCACGGTCGAGGCCGTCATAACGCGGCTCATGACATGGCGAACGCGGATCGTCCTTGTCCATTAATGGTGGACGACTGTCGAAACCACGACGCCAGGACCAGACTTGTTCTTCACCAAATTTGGCGATCGTTTCTGCCCGGTTCTGTCCGGTCAGTGCACCGTAATGCCGTTCGTTCAGACGCCAGTGATTAATGATGGGTATGTACATCGCGTCCAACTCATCCAGCATCAGCCATTGCGAGCGGATGGTTCTTTTCAGCAACGAGGTAAAAGCCAGATCGAAGCGAAAGCCCGCATCGGCCAGCGCGCGGCCGGCGTTGCGCGCCTGTTGAATACCATTGGCGGTCAGATCGATATCAGTCCAGCCGGTAAAGCGATTTTCCCTGTTCCACTGTGATTCGCCGTGGCGAACAATCACCAGATTACCCATTACTTTTTCTCATGTTGAAGCGACAAAGCATGAAGATTAACTGAGTTTCAAGAATGATGACGCGCAAGATCGAACATTACGCGCCAAACAGTTAAAGAAATGCCGGTATTTTTTATCCATCTTTAACAATTTTTTCGCATTATTCCCATAAATATGGGAAGTCAACTTTGTGAAATAAGCGCTTAATTACAAACGAAATTTATTTCAACTTGGCAAGTTTCAGCTTTCATGCCGCAGTCCGGGCATGCAGATAGCAACTGAAAAAACCTTGTGCACCGAAGTAGCTGCAACCTCCCATTTCAACCCTATCGATCGACACAGATGTTATTTTTATTCCGGATCGGTAGCGTGCACTTACTACACCCAATAGGATTAACAGGAGCATGTATATGTTTAAAAATATGACCGTAGGGACCAAGCTGATTTCCAGCTTTTTAACCTTGTCTGTTGCGGGAGCCATCGTGGCCGGTGTTGGTATATACGATATGAGTCTGATCAACGACAAGGCGGGCGACATCTACAACAAGGAGTTATTGGGCCTGTCCTATATCAAGGAAGCCAATATCGATCTGCTGTCGATTGGTCGCGCGCGCGGCAATGTACTGCTGTCGACGACCGAGGAAGAACGCACGGTTAATAAAGAGAACATTAAAAAATACACTGTATCCGCAGAAAAAAATCTGGAGCAAGCCCGCCCGCTGTTTTTCAGCGACAGGGCAAAGGTACTGTTTGACCAATACACCGCCGTTTCGCAAGACTATCAAAAAGACATGTGGCTGGCATTAGCGCTGGCCGATAAAGAACCGCTGCAACAACGCAGCGCGGAGCTGGCTGCCAGTTTGGCGCAAACGCGCGCACATGCGAACAAGCTGGATGAAGTCCTGACAGAATTGTCGGAACAAAAGGAAGCGCGCGCGGCACAAGCGTATGCCGAAAGCGAAGATCTATATGAATCCAGCCGCGCCATTATGCTGGCGCTGGTGATCTTGAGTACGTTTTCCGGCATCCTGCTGGGTGTGTTGATCACACGCGGCTTGAAGCGCCAACTGGGCGGCGAACCGGATTATGCCGCCGGCATCGCAGCACGCATTGCCGCCGGTGATTTGACAGTTGATATCGATCTGCGCAACAAGGATCAAACCAGCATGTTGTTCGCAATGCGTGAAATGCGCGACAGCCTGGCCAATATTGTCAGTCAGGTCAGGACCGGCACGGATACCATCGCCACTGCATCCAGCCAGATCGCGGCCGGCAATCTGGACCTGTCTTCACGCACGGAAGAACAGGCCAGCGCACTCGAAGAAACCGCTTCCTCGATGGAAGAAATCACCTCTACCGTCAAGCAAAATGCCGACAATTCACGCCAGGCAAATGAACTGGCGGTCAATGCATCCGGCATCGCTGTCCGTGGCGGCACGGTGGTGGCGCAAGTCGTCGATACGATGGGCTCAATTACCGAATCCTCAAGAAAAATCGTGGATATCATCGGCGTCATCGACGGCATCGCATTCCAGACCAACATCCTGGCATTGAATGCGGCAGTGGAAGCAGCGCGTGCCGGCGAACAGGGACGCGGCTTTGCCGTAGTCGCATCCGAAGTGCGCAGCCTGGCGCACCGTTCCGCTTCTGCCGCCAAGGAAATCAAGACACTGATCGGCGATTCCGTGGAAAAAGTCGATGCCGGCAGCAAACTGGTAGAGCAAGCCGGCACCACGATGAAAGAAATCGTCGACAGCATCCGGAACGTGACCGACATCATGGCTGACATCACGGCAGCCGGGCGTGAGCAAAGCGCCGGAATTGAGCAAGTCAATCAGGCAATCTCGCAAATGGATGAAGTCACACAGCAAAATGCGGCACTGGTCGAAGAAGCGGCGGCGGCATCACAATCGCTGCAAGACCAGGCCGGCAATCTGTCTGAAATAGTCAGCGTGTTCAAAATCAACAGCACATCAATGCGGCCCGCTGGCACAAGCAGCGCTGCATCGACTCGTTCACATGCAACACCGCCGGTCCGTAGCGCTCAACACGCAATTGCAAGCAAACCAGCCCCACAAAAGATTGCGTTAGCGAATTCCGGCAGCGCCGACAAGGATTGGGAAGAGTTCTAAAACCGCTGTGGTTTTATCTCTGATTCGTCAAAAGCCCGACACAGTCGGGCTTTTTTTCGCCATCAGAACTTGCATCTGCCCAATGAGTACGGCCCAAACACAGGCAAGCAGGGAAATTAAATGGAATTTTTGCCTGACGGCTTTGTCCATCAAGAGCGGCTTTGCCCGGATGCGCGCTCAAACAGATAAAATCCACCCTATGCTATTCAGTTATCGCTCACTGCTCCTGCAGACAGCACTTTTGATGGGCCTTGCCGGCTGCGCCGGGCCCAAACCTATTGTCTACACCGCGGAAAAATTCGATTCGGCCGATGTCTACTCGCGCCGCTTTCCGGTGCCTGGCAATGTCGCCTGCGAAGCAGTGCGCCGCACCTTGCTGAGTCAGGGTTATGTGATCAACACGGCCACTGCCGATCAAGTGGATGGTCGCAAGAGCTTTCAGCCAGAGAATGACGTGCATGTGCAGATTGCGTTCCGCGTAGTGTGCGCAGCCGACACCGCAGATGGCAGCACCTCGTCAGTCTTCGTCAACGCCCTCGAAGATCGCTATGCACTGAAGAAGGTCAACAATTCTGCAAGCCTGGGGGTTGGTGCGCTGGGCTCGGTGTCGCTACCGTTTTCGTCCAGCGATGATTCGCTGGTGAAGGTGGCGAGTGCGACGATTTCTGCCGAAAAATTCTATGCGCGTTTTTTCCAGCTGGTCGAACGGTATCTGACCAACGAGGCAACGCCGGCACCCGAGTCGATGGAAATCACCAAACCACTGGTGCCGACTACGACGGGGATGGCGCGGTAATTTTCCAGCCGCCGCCTAGCGCTTTGTAAAGACTGACAGACGCCTGCAAACGTAGCGCATTGAGCTGGACAGTCGTGTCTTGCGCCGTATAAAAAGTACGTTGCGCGTCGAGCAAGGTTAGCAGCGTTTCCGCGCCGGCGCGATAACGTGACTCCGCCAAGGTCAACGCACGTTGCGCCTGTTTCAATTCTTCCTGCTGCGCGATGCGTTGCGCTTCAATTCCAGATACTGCATTCAATGCAACTTCAACATCGCCGAAAGCGGCGATGATGGCCTGCCTGTAGTTCGCCAATAATTCTTCACGTTGCGCGACGGCCAGATCGCGCCCCGCTGCCAGTCGCCCCGCATTGAAGATAGGCGCAGTCAAACCGGCGGCAAGGCTGTACAGCGGATTGTCAAACAGACTGCTGGATCGATTGCCGGTTGCGTCGGCATTTGCAGACAACACAACACTGGGCAACATCGCTGCGCGCGCCACCGTGATGTTCGCATCTGCTGCAAGCAGGCGTGCTTCGGCACGCGCGATATCGGGCCGCTGCGTCATTAATTCACTAGGCAGACCAGCAGCAATCGCAGGTGCCTGCAAAGCTTTCAAGTCGGCATTGCTCAATGTCAGCGTATTCACGCTCCGTCCCAGCAAGACTGCGAGCGTAGTTTGACTATCTTCTGCCTGCTGACGTATCGCTTCCAATACGCGCTGCTGTGCCGCGACTACGCCGCGTTGTTGTGCGAGTTCCAGCGGATTGGCTGCACCGGCGCGGGCGCGTGATTCAACAATATTCAACAGGCGTTGCGCGCTGGCGAGACTTAATTCTGCGATAGCGGCACGCTCGCGCAAGCCGACTGCCTGCAACCATGCAGAAGCAACGCCTGCAGTAACCGTCAAGCGCACCGTATCGCGATCAAAAATTGCAGCGCGCAGCAGTGATTGAGAACCATCGCGCGAAGCGCGATTGCGGCCCCAGAAATCCAGTTCGTAACTTGCGCTTAAACCCGCGTTATAACTTGTTCCCGTCGCGACTGCATCACCACCGAGGCGACCATTGCGGCCTGCACCCAGTGTGCCTGACAGTTCAGGCAATATGCCGGCGCCTGCCATCGTCGCCGAGGCCTGCGCCTGGCTAACGCGCGCCACTGCTGCTGCAACATCCAGACTTTGCGTTTGCGCAATCGCGATCAGCTCATTCAGTTCGATGCTGCCGAAGCTGTGCCACCAATCCTGCGTCACGCTTGCAGGAGACGAAAGTACAGACGCTGATGCGGTATCTTTATGCAACCATGCAGCGGGTACATCAGGCGCTTGCGTTTGCAGCGTTATTTGTAGTGGGGCTTGTGCTGTGCATGCCGACAAAGCCAGCACGACAGCAATTGCGATTAAAGTCTTTTTCATTTTCAATCCGGTCATTCAGAAGCGAGCGCGACGACAGGATCGAGGGCTGCTGCTTTTTTCGCCGGCATATAGCCGAAGATCAATCCAGTCGCTACCGAGCACGCGAACGCGCCGACTATCGCCGTTACGGAAAAAATCACAGGTACTTTCGACAGCAGTAAGATGCCGCCTATCGTCAAGCCGCTGACGACACCGATCACGCCACCGACCAGTGACACCAAAACCGCTTCGGTCAAAAACTGCCGCATGATGTCGCGCTGACGTGCACCGGTCGCCATGCGTATACCAATTTCACGCGTGCGTTCACGCACTGTCATCAACATCACATTCATCACGCCTATGCCGCCGACTACCAGCGACACGGCGGCGATCAAACCCAGCATCATCTTCATCGCATTGCTGGTTTGCGCCGCTGCCTGCAACTTGGCGGCCGCATTTCCGATACGAAAATCATCACTACCACGGCGGGCGATCAAGAGCTTTTTCATTTCGGCCTCGGCTGCTTGCACTTGCTCTTCAGACGCCGCTTCGACCACCGTGTAATCCGGTTCGGCGCGCGCATCATAGACGCGCATACGGCCGGATTGATACGGGATGAACACCATCTCGTCATAATTCTGCGACCCAGAATCGGCACCGCGTTCTGCCATCACGCCTATCACTTCAAACGGTGCATCGACGATCAAAATCTGCTTGCCGATAGGGTTGCTGCCATCCGGGAAAAAATTCTCTTTGAACTTGTGCCCGATCACGACCACAGGTGCGATATCTCTATCTTCGGCTGCTGTGAAGAAGCGTCCTTGCGCAACACGCCAGCGGTGCACCAGCGGCATCGCATTCGAACTGGCGAATGCATAGACCTGGCGATCGACATTGCCGTAACGCACAGTCACCGGATCGCCGATGATAGGCATGACGTGACCGATTTCCGGAAGAGCCGCAACTGCATCCAGATCTTCTATCGTCAAACGACCCGGCGGACCGCCGTTGGATGGATGACCACTGCCGAGATACATGATGGTCGTGCCGAGCGACCCCATCTCATCGATCACGCGCTGCTTGGCGCCCTCGCCGACCGCCAGCATCACAATCACCGATGCAACGCCAATGACGATGCCAAGCAAAGTCAGACTGGTGCGCGTGCGATTCATTTTCATGCCGCGCCATGCAGTGCGTGCGGCTTCGCGCAAATCATCCCAAAACGACGCGCCTGCATCGCGGCCAGCTTGCGCCATATCGGGTGCGGGCAAAGCCTGCTTGACAGCAGACACGCCGGAATCGGCGATGATCTGACCATCGTGTATCTCGATCACGCGACGCGCCTGTTCGGCGACATCGCGATCATGCGTAATCAAAATAATGGTGTGACCGGCATCGGCCAGTTCATTCAGCAACAGCATCACTTCAGCACCGCTCTTGCTGTCCAGCGCGCCTGTCGGTTCATCGGCAAGGATGATGCGACCGCCATTCATCAACGCACGCGCAATCGATACGCGTTGCTGCTGCCCGCCGGATAATTGCGTAGGTCTATTGTCCAGCTTGTCGGCCATGCCGAGTCGCGTCAGCAAGGCGGCGGCGCGTTCGGCGCGCGCCTCTTCCCGCATGCCGGCATAAATTGCGGGGACCTCAACGTTCTCGCGCGCAGATTCGGTCGCGATCAGGTGATAGCCCTGGAACACGAAACCGAATGCCTCGCGCCGCAACCATGCCAACTCATCACCATCCAGCGTGGCGACATCACGCCCACTAAATGAATAAGTGCCGGAGCTTGGTCGGTCCAGACAGCCGAGCAAATGCATCAGCGTCGATTTGCCGGAACCGGATGCGCCGACGATGGCGACAAATTCGCCCGCATGAATATTCAGCGTAATGCCATGCAGTACTTCGACCGCAGGTGCACCATCGATATTGCCGCCGTACTGCTTGCGGATTTCGCGCAGTGCGATCAGTGGTGGCGCATCGCCTACTGTCCTGTCCAATTCGCTTGAGTAAATACTGCCTACCACTTGAACCTCGACGTCCCTGCCTTGCTTACAGCTTCGCCGGTAATCAGTTGCTCACCTTCTTTCAAACCTTCGACTACTTGCACCGCGAGTCTGTCTTGCACACCAGCGCGCACGTCACGCTCTTGTACTTTGTCATGTGCGTCGAGCACGCGCGCCTTGTACATATTCGGTTTTTGATCGACTGGTTGCAACGCACCCAAAGGTGCAATCAACACATCGCGCGCAGATGCGGTGATGAATGAAACCTGTGCCGTCATTTGCGGCAACAGTTCTGCATCCTTGTTATCTACATCGAACAACACCGTGTATTGCACGACTTTGCTGGCAGCTGGTTGACCTGCCGCCGCCTGTCCTGCGGCGGCCACTGGCGGTGCCGGCAAGACTTGCCGCACCTTGCCGTTCCAGCGACGTCGATCACCTGCCAGTGTCGAGAAGTACGCCGCCTGACCAGCTTTGACGCGACGAATATCCGCTTCGGAAACCGTGGTCCACACTGTCATTTCAGAAAGATCGGCGATGCGCATCAGGGTTGGTGTTTGATATGTCGCGTTCAGCGTTTGACCTTCTTTTGCATCGATGCCGGTAACAGTACCAGCCATAGGCGCAAAGATGCGCGCGTAACCGAGACGCGCCTCATCCGCTTTCAAACTCGATTGCGTTTGCACGATGCGCGCCTTGAGTTGTTCGATACGTGCAGCTGCGGATGCCAGATTGGCTTCAGCCGTTTGCACGTCTTCCAGACGCGTAGACTCATCACGATTCATCTGCTGCTGACGTTCGTGCTGCTGTTGCGCGAGTTTATGCTGCGCGCGCTGCTCATCGAGTTGCGCACGCAAATCCATTTGCTGCGCGCGCCCCGCTTCTACCGTCGCCTGAAATACGCTGGCATCGATCTCCACCAGCAACTGGCCTTTTTTGACGACATCGCCGGGTTGTACATGTATGCGCGTGATCTGGCCGGATACCTGGGCACCTACCTCGACCGAAGTCACCGGTTGCAAAGTGCCTATCGCGGTGACTGTCGCTTCGATATTGCCGCGCGCGACAGGCGCCGTTTCAAACTGCGCATCATTGCTGTTGCCCGACCATACTGCGGCGACTGCGACGAGACTCAGCAGTGCTACAGCACCGACCATCTTTTGTTTGCCTGAAAATTTCTTACTGGTGAATTTTTTTTGCGTCATTACTTTCGCCATCAGTTCTTGACCTCGAAGGTCAGGGTTGCGGTGTGTCGTACGTCTTCATATTTTTTGCCATCGATAGTGACCGAGCCATTGATGCGCGCAGTGACTTCCAGCAAATAGCGGCCCGGGAAAGGCGTCACCAAAGTAACCGTGCCGTCCTTGGCTGGTTTCAATACCCGATGCCAGCCTTCGGAGGTATCGACATTGACTTGCGATGCTGCGACGGCATTTCCCTTCCACACCAGCTTGAAGGTATTGCCATTGGCTTCTGTCGGTACCAGTTCCAGATCGTTGACCGCCTTGATTTCGCTGCGGCCGTTCTTGGCCTGGTAATAATTCAGTACGCCTTTTTCACCGACGCGGCTGGCAACCAAACGCACATCGCCGTTGACTGCAGATCCAATCACCAAACGTTCACTTTCTGTCGCCAGCGGCAAATCCTTGCCATCGACCAGATATGCACGCGGCGCGATGATCGCTGTCGGTGCCAGACGTGTGCCATCCGATTCCCCGATATAAGCGCTTGTCGCACCGGTCACCTCGCGTTCCAGCCAGACATATTCTGCGTGTGCAGAAAACGAAACCACCAACATCGTAATGCCGACCACCGACAGGAATGATTTTGCTAAAGAGATGCGCATATAGTTTCTAAAATCTGAAAGGTTAATGATGGACATGCCTGTGGCTAGATTGCCAAGAAATTGCCCGCCAAAAATTGAAAGGGCGACGTTGCACATCCGATGCAAAGCCGCCATTTAGCGATAGTGCTGCGAACAAATCGCAGCACTATCTAATCGCTTGAATTTATTTCGCGACGAAGCTCAAGGTCGTGGTGTACGACAGCTTCTGCACTTTTTCACCAGCGATTTCATAGTCGCCTTTTACTTCATGGCTGCTCATCAGGATGTAGCGGCCTTTTTCCTTGCCTGATATTTCAATGCGGCCATCCTTGTCGGTCTTGAAGCCTTTGGTCCATTGCTCCGGATTGACAACGGTCACTTTTTTGTCCGCTACAGGCTGCCCCTTGAAGGTCAATGTAAAGACATTGCCATTGGCCTTTACCGGGATCAGTTCATAGTCCAGCACGCCGGTGGTTTCGCTACGACCTGCACGCGAATTGAAGACAGCAGCCTGCAACTGGCCATCCTTGTTTTTCCATGGCTTCCAGACTTGATCATTGATCAGGCGCACGTCACCGGCACCTGTTACGTCCGCTTCCAGGTAGTCATGCTTGACTGCCACTTTGGCCAACTGCTTGGCATCCTTGCCAAATACCTTGGTAGTGGCAGCCAGCTTGGCCACATCATCGCCATGATCGCGGTCGCCATCGACATCGCCGACATACACTTTTGCCGGACCGGTCGCATCGCGTTCCACCCAGACCTGATGTGCGCTGGCGCCCAGTGCGAAGGTAGAGAGCAGCAGGGTGGCGAGTGATTTCTTGATCATGGAATTTCCTTTATTTGAATGAAAATGAATGCGTAAAACAAAACCATCTGAAGCAGCGCAAACAGCAACGCAGAATCCTAGCCGGACATATGCGTTTTTTGCCGTCTCTACTATCTATGACCGGCGAGAATGAAAAAAGGGCCATTTCATTTGAAATGCGACATTGAAACGGCCCTATTCAGGCTGCCGGTACAGACCTGAATTTAAAAACGCATGTCGAGTCCGACGCGCACATTGCGCGGAGCGCCATAGTAGGAATTGCCGGTCGTCGTGTAGTAATACTTGTCAAACGCGTTATACAAATTGACCGACAAGGACAGTTGCTTGCTGAACTCGTAACGCGCCATCAAATCCACTATCGAATAGGCACTTTGGGTGAAGCGCGCCTTGGCCGGGCCCATGCCATCTGTGTAAATCTCGTTTTGCCAGCGCACGCCACCACCGACAGTCAAGCCATTGCCGATACTGGCAATGCGATAGGTACTGAACAGCTTGAAGGTATTTTGCGGAATGTTGGTCACAAGACGTTTCTTTGCCGGCCCGGTGGTAATGCCGCGCGAGAAGCCTGCTGACGCCTGCCAGTTGCGCGCCAGTTCTCCGCCCATTTCCAGTTCCACGCCGCGCGTGCTGGTACCCGACACCGCGTCATAGGCCTGCGTACCGTCAGGCGCAAATACGCCCGGCAGCGATACGCCCATATTGTCCTGCTTGATCTTGTAGACCGATGCAGACAGATTCATGCGCTTGTCGAAAAATTCGGCCTTGGTACCGACTTCAAAACTGTTGCCGAGCAGGGGATCGATGAAATCGCCGTTGACCTTCTTGAGACTCTGCGGCTTGAAGATATCGGTATAACTTGCGTAAGCAGTCCAATTGTCGTTGAAGTCATACAGCACACCCGCGTAAGGCGTAAGGCGATTGTTCTCGGAACGGGCCAGCGTGCCGGTCTTGGTACGCGACCAGCTGGTTACACGCGAACCGAGGATGATGGACAAGGCATCAGTGGGCTTGAAGCGCGCAGTGGTATAGGCGCTATCGGTTTTTTCTATGTCGCGGTAAGCGCTGGCGACGGGAAGCGCCGGTCGGGCTGGCGATACGCCATCCCAGGTATAGATATTCGGCACATTCAAGATATTCCATCCGCCATAAGCGGGCGAGTCGACATTGGTCCGCGCCAGCGTGGCGCCTACCACCAGATCATGCTTGCGCCCGAATAGATGGAACGGGCCGTTGGCGAATACGTCCAGACTGTTTTGCGTCGGATTGCCTACCCAGCGACTGCCGTACAAAAGAACCCCGGCACCCGTAGCACGCACCGGGTTACCGCCGGTTGCGTAGCCAAGCAACTCATCGTAATCGACCTTGTTTTGCGCCAATGTTCCCTTGATGCGCCATTCATTGTCGAACTGGTGTTCCAGCGAAGCGAAGATTGATTGATTGTGACGTTTTGAATAGGCCCATTCTGCCGCTGCCGAATCCGATCTATCCCAGATCATGCGCGCACCATCGCTGTCGTAGGCCGGCAATGCACCGCGCGCATGTCCGGTTGCGTCATGATTCTGCAAGGTGACGCCGAAGGTGGCGAGGGTTGAGCGAGACAGGTCAGCTTCGACTATGCCGTACAGGACTTCCTTTTTTTCGTGCAGGCGATCGAGGTAGGAATCATTTTCCTGATACGCGGCGACCACGCGTCCGCGCAGGGAGCCGGATTCATTCAGCGGCGTGGAGATATCTGCTTCTGCCCGATAGTAATTCCACGAACCGGCTTCCACTTTGGCCGAAGCCTGGAACTGCCGGGTCGGAAGCTTGCGCATCAGGTTGATGGTCGCGCTGGGCGTGCCAACCCCATTCATCAGACCGGTTGCACCGCGCACCACTTCCACCCTGTCATACAGCGCCATATCATTGGTCTGGAAGACCGAGGCGTAGCCTGAGAAGACCTGTCCTACGCCATCCACCTGATAGTTTTCCACCGCAAATCCGCGTGAATAGATGGTGCTGGAATCCGAGCCCATATTCCCGCCTTGCGACATGGTCAAGCCGGGGGTTTGCGCCACGATGTCTTGCAACTGGGTCAAACCCTGGTCATCCATGCGCTGACGCGTAATCACGCTCACCGATTGCGGCGTTTCGCGTATCGAGAGATTCATCCTGGTCGCAGTGCTGGCACTCCCTGTCGTGTAGGAGCCGCTATTCTCGGTGGTTGCACCAAGTCCGGCAGCCGTCACCAATACCTCAGGCAATACCGAGCTTTCGCGCGGCGCATCAGCTGATTTTTTAACCAGCGTATAACTGCCATCGACGCGCGCCACGATATCCAGGCCGCTGCCTGCCAGCAGTCTTGCGACCGCTTCACGAGCCGAGTAACTGCCTGACAACGCGGAACTGACCAGCCCTTCCGTCAACGCGGGCTCAAAAGACAAGGCAATACCGGCTTGCGCTGCAAAACTGGACAAATTGCGACCGAGCGGACCGGCAGCGATGTTGTAGGACTTGGCGGCGACTGCATCCAGCGTATTGGCCGCAGCGTGGACGTTGATGCTGGTAACGGCAGCACCGACCAACATCATGCTCAGCAGTGCAATGCGGACGGCTTGGTTCAAAGGGCGCTCAACACAGCGCGGACGTGCGGATGACATGGCAGGGTATTCCTTTCGGATGACAAAGTGGTTTCTTCACCCTGCTTGCCAGCCGAAAGCAAAAAAAGTATCAGCAAATTCGAAAATATTTTTATCCGATGTTATTTCGTTCAACGCGGGATCAGCGTGACCCAACGGCCACCCAGTCGTGTCACTGCATCAACCGGATAGGTCGATGCCAGCATCGCCAGGGCCTGATCAGTGTCAGCGACCGGGTAGGCACCAGAGATAAGTAAATGCGCTACCGCCGGATCGACGCGCACGATGCCACTGCGATAGCGCGATAGCTCAGACGCAAAATCCGCAAGGCGCATCTTGTCTGCCATCAACATGTCCTGCAACCAGGCTATTACTGCATCGTCGGCTTCGGTTGAAGCGGCGATATCGCGATTTGTAAATGAGGTTTGCTGGCCTGATTGCAGCACGTGTTGCGTTGAACTGGCATTTTTTGGCGTGATACGTACAGCACCTTCCAGCACCGCAATATGCGTGATGCCGTCTTGCTGACGCACACTAAAGCGCGTCCCTAGCGCCTCCATGTTTCCTTCGATTGAATTGATGCTGAAAGGTCTGTGGGTAGCCGCAGTATCGGGTGCGGTCTGTATCAAAATTTCGCCTTCGCGCAATTTGACGGTGCGCTGCCTGTGATCAAAATACACATCGATTGCGGTTGCCGTATTCAGCGCGATGCGCGTACCGTCCGCAAGGGTGATGCTGCGTCGTTCACCAACCGCAGTATGGTGATCGGCAGTCCATTCTTTTGCATCAATCAGTCGCCACGTACCCCAGCCGGCAGGAACCACTGCCAGTAAAACTGCAAGTTTGATGACGGCGGCGCGTCTTCCGGTATTCGTTGGGCGGCGCAAGGTCGGCATTGCCAATTCCGGTGGCAAGCCGCCAAGTTTATTCATCAACAGTTCTGCTCGCACCCATGCGCGCGCATGTTCCGGACTGCGGTTACGCCAACGCTCGCAAGCGCTGCGAGTATTCTCATTGGATGCGCCTTCATGTAACTGCATCAGCCACTCGGCTGCTTCATCGAGAATCTGCGGATCGATCGCTATAGTGTGGTTCATGATTGATATTCGATGAAACTCAGGCAATGCAGGAAGGCCTGCTTCATATAGCGCTTGACGCTGATCAGCGACACGTCGAGCTGTTGCGCGATGGCTTCGTACTTCATGCCTTCGATTTGCGACAGCAGGAATGCATGCTTCACTTTTGTCGGCAATGCGTCCAGCATGCGATCGATCTCATGCAAGGTTTCCAGAATGATGTAGCGCTGCTCGACTGATGGTGCTTGCTGCTCAGGCAAGATCGCCAATGCATCCAGATAAGCGCGCTCCAAAGCCTGGCGCTGATACCAGTTGATCAACAAGCCTTTGGCGACCGTCGTCAGATAGGCGCGCGGCTCCTGCACGGTTGTCACATCGCGCGAGGCGAGGATGCGAGTGAAGGTATCTTGCGCGAGGTCGGCAGCATCGAAAGTATTGCCCAGCTTTTTACCCAGCCACCCTTGCAACCAACTGTGATGGTCGGCGTATAGCGTGCCGATATCGTGCTGCGTGGAGCTTGTTGCGGAAGCAGACATGCGGTACTGCCTTATTTTTCAGCAGCGTGCAACGCACAGCCTGGCTCGTCTGCATTCGTATTCGCCAGCATGGCAGAACCTGCACTCAGGCTGCGCACGAAATGCATGGCCTGTGGCTGCTCGACCAACACGCACTGTTTGCCAGTACGTTTGCAGTGATCCTGTACTCGCCAGTAAGCGTCATGACTGACGCAACCGGTTTGGCAGATCACCATATCCGCTGCAGTCAGACTTGCCTCCAGCGTAATTTCATCCACGCTGTCCCGGCCGTCATGACGTAGGAAATGACCACCGGCTTTTTCAATTGCCTGCTGGGCGACGATAGCAGCCGGTTCATCCTGACCTATGCACAGCACTGACTTTTTATGCAGATCAATAGGTATTGCGAATTCGCCTGATGCAGCCTCGCCCGTGACTATGACTGGCTGAACTTTGCCATGCAAACCCAAACGTTCACGCAACAGGTCCTGCACATGCTCAGTTAGCGTTTCCACGCGGCGCGCCAGGGTTAAACGTGTAGGCAAGCCGGGTATCGTTGCCTGCAATTTACTCAAATCTTCACGCGCATACGCCAGCGCACTATCGCGCACCATGACTTCTGCACGCAGATGCATGATTTCTACCCGCATGCGTCCAGCTTCTGTCTGCAAGGCTTCAATCTGATCGACCTGTCTTGCCACCAATTCACTGCAGCGATTCTGGACGCGACCGTACTCGTTGAGCAGCACACTGTGCTCACGCGCGATATTCTCGAAATTCTTGCGGGACTTGCTCATTATTTACCTCCAATACGGTCAATCGCCTGCCCAGCAGAAATGCGTATGGCGACATCTTGAACAGCATAAGAAGTCAATTATAAATGATAACCATTCTTGTTTGAGAAATATCCATGGTTTCCACATCCCGCCAGTATGCAGCCCGTACCATCAGGATTTTTTTAGCCTGTCCGACCTCGCAAACAGATGTATTCTTGCGTTGCCCGATCATCAATCCGCCAGCAATTCAACACGACCTTCGATTTTCTCCATGCCTACCGACCCCAACACGTCAGTCAAAAGCGGCCCGCCGTCACGCCTCGCCAAGGCGGCATATGGCATTGCCGGTGGCGTATCGCTGATATTGGGCGTGATTGGTATCTTCTTGCCCGGACTGCCCACGACGCCCTTCATTTTGGTAGCCGCCGCCTGCTTTGCGAAAGCGTCGCCGCGCGTGCATCAATGGATGCTGCAACATCGCCTGCTCGGTCCCGTCTTGCGCAACTGGGAAGAAGATCGCAGCCTGACGCGCCGGACAAAATGCGTAGCGATCATTTCAATGGTGTTGACGATGGGGGTTTCCGTCTGGGCCTTTGTAGATCAACCATGGATACAGATAATCTTGGTGCTGCTGGGATTGATAGGTGCAGTGATCGTATTGCGTATACCGACACGCGCTCACAACACAGAGTGGCCACGCCAATAAATCATCTTTCAAAATGATAAAAGCGCATCGTGCAAAACACGATGCGCTTTTACTTTGCGGTATCGACTCCTGTTCATTTCGATGCATTGCGCATCGCCGAACATCAATCTTGGCAAGCGAGACTATTTATTTCTTGTCGCGTATCCGTTCAATCAGCAAATCACCGTATTTCGAAGTCGATACCTTGCCGCCGATATCTGCGGTGCGGCCATCAACCGTCGCGACGGTTGCATCAATTGCATCGCGCAAATCCAGCGCTATTTTATGCAAACCCTTGTGCTCGGCCATCAGCGCTGCGGCCAGCAACAAAGCGGTTGGATTTGCCAAACCCTGGCCTGCTATATCCGGTGCGGAGCCATGCACCGCTTCAAAAATCGCTGCGCCTTCGCCGATATTGGCACCCGGCGCCATACCCAAGCCGCCGACCAGACCGGCGATTTGATCGGACAGGATGTCGCCAAACAGATTGGTCGATACCAGCACATCGAATTGCCACGGGTTCAATACCAATTGCATCGCACATGCATCGACGATGCGGTCATTGAATTCGATTTGATCGGCGTAATTGAGTCCGACCTGCTTCGCGGTTTCGAGGAATAGTCCGGTCAATGCTTTCAGCACATTGGCCTTGTGCACGATAGTGACTTTCTTGCGATTGTTGCGCACTGCATAGTCAAAGGCGAACTTGGCGATGCGACGGCTGCCGGCGCGCGTATTGATGCCAGTCGCCATCGCGACTGCGTGCGCATCGTCGCCGATAGGGACGTAATGTTCGTGACCGACATACAGGCCTTCCAGATTTTCACGCACCATGACGAGGTCGATTTTTTCGTAACGACCGCCGGGTACGATGGTGCGCGCCGGACGCACGTTGGCATAGAGCTGGAAGGTTTCACGCAGGCGCACATTGACGGAACGGAAGCCGCCGCCGACCGGCGTCGTCAACGGGCCTTTCAGCGCGAGGCCATTCTGGCGAATACTGTCAAGCGTGGTTTGCGGCAACAGGTCGCCGCTTTTTTCAAATGCGTTCAGACCGGCTTGATGTTTTTCCCATGCAAACGGATTGTCCAGGGCATCGAATACACGCTCAACCACATCAACGATTTCAGGGCCGATACCATCACCGGGAATAAGCGTTACCGGAATTTTTTGCTGCGTGCCAGGGTTAAGCATGTTGTGTCCTATCCATGATCAAGATAATAAAAGCGCGAATAACTTTGTGTAAAAGCCGGACCTAGTTTAACCCAAAAGTCTTATGTCATATATAAGAGCTGAGGATTTGTATCGTTGAATGAATTTTTGGCAAGATTACAAATTGACAAACCAAGCCTAAGTCAAGACAGCGTATTTCCGCGTAGGCTATAGTGACGCTCACACTTGATCCCTTGCAGGATCGGGCCAATTCACCTCTAAATCATGCATCAAATTAAGGATATTACAGATGGCACAAACCGAAATCAAAGTAAGCAAGGGCGCAGGCAAGTTGCAACATATAGTCTCCGCCGGTCCACATACACTGATCGCTGATGCACCGTCCGCATTCGGCGGCGACGATGCCGGTTTTGTACCGCACGATTTGCTGGCAGCCGCCTTGGGTGCATGCACCGCAGTGACATTGAATATGTATGCAGGTCGCAAGGAATTGCCCTTGGAAAAAGTTGACGTCTCGGTTATCGCGGCCGAACAAGACGGTGCTTATGTCTTCAATCGCACGTTGACCTACTACGGTGACCTGAGTGCCGAACAAAAAGAAAGCCTGAACAAGATCGCCGATAAATGCCCGGTACACAAAGCCTTGTCGGGTGACATCAAGATCATCACGCTGTCGAACTAAGCTGCAAGCAAATGTGCAGATCGTTTCCATCGAAATGATCTGCACTCCTGAAGACAAGAAAGCGAGTTACCCATGGATACCGACCTGAGCGCACTGGAAACCGTCGTCGTCCCGCGCACGCGCGACCTCGGCGACAATTTTGAAGTACGTCGCGCCTTGCCGACGACGCAAAAACGCATGGTCGGCCCTTTCGTGTTTCTGGACCAAATGGGTCCGCATGCGTTTATCGATGGCCGCGGGCTGGATGTACGGCCGCATCCACACATAGGACTCGCCACCGTCACGTATTTATACGATGGCGAAATCGAACATCGCGATAGCGTAGGTTCGATTCAAACAATCAAACCGGGCGCCGTAAACTGGATGACAGCCGGCAGCGGCATCGTCCATTCGGAACGTACAGGCGCGGCATTGCGCGCCAAGGGTTCATCGCTGTACGGTTTGCAGTGCTGGGTCGCGCTACCAAAGAAATACGAAGAAATAGATCCCGCCTTCCAACATACTGGCGCCGATCAATTACCGATTATTGAAGGCGATGGCGCGACTGCAAAAATTATTGCCGGCAGTTTTTTCGGTAAAAAATCGCCGGTCGCTACCTTGTCCGATCTGTTTTATGTAGACGTGCAATTGCAAGCGGGTGCACGACTCGATATCCCGGCCGAATATCCGGAGCAGGCAATGTATGTGATCGAAGGCCGTCTTGATCTGGGACGCGATGGCGTGTTCAATGCAGGACAGTTACTGGTACTGAAAGCAAATACTGCTGTCACATTGCGCGGCGTCGGGCCGGGCCTTACCAAAGTGATGCTGCTGGGTGGCGAACCTATGGATGGCTCGCGTTATCTGATGTGGAATTTTGTTTCCAGCTCCGTAGATAGACTGGAGCAAGCCAGAGAAGATTGGAAAGAACGGCGCTTTGCCGATGTGCCAGGCGAAACCGAATTCATCCCTATGCCGGACATTCCCGGCACGCCAGTCGGTTATCCCTGATCAGCAACCGTTGCAAAACCACCAGCAAACAAGACTGGCACGGTTTTATGAATGCTTGCCGTCATAAGCATGATGCGGCAACGCAGCAGTATCGACATTTTCCAGGCAACGCGTATTGATCGCCGCTATCTCGTTGCCCGATGGATCCTTGCCGAAAGCAAAAGGCTGGCAACCGCAAGTTGGACAAAAATGATGTGCGATGACATGCTTGTTGAATTTGTAGACGCTTGATTCGTTTTCACCGGCGCGGAAAATGAACTTCGCTCGCGGCACAAACCACAACAGCGCACCTTTGCGTGCACAGTAAGAGCAATTGCATGCTATGACTTGCGTGATTTCGCCTTCGGCTTCGAACTTGAGTTTGCCGCAGTGACATGATCCTTGATAGTTCATGCTTGTCTCCTGATCTTAATATTCCGGAAAACTGCTGGCTGCAAACGCCTCAGAACCCCAAATCTATTCCCGGGTCGAAATCCACCAAACTGTGGTCAAGTGCGGCGCTGGAACCCGGCCCCTTGGCCTTCGCCAACATCAATGCCTGACTGGCGCGCAAAATCATCTTGTCTGCATCATCGTCCTTCATATTGGTGGTCAGCCCAGTCGAAAAAGTCACCGCCAAAGAAGGCGCGATCGATGCCCAATCCAGCGCAGCCACAGCACTGGTCAAGCGCACAATGGCGCCGTCGCTTTGATCCAGCCAGGTTGTCGGCAAGATCAGTGCAAACTCATTCGGGCTGATACGACCGAAGGAATCCAGGGAACGGATCAAGGACAGTACCGCGCCGGTCAGGTTCTTCAATACCTGATCGCTGATGACGCTGCCGTATTGTTCATTCAATGAATGATATTGATCGATGGAAATGACGGCAAACGAAAATGGATGGCCGGTGCGCTTGGCTCTATCCAGTTCTCCGTCGAGTTTTTCAATCAGGCCGCGCCGGTTCAACGCACCCGTCAAACCGTCGGTGGTTGCAATGGCGCTTAGGTCATCGAGCGCGGCTTGCAACGCGCGCACCACGGTATCGCCGCCCACGCCGAGCTTGACTTGCTCTAACAGAGCAGTCAACTGCATCGTCACCTCTTGAAGATTTTGCGCGGGATTGGTTTGCAAATTGCTCTCCGTATTGGAAAAACAGCATTAATAATGTTGGATAGAAATGACAACAGACTCTTGCGACAGGCTCTTTTCAGAAGCGAACCACACAAAAAAAGCGTCGGCTTGATTGTCGTCATTATTTTGACTGAATGCAACATTCATGCGCGCTCTGGCGGCGCGGACGCGACACTTGCACGAAAGAGTCCCACCCATAAGTCCGTCGAGGCCAGCTTACCGGCTTTGGAATGGGGCGAATGTTAATTGTTGTAAATGAACGTTGGAAATGAGCGTTGCGGATGACTATTGCAAATAAGCGCTGTGAATGAACGCCCGCAATGAATGTAAATTAATGAATGCCATAAAACAGGGCGCCGCCCCCTCACATCGGCGATCCCGACTGCATGGTTATTGCGGCCTGCTCTCCAGCTGATCGTAGACCGCATGCGCTATCCGCGCCAGTTCGCCCTTGCTGACACCACCTGACAAGGCATAGCCGAACTTGCCCTCTATCCAGTAAAACACATTGACCGTGCCTTGCTGCGCGAAGCGAAAACCGGTGTCGCTGTTCTGCGCCTGATCGGTAGAAACATAGAGCGTCAAACGCTGACCGCCTGCTTCCTGATACATGAATTGCGCGACCGGGCTACCGCTGTCGCCCGGCAACAAGCGACCGCCTACCAGTTCGTAACCGAGCTTGCCCAATTTGGGCGGATGCATGTCTGCGCCTGTCCGTTTGGATAACCAGGCCACCAGTTGCTCTTCCTGATCTGCGCCTATCTCCACCGGGCGCCGCACATCCGGCGTGTAGACGCCATGCGCAATCGCAGCCTGCCGCGCAAACCCGGCCAGTGCAATATTGCTGTCCGCATTCTTGATGACAGAACCGGCCAACATGCCTGTCTGCACTGAAGCGTGCAGCATCCAGCCGCCAGCCCCGCTGACGATGGCAATCAACAAACCTGCAGCGAGCCGCCAGTAAGGCGACGAAGATGCCGAGGCAGGATCCGCAGCCGCCAGGCGCGGCGGCACCGATTCATCCAGCACCGGATTGAAGAGCGCACGCAATCCTTCATTCTGTTCGCGATACGCATGGATGCGCGCCATTTCTTCCGGCCGCACAGCCAGATAGGCAGCGACTTCTTCACTGCGTGCATCACTCAGCAAGCCATCCACGTAGGCGTGCAGGTCTGCCTCAGTCACTACAAGCTGATTCATTTGACCACCTTCAATGGCGATACTGCCGGAGATACTAATGGAGATACGACAGAACGCCCTTCCATCTGTGCGCGCAATTTTTGCCGCGCGCGCGACAGCCGCGACATCACGGTACCCACAGGCACACCCAATGTGGTCGCCACTTCCTCGTACGACATTTCTTCCAGCGCCACCAGCAACAGGATTTCTCTTTGCTCGGCAGGCAATGCCGCCAATGCCGATTGCAGGTCGCGCATTTCCAGACTGTCGGTATGCGGCGCTGCCGGCATCGGCATATCGTCATCCAGCGCCTCAGTTGCCATCTCTGGACGCCTTACCTGATCGATATGCAGGTTGTGCATGATGCCGAACAGCCATGCACGCATATCGCTGCCGCGCTGCCATGACGACAGTTTTTTCCAGCCGCGTTCCAGCGTGTCCTGTACCAGATCGTCGGCACCCGTGCGATTACCTATCAGTGCACGGGCGTAACGACGCAGGCGCGGGATGCACGCGATCAAGCGATCGCGCTCATCCTGCATGACAGTCTCCACGCCAGTGCGGCCGCAATTGCATCAAGCCTGCTTAGTCCTTGACCACGTGCCAGACATCTTTGACCTTGTCGCCGTTACGATCGCCAACTTTAGTGTCGGCAGCAAACAGGTACAAAGGTTTGCCTTTATAAGCAACTTGTTTGGAACCATCGTCGCGCGTTACTACCGAGTACGGTGGGCTCAGTTTGGCATCGCCTGTTGCGACCGGTGGCCAGTTGGCAGCACAAGGACCGTTGCAGGTACTTTTGCCGCTATCGGTAACGTCTTTGTCGAAGGTGTAAACCGTCATGCCGGCGCTGTTGACCAGTATGCCGTCCATTTTTTTAACAGGTGCAGTTTGCGCGAAAGCTGCGCTGGAAAAAACCAGAGTAGCCGCTGCGGAGAACAGGATCAGTGAACGTTTCATTTTTCAATTCCTTTTCGATCAGGTGGGTGACGCGAGAGAAACGATAAAAGCGCGATGTCCAGGATTCTTCAAAGCGCTTTCATCGGGCAACTTCAGAATACACAGCAATGCGCTGATATCGAGGTAAACGATGGCGCGACAACTTTATTCCATGCAAATGAAAATATTTTTCTGCAACACTTATTGCTGCCCATAGCCTACGGCGACGCGCAAGAACATGCTACTACCATCACCGGATAGTGCAAGAGCCGACAGTCAAGGACGATGCACGCCACCACAACAAAATAAGGTCAAAGAAAATTCAAGTTGCCAGGCAAAAATTTGCTCAAGATTTCTGCGCAAACGCACACGGAAATCGCTTCACACAATCTTAACAACTTACGTACTATCCACAAAAATCATAGGTGGTATCCACACTTCCTATTTCTTGTCGCGGCGTGAATACGTGATATCCACAATCTGAATATCAGACATTCTTGCTTTTACCCATTGCGACGGTTTATCTCTTCTCTGATAGTTGCGGCGTTGAATTTAATAAACACGGATCGCATCCACGCAGCCGGCTGAATTACCCGCTTGCTGAAAGATGGTTGCGATTGCAAATGATCGAATGAATCAGTTGTTTATTGCAACGAGCGCACCGAGTAATACATAGGTGCATTCCCATACCTGAGAGTTGAGAGAAGGCAAAAAATGAATCAAGCAACTACTGCTGGTGCAGCAAGCACCGTTAGTCGTCCAGCGTCCTTTCGCTGGATACAATTGATCCTGGGTATCGTCGCCATGGCGATGATTGCAAACTTGCAGTACGGCTGGACGCTGTTCGTCGATCCTATCGCTGCAAAGCACGGCTGGAGTCGCGCTGCGATTCAAGTCGCATTCACGATCTTCGTTCTGACCGAAACATGGTTGGTTCCTATCGAAGGCTGGTTCGTCGATAAATTCGGCCCACGTCCGGTTGTTATGGTTGGTGGCTTATTGTGCGGTCTGGGTTGGTACATCAACTCGTTTGCTGATTCCCTCGCCATGTTGTACTTCGCTGCAGTCGTCAGCGGTATCGGCGCAGGCGCTGTATACGGTACATGCGTTGGTAACGCGTTGAAATGGTTTCCGGACCGTCGCGGTCTGGCAGCTGGCTTGACCGCTGCCGGTTTCGGCGCTGGTTCCGCTGTCACCATCATTCCTATCTCGGCAATGATCGCTACCCGTGGTTACCAGGATGCGTTCCTGTACTTCGGTATCGGCCAGGGCATCATCGTGGTGCTGCTTTCACTGTTCCTGTTCCGTGCTCCAGAACACAAAAAAGGCGATGCAGTCGCCAACGTTCAACAAACCAAACGCGATTACAAACCATCGGAAGTTTTGCGTGAACCAGTGTTCTGGATCATGTACGCGATGTTCGTCATGGTTGCAGCTGGTGGCCTGATGGCAACTGCTCAATTGGGCTCGATCGCTCGTGACTTCAAAGTGTTCGACGTTCAAGTCAGCATGATGGGCCTCACCTTGCCAGCGTTGACATTTGCGCTGGCTATCGACCGCGTATTGAACGGCTTGACCCGTCCATTCTTCGGCTGGGTATCGGATCAAATCGGCCGTGAACCAACCATGTTCATCGCGTTTGCTATCGAAGCTGTTGGTATCCTGGCTCTGTTCCACTACGGCCACAACCCATTCGCATTCGTTATCCTGACCGGTATCGTGTTCTTTGCATGGGGCGAAATCTACTCGCTGTTCCCATCGACTTGCGCTGATACATTCGGCAGCAAATATGCAGCATCCAATGCTGGCTTGCTGTACACAGCTAAAGGTACAGCTTCGTTGCTGGTCCCACTGTCAGCAGTGCTGGCTTCGGCTACCGGTGGTTGGTATGCAGTGTTCGTCGTTGCGAGTGCATTGAATGCAACTGCAGCGCTGATGGCATGGTTTGTGTTGAAACCTATGCGCGCCAAGCACATGGCTAAACCAGCTGTCGCTGAATAAGTCTAGAAATACCTGTTGTCCTTACAGACCGGCTCAGGCCGGTCTTTTTTTGTCTGTGAATTTCGCCACAGTCACTTCTGCGTTGTGGCACGTAGGCTTGCCCTGCACGTTTATATCCGTCAACACCGCTTCACCGGTCGGCGTTGCCGCCGTTCCGCGATCGCCTCATATGTGAGCTGACGCGCTCACTTTGCGCACAAGTTCAGGTAGCATGCCTGAATCCACAATGCGCGCCGCTCAAGCTGCCACCCACCACATGAACTATCCAGAGATACAGCAAAAAACCTTCCTGACTTTATTGGTCGTCTTTTCGCTCGCGTTCATCGCCATCCTGTTGCCGTTTTATGGCGCCGTATTCTGGGCTGCCGTGCTGGCCATCCTGTTTTCACCGTTCTACCGCAAACTGCTGATCAAGATGAATCAGCGTGCCAACCTGGCCGCACTTGCCACGCTGGGCATATGCATGGTGGTCGTGATTATTCCGCTGGTATTGATATCCATCTCGCTGGTGCATGAAGCCACGAATCTGTATAACAATCTGCGTTCCGGCCAGATCGACTTTGGCGTATTTTTTCAAAGGATAGTCGCCGCATTGCCGACCTGGGTCGTCAATCTGCTGGATCGCTTCGGCCTGACCGATTTCACTACGCTGCAGGACAAGCTGTCGAATGCAGCGGTACAGGGTAGCGAGTTCATCACCAAGCAAGCGATCAGCATCGGTCAAAACACATTCAGCTTCCTGGTCAGTTTCACGATCATGCTGTACATCCTGTTCTTCCTGCTGCGCGATGGCGACAAGATTGTCATGCGGATCAGGCAGGCAGCCCCGCTGAATCCGGAACACAAGCGCACACTGTTCAACAACCTGACCACCGCCATACGCGCGACGGTTAAAGGCAACATCATCGTGGCGGCGGTACAAGGCACGCTTGGCGGCATGGCGTTCTGGTTCCTCGGTGTACAAGGTGCACTATTGTGGGCGGTGCTGATGGCTTTTCTATCGTTGTTGCCGGCAGTAGGCGCTGCCCTGATCTGGGTGCCGGTGGCGATTTACTTTTTGGTGACTGGTGCAATCTGGCAAGGTGCGACGCTGATCGCATTCGGCGTGCTGGTGATAGGCCTGGTGGATAACATCCTGCGCCCGATTCTGGTCGGCAAGGATACGAAATTGCCAGACTTCATCGTCTTGATTTCCACCGTCGGCGGCATGGCCTTGCTGGGATTGAATGGCTTTGTGATCGGTCCTGTGATTGCCGCGCTGTTCATTTCCCTGTGGGAGATGTTTTCTGCTGGAAAACAAAAACAGGAAACCGACAAACACCATCGACCTGACTGAAACCGATCAGATTAAATACTGTGTTTTAAGTACTGCACCGCTTTTGATGCACCACTTGCGTCTTTTTCTCAGCATGTTTATAGCGTAAATACAGATATTGTCCGAACACTGCGGTGCCAAGCAATAGCAAATTGGTAAAGACGAAGACGGCGTTATCCACTGCCAAGCTGTAGATGACAAAGCCGAACGATGCGCTGATCTGTCCGATGAACAGCCATTTGGATACCCCCGCGCTGGTTTTGCTGCGCCATTGCTTCCATACCTGAGATAGCACTGTGCACAACAGTATCAAGGCACTCGCCCATCCTATCGCTTCGGTCATCATGGTTATATCTGCTTCCCGCTTTTGCGCCGCTCAATGCTTGCGGCTCAGTCCATACCGTTAAATCCGTACAGTTCAAAAAACCTTGCTGTCGCGCTTGGTCGGCGTCTTGGCATTTTTATGCGCTTCATCAGCCAGTTCCGCAGTGAGTTCAGTCGGTGGGTCAGGCAATTCTTCGTTATCAATCAGATTACTGATTCCTGAATTGCCATCTACGTGGCTTTGCTCGCCGCTGGCATCGTCATTGTCATTGATGCCGCCATTTTTCTTGCTCATATCTACTCCGTCTTGTTGAGCTGGCGGCATCCTGCATCAGAGTGCCGCCAGCGATTTCAGGTTAATGCCATCATCAACTCTTCCTTGCGCTCCATCATTTCTACCGCCAGTCCTTCCAGATCCATTTTTGCCTTCTTCGCCTTTGGAAACATCTCTGTCTCTTCTTCTTCGACGTGGTGATCGACGTACTCGCTGAGTACTTTGACCTTGGCGTCGTACAGCGGATCATCACCGGACATCTGCTCGATTTGTGCAATCAGGTCTTTGGCAGTTGCATGCTCCACTTCAGCCTCGTTCAGCAAATCGTCGTCCTTGATAGCTGCACGTGCGGCCGGATAAAAGATTTCTTCTTCGACCTGCGCGTGTACCGTCAGCTCTTCACAAATCTGCATCGCGACCTCAACCTTGCCTTCAACATCATCCTTCCTGGCCAGCTTTTCATAATCCTTGAAAAGCTTTTTCACTTTCTTGTGATCGTCCATCAATAAAGTCACAGCATCAGGACCGGCTGCCGTAGAAGCAGATTTGGCTGGCGATTTCCTGGCTGGCTTGGCATTCGATTTAGTTGCAGTTGTCATCATGACTCCCGAAAGAAAAAATATTAGGTAGTCGGGCTGGCAGCCCGCTGCTGGGTAAGACGCTTGCTCCGCAACAGCCGAACGTTGCGTCCGCCAGTCAATGTAGTACTGTGCGCGGTGCCTTGCGTATCAGACAGCGACTTCAGTTGATGTAAGAATTTGCCGCTCTTGCCCTGCTTCAACGGCAGCGCGCATGCAATCCCTGCAGCAAATCTGCGACAATCCCGGTATGAACCAAACTATGCCTTTGGCAGCAGAACCCTTGCTGCATACCGCCTTCTACAAATTCGTCGCGCTAGCGGATGCCGACGTTGTCGTCACGCATTTACGCGAACTGACGCGCGATTTGCTCGGCAGCATCCTGGTCGCAGATGAAGGGATTAATGGCGTGCTGGCTGGCACTAGCGCAGCGGTTTATGCCTTCGAGCAAGCCTTGCGCAATGACGTATTTTTTGAAGGTCGGTTTGCCGATATCGCTTTCAAACGCAGCGCCTGTCAGACTGCGCCCTTTGCGCGCATGAAGGTGCACAAGAAATCCGAAATCGTTTTCCTCGGCGTCGATGGCGTCGATGCGGTCAGCAAAACCGGCATCGATGTCAGCCCGCAGGAATGGCGCGAGCTGATTGCGCAAGACGACGTAGTTGTCATCGACAATCGCAACAGCTTTGAATTCAAGTTGGGCAAATTCAAGAATGCAATCGATCCCGGCGTCGATAATTTCCGCGACTTCCCCAAATACATAGAAGACCATGTGCCGCAATGGCAAGCGGACGGCAAGCGCGTCGCGATGTATTGCACCGGCGGCATACGCTGCGAAAAAACCAGCGCATGGATGCTGGACATGGGCGTACCCGTGTATCAACTCGAAGGGGGCGTACTCAACTATTTCGAGAAAATGCCGGATGCGGAAAAAGACTGGGAAGGCGAATGTTTTGTCTTCGACAATCGGATCGCACTCGATACCAAACTGCAGGAAACCGCTACCACGCTGGAAGATGTCTACGGCGGCGTGCCGGAATGGGAATGGCGTTTGCAGCGTGCCAAACGTCTGGACCAAGACAGCGATTGAATCAGAGAGTGAATCAGCACGTGAATGAGCACACCAAGCCAGCCAGCAGAAATGGCGTAGGCCCGAGCAGCGTGGCCTTGCCGTCCGGGCCATGGCAAACCCTTATCGATTTTCTGGTCGAACAGTTTCCGGCGATACCACGCAGCGAGTGGCTGGCCCGCATGCAGCGCGGCGATGTGCTGGATGCGCAAGGTCAGGCATTAAGCGTGACGAGCGGCTATCAGGCAAACAGCAAGATTTTTTACTTCCGCAGCCTGCCGGTAGAGCCGCGTATTCCATTCGATGAAGTGGTGCTGTATCAGGACGATTACTTGATCGTGGTCGACAAGCCGCATTTTCTGCCGGTCACGCCGGCCGGCCGCTATCTGCAAGAAACTTTACTGGTACGGCTGAAAAATTCCCTCGGCATCGACACGCTGGCGCCCATGCACCGCATCGATAGAGAGACCGCCGGTTTGGTGCTGTTCACGATACAGCCGCACACGCGCAATCTATATCAAACACTGTTCCGCGAACGCAGCGTCAGCAAAACGTACGAAGCCATTGCGCCGTATCGCGCCGACCTGACGCTTCCAGCAATTTATCGCAGCCGCCTGCTGGAAAGCGCCGCTTTCATGAAGATGGAAGAAGTCGCAGGCGAACCGAATGCAGAGACGGCAATCGATTTGATGGAAGTAAAAGGTGCACTGGCGCGTTACAAGCTGGAACCAGTCAGCGGCCAGAAACATCAACTGCGCGCGCATATGGCGGCGCTCGGGATACCGATAGTGAACGACAGGATTTATCCCGAGCTTTATCCGGATGAAGGTGCGGACCAGGATTACAGCCAGCCGCTTAAGTTATTGGCGAAGGCGATACAATTTAGCGATCCTGTCTCTGGGCAGATGCACCAATTCGCCAGTACGCGTAGCCTGTCATTTTGAATTTCAAATGCCATCCATCGATTTCAGATATCGCTGCGCTGAAGTAATTATCGGCAACAACATCAATAAAGGACATCCATGTCACTGCAAAAAGTAAGCGACTTTATCGGAAGTATGGTGAACCCACTGGCCACCGTGATCACCGAAAAAATTACCGCCCGTTTTGGCAAAAGCGAATCGCCATTGCGACACATGGCGATTCAGAGTGTGGCATTCGTGCTGCTGCTGATACCTCTTTTGCTGGTCGCACTCATGTTGGTAGGCATGACTATTTTCAGTTTTCAAATGCTGTATTCAGGTATTTGAAGTCAGCGTCCAACGATTGCGCTACGTCGCTTAACTCAATGCGTGCAATGCATGCACGTCATCTTTAGCTGTCGCCGATAGTGATGACGGCAGCAATCTCGCCAGCCATTCCGAGTGCGCATGACCTGACGTCCATACGGCCAGGTGCAGTTGCGACAGATGCAAGGGATCGCTCAACAAGATATTTTTCTGTGTATCAGACAACGTAGACGGCCCATCCAGCAAAGCAGCCCGCACCAGATTCGCACTGATCTTTTGCGCCGCAGATGAGCGTCGCAAATGCAATTTGCCACTTGCGCACACCACGCCATTGAAATTCGGCTCGACCACCGCCGCGATAAAATCCGGTTGCGGCGGCGTCGCCTTCACATGCGCAACGGTTGCCAATAATTCGACCGGCGGTTCGGCCTCTTCCGGAATCAGGAACAGCTTCTTCTTGCGGAAGCGCAAGCCGTTAGACACCTTGCTCGAATAAATCGAGATTGGAATCGCCAGCGCCAGCGAACCGACGATGGGCAGCAACCACGGCAGGAAAGTCGGATTCAACCAGAATACGGCAGCGCCCCACGCCAAACCCAGCAAGGTATGCAAGCCGTGATGACGAAAGGCTTCGCGCGGACTGGTTTCTGTATCTTCACGCGGCGGCGACTTCCAGCGCAAGGCCCAACCCATGAACGCCGCAATCACAAAATGCGTGTGGAACAACATGCGTACTGGTGCCAGCAACATCGAGAAAAACATTTCTATCAATACGCTGAACAGCAAACGCATCTGACCGCCAAACTGTTTCGCACCTTGCATGCAAATCAGCAGCGCGCTCAGTATTTTTGGCAGGAACAGCAAGGTCGCAGTCGCGCTGAACAAGGCCAGCGCTTTTTCCGGATGCCATTGCGGCCAGTTCGGGAACAACTGCCACGGCTCGGTAAAGTAAGTCGGCTCGGTCAATGTGTGTTGCGCCAGCAAGCCGGTGGAAAGTATCAGGAATAAAAACCACAAAGGTGCAGACAGATAGGCCATCACGCCGGTCACGAAAACCGCGCGATGTACCGAATGCATGCCGCGCGACAGAAACAGGCGGAAGTTCATCAGATTGCCCTGACACCAGCGGCGGTCGCGTTTCAATTCATCCAGCAGATTCGGCGGCATCTCTTCATAACTGCCATCCAGATCGTAGGCGATCCAGACCTTCCAGCCGGCACGGCGCATCAACGCCGCCTCGATAAAATCGTGTGACAGAATTTCGCCGGCGAAAGGACCTTTGCCCGGCAGCAGCGACAAGGCGCAATGTTCGATAAAAGGTTTGACGCGGATAATCGCGTTATGCCCCCAGTAATGCGATTCGCCTAACTGCCAGTAATGCAGCCCTGCAGTGAACAGCGGACCGTACACACGTGTAGAAAATTGCTGGATGCGCGCATACAAGGTATCGCGGCCGGCGGCACGCGGCGCGGTCTGGATAATACCGGCATCCGGATTGGCTTCCATCGATTGCACCAGCTTGCTCAGGCAATCGCCGCTCATCACACTATCGGCATCGAGCACGATCATGTAGCGATAATTATTCCCCCAGCGTCGGCAAAAATCATCGATGTTGCCGCTCTTGCGCCGTGTGCGACGTTGACGCCGACGATAAAAGATCCGCCCGAAACCATCGACCGCTTTGCACAGCGCCGCCCACGCTGCCACTTCTGCGGCGCAGGTATCGCTGTTGCCGCTATCGCTCAAGACGAAGAAATCGAAATGGTCGAGTTGGCCGGTCTTTTGCACCGATTCGTAAGTCGCCCGCAAACCGGCAAACACACGTGTCACATCTTCATTACAGATGGGCATCACGATCGCAGTCCGAGCACCTGCGTCTATCGCCCCCTTGGCGATTGCCGTTTGGGAAATCAGGAAAGGGTCCTTGCCACGCGCCAGCAAAAGAAAGCCCGTCATCGCCGTCCAGAAACCGGCAGACACCCAGCAAAACAGCAGCGCAAACAATGCCAGCAGCGCGATTTCCAGCGGCTCCTTGCCTTGATACGGCAATACGCGACTCATGTAATACGTTGCCAATGCCGTTTGGCCCAGCATCAGGAATAACAGGATCAAACGCCGGACGCCGCCGTTGGCTTGGCGCCCTGTGGTCGGTGCACGTTCGCTTGTCGCAGCGTCCGGCATTGTGTCGTGATGCGCGGTGCTTGCGTTCACTGCTGCATTTTCCACATCCGCATTTTCTGCATGTGCCACTGCATTCACAGCCTTCACGTCTGCAGCATCGGCCTCGCCAACTTGCACACGACCGAACACACGCTGCAACCAGCGCGTCAGCGGATTCAGCGCGCCCCACGGATGCGGCACCATGGACGCGCGATTCAGCGGTGGTGCCACGCATAATTGAGCAGACTCACTGGGTACGACAGCGTTTGCAGCGCGTGTCGGTTCATCGCACCCACACACGGCGGCACGGCCGAGCGCAAGCTGGGTGCGAGCGATCACCGATCCAAAAGCCGGATTGTCACTATCGGCATTTTTCTGCGCGAGGATGTGATGCAGGCGCGTCATCGCATCGCGTGCAGACAAGGTCGGCGTTTCGGCCAGTTGCGCTTCTATACCGTCGCGCACTGCGGGCGGCAGGCCTAGCCGATCAAGATAGTGTCGGCACGGCAGCGGAATAACGGGCGCGTCCATCAGTCAGCCGGCAGTATGTAACTCCACGTTTCCGATAGAGTTGTGTTGACGGTTTGCAGGAAACCGCGCATTTCCACCGGCTTCTTGTCATCGACACGCTTGATGCGCAGCGCGGCGCGATAGCCGCCCGTGGCTTCATTGCGCACCACATGCGACTCCAGAATCTCGCCATTGCCATCGGCCGATACGCGCATGTTTATCTTGGCTTCCTTCGCCAATTTCTTGAAGATAGGTCCTTCGAAATCGACAAACAAGGCAATGCTGTCATCCGGCTTGCGCAAGTAGCCGTGGCCGCGTCGTGTCTGCGCCACCCACGACAAAGGCGGCAATTTCTGTTCGCCCTTATGCCACGATAAACGGTAGTCGAAATTGAGTGGCATGCCCGGCTTGGGCAATTGATCCGGCACCCAGTAAGACACGATATTGTCGTTCAACTCATCCGGTGTCGGTATCTGCACCAGTTCGACGCGGCCCGATCCCCATTTTCCCATTGGTTCCACCCAGGCACTCGGGCGCGCTTCGTAACGCGCTTCCAGATCTTCGTAATTGCCCTGCTTTTGATCGCGCTGCATCAAGCCGAAACCGGATGGATTGCTGAGCGCATACGAAGTCACCAGCAAACGCTTGGGATTCACCAGCGGCCGCCAGATCCACTCGCCGGTGCCGGATTGTATCGACAGGCCATCCGAGTCATGCACCTCAGGACGGTAATCTTCGGTTTCTGCGCGCTGGTTTTCGCCAAAGAAATACATACTGGTCAGCGGTGCGATGCCGAGCTTGCTCACGTTCTCGCGCAGATACAACTGCGACTTCACTTCGGTAATGGTTTGCTCGCCCGGCTTGACGACAAAGCGATAAGCACCCGACACACGGCGCGAATCCAGCAACGCATAAATCGTCAGCTGCTTGCTATTTGCGCTTGGCCGCTCAACCCAGAATTCCACAAAACGCGGAAATTCCTCACCCGAGTTCAAAGCGGTATCGACCGCCAGCCCGCGCGCCGACAAGCCGTAAATCTGTTCCTTGGCAACGGCGCGCAAATAACTGGCGCCCAGAAACACCACGACCTCGTCCTTGTACGATGCCTTGTTGATCGGGTAATGCACGCGGAAACCGGCAAAGCCGGCCTGCTTCAAATCCTGCGGGCTTAATTTATTTTTGCCGTAGTCGAAATTACGCGCATCGAAAGGAATCGGCCGTGCGCGGTTGCTGGCGATCTCGTTAATCTTGACCGCGCTGGCGAACTGGCGACCCTGATGGAAGAAGGTCAGTTCGAACGGCAGTTTGGAGGTGCGCCAGTAAGCGTTGTCGCGTTTATAGCGGATGTCGCGGTATTGGTCGTAGTTCAGATTCTCCAGGCCTTTGGAGATGTTTTTTTTCGGTTCCTTGTATGAGGTCGCCGCCAGTTGCTTCGCCTTGATGGCGACATCGTTGAAATCAAATGCCAGCGCCGGAACGCTAAACACAAAAGAAAGAGCCAGCACCACACTACCTGCCTGACCCCGTCGGGCAGTAACGCCATCAGTAAAAAAATTCCGCAACATGTTTTCCAACTTATACCAACCTATCAGCAAAAAATATCAAGCCGCCTCGCCGGGCGGCAAACAATCTCTGAAACATGACCGGGACGACGGTACCATCTGAGACAAAAAATGTTTTTTGGCAGAACAGCGCCATCCGGTGTGCCTTCAATTTTCGGCGTCTTTTTGTCCTGGATGCGCCTGTCGATTAAATCGGATTGCATACAATCAATAAAGTTCCGCTATCAGGCGGCTTCGCGTTTTTCAGCAATCTTTCCTGAATGCACATTGCATGCCAATAATGCGGGATTCCGTACCGAGCGTTTCATCCGGCAACAGCATACTGCCAGTCAACCCCGATCATGGTTACCGATCTTGCTGGCCGATTGCGCGCTCATCCAGCGCGCACATCGACATCAAATCAGCACCACCGACGCACAAGGAGCTTGCATGGCAAACACAAAATGGCCAGACCAGATATGGCTGGTCCGTCACGGTCAAAGTGCGGGCAATGTCGCACGCGAACTGGCTGAAACTGGCGGACTGGAACTGATAGACATCGCCGAGCGCGACATTGATGTACCGCTTTCCGATCTGGGCCGCCAACAGGCGCAGACGCTAGCGCACTGGTTCGGCAATTTGCCAGCTACGCAAAGGCCGACAGTGGTGCTGTCCTCGCCCTATTTGCGCGCATGGCACACCGCGCAAATCATTACCGACAATCTTGGCCCGACGATAGACAAGCCCGGCCATTTCCACACCTTCATCAGCGATGAACGGCTGCGCGAAAAGGAATTCGGCATCCTCGACCGTCTGACCATACTCGGCATTGCGCAAAAACACCCAGACTTGTACGACCAGCGCCAGCATGTAGGCAAATTTTATTTCCGCCCACCCGGTGGCGAAAGCTGGTGCGATGTCATCCTGCGCCTGCGCAATGTACTCGATACGATCACGCGCGAATATCCGGGCGAGCGCGTGCTCATCATCGGCCATCAAGTCATCGTCAATTGTTTCCGCTACCTGCTGGAACACATGACCGAAGAAGAAATCCTCAGCGCCGATCGCGCCGGCGACGTACCCAACTGTTCCGTCACGTCCTATCAATTCAATCCCGCCATCGGCAAGTTCGGCCAGCTCGAACTGCAACTCGTCAATTTCGTTGCGCCGCTGCTCGAAGCCGGCACGGCCGTGACCGCCGCACCCGACATGTCGGGTGCACCCAAGCCATAAGGCCATGATGAAAACGAATATGGAATCGCGGCCAAACCAGCAACAAGCTCAACCGCAAAATCAACCGCAAGCTCGGCAAAGCGATGCAGCGTCCGAACGCAGTAGCGCACGCGTGCAAAAATTGGACAAGGAATTGCTTCTGAACTGGCCGCTGCCCATGCCCTCAGGCGATGGCGACAAGGAAGATCGCGGCCACGTACTCGTCATTGGTGGTTCGCGTGAAATGCCGGGTGCCGTCATCCTCGCCGCCACCGCGGCCTTGCGTGCCGGTGCGGGCAAACTGACGGTCGCCACCGGCGCCAGCGTGGCGCAACTGGTCGCCTCCGCATTGCCGGAGTCGCGCGTCATCGGCCTGCCCGAAACCGCCGAGGGCGGCATCGAACTGGCCTCCGCCGATTTGCTGGATCAATTGATAGGCAAGGTAGATGCCGTGTTAATCGGTCCCGGCATGCAGGACGAACCGGCGATCTGCGCCTTCGTGCAGGCGCTGCTGCCAAAATTCTCCGACACCAGGATCGTGCTGGATGCGTGCGCGATGGGCGTCGTGCGCAATATGCAGAGCGCGCAACCTGATCCAGCCGCCAGCCCCGGCCATGACGCCGGCAGTCGCCATGCCGCGCAGGTACGACTGGCCAATCTGGTCCTCACCCCACATGCCGGCGAAATGGCGCACCTTACCGGCGATGACAAAGACAGCATACAAGCCGACCCGCTAGCTGCGGTGTGCGCCGCTGCCATCAAATGGAATGCCGTCGTTGCATTGAAAGGTGCAGCCACCTTCATCACGTCGCCAGCCGGCGATGTATGGCAACACGAAGGCGGCAATATCGGCCTCGCGATTTCCGGCTCGGGCGACACGCTGGCCGGCATCATCGCCGGCCTCGCCGCACGCGGCGCGAGTTTGGAGCAAGCAACTGCTTGGGGCGTAGCGCTGCATGCGCAAGCAGGAGAGCAACTGGCACAACGCATAGGTTCGCTCGGTTATCTGGCGCGGGATATTGCGGGTGAAGTGCCGGGATTGCTGGATAGGTTTGGACGGCAGGCGATTTGAAAGCAAGATAGAACGACGCAGCTTGGCTAGTTAAAATTTCCTCAATAAAAATCCGATCAGGGTCTGGTCGGATTTTTTATTTCAAAATTTAACATTTACAAGCCAATACGTCACGATCATGGGATTGGCAAAGCACATTTAATACCCCATTCTCTGAACTGCTTAATACAGTGTGCATTAGCCTTCGATAACAAATTCAATCAGGGAGCTCCATGAAACTAAAATCGGTATCAATAAAAAACTTTCGATGCTATTCAGAAGAAATCCACGTAGAACTTGAAAAGCTAACGACTTTTATTGGCAGAAACGACATAGGAAAATCTTCTGTATTAGAAGCCCTAGAAATATTTTTCAACAATGACACTGTTGTGATTGAGTCAGGTGATGCAAATATTTATAGCGACCAGACTAAAGTAGAAATCACTTGTGAATTTGACGACCTTCCAGCCTCACTAAGCTTAGACGCTGGAGCCGAAACTTCCCTTTCAGACGAATATCTTTTGAATGCAAAGGGGACCCTAACAATCCGAAAAGTTTTCGACTGCGGCAACAAGAAACCTTCTGTTGAGGTGTTTGTTATTGCGAATCATCCGACGGCACCAGAGGTTCATAATTTGTTAGAACTCAAAGAAAAAGATTTACAAGCACTTGTAAAACAAAGAAGTTTGGACGTTGGATTGAAAGGGAATCCACGTATGCGTAAAGCAATCTGGTCATCAGTGCCAGATCTTTTGCTTAGTGAAATAGCGATTCCAGCAAGTAAGGCAAAAGAGGATGGCAAACGGATCTGGGAGCAAATCGAAAGTCATCTTCCAATTTTTGCCTTATTCCAAAGTGATAGAAGTAGCCGAGACTCAGATGACGAAGTACAAAATCCTATGAAGGCGGCAGTTGCTGTCGCAATTTCTGAGGTCCAAGACGACATTCTTCGAATTCAAAAACGGGTCCAAGAAAAGGCCGAGGAAATTGCTAAAAGCACCCATGAAGCGTTAAAGAAAATCGATCCAAATCTAGCGAGCCAATTGACACCAGAATTTACTCCTCCCATTCCTTCAAAATGGATTAGTTTATTTTCTGTTGGCTTGAACACTGATTCGGGAATTCCGCTTAACAAAAGAGGGAGTGGCGTACGGCGGCTTGTATTAGTTAGTTTTTTTAAAGCTGAAGCAGAACGCCGCCTTAAAATTAGCAACAAACGTAGCATTATTTACGCAATCGAAGAACCAGAAACAGCTCAACACCCGAATAACCAGAGAATTTTGATTGAATCTTTTAAATCATTATCTAGTGAGCCAGGTTGCCAAGTATTACTTACAACGCATAGCCCGGGATTTGCCTCCGAGCTTCCCGTACAAAGCATTCGATACGTCAATCGAAACGACGAAACTAAGAAACCTGCAATTGATTCTGGCATCGACGTATTTGGCGCTGTAGCCGATGCTCTTGGCATCACCCCAGATAGTCGAGTAAAGGTTCTGCTTTGCGTTGAAGGACCTACAGACGTAACAATTTTTAAATGCCTTAGCAAGGTTATGCATGCCAATGACCCAACTTTACCTAATCTATCCACCGACGAACGAATTGCCTTTGTCGTTTTGGGCGGAGGAAATTTAAAACATTGGGTCGATGAAAAGTATTTGCAGGCGTTGCGTCGGCCTGAAATTCATATATATGATCGAGATGTTGCATCATATGCAGACGCAGTAGCTAAAGTAAATGCAAGAACTGACGGATCATGGGCGACTCAAACGAACAAACACGAAATCGAAAGCTACCTTCATTCCGACGCTATACGAGAAGCGTTTGGAGTCGAAATGCAAGTAACTGATCATCCAGTTGATGGGAAAGCCGTACCAAAAATATTCGCCGAAGCCTTTTCTATTGCTCAAGGTTTTGATGGAGTCATGAAAGATGGCAACGCTAAAATGAGATTAGCAGAAAAGGCCTTCCCATTGATGACGACAGAACGTATCAACGAAAGAGATCCTGAAGGTGAAATACGAGGATGGTTACGTCGGATTGCTACTTTAATAGCTACTCCATAAAACCGCAGAAGTATTGAAGCCCTGTTCTAAATAGACGGAATTGGGCTTCTCTTCGCTACCCTCAAGCCTGCCAAACCCCATACCCCGCTTCACGCAAACCTATCCCGAGTTCCACTTCCATCTCGCACGCCGCCTGATACGGCATAGGGTTATAGACCGCATATAACTCCGGCAGCAAACGCAGGCCGAATTTCTCCACGTATTTATTGCTCTGAATACCAGCCTTGTGTTTGTCGAAGCGCAGGTCAGGATCGAGGCCGGTCATGCCTACATACACGCAAGGCTTGCCGGGAATGTAGTCGGGATTGCCTTTCTTGAAGCGCGGCTCGTACATGACGTCGGGCGACAGTTCGACGACATAGACGTGATGATGGTGGCGGCGCGACATGGATATGGTTGACTGTAGGGTGAACGATGCGGAAACGAGCGATCAGCATAGCAGGCCTGACTGCGGCGATGCGCATTGAAACATCGGCGCCACTATCGGTACAATCGCCTTAGCTGTCATGCAAGCACACCACCCGATACGCAGAAAGCGAGCGTCGTAATGAATCAAGGCCATTTAAGCGAAGCATGGGCGATCACCAGACAAGCGGTGACGGCATGGATCGATGATTTTGCGCCCAGCATGGGTGCGGCGCTGGCGTATTACACGATCTTTTCGCTGGCACCGATGTTGATCATCGTGATTGCGATTGCCGGCTTCTTCTTTGGCCACCATACGGCGCAGGGTGAAATCATCCAGCAGTTGCGCGACCTGGTCGGCGATACCGGCGCGGTCGCAATCGAAGGCTTGTTGAAGTCGGTCAGCGAACCGGGCAAGGGCATCGTCGCGGCCACGCTCGGCACCTTGACCTTGATGATAGGCGCGACTGCGGTGTTCGGCGAATTGCAAAGTGCGCTGGACCGCATCTGGAAAGTACCGCCGGAAACCAAGCGCGGCGGCTTGTGGAAAATGGCACGCAAGCGCCTGCTGTCCTTCGGCATGGTCATGGGGCTGGGTTTCATGCTGCTGATTTCGCTGGTGTTGAGCGCGGCCTTGGCGGCACTCGGCAAATGGTGGGGCAACCTGCTCGGCAACTGGGGCATCGTGCTGCAGGTGTTGAATCTCGCCGTCTCGTTCGGCGTCATCACGGTGCTGTTTGCGATGATTTACAAGTTCATGCCGCGCGCATCAATACCGTGGCGCGATGTGTGGGTAGGCGCGGCCGTGACGGCGATGTTGTTCACGCTGGGGAAATTTCTGATCGGCCTGTATCTGGGCAGCAGCAATATGGCGTCCGGCTTCGGCGCTGCCGGTTCGCTGGTGATTCTATTGGCGTGGATTTATTATTCGTCACAAATATTTTTGCTGGGCGCAGAATTTACCTGGGTATTTTCGCAAAGACGGCTGGCGCGCATGAATGCCGGCACAGAAGCAAAGCCGCAGCCATGATTTTTTACTGCCGATAGGCCTGGCACCTGCAGCAGGAGCCAGGCCATTTACCCATTATTTTTTCGCGGCGATCTTTGCCGGCGCTAATTTTGTTGCGGCTTGCGTACGATAATCAGTCAAGGCAGCATCAATAATTTCTATCCACGCGCCATCCGTCACGAGCTGACGTCCATCCTCGACATGCACACTGACTGTGGTCGGTGCAACACTTCCCGACAAGACAAGGTCGGTGGCAATGTCTGCATTCAGTGTCAGCGCCCAGAAGCCAGGTTTCATCCACGCCCAGAATTTTTTGATGCGCACATCGACGATCAATACCGATGGATCATCGGTTCCGCCGGTGATCACGCGATAGCCGGCTTGTTCGAAGGATGCGGTCAGGTTGGCGCGCACTACGCTTTCTACCGTCTGATTTCCTTCGAGCATGACATCGCCCAAGGCCTTGCCAAAGGTGTTTCGCTTGCGCGCGATCGCACGCAACTTGAGTTCTGCTGTCGCTTTGCTGGCACCTTCAAAGCCTAGCGACGGTGTACTCGGATTGCTGGGTTCCTGTTCAAAAACACGCTCATCCTTCACCGAGCGGATCGCAACTACGTACCCATTCGAGGCAACAGCCTGCGTCGTATTTGCGGCAGGAACCGAAATCTTGACTTCACTGCGGCTGGTTGCGCAACCAGCCAGAATGGCGCACAACATGAGAAAAGATATTTTTATACTTTTATTGAGTAGCATAGCGTTTGGATTGATAAGAATTGTTGTTGGAACGCGCAATGGCAGTAGGCATTCTCTGAATTGCGCGGGCATACGAGATGATCACTCCCCGACTTATCATCCCCGCAACACAATACTCTGAGGATCATGGCAGAGCAATGTTCCAGTCTTGCTTGTTGTTCCGTGACCTCTAATTTAATTGCCAGCACTTACACTATCGCTACTTGTCGCGTCGAATAACTTCAACTCCTTTCATGATCAACCATCACTCCGCATCACATTCCTCGCGCTCCGCCCGCATAGACGCCCTGCGCGGAATCGCCGTCTTTGGCATCCTGCTGGTGAATGTATGGTCTTTTATCTGGGGCTTCGAGAGCTTGCGCTACGGTGTGTTGCCGGCCACCGCATCGATCTTCGATGTGCTGGCGGTGGCGTTCACGGCTTTCTTTGCCGAGCAAAAGTTTTACCCTATCTTTGCCTTCCTGTTCGGTGTCGGCTTTGTGCTGGTGACGCGTTCGCTGAAACAAAAGTTAGGGCGCTGGAGTGATGCCGAGCGCTTGTACCGTCGTCGTTTGAAATGGTTGCTGGCCTGCGGTGTTGTGCACGGCACCTTGATCTGGTTCGGCGACATCCTGACCGTCTATGCGATTGCCGGCTTCTTTGTATTGGCGAGCCTGACGGGTGCGCGCTTGCGTCGCGTACGCAACACATTGCTTATATGGGGCATCATTTTCTTTGCGCTATTGCTAGGGAATTTTCTGCTCGGCATGCAAATGGTCAGTCCTGAAGCCTTGCAGGAACAGGCGATCAACACTGTCGCTGCGGTAGAAGCCGGCCGCGTCGTTTATACAGAAGGCAATCTGCTGAGCATAGGCATGCAGCGCCTAGGCGACTATGCATCTGTCACCACGCAATCGCTATTTATCCTGCCGCATATCGCACTGCTGTTTCTATTGGGTGCGATATCGGTGCGACTCGGCTGGCTGACGCACGCGGCACGGCACCAAATATTCTGGCGCAGAGTGCAATGGGCAGGCTTTGCGATTGGCATTCCATTCAATCTCGCGTGGGCCACGCTGGTAGTGGCAGAGGCTATCGATCCGCTGCATCCATCGATCTATTCATTTTTGCTGTACGCATGGCTGCCGGTCGGCGGCACTTGCCTGGCAGCGGCGTATGTCGCGACTATTCTGCTGGCGAAAAATGCCATCGGTCGCTGGCTGGATAACTGGCTGGCACCGGTCGGCAAGATGGCATTGACGCATTATCTGCTGCAATCCTTGCTGTGCTCTATCTTGATACAAGGCTTTGGTTTTGGATTAGGTGCTGTATGGCCACCTGCGGGCTGGCTGGTAATTGCCTTCGCGATCATGCTGCTGCAATTGTTTTTCAGTCGCTGGTGGCTGGCGCGTTACACGCAAGGCCCTCTTGAAATATTGTGGCGGCGCTACGTTAACAAGGGCATCGATGATGCCGACAAAAATAGCTGATGCCTTGCCCTAGTTGCTGCTGTCGTTCAAATGACAGGCAGAGAAATGACCGGGTGCGATTTCTTTCAACAGCGGTTGCTCGACACTGCAACGCGGCATCGCATGCGGGCAACGCGGATGGAAATGGCAGCCCGAGGGCGGATGCAGCGGCGATGGAATTTCGCCCTTGACCGCATAGAAATCTATTTTCTTCACTTCCAGTTTGGGTGCCGATGCCAGCAAGGCAACCGTGTACGGATGGTTCGGTCGCGAAAATAATTCTGCAGTCGGCGACGACTCGACGATGCGACCCAGATACATGATGGCGACACGATCAGACACATGACGCACGACACCGAGATCGTGACTGATGAACAGATACGTCAGGTTCAATTCATCGCGCAGCTTGATAAACAGATTAAGCACCTGCGCCTGTATCGATACATCGAGCGCCGCCACTGCTTCATCGCATACCAGCAGTTGCGGATTGACCGCCAAGGCGCGCGCAATGCCTATGCGCGCACGCTGACCACCGGAGAATTGATGCGGAAAGCGTCGCGCCAGGGCTGGATCGAGATTCACTTTTTGCAATAGCTGCGCGACATAGTCCTTCTGCTGCGCACCGGGAATCATGCCGTGGGCTACAGGCGCTTCACCAACAATGTCTTGAATCCGCATGCGTGGATTGAGCGATGCATACGGATCCTGAAAAATCATTTGCATCGCCAGTTGCTGCTGCCGTCTTTGCGCCACGCTGACGGTGGCGAGATCGACGCCTTGCCACCAGCGCGTGCCGGATGACAGTGTATGCAGGCCGACCGCCATACGACCCAGCGTCGACTTGCCGCAACCGGATTCACCGACCAGACCGACGACTTCGCCGGAATGTATCGTCAGCGAGACCTGATCGACGGCGTGCACGACTTCTGCCGTTTTCTTTGCGCCAAACATGTTGGCAACTTTGGCGAGCGCATCCAAAGGTTTGGCGAAACGCTTGCTGACGCTGCGCAATTCAAGAAGCGGCTGCAGATGCGTTGATTGCTGAAGAGACTCATTCATGATTGCCCCCAGACACCAATTTCATTGCATCTTGCATGGGATGGAAGCAACGCAGGGTTCGCGTACCGTCTGTTGATATTGGAGGCGTGTTTTCGCACACGGATGTCGCCCGTTCACAGCGTGTGCGGAAGGCGCAACCGGAGGGCAGATTCAACAACGATGGCGTCATCCCTGCAATCTGATGCAGCGACTGGCCGGGCTGATTGCGCGATGGTGACGATGCGATCAAACCGTGGGTATATGGATGCTGTGGTTTCTCCAGCACGTCTTGCACGTTACCGCTTTCGACAATTTTTCCTGCATACATCACGCACACTGCATCGGCCAGGCCGGCGATCACCGACAGATCATGCGTGATCCAGATCAGCGCGGTGCCGGATTCTCTACACAGCTTTTGCATCTCGTACAAAATCTGGCCCTGTATCGTCACATCGAGTGCGGTCGTCGGCTCATCGCAAATGATCAGATCCGGCTTGTTCAGCAATGCAATTGCGATCGCGACGCGCTGCCGCATACCGCCGGAAAATTGATGCGGGTAGGCGAGCAAGCGTTCATCCGGCGAGGCAATCCCGACACGCACCAGCGCATCGCGCGCCATCGCGCGTGCTGTTGCCTTGCTGACTTTTTGATGCGCAAGAACCGCCTCGATCATTTGCGTATCGATGCGCAAGACAGGATTGAGCGTCATCATCGGGTCTTGAAAAATCATCGCGATGCGATTGCCGCGTATGCGACGCATCGCTTCCGGTGACAGATCGCGCAGGTTCTGATCCTTCAACAGAATTTTCCCGCCGACGATTTTGCCCGGTGGGTCTATCAAACCCATGATCGAATATGCAGTCATCGATTTTCCCGAACCCGATTCGCCTACCAGGCCCATGATCTGGCCGGGCGCAACCGAGAAGGACACGTCTTCCACCGCTTTCACAATGCCGTCGCGTGCAGAGAAATGCATCTGCAGGTTTTGCACGGTCAGGGTGGGCAGAATGTTGGTCATGGTCATTGCGTCTGCAGGCGCGGATTCAATACATCGCGCAATTGATCGGCGACCAGATTGATGGCCACCACCGTCACCAGCAAGGCGATGCCGGGAAAGACGCTGATCCAGTATTTGCCAGACATCATGTAGTCGAAACCGTTAGCGATCAGCAAACCCAGCGACGGTTCGGTGACCGGCAAACCGAGGCCGAGAAACGACAAGGTCGCTTCCAGTGAAATCGCCGATGCCACTTGCAATGCAGCGATGACGATCAGCGGCGGCAGGCAATTCGGCAATAGGTGACGGAACACGATGCGCAATGGCGACAGGCCGAGACCGCTGGCTGCTTCCATATATTCTTTCTTGCGCTCGACCAGCGCGGCACTGCGCGCAGTGCGTGCGTAATATGCCCATTGCACGGCGACCAATGCGATCACGATCTTGCTGGTGCCCGGTCCCATCAGTGCCAGCAAGATTAGCGCTACCAGAATCGGTGGAAATGATAATTGAATATCGGCGATGCGCATGATCACACCTTCGACGCGACCGCCAAAATATCCGGCGAACAAACCCAGCGTCAAACCGATCAGCAATGCAATCGCCGTACTCACCACACCGACGATGATGGAAATACGCAGCCCATACAAAATTGCCGACAGCATGTCGCGTCCCTGCTCATCCGTCCCGAGCAGATACGTGAAACTTTGATCGAAATTTTGCCCGCCGGGTGCCAGTCGAGAATCCATGATGTCGATCTGCGCTAGATCATACGGATTTTGCGGCGCGATGACTGGAGCGAAGATCGCCGCCAGCACGATCAGACTCAGGATGACGGCACCAGCCGCGGCAATCTTGCTGGAAAAGAAGTTGCGTGCAAAACGCCTGAATGGCGTTTCCACCGCAAGCACGCGTTTTTCTTCATCGGCTGGGTTGATAGCGGTTTCCATCCTCAGCCTTTCGCGTCCGAGAGGCGCACGCGCGGATCCAGCATCGAATACACGACATCGACGATCAGGTTGATCACGATGAACAGCGCAACGATCAGCATCAGATATGCAACGATCACCGGTCTATCCAGTACGCGTATCGAATCGATGATCAGCTTACCCATGCCCGGCCATGCAAACACCGATTCGGTCACGATCGCAAACGCGATGATGGAACCGAACTGCAATGCAATGACGGTGACAATCGGGATCAAGATATTTTTCAGCACGTGCACGCCGATGATGCGGCTATTGCGCAATCCCTTGGCGCGTGCAAACTTGACGTAGTCTTGCAGCAACGCCTCCTGCGCACCGGCGCGTGTCAGTCGTATCACTAGTGCAATATTGAACAAGGCAAGATTGAATGCGGGTAGCAGCAGATGCTGCAAACCATCCAGCGTCAGAAAGCTGACCGGAACGCCAAACAGTAATGTGGTTTCACCGCGCCCACCGGATGGCAGCCAACCGAGTTGCACGGCGAACACCATGATCAGCATCAGGCCGACCCAGAACGTCGGCAAGGAAAAGCCGAGGATGGACACCGCCATGATGCTTTTGCCGGTCCAGCTGTTCGGGCGCAGGCCAGCCCACAGACCAAGTGGAATCCCGAGCGCTATCGCGATGAGGATCGCGCAGATTGCCAGTTCCAAGGTTGCCGGCAAGCGTTCAAGGATCAGCGCCAATGCCGACGTGCCGAATGAAAACGAGCGGCCGAGATCTCCGCTCAGTGCCTGCTGAATAAAAATGAAATATTGCTGCCACAACGGTTTGTCGAGACCGAAGGCGGCGATCGTCCGTGCGCGTTCCAGCTGATCGGCATCCGGACTGATCAGCATGTCGATAGGATTGCCTATCGCATAAACGCCGATGAACACCAGCAAGGACATCACGGCCAGCACCAAAATGCTCTGGGCCAGACGGCGCAGGATGAAGTCGAGCATGATCAGTTCGCGCCCATCAAAGAACGAGCGCGAACGTCCGGCACATGCGATTGCACGCGAGGTTTATTCAGGATGGAACTGATGTGCGAAGGTGAATTCATCGGTACGCGCAGTGTACTTCAAGCCTTTGCGCAGCGCCCAGGTCGCATACTGATGATGCAAGGGCACGACCGCGTAATCCTGCAGCGCGACTGCCGCCGCATCCTTCGCAAACGCCTCGCGCTTGGTTTGATCCACCGAGGACAATGAGGACGTGATCAATTTATCCGCTGCCGGATTACTGTACTTGCCCCAGTTCCACGAACCCCAGCCAGTTTCCGCATTCGGGGTTCCAACCAAGGTGCGCAAACCAAAATCACCGGCCAGCGTGCCCCATCCCAACAGCGACATGCTGAATTCGCCGGCACGCGCCTTGGCGAAATACACAGACAGCGGCAAGGTCGCGACCTTGGTTTGTATGCCGATGCGATTCAGGAATTGCGCTACGGTCTGCACCACTTGCTCATCATTGATGTAGCGATCATTCGGGCCGTGTATCGTCAATGCAAAGCCGTTCGGATAACCGGCTTGCGCCAGTAATTTCTTCGCGCCGTCAGGATCGTAGGCTTCTACTTTCAACGCATCGTTGTAGCCGAATATACCGGGCGACACGATGTTCGATGCTGGCACCGCCAGCCCTTCCATCGTGCGTTCAACCATGGCCTGACGATTGATCGCTTTCGAGATTGCCTGACGCACGCGCACATCGGCCAGGGGATTTTTTGGCAAAGGCTTGCCGGCCTTGTCGGTCACATACGGTGAAGGACCGGCGGACTGATCCAGCTCCCAGAAGATCGTGCGCCAGGATATTTTTTGCGCAAAGCCGAATTTGGCATTGTTCTTCAGACGCGATAAATCTGCAGTCGGCACACCTTCAATCGCATCGACGTCGCCGGACAATAAGGCCGCCAGTCGCGGTGCAGAATTGGTGATGATGCGGAAGGTGACTTTTTCCCAGTCCGATTTGCCACCCCAATAGTTATCGTTGCGCGCGACTTCGATTCGGTCGCCGCGTTTGAAGCTGATGAATTTATAAGGACCGGTTCCTATCAATGCCTTGCCGCTGTTGAAGTCATCAGTGCTCGCTTTTTCTGCGGCCTTTTTCGAGACGATGAATACCGCACTCATGTCCAGCGTCAATGGTCCGTAAGGCGCAGCAGTCGTCAGGCGCACGGTGTAAGGATCGACAATTTTCTTGGCGACGATCTGCTTGGTGTAGGCAGTGAACGGACCCGGGCTATTCGTCAGCTTGGCGGGTCTATCCAGTGAAAAAATTACATCCTCTGCGGTGAAATCCGAGCCGTCGTGAAATTTCACGCCGCGCCGTAATTTGAATTCCCAGGTTGTCGCATCGACTGCGCGCCAGGAGGTCGCGAGGCCCGGCACCAGTTTGCCATTGGCGTCAACATTCAACAGGGCGTCGAAGAGATGCGCAGAGAACGCAACGTTCGGTGCAATATTCAGATAATGCGGATCAAGCGAAGACACGTCAGCGGACAAACCGATTTTCAAGTCGGCAGCATGCGCTGAGTAAATCGTCAGCGTCGCCGCACAGGCAAGAACGCTGGCTAATGCCAGCGCAGATAAGTTTTTTGCTTGGAGACCGAACATGGTGTGCTTTCAGTAAAACGATAGGTAACGGTGGCGATGGTTCCGATCTGCGCAAGTATGCACGAGCAACGTCGCACAGCGATGTTAGTCACCTCCCCCACGAATGTAAATAATCCATTTCGACTATGGATAGTTCAAAAACGAATAGCGGTAAGCAAAGCTGCGCTCATCGGCGGATAATAATCAATCTGGGTCTGGGCCGATGCCTAGTGGACGTTTTCCTGCAATACACATTATATAAACGTGAGCATGGAACCGCGCTGAGGTGCTTGCGCTCCAAGTATTTATCGCTGCCGCCACGTATGGAGATAGTCATGTTGAACCGATCACTCACCTTTGCTTTTGCCGCGCTATTGGCATTCAGCATCCCCGCTTTTTCCGAGCCACGGTTGGACTTGGTCGGCAATCCCGCGCCTTCCAATGCAGCCCAGCGCACCATCGTCATCACTCCAGACACCAAATGGGTCAATGTAGAAGGCGGCGAAATCGTCAACTTCGTGGTCGGCGACAAATCTTTTGCGTGGGACTTTTATGTAGGGTTCACCGTATCGTCCTTCGATCTCAGCCGTGTTGCACCACCCGGCATATTGAATCGGCGCATCGTAGCCTATGTATCCCCCGATCCGCGCTATAGCGGCAGGGATTAATGCCACCGTCATGCAATCGACGCTAGCGCATTCGTGAAATAGTTGTTGTACACGCGAGCCCATACAAGAGGAATCTCATGAACATCGGTCAAGCCGCAAGTGCCTCCGGCATTTCCGCGAAAATGATACGCCACTACGAATCCATACATCTGATCAAAGCCAGCACGCGCACCGATGCCGGCTATCGTACGTACACCGATAGCGATCTGCATGCATTGCGCTTCATCAAGCGCGGACGATCACTGGGATTTTCACTGGATCAGATCAAGGATTTGCTATCACTGTGGAATGACGCACATCGTGCCAGCGCCGATGTAAAGGCGATTGCATTGACGCATGTTGCCGACCTGGAAAAACGTATAGCGGAGCTGAGCGAAATGCGCGACACTTTGCAGGATCTGGCGCAATCCTGTTCCGGCGATGCGCGCGCAGATTGCCCTATCTTGCGCGGACTCGCGCAGGAAAACCAGGGTACGGAACGTGGTGGATGCCACTAAGCGTTGCGCCGGATAACGGACAATAAAAAAGCGAGCCGGCTCATCACCGCTCGCTTTTTTATGTCTGTCTGCAAATTAATTCGTCGCGCTAGCCACCACCGGATAACCGGCCGCCACGATAGCCTCAGCGATTTTGCCCAGTTCTGCGGCAGACTGCACACGTACCGTGCGTTGTGCAAGATCAACTTCCACCTTGGCTTGCGCATCGATTGCCTGCACCGATTTGGTCACTGCGCTGACGCAATGGCCGCAACTCATTTTTTCAACTTGCAATTCATACATGACTGCGCTCCTTGTAGTGAGTGAACGCCTTGACTTTAGAGCTTGCCATGATGGGAAGGTCAAGCATCTTTTTCATCCAACGGCTTGCTTTTTGCAGCACCTATTTTGGTCTCGGCAATGCGTACGATCACATATGCGATCAATGCAAACATGAAGAAGATCAATAGCATCCACGCGATCCCTTGCAGGGTTTCGATCGCGGTTTGATACAGCTCCAGCACCCAGCGCTGGGTGGTGAATTCGACTACTTTCGCATCTTTATCCCAGCGCGAAGGCGAAATGTATTTTTCAAATTCACGCACGCGCACGCCGGACGACACGCCAACTACCAGAATCGCAAACTTCAGATATTTGAGCCATGCGGCGCTAATCGCATCGGCAATGATCCGGTACAGGATGGCATTCAGCGGCTTGGCAAACGCCTGCATGACTGCTATTGAAATGCCGACCGAAATCAACAAGGTGACCGCCAGCAATAAGATAAACATGTACCACTCCACAGTAAGGTGAACGCCGACGGCGCTCAAAAATTTCACGCTATTGTGTCCGCGACAAGCTTGCCGTACAAGAAATTAATTACACCTTTGCATTAAAAGACTGGGTACAGAATTTGCATGAGTGCTGTCTATTCAGTGCGTCGTTTTCCCCACAGCATGCAAGAGCACCGATTAAATTTCCACATGGAAATATATTTGTTACATTTTTGAAATCGTCTGTTGTCCGTCTGCCACTTGCTTCATAGGAAAGAAAAATGGCAAACGTAAAATGTCGTTACGATTCCCCGACGAGTGATGTTGTTACAAGGTATTCGACTAAAATAGTGCACTTTAAATGGGCAATAAAAATATATAAATCAATCAGTTGGACTTTTTTGCGCGCTTGAAATTAGCTTCTCATAATAGAAATTTTCTTGAAGTCACGCTCACATGCTCACACAGATTCGCCACATAAATACTGATCACCGGTTCGGCATGGGTTCATTTTGAACAACATTGTGACTAAAGATCCTTCAATGATGGGATCTCTGCTGGACCATCTAGTAGAGATCACCGGCCATCGCGATCATGACCTGCTCGACATCTCGGTGATGACGGCACTGCTGAACATGATCGGCGTGCATCGTGCACGCGTGATGGAGTTGTTTCAATCGCGCGGCGATTTGCTGATACGCCCGCGTGTATGGATCATCGACGGCAAAGTACACACCGTGGATGACGACACGTCCACCTCGGAACTTGCCGGTGAACCGATCGTCGATTACCCGGGGCTGGTAGCGTGTATTGCCCAACGCAAGAATCGCCTGGAAGAAGAACGGCCGGGAGGTCAACACGCCTTGTGGATTCCGATCTGGCAAAACGACAAGGTCTCGACCTGCCTCGAAGTAGTCAACGAAACCCCCTTCACGCCGCAGATGCTGCAGGTGATGGAAGGCATACTCAGCGTGTATCGCAACTATCAAAGCCTGCTTGACTACAGTGAACGTGATTCGCTGACAGGTTTGCTGAATCGCAAAACCTTCGATGAAAAATTTGCGCGCATGGTGCACGCCCGGCCACAGGAACCAACGCCACGCGAAGATGAAGAGCGTCGTCACCATGGCGAAATCAAGTCGCAATGGCTGGCCGTGATTGATATCGATCACTTCAAGCGCGTCAACGATGTGTTCGGTCATTTGTATGGCGATGAAGTGCTGATCCTGGTTGCCAACGTGTTACGGTCATCGTTCCGCTCGCAGGATCGCGTGTTCCGGTTTGGCGGCGAAGAGTTTGTCGTCTTGCTGCGTTCAGCCACTCTGGCTGATGCACAAATGGTATTCGAGCGTTTCCGTGAAAATATCGAGCAACACGCATTTCCGCAAGTTGGCCAAATCACTGTGAGCGTCGGCTTTGCCAGCATTTCACAAGAAACCCCTGTCGTCATTCTTGGCCATGCCGATCAGGCGCTGTATTACGCCAAGGATCACGGCCGCAATCAGGTCTGTCATTACGAAGCCTTACTTGAACAGGGACATTTGCAGGCCGACAGAAAATCCGAATCGGTAGAATTCTTCTTCGACTGATCGTTAAGTAATTGCTGTAGTGCCTTCGCAGTTGCCACCTCTTCTCCATCGTAGAAGACCATGCAAGCCGCATTTTTTTCATTTCTCGATCTATTCCGCGCTCCCTCAGTTGAGCAGTTGTTTAACCACAACAAGTATTTCTTATAAATATCAAATACTTATGAGAAAACGTTTTCAATACCCCGCCCACCCAGAAAATATTGAGAATCATTCTCAATATTGCGTTAAGATTTCGTTAAATTTTTAGCAGCCAGCCACATCCGCATTCGGTTACCTCGCCCAACAGCACCAGCCAGTGTCGCATCCAGCCAGCCAATACCTTTTTCTGACTACTGGAGCATTGACATGGCTTTACCGCTTTCCCCGGATTTTGCACGCCTCCCCTTATTGCGCACGACCACAGAAAGCCCGCTGGAGCGTCACGCGCGCCTTGTCTGGCCGCTGGCGGCGGCGTTGTTGACAGCCAGCACCTTTGCATCGGCACAAGTCGCTCCGCAAGAACAGCAATTGCAGGAAGTCGTCGTCAGCGCCTCGGGCTTTGAACAAACAATCAAGGAAGCGCCGGCCAGCATCACCGTCATTACACGCGAGCAGCTGGAAACAAATCGCGTGAGCAGTATTGCTGAAGCCTTGCGCGGTGTAGAAGGCGTTGATGTTGGCGATGCGCCAGGCAAGACCGGCGGGCTGAATATCAGCATGCGCGGCATGGACAGTCGCTTTACGCTGATCCTGATTGACGGCCGGCGTCAAAACACAGCTGGCGGTGTAACCCCTAACGGTTTCGGTGAAACATCCACCTCATTTTTGCCACCACCATCCGCCATCGAGCGTATCGAGATCATTCGCGGCCCGATGTCTACACTGTACGGCTCGGATGCGATGGGCGGTGTCGTGAATATCATCACGCGTAAAGTCGGCAAGGTTTGGTCTGGCTCGATCACCGCAGAAAGTACATTTCAAGGTGATTCGGAGTTCGGTGATTCGCGTGCAGGCAGTGTGTATCTGAGCGGGCCTCTAGTCGAAAATCTGTTGGGTTTGCAGATCCGTGCCCGCAAATATCATCGCGACGACTCAAATATCCAGTGGCCGGGAAAAGTACCGGGAAGCCTGACTCTGGGCAATGATCCTGTCAAATCAGATATAGAAAATGTCGGCGCCAAGTTGTCCTTCACACCGAACCGGAATAACGATCTTTCACTCGACATTGACAGCACACGTCAAAAATACGATAACAGCCGGGGTCAACTGGGCACGCTCGATACCCCCGCCAATGCGCGCGGCTATCTTCCGGAACAGAATTTCAATCGTGATCAGGTCACGCTCGCACATACGCTGCGCCTTGCCAACAGCGTACTGGAATCTAACCTGTCACGTAGCGAAACTGAAACTGTTGGGCGCACCATTCCGGCAGGAACGCCGGGCAAGATTGCAGGTTCGCCGCGTCAATTAAAGACGGACAATACGATTTTTGACACCAAGCTGGTTACTGCCATCGGCACCAATATATTGAGCGTAGGCGGTCAATGGTGGGAAGCCAATATGATCGATGGCGTTGCGACGCGCGCATACACGCAAGAGCAATACGGCATATTTGCAGAAAACGAATGGCGCATCCGCCCTGATTTGGCACTAACGGTCGGTTTGCGCCACGACAACCACAGTACATTCGGCGGCGCCAACACTCCACGCGCCTATCTGGTGTGGAATACAACGGATTTGTGGACGCTTAAGGGCGGGATCAGCAAAGCATATCGCACACCTGGCCTGGATCAGTTGTTTGATGGCGTGACAGGTTACGGCGCACAAGGAACACGCCCAATTTATGGCAACCCGAACCTGAAACCAGAGGACAGCACCAGTAGCGAACTCGGCGCTTACTTTGATACTAAAAATGGTTTCCGTGCCCATGTCACTGTGTTCCACACTGACTTCAAGAATGCCATCAGCAACCAGGATTACACTCCGCCGGTAGGTATTGCTGGCAGCAGGCCGATCAATGTCGACAATGCCTCCATCAAAGGCCTGGAGCTTGGCAGCAGCATTGACTTTGCCCGCAACTGGAAATTGACCGGCAATTACACCCATACCGATAGCGAACAAAAAAGCGGCGCAAATATCGGCAAACCTTTGACGAACACGCCAAAGCACGCGGCCAACGCCAAACTGGATTGGAGCGCTAGCCCGCAACTCAATCTCTGGACCCAAGCTGAATATAAAAGCGAACGGTATCGTGGTGAAGACAATGCAACCAGCAATACGAAGGCGCTATTGGGCGACTATAAAGCCTACTACCTGCTCAACATTGGTGGCACGTATAAAGTCAACAAGAGCTTCGCAATCAACATGGCCATCTACAATTTGCTGGATAAGGATTTCGTCCAGTATCGGGCAGTCAGAAGCAACAACAATCCAGCGTTTACAAACGAATACATCAGCACGATGGAACCGCGTCGCTTGTGGGTTTCAGCCAACTATACGTTCTGATATTCAGACCTGACTGCAGACATCTAAATAAAAGCGTTTCAGCCACAAGCTTGAAACGCTTTTTTGTTTTCTTCTTCACCCATTCAAGTACAGCGGATTGCACGCGAAGCAGAGTGCGTCGCAAGCTGCGATAATCTGGCTTTCGCCGTCTTCCCGCAGCAACACTATCGTTGCCGCGCTTCCGTCATTTTCTACCGTCAATTCCGTCATGAACCCCGGCATACTTTACGCCCTCTGCGCTTATGTGATCTGGGGCATGTTCCCGATTTACTTCAAGTCGCTGCAGGAAATCCCACCGATGGAAGTCCTGATGTATCGGATGGTGTGGGCGTTGGCGTTTCTTGCGATTGTATTGAGCGTGCGCAAGCAATGGGCATGGCTGGGGCCGGTCTTGCGACGGCCAAAAGTGTTGGCAGGTTTTACAGCAAGTGCATTGCTGTTGTCGAGTAACTGGTTTCTGTATATCTGGGCCGTGAATCAGGATCGCGTGGTTGATGCGAGTCTGGGTTACTTCATGACGCCGCTGGTGAATGTGCTGCTCGGCTCTGTCATTCTGAAAGAACGATTGCGCATGTTGCAGTGGATGGCTGTCGGCATGGCTGCACTTGGTGTGTTGTGGCTGAGCTGGCAAAGCGGTCATCCACCGTGGATCAGCCTGCTGATAGGCATTACCTTCGGCATGTATGGTCTGCTGCGCAAAACGGCATCGCTGGGAACGCTGGAAGGCTTGTCGCTGGAAACCATGCTGCTATTTCCGCTAGCGCTGATTTCCCTGCTATTCATGACGTATCAGGGTGCGCACGGATTCGCCGATGCCTCGACCACGACCAAGTTGCTGATGATTGCATCCGGTCCGATTACCGCAGTGCCGCTGCTGATGTTTGCCGCGGCTGCGCGGCTGGTGCCGCTTTCCACGATGGGGCTCATGCAGTACATCACGCCGTCGCTGCAACTAGTTGCCGGCATTTGGCTGTATCACGAACCTTTCGGCGGTGCGCGCCTGATCGGTTTTGCGGCCATCTGGATTGCATTGGCGCTTTACACAATAGACGGTCTGTGGTCCAGCTACGGACCATCAAAAAAAATCAGCGCAAGATAAAACCTAGCAAATAAAAAGGACGGCAATGCCGTCCTTTTTATTTGTATTGCTCATTTGCGCGCCAATACGCTGCGCTTAAATCTCGACCTTGGTACCAAGCTCAATCACACGGTTCGATGGGATTTGATAATAATCGGCTGCGCCGCGTGCATGACGCGACATTGCGACGAAAATATGTTCGCGCCACAAAGCCATGCCGCGTACCGGATTGGCAACCACCGTCTGGCGTGCGATGAAGAAAGAGGTTTCCATCATTTCAAATTCCAGTCCCTGATCCTGCGCCAGATAAAGCGCAGCCGGAATATCCGGTACGTTCTTGAAGCCGTATCTTACATTCATCTGATAGCACTCGTTGCCCAGCACCTCGACGCGAACCTGATCTTCTTCCGGCACATAGGGTACTTCCTGCATCACCACGGTCAGGAACACGACACGTTCATGCAGCACCTTGTTATGCGACAGGTTATGCAGCATCGCATGCGGCACGCCATCCGATTCACCGCGCAGAAAAATCGCGGTTCCGGGCACCCGTGCCGGCGGCGAAATGAACAATGAGGCCAGAAAATCTTCCAAAGGGATCGCATGCTTTTGCAGGTTCTCGAACACCAGTTCGCGACCGCGCTTCCACGTCAGCATCATCGTGAACAGGAAGGCACCCAGCAACAACGGAAACCAGCCGCCATGCAACAGCTTCAGCATATTGGATGAGAAGTAGGCGATATCAATCACCAGAAAAAATCCGGTCGCCGCAAAACAGAGAATAAGGTTGTAGTGCCAGCGATAACGGATCACGAAGAAGGTCAGTATCGTGGTCACCAGCATCGTCGCAGTCACGGCGATACCGTAAGCGGCCGCCAGATTGGATGAAGAACCAAAACCAATCACCGCCATCAGCACCACGATCATTTGCAACCAGTTCACCGCTGGAATATAAATCTGGCCGATCTGACTGGCCGATGTGAATTCAATTTTCATGCGCGGCAAAAAGCCCAGCGCAATCGCCTGCTTGGTCATCGAGAAGGTCCCCGAGATCGTCGCTTGCGAAGCGATGATCGCGGCCATGGTCGCCAGCACCACCAGTGGATACACACTCCACGGACCGAGTTGCTGATAGAAGGGATTGCTGACCGCTGCCGGATTCAGCATCAGCAAGGCGCCCTGTCCCAGATAGTTCAATGCAAGTCCCGGAAAGGCAACCATGAACCACGCCATGCGGATAGGCTTGGCACCGAAGTGACCCATATCGGCATACAGCGCTTCTGCACCAGTGAACGCCAGCACCACTGCGCCTAGCGAAATAAACGCAAGCAGTTCATTCCCTTCCAGAAAATGCATCGCATGCCATGGATTCAACGCGGCCAGAATCTGCGGTGCCTCGACGATGTTGATAATCCCCATCGTGGCCAGCGAGCCGAACCACACGATCATGACGGGGCCGAACCATTTGCCGATGCCAGCCGTGCCCTTGGCTTGCAGCGAGTACAGGCCGACCAGTATGACCACCGTCAATGGCACCACATAAGGATCGAACGCGGATGTCGCCACGCGCAAACCCTCGACTGCCGACAACACGGAAATCGCCGGTGTAATGACGCTATCACCATAAAAAAGCGTGGCGCCGAACAAACCCATCACCATCAGCGGGAAATACCAGCGGGAATGTTTGGTTACCGAAGAAAGCGCCAGCGCCATCAGCGCCATGATGCCGCCTTCGCCACGATTATTCGCGCGCAGCACCAGGGTGACGTATTTAAGTGAAACGATGATGATCAAGCCCCACACAATCAGCGATACCACGCCAAGTATGTTTTCGTTCGTGAGTGCAAGGCCGTGCTCTTTAGAGAACACTTCCTTCATCGTATATAAAGGGCTGGTACCGATATCGCCATAGACGATGCCGACAGCTGCCAGCGTCAATGCTGCGAGGCCGTTTTTTTTATCTGTTGAAGACAAAGAATGCTCTCTTTAGAGGGGATTGTGCATCGCACAATAGGTCAACAAACTTCATAATGCAAGAAAATTTGCCTGTGTGCATCAACACTGTTGCGTCGGTGCTGAAATGTGCGTTTGCGTATTTACAAACACAAAAATCTTTCGGTTTTTATTCAGTATTGCAGTCGATATCTGCAATGCAGAATACCCGCACTGCCCCGCCATCGGTTATCCTTGCACCCACTTCCCGCAAGCAACTCCTTATTGAAAATAATCATGGCAAATTACGTCTACACAATGAATCGCGTGGGGAAAATCGTTCCCCCTAAACGTCAGATCCTGAAAGACATCTCACTGTCCTTCTTCCCGGGCGCAAAAATCGGCGTGCTGGGCACCAACGGCTCCGGCAAATCGACTTTGCTGAAAATCATGGCCGGCCTCGATACCGACATCCAGGGCGAAGCGCGTCCGATGCCAGGCCTGAACATTGGGTACCTGCCGCAAGAACCGCAACTCGATCCGGAAAAAACCGTACGTGAGGAAGTCGAGTCCGGCCTCGGCGAAGTATTCGAAGCGAAAGCACTGCTCGAAGCAGTCTACGCCGCCTATGCCGAAGAAGATGCCGACTTCGATGCGCTCGCCGCAGAGCAAGGCCGACTGGAAGCGATCATCTCGACTGCAGCTGGCGACAACCCAGAACAGCAACTGGAAATGGCTGCCGATGCGCTGCGCCTGCCACCATGGGACGCCAAGATCGCCGTGTTGTCCGGCGGTGAAAAGCGCCGCGTCGCATTGTGCAAATTATTGCTCTCCAAACCTGACATGCTGCTGCTCGATGAACCGACCAACCATCTGGATGCGGAATCAGTCGAATGGCTGGAGCAGTTCCTGCTGCGCTTTCCAGGCACCGTGGTCGGCATCACCCATGATCGCTACTTCCTCGACAACGCGGCCGAATGGATACTGGAACTGGATCGCGGCAGCGGCATTCCGTGGAAAGGTAATTACTCGTCCTGGCTGGATCAAAAACAGGCGCGTTTGAAGCAGGAAGAATCGACAGAATCTGCGCGTCAAAAAGCTTTGCAGAAAGAGTTGGAATGGTCGCGTCAAAATCCAAAAGCGCGTCAGGCTAAATCAAAAGCGCGTTTGGCACGCTTCAATGAGTTGTCCGAACACGAATACCAAAAACGCAACGAGACGCAAGAGATCTTCATCCCTGTCGCCGAGCGCCTCGGCAATGAAGTGATCGAATTCAAGAATGTATCGAAAGCATTCGGCGATCGCCTGTTGATCGACAACCTGTCATTCATCGTGCCACCTGGCGCGATCGTCGGCATCATCGGCCCCAACGGCGCCGGTAAATCGACCTTGTTCAAAATGATCGCCGGTCTCGACAAGCCAGACAGCGGCGAAGTCGTCATCGGACAAACTGCAAAAGTTTCGCTGGTCGATCAGTCACGCGACGATCTCGCCAACAACAAAACCGTATTCGAAGATGTCTCCGGCGGTGCCGATATTTTGAGCGTGGGCCGCTTCGAAATGCCGTCACGCGCCTATCTCGGTCGCTTCAACTTCAAGGGTGGCGACCAGCAAAAGATCGTCGGCAACCTGTCCGGCGGTGAACGCGGTCGTCTGCATCTGGCAAAGACGCTGCTCAAAGGCGGCAACGTATTGCTGCTGGATGAACCGTCTAACGATCTGGACGTGGAAACCCTGCGCGCACTGGAAGATGCGTTACTGGAATTTGCTGGCTCAGTGCTGGTGATCTCGCATGATCGCTGGTTCCTTGATCGGATCGCCACCCACATCCTCGCGTTCGAAGGCAATTCGCAAGTGTCCTTCTTCGACGGTAACTATCAGGAATATGAAGCGGACAAACGCAAGCGTCTGGGTGAAGAAGGTGCCAAGCCTAAGCGGATTCGTTACAAGCCGTTGACTACCTAAGCAACCGATGCTGCGGTAGCCATTCCATCGCATCGACTTCAAGAAACAGCGAAGCCTGCATCAATCAAAAATTGATGCAGGCTTTTTTGATACGGAATTTTTTAATGCTTACTTCTTCATTTCATCTTTAGACATAGCATCTTTACCCATGCTGTCCTTCTTCATGCCGTCTTTTGCCATGTGATCTTTTTTCATCGCATCCTTCGACATGCTGTCTTTTTTCATTTCATCTTTTTTCATGCCGTCCTTGGCCATGTGATCTTTTTTCATTGCATCTTTCGACATGCTGTCTTTCGCCATGCCGTCTTTTTTCATTTCATCCATTGCAAAAGCAGCGCTGGACATCAACAGGCAAGCGGAGAGAATTGTGGTAGTGATTGTTTTCATGATGATTTTCCTTTGATTAAATTAAAAAATAACTGCGGGGGGGGGATTACTACTCTTGAAACTTCAGGGCAGCTGCATTGCATATAGCTCAACTGCCGCCGAACCAGTTGTACCCCTGGTCTTCCCAGTAACCGCCGGGGTAGGTATTTGTGACGAACATCGCCTGTATGTGTTTCGGATTTTTGTAGCCGAGCTTGGTTGGCATGCGCAACTTCATCGGGTAGCCATATTTCGGTGGCAATTCTTCACCGTCGTACGTCAGCGCCATCAAGGTTTGCGGATGCAGTGCAGTTGCCATATCGATGCTGGTGTAATAGTCGTCGAAGCATTTGAAACCGATATACTTCGCACTCAGGTCCGCGCCTATGCGTTTGAGAAAATGCGAGAACGGCACACCACCCCATTTGCCGATCGCACTCCAGCCTTCGACGCAGATATGGCGCGTGACTTGGTCGGTCTGCGGCAGATTGCGCAGTTGCGCCAGCGACCACGGCTTCTTGTCCATCACCAGCCCGCTCAGTTCCAGTCGCCACGCATTGCCGTCAACTTCCTTCACTTCGTTTTCGCCGTAAAAGGCATTGAAGGGAAACGGCCGCGTGATCATCGACTCTGGATAAGTCGGTGCGAGTCGATTCGGATCAAACAAAGCACCTTGTACCTTGTCATTGAACTGCGACACCTTCATCAAGGCGGCTTCAACACTACTGTTGTCGCTGATCGAGCATCCGGTCAGCAAAGACAAGCCGCCCAATGTCAGACTGCGCTGCAAAAATGCGCGGCGCGATGGCTGGCTGATATTGCGTATCGCATCATTCAGCATCGCGACGCTATCGCCCGGCATTACAATTTTCTTCTTGATCATGATGCTTATCCTTTGCGTTGCTGTATTAACGTCCGCGTATCATCGTCAGCAAGGTGCGCGGCACCAGCGCTACCATCACCAGATGCACAGCGACAAATCCGACCAGTGCAGCCATCGTAAAGAAATGTACGCGCCGCGCCGCTTCATAGCCGCCCATCAGTTCACGCAATAAGGGAAACTGCACCGACTTCCACAACACCAGTCCGGACAACACAATCAACACGATATCGACCATGACGAACAGATAGGCCACGCGTTGCACCGTGTTGTACTTGCGTGGATCAGCGTGCGCCAGCTTGCCTTTGAATGCCGCTGCCATGTCTTGCACAAATGCGCGTGGCGACAAGGGGAAGAACTGCCTGCGCAAACGTCCAGAGAAAAAATTGATCAGCAAGTAAGCGATGCCATTAATCAGCAATAACCACATCGCGAAGAAGTGCCACTGCAAGGCACCGCCCAGCCAACCGCCCAGCGTCAGATTCGCTGGAATCGTGAATGAAAAAAATGGTGCGGCGTTGTAGATGCGCCAGCCGCTGGTGACCAGCAGCAGCACCGCGAGGGCATTGATCCAGTGCGTGGCGCGCAACCAGCGCGGATGAATAATGGAATTTTTATCTGTCTGCATCACAAGCCTTTCGACTGCTTGCACTGCGCAGTGCTGACTGCCTGCAGCACATTGCCGCTGGCTTGATCCTGCACAAAAGCCACCGCTTGCAGTTGGTCGCGTTTCCATCCGGCTGGAATATTCACGTCCTGCTGCAGGCGGCCACTGCCTTGCGCCAGAGGTACAGGACCGAACCACAGCCGCACAGTATCGTCATGTGTCAGCGTGACGCCGCTGTTTTCACCGCGCAGTACGCGTGAAGTCAGTGCACTTTCACTGATGGCCAGATACAGTGCGCCATTGGTTTTGGCATCGTGTGCGACCACATCGGCGCTCACCGTGATTCTGTTATCTGCCAAAGGGTTGGATTTCAATGTGATCGTCAACGGTGCAGCTTGCGCATTGATCTGGCGTATCTGTTTCGGCAAATCGTTTTGCCAGCCGCGCAGTTCCGTACCGTTGACAAAGAACTGCGGCGTGTAAACCACACGATTTTTGCGATTCGCCAGCAATTGCCTCTGGCGGGCATCAAAAGCCTTTTGTGCAAAGACATCCTGCCAACCTATCGCATCCCAGTAACTGACATGCAAGGCCAAAGGCACGATCACGCCGTTGGCATCGCTTTGTTGTCGCAAACGGCTCAATTGTTTATCCGCCGGAGGACAGCTGGAACAACCCTCGCTGGTGTAGAGTTCGACCAGCGCCGCAGTTGTCGCGCCGCTTTTGACTTCGCAGGCATTACCGGCATACGATGACGGCGCGATGAAAAATGCACAGCTTGCGGCGGTCATGGCAAAGGGTTTTATATATGCAGTTGATTTCATGTGGCGAGCGATTTCAGCAAGTGATGTACAAGGTAATTCGCAGCAGCTTGAAATTTGGTTACAGGAAAAGTGAAAATAATTTCAGCATCAAGAAAATTTATTTTGTAAACGGTGTCACCGAAAGCCTGAATGCAACGAATACCCAATAGAGACGAGCCAAATGACAATGTGGGCAACGCACGCAATCAGCTGATTGAAGTGCGGCTGCATGCGCTACTGCTGCAAGGTCTGACTGGCGATGAAGCGGCATATCGTGATTTTTTGCAGGCAACAGCGACGCATTTGCGTGCCTTCCTGCGCCGCCGATTAAGTCGCTGGCCGGATGAAGTGGAAGATTTGCTACAGGAATCGTTGCTGGCGATTCATAACCAGCGCATGACGTATGATCCGAGCGCACCGGTAACGGCGTGGCTGTATGCAATAGCAAGATACAAGCTGATCGATTGGCTGCGTCGCCATGCCAGGCGCGAGATGCAAAACGATGTACTGGATGACGAAAATGAATTGTTTTCCACTGCTGACGCCGATGCCCATGAGGCACAGCGGGATCTGGGGAAATTACTGGAATTGCTGCCTGAGCAGCAACGCGCTGCCATCATGCATACCAAGGTCGATGGCTGGTCGGTGCGCGACACGGCGGTAGCGTTGAATATCTCGGAGGCATCCGTGAAGGTCGCCGTGCATCGCGGCTTGAAGGTATTGGCAGAAAAATTACGGGGTAAATCATGAAAACAGATGAATTGATCAACATGCTGGCCAGCGGGCCCGATGTTGCCGCGCCGAAGATGCCGGTGCGACGCTTCCTTATGCTGGTCGCACTAGGCATATTGGCAAGCACCGTCATCATGTTGACGACGCTGGGTCTGCGCCCGAACATGGCTGAATTTGTGATATTGCCCGCGTTCTGGATCAAGATGGCATTTGTCATCGCACTTGCGGGTATCGGCTGGATGACCGTTATGCGTCTTGCATCGCCCGGCGTCCGTACCGCCATTTTGCCGCTATTGATTGCGGCGCCTGTTGTGCTGATATGGATAGTGGCTGCGTCGGCCTTAATGAATGCTGCGCCGCAAGAACGTGCTGCGCTTTTTTGGGGTGACACCTGGCACTATTGCTCGTCGCTGATCGCCATCCTGTCATTGCCGATTTTTGCCGCGATCCTGAAGGTGGTGCGCAATCTGGCACCCACGCGCTTGCGGCTGGCCGGGGCTGGTGCAGGTTTCGCGGCTGGCGCGATCGCGACCTTGGTCTATTCATTCCATTGTCCGGAAATCGCGGCACCCTTCATAGGCTTCTGGTATGTGCTGGGCATACTGGTGCCGACCGGCATGGGTGCGCTGATCGGGCCACGCATTTTGCGCTGGTGATTTTTCGCTGATAACTTTGCGCTTACCAAGAATGCGGCAGCTCTGCAGTCAATTTATCTCCACATTTCCATACGCATGTATCAACTTGCTGCACCTGTCACCGCCGAAATCGAAATCAAGAAGAGCCGCTTCATAGGCTTGCTGTATCCGCTAACCACGCGTGCCGAAGCGCGTGCAAAGCTATTGGCATTGCGTGCAGAACACCCGAACGCCGTGCATTTTTGCTGGGTGCTGATATGCGATGGCGATTCCGGCCTGGATGATGACGGCGAACCGTCAGGCACGGCAGCGCGGCCGATGTACAACGTACTGGTGCACAAGGATGTGTTCAATGTGCTGGCGGTAGTCGTGCGTTACTGGGGCGGCATCAAACTCGGCGCCGGCGGTTTGACGCGCGCTTATGGCCAGGCGATTTCAGAAGCGATCAAGACCGCAGAACTGATACCGATGGAAGCAATGTGCGAACGGCGCTTCGTCGTTCAGTTTGCCGATGAATCGACATTGCGCCGACTGTGTGAACAATGCGAAGTGTCGGTGCTGGATGCGCAGTACGGCGATGCGGTGACGCTGCGCTTGAACATGAAATCCAGTCAGGCAAATGCGTTTACGCAGCAGGCTTTTGATTTGCTGCGCGGTGCGCTGGAAGATCAAGGCGACCCGACGTTGAATTCTTCGAATTAACACCACGCAAATCATATGGTGGCGGCCGCAGTCGCAGCGCCTCTTCAGCGCGTGTCCCATCTGTACTCAAATCATTTCCAGCGATTCCGGCCCGTTTGGCGGCGGGAAAGCCTCATCCAGCTCCGCCAGGTCTTCCTCCGTCAATTTGACTTCGAGCGCGGCGTGATTATCTTGTACATGGCTGAGCGTCGATGCTTTTGGAATCGCGATCACGCCTTGCTGGCGCAATACCCAGGCCAATGCAATTTGTGCCGGCGTGACGCCATGCCGATCCGCGATCTCTTCTACTTCCGGATATTCAGTCAGGCGGCCCTGCTCGATAGGCGAATACGCCATCAGCGGCAATCCTCTGGCCTGCGCCTGCGGCAACAGATCGTATTCAATTCCACGCCGCATCAGGTTGTACAGCACCTGATTGGTAGCCATGGCATCGCCGCCGGACGCGTGTGCGATTTCCTGCATATCGCCTACATCCATGTTACTGACGCCCCAATGGCGGATTTTCCCGGCATCCTGCAAGGCTTCGAAGGCGGCGATGGTTTCAGCAAACGGCGTGCGGCCACGCCAATGCAATAAGTACAAATCGATACGATCAGTGCCAAGTCGCCTGAGGCTGCGCTCGCATGCCGCAATCGTGCCGCTGCGCGATGCATTGCTCGGCAATACTTTACTGACCAGGAACACTTCATCGCGACGGCCGGCAATCGCCTCGCCCACCAATTTTTCAGATGCGCCTTCGCCATACATTTCCGCGGTATCGATCAAGCTCATCCCGAGATCAAGTCCCAGTCGCAGCGTGGTAATTTCCTCGGCTCGGCGCTGCGGTTCATCACCCATATACCAGGTACCCTGACCGAGTACCGGTATCGATTCACCAGATGGAAGTTTAGTTTTACGCATAGCGATTTTTCCTATTGTTCGGATGCGCCGACTGCGGCACGCATCTCCAGGTATTGAATCTGCGGATACGGAATCCGCTTTTTACCGAATCAGGTTTTATTCAGCCAGGGTTGCAGGCTGGAACGTATTTCGCCTTCGCTGTAACCACGAATCACTTTGTCGCCAATCACGATCAGCGGCACACCATTGCCATTGAGTTTTTTATGCCCCTCGTAACCGGCACTGGATTTTTCGACGTCCAGTTCCGTGTATGCAATCCCGTTGGCGTCGAACAGTTGGCGCGCCGCAGCGCAGTAGCCGCACCACTCAGTGGCATACAATGTCACTTCCGGCTGTGCCGCGTTGGCGATGGCTACCGTTGAAGCCTGCTTGCCAGACCAGAATGGCAGGCCCAAATAGAGGCCAGCTACGAAAAGCGCGGGTATGACTAGCCACTTGAGTACAGCGGACGACGACTTGCGTTTTGCAACTGGCGTGTCGTGGCGTCGGTAACCGGCAGACAACGGTTCACCGGATGCCTTGATGTAGGCGACCTGGCAGGATGGACATTGCCATTCGGGCGCTTCATCAGCCGGCTTGCGAACGTAGGAACACTTGGGACAGATACGCGTCATGATGAAAGAGCGAGTTCGAATTTTTTCATTATACGGAAATGTGATTCACACCCAAACCGGGACGCACAGATACGAATGAGGTGCCGCCACAAGCGCGCGCGGCAATTAACATGAATCAAGCACATAACACGATGAACAAGCCACAAGAGAAGCAGCCTCCAAGCCAGATCGGCACCCTGTATACCTGCCACCCACAAGATATGGAGTGGTTGCCGTGGGCAATGCCAGGCGCGTATTTCAAATTGCTGCATGCAGATGCCGTCACCGGCCGCTTTACGCTGCTGATCAAATTTGCAGCAGGGGCGGCCGCACCCATGCATCGCCACGTGGGCGCAGTGGAAGGCTATATGCTGGAAGGTGGATTCCATTATCGGGACGAGCCGGAACGCCCATTTGAAACCGGCTGCTACCTGTGGGAAAGCGATGGCGCCGTGCACCAGCCGGTCAGCCCTAATGGTGCCGTGATGTTCGCCGTCTTTCACGGTCCGGTAGAGGGTCTGGATGACGAAGGCAATTTGACGGGACGCATCAACTGGAAGTGGCACGTCGATAAATGGCAGGCTGCCGGCCATGCTTTTCAGCCTAGCGGCCTGCCGGCAGTCACACCGGATTCGCGTTAAGCGTCTCTATGCAACAAGAGCAACCAGCAGAAACACTGGCTTTATAATGCCGACTGTCGCAATCAGCGGCCAATCCTCTTCGTCAAGAATTCATGCGCCTCTTTTCCGAAAAATATCGCCTACTCACGTGGATCAGCATTTTGCTGATTGGTGGATTTTTGACCACGATAGTCGCCAGCTACATCGTTTCGCGCGATGCGATCCGGCAGAACGTGGTGGAGCAGGCCTTGCCGCTGACCAGCGACAATATTTATTCCGAAATTCAAAAGGACATACTGCGCCCTGCCTTTATCTCATCCTTGATGGCGAGCGATACTTTTTTGCGCGACTGGATCATCGCCGGTGAAACAGACATTACGCAAATCACGCGCTATCTGAAAGAGGTCAAGGACAAGTACAACACCATCACCAGCTTTCTCGTTTCCGAAAATACCCGACATTACTACTATGCAGGCGGCTTGCTGAAAACCGTCGGCAAGGATGAGCCGCGCGATACATGGTTCTACCGGGTCCGGGAAATGAAGGCCGACTATGAAACCAATGTCGATAACGACATGGCTAACCGCGACACGATGACGATTTTCATCAATCATCGTGTATACGATTACGATGGCAAATTTATCGGGGCGACCGGGGTCGGCCTGACGCTGGACACGATGACCGAAATTCTGGACAGCTACCAGAAGCGCTTCCATCGCAATATTTATTTCATCGACGACAAAGGCGAAATCAAGATTGCCGGTAAATCAATGAAGGATGTTCACGGCCCGATTACCAAGCTGCCAGGTGTTTCCTCTATCGCCAAAGACATTCTGAATCGCGATATCCGTCCGACGCAACTTGAGTACCAACATGATGGCGCGACGATCCTGATGAGCTCGCGCTTCATTCCCGAGCTGGATTGGTATCTGCTGGTCGAGCAGGACATTACCGATGACGTGCGGCCTATCGAGCGCGTGTTTTTTATCAATATCATCATCAGCGCCATCGTGACGCTGCTGATCCTCGCCCTGACCTTGTTCGCCGTCAATCGCTATCAACGCCGACTGGCAATCATCGCCGGCACTGACGCGCTGACCGGCTTGCTGAATCGCCAGGCATTTGAAATCGTATTCCAGCAAGCGATTCTGGATAGCGAACGCCGCCGCATACCCTTGTCGGCCATCCTGTTCGATATCGATTTCTTCAAGCTGGTGAATGACAACCACGGTCATCTGGCCGGTGACCGCATCCTGCAAAACATCGCCACTATCACCAAAGGTGCGGTACGCGAAAGTGATATCGTCACGCGCTGGGGTGGTGAAGAATTTTTGGTATTGCTGAAGGATTGTTCATTGGATCAAGCTGCTGCACTAGCCGAGAAAATACGCTGCCTGATCGCCGGTCACGATTTCGAATTGCCGGCGAGCGAGCTATGTCTGACGACCAGTCTGGGCGTGGTCGAATATGCTTATCGCGAAACATGGTTAAGCTTCTTCGGCCGCGCCGATAAAGCACTGTATCAAGCGAAAAGCGAGGGTCGCAATCGGGTAATCGTTTCCAGTCCAGAGGTAACGACTGCCGCCCAGTAAGCCACTGCGCCAACTCAACACGCAGCCTGAACTGGCGCTACACTGATCCTCTGGAACCGATTTAATCCGCGACGGCATTCAATATGAGCAAGACACACACGACCGCAATGGACACTGTACTTTCCGGCGAACAAATTCAGCAATTCAAGACCGATGGTTATCTGGTTTTCCGCACGATGCTGGAGCCTGCAGCTTGCGAACACATGCTGGCGGTTGCGGCAGAACAGTTACGTGCTGCCTTACCGCCATTGGAATATGAAGCAGAACTCGGATACGCCGGTGCGCCTAGCTCGCTGGACGCAGAAGGCGGCAGAACGATACGTCGTTTGCGCGGTGCTTATGATCGCGATCCATGCTTTCACGATTGGGCCGAAGATACGCGCGTGGTTTCCAGGCTGCGCCAATTATTCGATGAGCCGGTGTGCCTGACACTGGCGCATCACAACTGCGTGATGACCAAGCATCCGCAATATGGCACCGCAACCGGATGGCATCGCGACATTCGTTACTGGTCCTTCACGCAACCGGATCTGATTTGCGTATGGCTGGCATTGGGCGACGAAACACCGGACAACGGCGGCTTGAAGTTCATCCCCGGCTCGCATCGCCTGCACATCGCACGTGAGCAACTCGATGAACTGGACTTTTTGCGCCCGGAACATCCCGCGAATCAAAAGATTTTTGCACAAGGAAAAGCGGTCGAGTTGCAGCAGGGCGACGTCGTGTTCTTTCATAGCTGGCTGTTTCATGCTGCCGGCGTGAACGCAACGCCGGCAGTCAAAACTTCCGTGGCGTTTGCCTATCACGGTTGCAGCAATCAAGCTGTTGCCGGCAGCCGCTCTGCGGTATCACCCGATGTACAAGTGACTGATTAATCCGCAACCTTGAGTTCGCACTATGGCCAACTCAAGGTCATGCTGACTTACCGTGCGACGCGCACTATTTCTTTGGAATGCTGGGCGGCATACGCGATGATGCAGGGATATCCTCCTGTACGTTGCCCGGTTTCTTGCGCTCGACTTCTTCCACGCCCGGCATCCCGCGCCGGTCGGTATCCATCTGCCCTTCCTCGATATCGTCAAACGCCTGCTTGATCTCCTCGCGTGGTTCGTCTTGCTGGCTATCTACAGATTCATCACGCTCATGCGGCAAGCGCGGCGACTGTTCATTTTTATCTGAAACAGGGTCGGTGCTTTCTTTACCCCCATGTTTTTTAACGGTAGAAATTTCTGCTTGGGGAAGTTTGGTGGCCATGATTTTTCCTTGTAATTTTTACATTGCCTAATAACCAGGCTAAGAAATAGTCTGCATTACGGGCGTGCTGCAAATTGGAGTTAAACGAACAGCAATAATTCCCCAAATCGAAAAAGCAGCGGGTCAAAAGGTTTGTTTCTGATAAGCGGCTCTGCTATCATTCGCTTCGAACGTTGGGGAGTAGCCGGCCTTTGGCAACAAAGGCATCTGCATCAACACTCTTGGCCCGCAGGCCATGGTGCAGATAGTCGAAAGATTTGGCGAGACCATAGCTCAAATGACGACCGCATGGGCCGGGGTCGCTGTTTGGGCTTTGGTTATGATTCCGGCCCCAGAAAGTTTATCCCCCTCATGGAAGCATTCTTCGTCTCTACCGGCATTGTTGCGCTCGCTGAAATCGGCGACAAAACACAGCTACTCGCATTTCTCCTTGCCGCAAAATTCCGTCGTCCCTTGCCTATCGTGCTCGGGATTCTGGTAGCAACGATTGCCAATCACGCATTCGCCGCTGCTATCGGCACCTGGATCACGACCGTGCTCGGGCCTGAAACCTTGCGCTGGGTACTCGGCATTTCATTCCTGTTGATGGCTGGCTGGATACTGATACCGGACAAGCTCGATGAAGGTGATGCCAAACTCGCGAAGTACGGCGTCTTCACGACCACGCTGATCGCCTTCTTTCTGGCTGAAATGGGCGACAAGACGCAAATAGCGACGGTTGCATTGGCGGCTCAATACCATTCATTTTTTTGGGTGGTAGCCGGCACGACATTCGGCATGATGCTGGCGAATGCACCTGCGGTTTATTTCGGCGACAAGATTGCCAATCGGATGCCGGTGAAACTCGTGCATCGGATTGCGGCGGTGATTTTTGTTGTATTGGGCATTGCGACGCTGATGGGCGCAGGTGCAAGCTTTGGTTTTTAAAGCGAAGTTTTAACCAAGCTAAAAAACTAGAAAATTTGCGTCTCCGGTTCTCGTTAGGTACGGGAATCGGGCGCTTAAATTTATGAAATTTCCAGACGTGCTTTCGCCGTAGAGTACTCAGCACTTAATTGCTTAACGATCTCGGCGACGCTCCCCACCTCGTCGATCAAACCAACACCCTGGCCTGCGCCCCAGATATCGCGCCACGCCTTGATTTTGCTCGCGCTGCCTGAACCGAAATTCATTACCGTTTTATCCGCTTGCGGCAGATTATCTGGATCTAGTCCCGCATTGATAATGGATTGGCGCAGGTAGTTGCCGTGCACGCCAGTAAACAAGTTGCTGTAAATCACATCAGCTGCTGTCGATGACACGATGCCCTGACGATACGCTTCATCGACATTCGCTTCCTTGCTCGCCAGCCAGCGTGAGCCTATGTACGCAAAGTCTGCGCCCATCGCCTGCGCCGCCAGCACCGCATCACCAGTCGCAATTGCGCCCGACAAGGCAATCGGCCCCTTGAAGAATTTTCGTATTTCGCCCACCAATGCGAATGGCGACAACAAGCCGGCGTGACCGCCCGCTCCTGCCGCTACCAATATCAAGCCGTCGACGCCAGCTTCCAATGCTTTTTGCGCATGGCGTATCGAGATCACATCGTGCAACACGATGCCGCCGTAACTATGGATGGAATCCATCATTTCTTTCGGTGGTGCACGCAAGGATGAAATGATGATGGGCACGCGATGTTTGACGCAGACCTCGACATCATGCGCGAGGCGGTCATTCGATTGATGGACGATTTGATTGACGGCTATCGGGCCGATGATGGCATCGGGATGTGCCGCCTTGTGTGCAGCCAGATCTGCCTGCATTTCGGTCAGCCAGGTATCCAGCAATTCAGCAGGTCGCGCATTCAATGCAGGAAAAGCGCCGACTATGCCGGCCTTGCATTGCGCCAGTACCAAAGCAGGGCCGCTGGCGATAAACATCGGGGCTGCAATGACGGGCAAGACGAGATTCTGTAATGCGCTTGGCAAATGATTCTGCGAGCGACTGGACATCGGCTTTACTCCTTTTTGCGGATTGCCTGCGCATGCATTGCACAGCGTGCATGCAATCGATTACAGGAATCGGTCCAGTAGTTTACGGCTGTGCTTATCCAGCTGTTTCAAATCGCGAATCAGAAACTGGATGCCATGCGTATCGGCGATGATTAATGCCGATTCTCCTATGCGGCGTATATCTTCTTCGCCTTTCAACACCAGCATCGCATCGCCACGATTGGTGGCGACAGTCCAGGTGCTAGGCGAGGCGAAAACGGATACATGCTTGATCTCTTTGATCTCTGGCAGGAATTCGCGATTGGCTAATTCCTCTTCCAGCAGCAAGCGAATTGCATCCGGCAAGTCGCTGAGTTTTTCTATCCATGCCAGTTCACGACCATCGGTGCTGACGATGGCAATGCCAACGTCAGGCGCGGCGATAGGAAAGGAGCGCACGGGTACGACACCTTCATGCACTTCATCGTCACCGGCTGCGGTATAAATCAATTTGCCGAAGGCGTTGCGGCTGAGCTGGAACTGTTTGGATTGAGTTGATTGAATATCGTTGTCGCTCATGCCGCTTCCTTCCCTGCATTGTCTTCCAGCATATCTTCTGCTTGTCGTTGTTGCGCTTGATACAGTTTGTAGTACGCGCCTTCACGTGCCAGCAATTCATCGTGCGAACCGACTTCAACGATGTAACCTCTATCCATCACAACGATGCGATCGGCGCGACGCAGTGTGGACAGCCGATGGGCAATCGCTATCGTGGTACGACCGCGTACCAGATTGTCCAGCGCCTTTTGAATCTCGCGTTCGGTCGTAGTATCAACCGATGAGGTTGCTTCATCCAGAATCAGAATATGCGGATCGATCAACAATGCGCGCGCGATGGAAATGCGCTGACGCTCGCCACCAGACAGAGTTTGTCCGCGTTCACCGACCATGGAATCGTAACCGTGCGGCAGGCGCAAAATGAATTCATGCGCATTGGCTGCACGTGCGGCAGCGATGATGTCTTCACGGCTTGCATCCGGTTTACCGTAAGCGATGTTGTCGGCAATGGTACCGAAGAACAGGAAAGGTTCTTGCAACACGAGACCGATATTGCGGCGATATTCAGGGATTGCGATCGAACGTATATCGACGCCATCCACCATGATGGAACCCTGCGACACATCGTAGAAGCGGCAGATCAAATTGACCAGCGTACTTTTACCAGAACCGCTATGGCCAACCAAACCTATCATTTCGCCCGGTTGAATATTCAGGTCGAGGCCACGTATCACTGCACGATTACCATAACGGAAACCAATGTCCCGTATCGTGATGCGGCCCTGCACTTTTTCCATGCGTACCGGATTCACTGCTTCCGGCACGCTGGAAACATGATCGAGAATATCGAAAATCCGTTTGGCGCCGGTCGCTGCCTTTTGCGTCACAGACACAATACGGCTCATCGAATCGAGGCGCGTATAAAAACGACTGATGTAAGCAAGAAATGCGACCAGCACACCAACCGTGATCATGCCGCGCTGTACCTGCCAGATACCGAATGCCCACACCACCAGCAATCCGATTTCAGTCAGGAAGGTAACGGTTGGCGAAAACAGCGACCAGACTTTATTGACGCGATCGTTGATCACCAGATTGTGATTATTCGCTTCGCGGAAACGCGCTGCTTCACGTTTTTCTTGGGCGAACGCTTTCACTACGCGGATGCCGGGAATCGTATCAGCCAACACATTGGTTACTTGCGACCAGATGCGATCGACTTTTTCGAAACCATTGCGCAACTTGTCGCGCACCACATGAATCATCCACGCGATGAATGGCAAGGGCAACAAAGTCACAAGCGCCAGCCAAGGATTAATAGACGCCAGAATCACCGCCGTCATCACGATCATCAATACATCGGTGAAAAAATCCAGTAAATGCAGCGACAGGAAAACGCAGATGCGATCGGTCTCTGAACCGATGCGCGTCATCAGATCGCCAGTACGTTTACCGCCGAAATATTGCAGCGACAGGCGCAACAGATGTTCGTAAGTCGTGGTGCGCAGATCGGCACCGATGCGCTCGCTAACCAGCGCCAGAATATACGTTTTGGCCCAACCCAAACCCCAGGCGACCAAAGCCGCGCCGAACAAACCGCCCAGATAAAGCGAAACCAAAGCAGTGTCTAGCGGCGCGCCATTTTGGTACGGAATCAAGACGTTATCCATCAAAGGCATCGTCAGATATGGCGGCACCAGTGTCGCCGCAGTAGAGGCCAGCGTCAGCAGGAAACCGGCCAGCAATTGGCCGCGATAAGGTTTCGCAAAACGCCACAAGCGAAATAGCGACGCCGTGGATGGTGCTTGTTCTTCTGCCGCGCCTTCTTTTTCGGCATCAGCCTCTTCTTCGGTATCTTCATCCGGCTCGGCGACAGCCGCCTTCACACCGGTAGTGATTTCCACGCGCAAGCGATCGAACTGCGTCAGCAATATCAGCGCATCCGGATTTTGCGCGAGCGTATAGCGCCAACTTGCCAGACGGGAAGTGGCATCGTGTAATTCCAGCGTACCCACACCGGCGTGATCGAAATGTTTAAGCGCCAGATCGGCAGTGTGGCAGGACCAGCTCTGCCAGGCAGATTCTCCGAGGGAGCGGGTCAACAGGCGCAAATTCGTCAAAATCACGATGCCAGGTACAAAATGCAGACTCAGGTCAAGATCAAGTTCCAGATGAGCGAGTATGATTTCGTCGCCACTCAATTGACTATTCGCATCTTGCCACTGGGCAGGAATGGCATGTCTTGTTGACAATAATGGTGGAAAAGCGGTTTTCATCAAGGCAGGAAGGTGTTTCGTGAAGAACGGATGTTGATTGAACTTGCAAGCAAACTATATGGTTTTATCTCAGATTGCGGCCAGTATATCCAAACGCCCCCGAGTTGTTACTGCGTATTTAGCAACACGTAAAATATAATCGCGAAACAAGTAAACCAAATAACGCCGACAGCGTTACATCAATTTTAGCCATCGAGATTTTGGCTTAGACACATACCCACACCTTATAAAATGAACAATAAAACCATCGAGATCATCGATGTACTGAGTCTGCGTGGACCGAATATCTGGACGTATCGACCTGTGCTTGAGGCTTGGGTAGACATAGGCGATCTGGAAGATTCGCCATCCAATACCATCCCTGGATTCTATGAACGCCTGACTGCGTGGCTGCCCAGCCTGGTCGAGCATCATTGCGGCGTCGGCGTACACGGCGGCTTTTTAATGCGCTTGCGTGAAGGCACCTGGCCCGGCCACATCATGGAACACGTGATGATCGAGCTGCAAAATCTTGCCGGCATGCAAAGTGGTTTCGGCAAAGCGCGCGAAACCGGCAAACGCGGCGTCTACAAAGTAGTCGTTCGCGCCCGTCATGAAGAAGTCAGTCGCGCCGCTTTATACGCCGCCCGCGATCTAGTGATGGCCGCCATCGAAGACAAACCCTACGATGTTAAATCGACAGTGGACAATTTGCGCAACATTCTGGAATCCGTCGCCTTGGGCCCTAGCACCGGCTGCATCGTCGAAGCCGCCACCGACCGCCGTATTCCATCGATGCGTCTGAACGACGGCAATCTGGTGCAACTTGGCTATGGCATCAAGCAACGCCGTATCTGGACCGCCGAAACCGACCAGACCAGCGCAATTGCCGAAACCATCTCGCGCGATAAAGAACTGACCAAAACCCTGCTGCAGTCTTGTGGCGTACCCGTACCGGAAGGCAGCATTGTCGACTCAGCGAATGCGGCATGGGACGCGGCAGAAAGTATCGGTCTGCCAGTCGTGGTCAAGCCGCTCGACGGCAACCACGGTCGCGGTGTGTCGATTAACCTCAACACCGAAGCCGAAGTACGCGCGGCGTTTGAACTGGCCGAGCAGGAAAGCAGCGACGTCATTGTCGAACGTTTTGTGCGCGGCGACGAACACCGTCTGCTGGTCGTTGGCGGCAAGCTGGTCGCAGCTGCCCGCGGCGAAGAAGCCTGGATCACCGGCGACGGCGTATCCACCGTGATGCAGCTGATTGAGGGCCAACTCAATAACGACCCACGTCGCGGCAGCAGTGAAGAACATCCACTCAATCTGATCCTGACCGATCCGGACGATGATCCACGCCCAGTCTTGCTGCAATTGGCACGGCAAGGCTTTACGACCGAATCCGTACCGAAAAATGATGAACGCGTTTTAGTGCAACGTAACGGCAATGTCTCCTGCGATGTGACCGATCTGGTTCATCCTAGCGTTGCCGCTACCGCCGCGCTGGCAGCCCGCATCGTCGGACTGGATATCGCCGGCGTCGATCTGGTGGTCGAAGATATTTCCAAACCATTGAGCGAACAAGGCGGCGCGATTGTTGAAGTCAATGCCGGCCCGGGTTTGCTGATGCATTTGAAACCGGCCGACGGCCCGGCACGTCCGGTTGGTCGCGCGATCGTCGATCATCTGTTTGCAGAGAATGAAAGCGGCCGCATCCCTATCGTTGGCGTCACCGGTTCACACGGGACCACCGCCGTCTCGCGCCTGATCGCATGGTTGCTGCATCTGCAAGGCACGTATGTCGGCCTTGCATGCAAGGATGGTTTATTCCTGCGTCAACGCCAGGTTTTGAAAAAGGCCAGCGACAACTGGGATGCCTCGCGCCAAGTGCTGATTAACCGCATGGTTGAAACCGCTGTGTTTGAAAACAGCAGCAAAGCCATCCTGTCGGAAGGCCTGGCCTACGACTGGTGTCAGGTTGGCGTGGTCACGAATATCGATCCGGCTGACAGCCTGCCCGATTTCTATATCGACGATGCAGATCAGATGAGCCGCGTGGCACGCACACAGGTCGATGTCGTGTTGCCAACCGGCGTCGCGGTATTGAATGCCGCCGATGCGCGTGTCGCAGAACTCGCTTCTTTGTGTGACGGTAGCGTGATTTTCTTTGCTGCGTCAGCCAGTATCGCCGCCATCGCTACGCATCTGGAAGTCGGCCAACGCGCCGTTTTCTTGCGTGACGACCAAATCGTGCTGGCGTCCGGCAAGGAAGAAATTCTGATTCCCAACACCACACAAAATCACGCAAGCCTGAATATTGAAATTGTATTAGCCGCCATTGCAGCTGCATGGGCACTTGGCGTCAGCCCCGACTTGATGCGCGTCGGGATTGAGTCGTTTGAACCAACCGAAGCGGCCATCGCCGCCTAAACGCCATGAGCACTGTTTTCGCATATCACGACAATAAACAGACGGATGCAGTTTACACTGCTGCATCTAATAACAAAGTGCCGCGCAAAGCGAAGCCTAGGCAGGCTGCTGCGCCAAGAAGGAAGATGTCCATGGAAATATCCCGCGTTCGCGCCCTGCGCGGCCCCAACCTTTGGAGCCGGCACACGTCGATCGAAGCCATTGTGTCGTGCAATGCATCAGAGCAAGACATTGCCGCAATCCCCGGTTTCGAAGACCGCTTGCGCGCCCGCTTTCCTGAAATCAAGTTCATTCAAAGCGCACGCCCGAAACAAGCGTTTTCGATGGCCGACGTGCTGGAATTCGCAGCGCTGGGCTTGCAAGCGCAAGCCGGTTGCCCGGTGACATTCAGCCGCACCATAGAAACCGTTGAAAAAGATACCTATCAGGTCGTTGTCGAGTACACCGAAGAAGCTGTAGGCCGCCTTGCCTTTGAACTGGCGCAAGAACTTTGCCGCGCCGCGGTGGAAGATACACTGTTCAATCTGGCAACCGCGCTGGCCAGGCTGCGCGAACTGGATGAAGACATTCGCCTCGGACCATCGACCGGCTCCATCGTCGATGCAGCAGTGGCGCGCGGCATTCCGTATCGCCGTCTGACCGAAGGCAGCATGGTGCAATTCGGCTGGGGCAGCAAACAATTGCGTATTCAGGCGGCGGAAACCGGATTCACCAGCGCAATTGCCGAATCAATTGCGCAAGACAAGGAAATGACCAAGCTGCTGTTAAGTGCAGCAGGCGTACCAGTTCCTGACGGCCGCTCGGTCACCACTGCGGAAGATGCGTGGAAAGCAGCCGGCGAAATCGGCGCCGCCGTCGTCATCAAACCACGTGACGGCAATCAGGGCAAAGGCGTTTCCGTCAATCTGAAAACACGTGAAGAAATCGAAGCCGGTTTTGCCGCAGCACAGATCATTTGCGACGACGTCGTGATCGAGCGCTATATCTCGGGGCAGGATTATCGCTTCCTCGTGGTGGGCAAACAGTTGATCGCGGCGGCTCGTCGCACCCCGCCCGAAGTCATAGGCGATGGCGTGCAAACGATCCAGCAATTGATCGACCAGGTCAATCTCGATCCTTTGCGGGGCGATGGTCATGCCACACCGTTGACCAAGATCAAGGTCGACAACACGACGCTGGCGACGCTCGAAAAACAAAATTTCACTCTGGCCAGCATTCCCGCCAAAGGTTCGCCGGTCCTGCTGCGCAACAATGCCAACCTGAGCACCGGCGGCATCGCAACCGACGTCACCGACGATGTACATCCTGAGATGGCGGCACGCGTCATCGAGGCAGCCCAAATGATAGGTCTGGATATCTGCGGCGTGGATCTGGTGTGCGAAACCGTCAACAAGACCATGGAAGAACAAGGCGGCGGTATCGTCGAAGTCAATGCAGCACCTGGCTTGCGCATGCACATCAAACCCTCCTTCGGCAAAGGCCGTCCGGTCGGTGAAGCGATTATTTCGACGATGTTTGCCGTAGGTGACGATGGCCGTATCCCGGTGGTCGCGGTAGCCGGCACCAATGGCAAAACCACCACCGTCCGTTTGATCGCACATATCTTGCAAGCCAATCAACATCGGGTCGGCATGACGACTACCGATGGCGTATACATCGAAAATGAACGTATCGATACCGGTGATTGCAGCGGCCCGCGCAGCGCACGCAATGTATTGATGCATCCGGATGTGGACGCGGCCGTGTTTGAAACAGCGCGCGGCGGCGTCTTGCGCGAAGGCTTGGGTTTTGATCGTTGCAACGTTGCAGTTGTCACTAATATCGGCGTCGGCGATCACCTCGGCCTGAACTTCATTTCAACCGTAGAAGATCTGGCTGTCGTCAAGCGCGTCATCGTGCAAAACGTCGCGCCTAACGGTACCGCTGTATTAAATGCTGCCGATCCCATGGTTGCCAACATGGCAAACAGCTGCACCAGCAGCATTACCTTCTTTGCCAAAGACGGCAATCAAGCCGTACTCGCGACACACCGCGCACAAGGCAATCGTGTTGTGTATGTGGACGGCGCGGATATCGTCGCATCAGAAGGCAGCTTCGAACATCGGATCAAGTTGTCCGATATTGCCATCACACACAATGGCTTGATCGGCTTCCAGGTTGAAAATGCGATGGCCGCGATCGGCGCAGCATGGGGCCTTGGCCTAGACTGGAATGTAGTGCTGACTGGTTTGCGCACATTCGAGAACAGTGCCGCGACCACGCCAGGCCGCTTCAATCTGTTCTCGCATCACGGCGCGACCGTGATCGCTGATTACGGTCACAACCCGGATGCGATTGAAGCATTGACCCGCGCAGTAGAAGCCATGCCGGCTAAACGTCGCATGGTTGTCATCAGCGGTGCCGGCGACAGACGCGACGATGACATACGCCGTCAAACCGAAATCCTCGGTGATGCCTTCGATGACGTGATCCTGTACGAGGACCAATGCCAGCGTGGTCGAGCCGACGGCGAAGTACTGGGCTTGTTGCGCGAAGGTCTGGCGAAAGCTAAACGCACGCAATCCATCAAAGAAATCCAAGGTGAATTCCGCGCCATCGATACCGCATTGGAAAGCCTGCAAGCGGGCGACCTTTGCCTGATTCTGGTCGATCAGGTGGAAGAAGCACTGGCGCATATCGCAGCACGCGTAACGAGCGGATAAAAACCATTCCACGGAATGCGCATAAAAGGGAAAGCCGGCTTCTACGCCGGCTTTCCCTTTTTCAGCCTGGAAGGCAAGGGCGGCAAGGAACAAGATGCTCGTTTTAGCTTTTGCTCCATTCGGATGGATGCGTATTCTGCTACGAGAATATTGCCGTTATATTAAGTACATCCACGATCCCATGAATATGGGAAAAAGAGCAGGGTGGTTCAACAAGAAACCCGCTGTTTTCCTGTAGTATTTAAATTCTTTGACGCATCATATTCGCATGATTTTTATGCGTAACAGGCGCGCATTTGAAATGCGTTGCCTTGACCATCTGCCACACGACCTTAGGAATCTCCATCATGCCGAAAGCACAAAGCCCCTCACGCATTTCATTGAATCGCTGTTTGTATCTTTCAGTGATCGCGGCAACAGGTACAGGTGCGATGACGCATGCGCTGGCGCAAACGCCCAAATTTTCAGAGCCGGCATTACCCCCTTCAGTGTGGGCTGTCACTGCAAGCAATGAGTTGATTCAGGTGAATGCAGCAGCGCCAGGAAAGGTATTGCAACGCAAGCCGATCAAGGGATTGATGAAGGGCGAAAATCTGGTGGCGATTGATTATCGCGTATCGCGCGGCGTATTGTTTGGCTTGACCCAGATAGGACGCATCTACACCGTCAATACGGCTACAGGTAATTTGTCGCCCGTTGGTGCGAGTGTTGCGCTCCCCGGCTTGCAAGATAAAGCGATAGGGTTTGATTTCAATCCAGCGGCAGACCGTATTCGCGTCGTTTCATCCGGCGGCGCCAATCTGAGATTTCATCCGGAAACCGGCACGCAAGTCGACTTCGACCCGAAAACAGATGGTGTACAGGCGGACCCTGTCCTTACCTTTGCTGCAGCTGATACCAATTTCGGCAAGAAGCCAGATGTCGTTGCAGCGGCGTATACGTATAACAAAAAGAATGAAAAACTGACGACTAACTACGTCATAGACCGCTCCTTGGGTGCCTTGCTCATGCAAGGCTCGCAAGAAGATGCGCAACCGGTAATTTCGCCGAATCTCGGCCAACTGACGACGGTAGGCTCACTGGGGCTAGGGAAGTTGCAAGATGCATCCTTCGATATTTCCGATCTGGCTAATGTGCCTTTGGCCGCAGTCCGCAGCGCACAATCGAATCAAACGCGCCTGGTGCAAATTGATTTGAAATCAGGCCATGCCAAATCGTTGGGCATCTTGGGCAATGGTGAACCGGTTACAGGGCTAGCGATAGAACCATGACCGGCACGACCGCACATTTGGCAGCACTGCTGCTCGGCGGCTTGATTGCAGGCAGCGCCTTGGCCGGCAATGTTAGCGTGGTCGTACTGGACGAATCCGGCAAACCTTTACGCGACGCAGTAGTTTTTCTTGAATCTGCGCAAGCCAAGCGCATGGTCAAGCCATTGCCGCTCGCGCAAATGGCACAAAGGGATAAAGCCTTCATCCCTTCGCTACTGGTCATTCCGACTGGTACCAGCGTGTCGTTTCCGAATATCGATACGGTGCGCCACCATGTGTACTCGTTTTCCCCCGCCAAACGTTTTGAACTCAAGCTTTATGTAGGCACGCCAACCAATCCCGTCATGTTTGACAAGGCTGGCGTGGTCGTAATGGGGTGCAATATTCACGACCAGATGATTGCCTACATTCTTGTCGTCGACACCCCGTTTTATGGCATCGCGGCCGCCAATGGCGAGGTATCCATGCATGATGTACCGACCGGGGAATACAGCTTGCGGATCTGGCACAGCCGCCTTCTTGTTGGTTCTCCTCCCAAGAAACAGGTATTGAAACTGGGTGAGTCCGATACCGCTGTCAAAGTGACCCTGCAAGGATTAGCAGCGCAATGAAGCTTCGGAAACACTTGAGTGGCATGAGTCTATCGTCGCGCATCGTGATCGTGATGCTGGCCTTGTTGCTCGCTGTGCAGGTTGCCGGCTTCTGGGCCGTGCGTGCGGCGCTAGAACGACAAGTCGGGAATGAAATTTCATCTGATCTGACAGTCGGCGAACGTATCTGGGAGCGATTACTGCAGCAAAATGCGCTGCGTTTGCGCGAAGCTTCCATCGTCCTTGCCGCAGACTACGGCTTCCGTTCTGCAGTTACGACTGGCGATCAGGAAACCATCGCATCCGCGCTGGAAAACAGCGGCGAACGGATAGGCGCATCGATTACCGCCCTGCTGGATCCTGGCCTGCTTCTTGTCAGCTCCAGCCAGACCGGCGGCAGCGATGCGATGGTCGCCAATGTTTTAAGTGATATCGGTGACACCTTGTCCAAGGATGTAGACGGTAGCCGGATCGCACTGGTTAATGGCGGCGTATATCAATTTGTGATGATCCCGGTGCGCGCACCTCTGACGGTCGGCTGGGTATTGATGGGGTTTCCCGTCAGCCAGCCCTTACTCGATGATCTGGAGCGATTGGCTGGCGTGCACGTCACTCTGCTGTCGGGTAAGAATACTGATACACACAAATTGAAGCTGACTACCTTACCCGAGCAGCACAGCGCTATTGTGCAAGCAGCACAAGCCAAGGCACAGCAAGTGAATATCAACGGCGACACCATGGTTGCGCGCTATGTTTCCATAGACGCCTTGGGAGGCGTACTGCAAGTAGTGTTGATGCGCTCTATCGCTGAAGCCAATGCACCGTTTGCCAAACTGCAATGGATGCTGGGCTTGATCACGCTGGGCGGCGTATTGCTCTTCGCTGTCGGCAGCCAGCAAGCTGCGCGCTGGGTTACACAACCGCTCAAGGAATTGACATTGCTGGCCAAGGCTTTGGCATCCGGGAATTTTGATGTCGCTGTTTCCGGGAAAAATCGCGGGGATGAAGTCGGCCTGCTTGCTAACGGTTTTGACAGCATGCGCACCAGTATTGCAGCACAGAGGGAAGAAATTCTTCGCCTCGCTTACTGGGACCGATTGACCGGCTTGCCGAATCGGGAAAAATTTCGCGAGACACTCAAGTCCGCGATCGAAAACAATCAGGATAGCGCTGCGCCATTAGTCGTCATCACACTCAATCTGGATCGCTTCAAACACGTCAACGATGTACTCGGTTACGCCTTTGGCGATGAGTTGCTCAAGGCAGTGGCACAGCGTTTGGGACAGCAGGTTTCTGGTGAAGGTAATCTGGTCGCGCGTTTGGCCGGCGATGAATTTGCCATTCTGCTGGCGAAGTCAGATGCGCAAAACGCACTCGCCATTACCAAGCAGATTACCAAGGCATTTGAAGCACCACTGGCTTTAAACGAGCAAACCGTCGATTTAAGCGCCAGCATGGGCGTTGCATGCTGGCCGGCCGATGCGGCTGATGCCGATTTGCTGTTAAGTCGTTCTGAAATTGCCATGCATGCAGCAAAAAGCCAAATCGCCGGCGTGTTGTTTTATACACCCGCACTGGATTCTTCCAGTTCTCTGACCCTGTCGCTGCTCAGCGATTTGCGGCATGCCTTGCAAAATGGCGAGCTGCGCCTATTCCTCCAACCCAAGGTAGCAACCGCCACCGGGCAAGTCGTCGCCGCTGAAGCCTTGATACGCTGGCGGCATCCGCAGCGCGGCCTGGTACCGCCTATGGACTTCATCCCGTTTGCCGAACAAACCGGCTTTGTGCGACAACTGACAATCTGGATGTTTGAAACGGCCGCGCAGCAATGGCGCGGTTTGCAACCAAGCGAAGGACACTTGCGCATCGCCATCAATTTATCCACACGTGACTTGATGGACCCGGATTTTCCGCAGCGCTTGGCCACCATCATGAAAAATAGCGATGTTTCACCTTCCGCCTTCTGCCTCGAAATTACAGAAAGCGCGATCATGGACGATCCGCAACGCGCGGAAGCCACGCTGTATAAATTGTCGGAGCAGGGATTCAAGCTTTCGATCGATGACTTCGGCACCGGCTTCTCTTCGCTTGCGTATCTCAAGCGCCTGCCGGTCAACGAACTCAAGATAGACAAATCATTCGTGATGGCGATGGACAAGGATGAAAGCGACGCCAAAATCGTTAAATCAACCATAGATCTCGCCCACAATCTGGGCTTGTCGGTCGTCGCCGAAGGCGTGGAAAACAAGGTGCTGCTGGATAAATTACGTGAACTACACTGCGATGAAGCGCAAGGTTATTTCATCGCCAAGCCTATGCCATTCGACGAATTCGTTGAATGGAGAGCACGCTGGAATGCGTCGATCTAGCCATTTGAATAATTAACAACGCTGATAGATACGTGGTGCGGCTGGCTGGAATCGAACCAGCGACCCTTGGCTTCGGAGGCCAATACTCTATCCACTGAGCTACAGCCGCATAAGGGGAACCCTTGAAGAGGTCTGCAGGATACCGTTTTTCTGCCCTTCCGTCCACGTATAGCCACGTTTTAGCGTTCCATATCGACTACTTTGTGACTATAATCAAGGGTTTGGCAAGGCATGAGCAAACCATGCGCCGCGCAGTCATCGTCGGCTGCATGCGCCGTCTAACGATTTTCGAAATTGTATTGAGGGAATAATGAGCGACGCACACCACGAAGAATCAGCGATTAAAACGCCTAAGCAACTCATTTTAGCCATCCTGGCCGGCTTTCTGGTCCCCATCATCTGTATCGTTTTGCTGGTGATTTACGTCACCAACGACAAATCCATCGGTGCAGGATCTGACGGTTTGTCACCTGAAGCAGTCGCCGAGCGTCTCAAACCGGTTGCTGATGAAGGTTTCACATTGAAAGATGTGAATGCACCGAAAGTATTGAAAACCGGTGAAGAAGTTTACAAAATGGCTTGCGCTGCCTGTCACACCACTGGCGCGGCAGGCGCACCCAAACTCGGCGATACCGGCTCTTGGGCCCCACGCATTGCGCAAGGCTACGAAACTTTAGTCAAGCATGCCATCAACGGCATACGCGCGATGCCGGCAAAGGGTGGCAATCCTGATCTGGACGATGTTGAAGTTGAGCGTGTGGTCGTATTGATGGCCAATAGTGCGGGTGCCAAGTTTGCAGAACCTGCAGTGCCAGCGCCAGCTGCACCAGCCGCAGACGCCGCGGTTCCTGCAAAGTAAGCACGACTGCAGACAATAAAAAAGCCGACTTGCAGTCGGCTTTTTTATTGATCGCTTTATGCGTTGCAGCTATCCGCAATAACTATCTTGATCGCTCCCTGACGGCTTCTGCCGCGTTTCACAAATGCGCTTCACAAATGTTCATGCAGAGCGACATGTTCGTGACTTGCTGCCTTCTTTTTGCGCGTAACAAAATAAATCGCCGTCGCTCCGATACCGGCTACTGCAGCGCCGCGCAAAAGTGATCGCAACAACGAGCCCTTGGCCAGCAAGGATACGCCACTAACGACCAGCGGCAACAAGCGTTGCAGCTTGGCGGCAGAAAGACTTTTCAGGTCAAACATATCGGAAAAATTAGCCAGCGCCAATTGCGCACGCATGCTGATCAGGCCGATTGCGGTCTTGGCCAGTTCATCGGGGCCGAGATGCGCGCGCACTACCCTGCGTGAGCGGCCAATCCCGGCACGATAGGCGTTGCACTGCTGTAGCAATCTTTGTTTTTGCTGAGCCAGCGTCTCTTCTTTTTCCGGCTTATTGTCTTGTGTCATGCAAAGCCTCTTCGATTACAACAATGCGTCGTGATCATTTCGCAATTCCTGCATCGTGGCCGGCATAGACAGTGTGCCTTGCCGGATTAGCGACTGAATGTAGAAAAGAATACCGGCTGCAATCACCGTACACACGATGGCAAGAATCAGCAATATCTTCCAGCCCAGTACTGGCCAGCTGAGATAGGCAATCAGCACTGTCCAGTAGCCAATCGCAAAAAACGCAACGATGGTGCCCAGAGCGAACAGGGCGACCAATTGCAACAGATGCGTACGGACTTCAGCCAGCTCCAGCGCAGCAAGTTCTATACGGCTCATCAACAAACCGAAGGAGTTCTTGGCGAGCTCGACGACACCCCCAATCAAACCGGGACGACTATCTTGCGGACGGGAGCTAGGCTGTTCCATGATCGGATCCGTTCGATTACTTGCGTGAAATCAAAAGGCCAATCAAAACGCCAACGCCAGCAGAAATTGCCACTGCGCGCCATGGATTTTCATGTACGTATTCGTCGGTTTTTTCAGCGACTTCTTTACCGGTTTCGATCGCTGCGGTTTGTACTTCATGCGCGCGGGTCAATGCCGAATCCAGCAATTGCAGGCCGCGATTACGCAGTTCATCTGCCCGTTCACCCGTCGCACTGGTCGCTTCACGGAAGAGTTCTTGTGCGTCTTTAACTAAAGTTTTCATATCGCCCCGTGTGGTTTTCAAGGTTGATGCTTTCATGTGGATGCCCCTTATTATCAAATCAAAACGGTCAAAACAAACCACGGCCCGTCTTCGATAAAAATCAGTAGAACGGTACCGTGAATTGAATATTCTACGGCTTATATACTGGCTGACTACTAGCGCGACCAATAGCGAATGTTCTATGCAAGCTATTACAGATTGTCTTCAATCTGACATCCGATTCAAATCATAACTAGTGTGACACCAGCCCTATTCATAAGTTGCAGATGCCAAACATTCAGATTGCGATGCCGAATGCCTGCTTAAGTTTTATCATATTTTCAAGTGCGGCGACTAGGCGTTACCGCACATTACATGCAAATAAATTCTGGAAATTCGCATTTATCAAGATCAAACGCCTGGGGTGCAATCCGTACAGTGTTCGATAGCGCTGACGTGTTTCACCAGATTTTCTTTCAAATCCCGCAAAGCCGTGCGTACACCTTCTTCAATCACCGGATGATAAAACGGCATATCCAGCATTTGATCCACTGTCATGTGATTCTGGCACGCCCACGCCAATAAATGCGCCATGTGTTCGGCCCGCGGGCCTATCATTTCAGCGCCGAGAAAACGATGCGAGCCGCGCTCAGCATACACCCGCAGCAAACCGCGATTCTGCCGCATGACGCGACTGCGTCCCTGATCTGCGAAAGACACTTCGCCCGTCTGAAAATGCTCTTTTTTCAAGGTGCGCTGGGTTTGTCCAATCATCGCAATCTGCGGGTCGGTAAAGGCGACTGCCAGTCCAGCCCGACGCAAACCCTTCATCACATGCGGAAAGCGCACGGCATTGTCGCCGGCGATGCGCCCCTCATCTGTGGCCTCATGGAGTAGCGGCCTGTCGTTGTCGACGTCGCCAGCCATAAAAATCGCACTATCACCGCACTGCATCGTCAGCGGATCAAACAAGGGCAGACCACGTTCATTGAGCTGCAGGCCGGCCGCTGCCAATCCCAGTTCGGCGATATTCGGCGTGCGACCAGTCGCTGCGAGCACATACTGAAAATGCTCGGTGCGCTCACTGCCATCGCCGCTACGCGTACGTAATTCCACCTGCTTTCCGACCAGCTTGGCAGCAACAAGCGCTGTATTCAACCGCAGATCCAGTTCACTTCCGAGGCAATCAATCGCCGCTTGATTGACAGCATCGTCACTCAGTTGGGCCAGTCTGCCGCCACGCCCAAAAACCGCCACGCGCACGCCTAAACGGTGCAAGGCCTGACCCAACTCAAGGCCGATTATGCCGGTGCCGATCACGGCCACCGATTCCGGCAAGTCGTCCCAGGCAAAGACGTCATCATTGACGATTAAATGTTTACCCAGATCGCGCAACTCTTGCGGTATCTGCGGACTGGAACCGGTGGCGATCACAATACGCTGCGCCTGGACCTGCGTGTGATCGTCCAGCTGCAGCCTGTCAGCGGCAATAAACCGTGCATGGCCGCGCAAGCGCTCGGCAGCATCGATACGCTCTACACCCTTGACAACAAAACCGACAAAGCGATCGCGCTCACTCTTGACGCGCTGCATCACGGCTTTGCCATCGATGCGCAAGGTGCCTGCATGTACGCCGAAACCCGGCGCCTCGACTACCGCATGGGCGGCTTCTGCGGCGGCAATCAGTAACTTGCTCGGCATGCAACCGACTCGCGCACATGTGGTGCCATACGGGCCGCCTTCTATCAATGCCACGCTCTTGCCATGGGCCTTGGCGGCGCGATATGCCGACAAACCTGCGCTCCCGGCACCTATCACTGCCACATCAAATTCCAGAGTTTTCATGATATCCACTGTAGAAAGACTATCGGATGGTGAGGCACAGCGGGTGCATGCTGCGATCAATCGTTGCGACTATGCAGTTCGGCGATATCTTCAATACTGCCGATTTTAATCACGACAGGATGGATGGATGCGCCGGCATGCATAGGGCGCCAGGCAAAACGCCATTCATTTTCCTTGGCGTGATTCTTTGCTTTGGAAAACACTTTGCCCAAAGGACTGGGCGCACCGTATGAAACTGCGGCATCGATACCGGCCCAGTTCGGCAGCGTTCTTTGTACCGCTTTATGCAAACGTTCGCCGAATTCTTCCGCATCGTGCACCACCAGATAAGAATCAACGCGCGCCTGGGTATCGAACAAGGTGCCCTCCCAGCTCTGCATCAAGCCAAGCACCAGATAATGCCCTGCAGGGGTGCCTTGCGTAGTCAGGTCCGGCACTGGCGGGCTCAAACGAAATTCGCCCAACGATAAAGAGCGCTCAAGACTGCTGCGTTCAGAAAAATAATAAAGCTTGGAAGGACGTTTGCTATCGATCAAAGTCATGCTGCGTCCTGAAAAATAGTAGTGATCAAGCGATCAGACCCTCTCATTTTAAGCAGATTGATCAAGACGTGCTGCATCAATCTGCAGAATACAGACATGATCACAAGAACATCCGTTATAAGGACCGCTTGATCCGGCGATCACAAAAACTAAAAGCGACCCGCAAGTCGCTTTTAGTTTCGGTACAGCCCCACGCAAATCCATCACGTAATCGTCTGGGATTTGCACAGATCACTAATTGCCTTGTTGAGCCTTTACGCGCGCATCGAGATTGGCCTTGGCATCGGCACCTCGTTTTTCGCGTGCGACTTTCTGCTCGGGGTTACGCACCTTGGCAGCGACACCGGCCTTGGCGTCGAGCGCCGATGATTTTGCGCCTTTTACGCCCTGCACTTTGCTCTCTGTACCTGCACCTGCATCGACACGGCCAGCAGCCCCATCAATTTGCGCTCCGGCACCTACGTTTGCTTTACCGCCAGCGGCGATACCCGAGCCCGACTGAGCACTGTCTGCCCCGACTCCGACTCCCACGCCCACACCCACTCCTTGCGCCAGTGCGAAGGAAGAAATGGAGGAAACGACGACAAACGACATGACATGCATGGTTTTTTTCAAGTTCATAAGGAAACTCCTGAAGTGAATGAAAGTAAGTTTATTAATCACAAGCAGGAGTTGGAGAACCCTACAGCACAGTCGTTCGATAAAACGAAAATTTCAATCGGAAAAATCGCGCATAAGTATGCGCAAGCCATTGAATAGTCAGCGTTTTATCTAGTGTAAAAGTATGTAACGTCGATGCGAATTACGCTTGCAGCGCGCAATGTTTTACTGCGCAAGATTGCGATAACGCAAGCCATACCATGCGAGCCCCAGCCATTCGTGCATCGCATAAGAGGTGTTATGCAAACTGCCAGGCAAAAAATCTGCCGGCGTTGATCGCCCCGTGCTGATAAAAATGGTCGGTGCTGGAATAACTTCGAGGCCCATCTGTTCAAATACCAGTTTCGCGCGCTGCATATGCAGCGCATCTGTTACCAACAGAATGCGGCGTACACCCGCGGCATTCAATATACGAAAAGAATACTGTGCATTCTCGGCTGTATTGTTAGATGCAGCCTCTATCCATTTCACCGGCGCAGAAAAATCTTCCTGCAATACGCGCGCCATGATCGATGCTTCCGAGACCGCTGCGCCGTCAGGTTGGCCGCCGCTTACCAAAAGCGGCAAACCCGTCTCTCTCTGCAGTGTTGCTGCGTATCGTATTCTTTGCAGAGTGGCAGCGCCGGGAATATCCTGTCCGCCATATTCGGGCGCGGCGCTGATACGCCCGCCGCCCAACACGACTATCGCCTGCGCATTGACCTCTTTTGCCGACAGCAAAGGAGGATTCAAGCGTTCCAGAGGAGTGATGAACAAGGAGGCACCAAAGCGCGTACTAATAACGGTCAACACGACTAATGCCGCTATCGACAAAGCCAAACCGAGACGCGGCCAGCGTCTACGCATCCACAAACCCAGGGCGCACACCAGGATCAAATTCATGGGTGGCAGCAATAATGCGCCCATCACTGCATTAATCAACCAACTTAAACTCATGACGTGCATTCTTGCATTTGCAATTGATTTTAAAGGGTTGAGATTAACGCACGCTCAGGCGCTAGCGATGCAGGCAAGCCGGCAGGTTACTCATTCATTTGTTCTTCGGCTATCGTGCGCAACTGGAAGCGGCCATCGTTATTGAATAGCCAGGTCTCCATCAACTCGATTCGGCCATGACGCAACAAGGACGTTGCCGGCTTCGGAAACGGGGCCGTGCTGCGCAAAGTAGAGAGCGCAGTAGCCTCGGTTGCGCGATCGCGGTTCGAGCGGAGGATTTCGCTGCGCAGCAAACTACCGTTGGCATCGACCACATACTTCACCACCACGACCGAGCGCAACAATGCCTGCGGACGGCCGACATATACCTTGGTGGAATTGACCTGCACGATGCGATTCGCCAATGCGATCTTGTACTCACCTACCGAATCGGCGGTTGATGTGCCGTCTGCGGTGGTTTCGATCTCGCCTCGCTGCAGGCCTTCCTTGCCGCCACATCCTGCCAATGCCAGCAGCAACAGAGTGATACCGATACGCTTATTAATCATTTTTACCTTCACATCAGGTTGATAGGTGGATTTCGGCCAGGGAGCGCACATACCACTCCCTCTGTTATTTATATCTAGCTGGGCCGCGGCAAACAAGCGACACCAGGCACCAGCTAGTCAAACGCTTGTTGCATCCTGAATTGCTCGGTTGCGGCAACCAGTGTTGCCGCTGTGCCTGGCTCCATTGCTGCATGCCCGGCATCATCAATGATATGCATTTTGGCTTGCGGCCAAGCCTGATGCAATCGATGTGCCGAGACCGGCGGGCACACTGCGTCATAGCGCCCCTGCACAATCACCGCCGGCAAATGACGAATGCGATCAATCCCACTGATGAGTTGGTCCTGCACCATGAAGCCTTGATGCAAAAAATAATGTGCTTCCAGCCGCCCGATACCAAGCGCAAGCGCATCACTGCCACACGCATTTATGGTTTCCGGCTGCGGCCGCAGAAAGAGGCAACTACCTTCATAGCGGCTCCAGTTACGCGCAGCCCGGGTGGCTAGCTCAGCATCGTCGCCAAACAATCTGCGCGCATATGCGTGCAACAAATCTGTGCGCTCCGCTTCCGGAATCTCGGCAATGAATGCATCATGCGCCTCCGGGAAAATGACGCGCATACCGTACAGAAACCAGTCGATCTCAGCCTGCGTGCATAGAAAAATTCCACGCAAGATAAAGCCGAGACAAGCTTGCGGATGCGCCTGCCCGTAGGCAAGCGCCAGCGTCGCTCCCCACGAGCCGCCGAACACCAGCCACTGCTCGATGTCGAGCATGCCCCGCAACACTTCTATGTCTTTAATCAGTAACGACGTCGTGTTATCGCGTATTTCGCCTAAAGGCGTCGATTTCCCGGAGCCGCGCTGATCGAACAAGACGATGCGGTAATACGCAGGATCGAAGAACTGCCGGTGCATCGCAGTGATGCCACCACCGGGGCCGCCATGCAAAAACAAGACGGGCACGCCCTCAGGATTGCCACACTCTTCCCAATACAAGGTATGCAACTCATCGACCGGCAACATGCCGCTGCGATATGGTTGCAATGGCGGAAACAATGGGGATACGGATACAGAAGCGTCCATGCATGCCTTGAAATTGAATGCCTGATTGTAACCAAGGTTGGCGCATTGCAAGGGTGGAATAAAGATCTCTTACGCGCGTTACGTTTCCGCAAAGAAAAATCTGCGAGCTATTGTTGATATTCAATCTCTATTTTTACAAGGGCAGGAAACTGCATGCATGAAAGCAAGCCGTATGCATTTGTATTGAAGTTACAGAATGGTCTTACTGCAAGAATTTTTCTTATTTGAAATTTCGCTGAAAAACTGTTTATACGCGTTAATTGCAACATCATTAACTTACCTGATTCTGGATTTACTCACGCGCTTCGCAGTCCGTTTTGCAAAAAGACGCATGTCGATTCTGGCGCGCCTCACCAAGCTGCGCGTCGATGAAGTTGTACTCGGCATATTAGACGGTTCCAAACGGTATCTATACTTTCTCTTCGCCTGTTTGATCGGCGTGCAGACGCTGATTCTCCCCGCTCAGTTGGAATTGCGCCTGTCGCAAGCCATTTGAAGTCGGCGACTTTATCGTAGTCGATGATTTGCAGGGAACCGTGGAATATATCGGCATCAAGACCACGCGACCGCACAGCCTCAGCGGCGAGCAGTTGATCCGCTCGAATACCGAATTGCTGAAATCGGCCATCCGCAATTACAAACGCATGTCGGAGCGACGCGTACTGTTCAACTTCGGCCTTATCCATCAAACCTCTGGCGAGCAAATTACGGAACTGACGGAAGCGCTGCGCCAGATCATCGATGCGATATCGGTGACGCGTTTTGACAGGGCACATTTTGTGCGCATAGGTGAAAGCAGCCTGGAATTTGAAGTGGTGTATTACCTGCAACGCAGCGAGTACAACGACTACATGGATACGCAGAAGCGCATCAATCTGGAATTGATGCAGGCCTGCGCACAACGCGACATCGTCTTCGCCCATCCGACCCGTACCCTGCATGTCGCATCGCAAGTCCCGCTGACGATACTGCACACTGACCGGGACCCCGCTACGGGAGAAGAAGCAAAGATGGCGGCGTCTTGATCAACCCCACACGGTCTGCTACGCAGATCAATCCTGTGCGGCGCGCTTCACCACCAGCCTATGCCGTGCAATGTCGTACACCCAGTTGAAACAAAATGCATACAGCATGAAGAAGGCCGAAAAAACCAGATCGAGAACCAGCGCATCGAGCAGTGAAATATTCAACCACCACGCCGTCAAGGGCAAGGCAATCGACATAAAGAAAGCTTCAAATCCCAAGGTATGCCACACCCGCATCCCTACTGTGCGACGCCAGCCGTAGCGATGCTCGGCCATTTCATAGAAATGGTTGTAGATCATGTTGCTCAACATCGCACACACAGCCAGGATCAATGCCAACGCGCCAAAATGGAACATATCCATATTGAAGCCGTAAGACATCAGAGGAACCAGAATGATCAGAGCGCAGATTTCAAACAGAACGGCGTGAAGAATGCGGCGAAATAATGTATTGATAACGAACTCAGGAAGAAGATAGCCGCCCATTATAATCCGCCAGATGCAGCTTGGTCAGTGCTGCCGATGACGGACAGTTTGCAGCGCAAGCAGGGCAAAGTTACCGGCGTCGACGGACTTAATCAGTAAAGTTTCTGCAAACAATGGTGACAAAATTTTTAATATGCTCTATACTTCGCCCCCTTCAGGCATGTTGGTCGACACCAACAAATGTTTGACTGAGTAAGCGGCAATACGCGGGTGCTTAGCTCAGTTGGTAGAGCGGCGCCCTTACAAGGCGTAGGTCGGCGGTTCGACCCCGTCAGCACCCACCAATCAGTCAAATGCAAGCCTGAATCAGTTTAGTAGTATGGAGTGGTAGTTCAGTTGGTTAGAATACCGGCCTGTCACGCCGGGGGTCGCGGGTTCGAGTCCCGTCCACTCCGCCAGTTTAAGAAAATGCCCGCGCAAGCGGGCATTTTTGTTTTCAACTCACGATTCGGCGCAGCCAACACTCTGCGGAGTGGAGAAAGCGGCCTGCGGAACGTAGGCGAGTCCTATTCCATACTAAAAAGCCCCCGACTCACAGAGGCTTTTTGCATCTTCTGCTTCACAGGCAGAATCTCCACGCCATCAAAACATCTTTTTGACAGCCAGCATGATGGAGCGCGGCTCACCGTAGAAGTTTTGACGTCCGAAGTTACTGACTTTTTCGTAGTATGTTTTATCGAACAGATTATTAATGGTCAGACTAGCCGTGGTTGTACTGTCAATCTGATAGCCAACTTGTCCACTCACCGTCGTATAGCCATCACCGACGACGCGTGTTGCGCCGGTACCCGATGAAAAATCACTGACTGCTTTCAAGCCGCCGGCCAGACTCCAGCGATTGAACGTCCCACTCGTCCAGCTATGCTTGGTCCAGAGATTGAAGCTATGTCGCGGTGTGATCGTAGAAAATGCCTGCCCAACCTGAGCTATCGGTGCCTGCAGGTATTTTGTCGCGGTATAGGCATAGCCAGCGATCAACTCCCAGCCCGGTGCTATCTGGCCACTCACTTCCGCTTCCAGCCCCTCGCTCCTGACTTTGCCGCCGGCTATAGAGTCGTTGGCCTTGAGGGGCGTGCTTGTGTCTTCGATCGCGCGATCTTTATCGATGATTCTGAACAAGGCAATGCTGCTATTGACGCGCTTGTCCAGCCATTCACTCTTTACTCCCAACTCTATCTGGGAACCGGTCCGCGGCGATAAAAGAAGGCCATTCTTGTCAATCGCAGTTTGTCCCACAAAGGTTTCAGCATAGCTGCCGTAAAGCGAAGAGTTGTCACTCAGTGCATAAATAACGCTAGTCAATGGCGTGAATTGCGTACCCGGCTTGGAAGTCGAACTGATTACACCCGTGCTCGGATTGAATGACTGGGTTTCCCAGCGTCCCAAGCGTCCGCCCAGCAAGAAAGTCCAGCGATCAAACGGCTTAAGCTGCACTTGTCCGTAGATACCGGTCTGAGTCTGTTGCGTGCCGCCTGTATAGCTGCCCAGATCCAGCTCCGGATAAGCAATGTCATTGTTTGGGCTGTAGATATTGAACGTGCCGGTTGGTCCGTAAACAGACCGATTTTTTGCATCCTCGGTGCTGTGATTGATGCCAAGCAGAATTTGGTGGATGCGGCCACCCAGCTCAAAGGGACCCGCATAGTAGGCATCAAGATTTTGATTCTTGGTGGCTTGCTGGAAATTTACTGTCTGATATGCGACATCGCCTGTTGCCACGTTCGCCAGGCCATTTGCACGCAAGGCTTTGTAAATCATGCCGCGATCAACCTGACGCGCGGCAAACTTGAAACGGCCACCGTTATTGAATTTATGCTCCAACTCGGCAAACAGATCATCCGTTTCCATATCCTGAACATTATTTTTGCTGCCGATAAAAGTCGAGCGGGGTACTTTCGGCAACGTGTAATTTGCCATCGCTGGCAGCCCCTGATCGACGACAGAATCTGTCTTTTGATGGGTCGCGCCCAGCGACAATGTCGTACTTGACGACAAATCGATTTCCACCGTGCCGTACCCTAGAAATTTCTTGCTTTCCACCGCGTGGACAAAGCTTTCGCGGTTGTCGACCACACCGACTATGCGTCCCCGGATACGGCCTGCCTCATCCAGTTTGCTCGTCACATCAAACTCCGCGCGGCGAGTATCCGACGAGCCCAGCATGAATCCCGCGCTACCGGACAAATCTGCACGCGCGCGCTTGCGCACCAGATTGATCGTACCGCCCGGCTCGCCCGCACCTTGCAGCAAGCCTGCCGGACCGCGCAGCACTTCAATGCGATCGTAAATTGCAGTATCGAACGCCGTGGAATAATTGGCGCCTTGGCTGATGGCCAGACCGTCCAATTGGATGCTGCCGATATCGAAGCCGCGGGCTTGAATCGTGTTGAAATTACCGGCCCCATCCAGGCGCGTGACGTTGACGCCCGTGGTTTGCTTGAGAACATCTTCAATCTTGGTGATGTTTTGATCATCCAGCCGCTGACGCGTCACCACACTGATGGATTGCGGCGTTTCTTTCAGCGTTTGCGGAATCTTGCTTCCTACCGTCACCGCATGCGCTGCATATGAATGAGTCGACTCGCTACTATCATCGACGGGGGCAGTAACTCGGACTTCGGGCAGCGTTTCGGCCATTTTGATTTCAGCGCTGACCGGCCCGGCGCCCTGCTGGGCAAAGACTGCGGAGGACATGGTGAGACAGGCGAGGCCGACGGCCAACGCAAGAGTTTTGCGATGCAGCACAGTATTTCCTTTGGAAATGCACTGGCTGACGGCTGGCTGGCTGATGCGGGATTGATGAAAATTTTGTGTAATTTTAATTCGGAATGATTCTCATTAGCAAAAAATGTCGTCTTTTAATCGGATTGCGTTACATATTTGCCACGATTTGAATACCAGGCCGCCGAATATGGAAAAAATAATGTCTCTGTACCGGCAACCGAATGGCCTCAAGATTCCTGATGTATTTGCTTCTGCTACCATAACGGCCTGAGCAAATTTAAAGCGTGTTTCCCTTGCTTTTAGGTGCTGCAGTACGAGAATGTAAATGCGGTGCGGCAAGCACCAAGCGAGAACCATGATGACCAATTCCACGCCCGACTTCAAACGCGAACCCATTCCACTACCGAGCAAACCCGGCAAGGTATTGCTGCATTCCTGCTGCGCGCCATGTTCTGGTGAAGTGATGGAGGCGATGCTGGCTTCGGGTATCGATTACACGATTTTCTTTTACAACCCGAACATTCATCCGGAAAAAGAATATCTGCTGCGCAAGGACGAAAACATTCGTTTTGCGGAAAAGCACAATATCGAATTTATCGACGCCGATTACGACACCGACAACTGGTTTGAACGTGCCAAGGGTATGGAAGATGCGCCTGAGCGTGGCATACGTTGCACGATGTGTTTCGACATGCGCTTTGAACGCACGGCCTTGTATGCGCATGAGCACGGCTTTCCTGTCATTTCGAGCTCGCTCGGAATTTCGCGCTGGAAGGATATGAATCAGATCAACGATTGTGGCGTACGCGCCGCCGCGAAATATCCGGACATGCTGTACTGGGAATACAACTGGCGCAAAAAAGGTGGTTCTGCGCGCATGATCGAAATCTCCAAACGCGAAAATTTCTATCAGCAGGAATATTGCGGCTGCGTATATTCACTGCGCGATACGAACAAGCACAGACGCGAAAGCGGTCGTGAGCGGATTGCGATGGGCGTACAGTTTTACGGCAAGCAGGACATGATCGAAAAAACTGATAAGTAATTTCATCACGTTAAAGCTGCAAATACGATCACCGTTTTGCAACTGAATGCCTGGCCCGCCGCAGGTGAAATCAACCCTGTTCTGCAGCAAAGAGTTCGCCCTGCTCCACCATCACGGGCGGCACTACGCTTGGCTTAGACAAAGCACTAATCCGCACACCAAGCAGGCGCAGGCGCTTGTCCAGCGGCACACGCCGCAAACATTCACCAGCTGCCTGCCGTATCGCTTGCGCATTATTGGTTGGATCGGGCAGCGTCAAATCGCGTGTCACCGTACTGAAATCGGCGTAACGTAACTTGATACCGATAGTGCGCCCCAAATAGTCCTTGCGCACCAGATCATCCGCCACGCGTTCACACAAGCGCGTGAACAAGGCACTCAATTCATTGCGATCCAGTTTGGCATGCAGGTCGCGCTCCAGTGTCGATTCGCGACTGATGGACTTGGGCTCGGAACGCATCACGACTTCACGCTCATCAATGCCTTGGGCAACCCGCATCAACCATGCGCTATAGACGCGCCCGAAATTCGCCTGCAATATTGCCGGATCACACGCGGCCAATTGTTCTATCGTCAATATGCCGAGCGTCGCAAGCTTTTCTGTTGACTTGGGGCCTATCCCATTGATTTTCTTCACCGACAAGGGCCAGATGCGTGATGGAATATCTGCCGTAGAAAGTATCGTCAAACCATTCGGCTTTTCCAGATCAGAACAAATTTTTGCCAGTAACTTGTTCGGTGCGACGCCTATCGAACAAGACAAGCCGGTCGCAGCAACCACCGCATCCTTGATGCGCTGCGCAACGATGGCGATATCGTCAGTCTGGTCGTTCAGATCAAGATAGATTTCATCGATGCCGCGGTCTTCCATTTTGGGCGCAAGCGCGCTCACTGCGGCCTTGAATAATTTTGAATAATGGCGATACGCAGTGAAGTCGGTCGGCAACAGGATCGCATCCGGCGCCAGCTTCGCCACCTTCATCAAACCCATGCCGGAAAACACGCCAAGCGCACGCGCTTCATACGTCGACGTCGTCACTACGCCACGTCCTGCATAGTCGCGCAAACGTGAATAGCTGCGCGTGCCGTCGGCCTGCAATACCGGTTGATGCGCAGCGCCGGCACCTATCACGACGGCCTGGCCACGCAATTCGGGATAACGCAACAGCTCAACCGATGCGTAAAAAGCATCCATATCAAGATGAGCAATATGGCTATGCGGTGGAATCATGAAAAATCAGTGTCGAAACGGAATGAGCGCAGCATATCATTTACTGTACATATAAACAGTAAAAAGCAATCATCGAATAATGATGCTCACGCCATCAGGCGCTTTCTCTCGACTGGATTTGCGCATACTTGAGTCAACGTATGAGGACGCACCCGACCACCATCTTTATTCAGCACAAAAATAAAAAGGCGGAATCACTGACGCGATCCCGCCTTTTTTCAACTAAATAAATTTACTTCGAAGCTGGAGCCGGCATTCCGGGATCAACCGGCTTTTTCATTCTCATCTCCTGCACTTCGGCATTACGGGTTTGCACAGCTTCTTTTTTCTCTTGCTTGTACTCTTCCTTGGCAGCCTTTTTATCAGCCTTGTACTCCATTTTGGCTTCTTTCTTTTCCGCCTTGTATTCCATTTTGGCTTCTTTTACCGCCACACGTTTCTTCACAAAAGGATCATTGGTTTGATTCAGGCGTGATTGATCGGTATAAGCCGGATCGTTGGGATTGGACGGTGCTTGCGAGGCTGGAACCACTATCGTACCCGGCGGATTAGCCTGAGCCGCTGCAAATTGCGTAAACATGGCCACTGCCGTGCCGGCGAGGATTGTACGTAGTTTTATCATGCGAACTCCTTGTTCAATAATAAGAAACCGATACGAGCTGTTCGTATGGAAATTGATGCCGCCAACCAGGATGGTTAACACTGCACTCCTTATTACAGACCGGGGTGGTTAACAGAAGTTCATCTTATTCTCGTTTTTTACTTCCTTGAAGCAATATCCATGCAGCAAGTTCTCACTGTTTTAACCCGCATTCAATTGCCTCGCAGCCATAATCCTATCGCTGCGGCCGATAAAACAATGGCAATCCAAGCCAGCATCGACATGCGTCGATAACGCCGCTCGTTGGCAATGACGCCTTGCTCCAGCGTGATGACCATCTGCTTCAATTGCTCGGCCAGATCCTTGATATGTACTGCATTCACGGACGCCACTTCCTGCAGCTCGTTGATTTGCTTTTGCAGCAAAGCCTCCTGGGTTGCCGCGTTCTCGTCGATCTTGCGGCTTTTAAATACCGGCAAAGCCGCATTAACGATGTCGCCTACATAAGGCAGTATCGCCTTGACGGCGGGGAGCAGCCATGTGTACATAGTTATCCTTACTTTAAATTTAGAGACAGATACGAGCGGCTTAGTATGAGCCATTCATGAGTGATCTTGATCAGAGTCGGCCGCACACGATAAATTCATCGCTAATTCGGCTCCCCACGTGCTTTTCCATTTCGTTGAAATGGGGTTTTAAGTTATATTGCAACGACTCCTGTTGCCACACGATTACTGCACAGTTACTGCATGATCGACGATAACAAACCCCATCAATTTAAACATGACCACACCGCATATGCTCGACCCAAACGCATTACTCAAGCCACTGAATGGCTACATCGTCGAAGACCTGACGAACGCTGATATCGCCACTACCGGCGCTATTGCGGCATCGATATTGAGCGACCTTGCGTCACCTGTATTGAAAATGCTGTCAGTCGCGGGCGAATCTGCCGATGACATTTCGGCTGAATTTTTTCCTGACCCGGATGATGAAAGCACTCCCGGCACATTGATCTTCTGGCCAACGACACGTACCAGCGATATCAGCACTCGCGATGATGCATTCAATGCAGAATACTCATTGCGCCTGGCAGTCTTTTTGTCGGAACGTGAAGATGAAGAGGTGATTTATCCAGCCGGCTTCAGCATGGTCTTGAAGCTCAATGAGAACGGCTGCGAGCTGGTAAAGAATTTGCCGCCGGCCGTGTTCGAACGTTTGGAATTTCAGATGAAAGGCAGCCCGCTGCCGAACGGATTTGAATTTCTGGATGACAGCGAACACATTACGGTCATTCCAAACATGCGCAGACAGTTCCTGAAAGCGATTACACGTGCGCATTCGGTAACGGCAAAGAAACGCAGCAAGGAATTTGAAGCAGTGATGGCACATTACATCTGGGACAACACTGAACCAGAAGTTCATTTCACATCGGTACTGTCGACCTTGGCCACGCTATTCGTCGCGATCCACCATAAATCGAAGCTGTAATGCTGAGTTATAGCGCACAGCTATAACGTTCCGCAAATATGTCCGGCGCTTAATCTCTTAATCGTCGGACATATTCACAAACAATTCTTCCACTTTGCTTCTGGCCCACGGCGTCTTGCGCAAAAACTTCAGACTTGATTTGATACTTGGATCGATGTTGAAGCACTTGATGTCGATGCGATGGCCCAACTCTTCCCAGCCATAACGCTCTACCAGCACCAGCAGGATTTTCTCCAGGCTCTGGCCATGCAAGGGATCGCTGTTTTGCGGCTGAATATTTTTGTGGTCGCTCATCATGTTTGCCGGTCAGTCCGGTTTGTTTTCCTGTACCAGTACCCACGGCCGCGCGACAACCGCCCACAACAAAGTATCGGCTTCCAGCCATATAGTCGCCTGCTCATCGGTCGCCTTGGCAAGCTTGCTGTCATTCAGCCATTGCTCAACCGTGGCTTTGTCATCGATGGAAAACCGCGCCGCGACATCGACCAGATCAAGATCGCTGCTCACGACGATGACCAAACCACCGGCAAAATAACGCAACAATTCTGACCACGCAATTTGCGAGGTTTCTGTATTGAGTTTGGCGTGCAGCAGTTGCTGCTCTTGATCAGCTTGGGTTGGTGAAGTCATCGATTCAATCTGCTTGATTTGTATAGGTTAAAGATTTTTGTGTGAAACGAATTTCCTCATCAATAGTGCGGTGGTCGTTCGTTGGCTGCGCCTTGTTCGTTAGCGCCGCTGACCACTTCCTTCAAACGTCCGACCAGCGCGATACACAAGGCTTCCAATTCGTCGATTTTCTTTTGCTGTTCGTAGACGATCTTGTTCAGCGCATCGACCAGATCTTCCTGGCGCGTCAGCTTGATTTCGATATCGACAATACGGTCTTCATTCATGGTGCATCTACTTTCTTAAGGCCAAACAACTCATGCCGACGGCATAACGGGGTGCTTGTGCATTGCTTCACGTCGAAAACCACGTGCCGCTGTGTGATAAAAAGGCCGCGGACAAAATTGCCTGGAGATGACGGATGCCGTCAAAGTCGTTGCCAGCAATAACAGGGTGACGTCCTGACTGCGCGTCATTTCCATCACAATCACACTGGCTGTAATCGGTGCCTGGGTGGCAGCAGCAAGAAATGCTGCCATCGATAGCAAGGCAATCAATTGGCCATCGGAAGTACCCGGCAACAACAGTGCGATATTGTCGCCTATGCCGGCCCCAATCGCCAGCGACGGCGTGAAAATGCCGCCCGGTATTCCTGCGAAATAGGAAAGTATGGTCGCGCCCAACTTCGCGATTCCAAACATCAAGTTATCCCCAGGATGTCCATTCAGCAAGGCCGCAGCCTGTTCGTAACCAGTGCCGTAAGTCGCACCAGCCGTCAGCAAACCCAGGAATGCAACCAGCAATCCACAGATACCGGCAAGCAAAACCGGATGACGCTCAAGCCAGCTGCGACGCGATACCGGCAACCACGCTTTGGGCCCCGCCAACAGCGCTTTGGCAAACAAGCCGCCCAACACGCCGTTGATCGTCGCGCACAAAGCCACCGCGCCCCACGAAGAATGCAGCGCCAGTATCGACTGCTCTATATGAAAGTAGGGATTGTTGCCAACTACTGCCAACGCGATGAAACCGGCACAGAGCACTGCCGACATCACCAATCTATCCCAACGCACCGCCGTACCGCGACCCAGCTCCTCTATCGCAAACACGACACCCGCCAGCGGCGTATTGAAAGCGGCAGCCAGACCGCCGGCGGCACCGGCAGCAATCAAGGCTTCCGGACGAAAGCCGACGGCGAAACGGGGCCGCTTTTGCCACCATTGTCCCCACGCCAGCATCACTGCAGCCCCGACTTGCACCGATGGCCCTTCCCTGCCTATCGATGCACCAGCCAGCAGACCGGCTGCGGTTAGCAGAATTTTCCACAAGGACTGCCGCAAGGAAACCAAGGTCGATTGCGCAGGCCCGCTCGGCATAGCCATCGCTGCAATCACTTGCGGAATACCGCTGCCACGCGCTTCCGGCGCCAGCCGCAAAGTCATCCAGCGTATGCCTGCGAAAGCGAGGGGTAACATCAACAGCGCGCTCCACCAATAGGCATGCGTCAGCTCACGATTCCACTCCAGCATTTTTTCAGCGAGCCACGCAAAGCCCAATGAAAAAACTGCCACACACGCAGCGCCACCGAGAAAAATTGCAATGCGAAAAGAATGGCGCGATACACGCTTGGTATGGCGTGCAGGCTTTTGTATCGATAACGGTATAAGTCGTTCAGTCATTTTTTGAATATTGCGAGTTGATCATCAGCGCCATCCAAACAAGGCTGGCCACATGAAAATCGACGCATAATTCGTGCCTGTATCTGTGCGTGTACTTCTATACAGCACACGCAATGAGCAGGCCTTAGGCAGCTTTCGGTTTTTGCAGCAAGGCCTTCAAATTCGCCAGTCGGTTCTGCGGCGTCATGATTTCATCTTCCGTCGGCACTGCATCGCCTTCATCGAGTTTCATTTCCTTGATGAAGCGCGAGATATCGCAATGCACATGCTCACGTGCGCGCTTGCGCTTTTTGCACCAGCTCACATGCAAGGAGCGTTGTGCGCGCGTGATGCCGACGTACATCAGGCGGCGTTCTTCTTCTATGCGTGCACCCAGCGTTTCGATAGGTGCGTCGGGATCGCCCTTGTGCGGCAGGATGCCTTCTTCCACGCCGACCAAAAACACATGAGGGAATTCGAGGCCTTTGGATGCATGCAAGGTGGACATGCGCACAGCGTCCGGATCTTCGTCCTTGCCTTCCAGCATGGACATCAGTGCGACCATTTGCGTCAGATCCAGCAAACTTCTTTCGGCATCAGTGCCATCCTTGCCACCGCCGCCCTTCTCTTTCAACCAGGTCGTGAAATCAATCACGTTTTGCCACTTCGACTGCGCCTGTCTATCGTCGAAGTTATCGTAGAGATAGGCTTCGTAATTGATCTCTTTCATCATGTCATCGAGCAGCGTGCCGGCTTCGGTTTCGCGATGTGCATGCCGCTCTAGATTGTTGATGAAGGTGCAAAACTCCCGCAGCGGCGTCAATTGACGATCGGCCAGTTTGGATTCCAGCCCGCCCTTGAATACTGCTTCGAAGAGCGAGCATTGCCATTGGCCAGCGAAGGCGCCCAGCGTTTCCAGTGTCGATTGGCCGACGCCGCGCTTGGGCGTGGTCACAGCGCGGATGAACGCAGGGTCATCATCCTGATTGGCGATCAAGCGCAAGTAACTGATGATGTCTTTGATCTCGGCTCTATCAAAGAAACTTTGGCCGCCAGAGATCGTGTACGGAATTCTTTCCTTGCGCAGCGCCTGTTCGATCACGCGCGACTGATGATTGCCGCGATAAAGAATCGCGTAATCAGAAAATTTGGCACGCCGTTCGAAGCGATGCGCCGACAGCATGATCGCGATCTGTTCAGCTTCCTGATCGTCATCCTGCATGCCCATGACTTTGATCGGATCGCCCAGACCGTGATCGGACCACAAGGTTTTTTCAAACAGTTTCGGATTGTTGGCGATCACCGAGTTGGCCGCTTGCAATATGCGTGTACTGGAGCGGTAATTCTGTTCGAGCTTGACGACTTTCAGATCGGGGAAATCGACTTCCAGCTGCTTCAGGTTTTCTATCGTCGCGCCACGCCATGCATAAATCGCCTGATCGTCGTCACCGACGGCAGTGAACATAGGTTTCTTGCCGACGCCGGTAACCAGCAGTTTGACCAGTTCGTACTGGCAGGTATTCGTGTCCTGATATTCATCGACCAGCAGATAGCGCAGACGTCGCTGCCATTTGTCGCGCACCGCTTCGTTGCTGCGAAACAGTTCGACCGGCAAGCGAATAAGATCATCAAAATCGACCGCCTGATACGCGGACAGCGTCGCGACATAGCTGCGATAGATGCGCGCGGCTTGCGCCTCGTCTTCATCTTTCGCCTGATTCAATGCTGCATCAGGATCGATCAGACCGTTTTTCCACAAGGACATCGCGCTCTGGATGCGACGTATCAGCTGCTTGTCTGTCGTGACCGCCAGATCCTGCACCAGAGAAAAGCAATCGTCGCTGTCCATGATGGAAAAGCGATCCTTCAGGCCCAGCTCTTTCGCTTCCTGCCGCAGAATTTTGACGCCCAGCGAATGGAAGGTACTGACCGTCAATTGCTTGGCCTTCTTCGGCTCTTTCAGCAATTTGGCGATACGTTCCTGCATCTCCAGCGCGGCCTTGTTGGTAAAGGTCAGCGCGGCAATGTTCTTCGCTTCGTAGCCATGCTCTTCGATCAGGCTTGCGATCTTGGTGGTAATCACGCGCGTCTTGCCCGAGCCGGCGCCGGCCAGCACCAGGCACGGGCCATCCATATACTGGATCGCTTCGCGCTGCGGTGCGTTGAGGCCGTGCGAGGATGAATTCGGGGGAGATGACATCAGAAAAAGTGCAGACGAGCCGGGAAATAAAGCAGGCCATTGTATCAGCGCAGACAGCTATACCGCCCACAAATCCCGGCCCCGCAGAGAGCTCATGACATCCCGACAACTTAACAAAGCGACATCGACGCTTAGCCGATATTGACGCGCCCAGCCGGATATTGAATGTCTTTGCCTTGCGGATTCGCCAGCGTGAAGGCCAATGTCAACGGACCAACCCGGCCTATCAGCATCAGTACCATCACCACACATTGGCCGGTCGTGGACAAGGTCGGCGTTACATTGCGCGATAATCCGGTGGTCGACGCTGCCGAAACGACCTCGAATGCCAGATCGATAAAGTGCTGATCCTCCGTCAACATCAGAATAAAGGTGCCGGTAATCACGCAAAACAAGGCCATCACCGTCACCGCCAAAGCGCGCAGGATCATGCTCGCTTCGAGACTGCGCCCAAATAAAACCGGATTGCGTTGCTGACGCAAAAAGGTACGCGTCGCCACCAGCAACACGATGAAAGTCGTCAGCTTGATGCCGCCGCCAGTCGAACCACTGCCAGCACCGATGAACATCAATGTCATGATAAAAAATGCAGTCGCAGGCATCAGACTGGCTGTATCCATCGTGGTGAAACCCGATGAACGTGGCGCCACCGCCTGAAACCAGCTGGCCCACAGTTTTGTACCAAGACCATGCAATGCGCCCAAAGTATCGGGATTGCCATATTCCAGAATAAACAGCACCAGCATGGCGATCAGATTGATGGCCACAGTGCCGACCAGCATCAGCTTGGTATGCAATGCGAATTCCTGAAAGCGACGCTTGGCGCGCAGATCTGCAATCACCGCAAAACCTATGCCGCCGGAAATGAATAAAAAGGAAATAACCAGATTAATCAACGGATTGCCGACGTACGCAGCAAGGCTATGCGAGGCCAGACCGAAGCCGGCATTATTAAAAGCCGAGACGGCATGGAAGAAGCTGTAGAACAGTCCGCGCGACCACCCCATTTCCGGCACCCACTGCGTGGCCAGCAGCAAGGTACCGAGCAATTCCGTCACCACGATGAAGCCAAACAGCACCCGCAATAATCTGCGCATATCAAGGCGGCCGCTCTGATTGAATGAATCCTGCATCGCGGCGCGATTACGCAATGTCAAACGGCCGCTGGTCAAATGGATGATCAGCACGCCGAAGGTCAGCAAGCCAATGCCGCCGAGTTGAATCAGTGCCAGCAAAACCCATTGTCCGAATAGCGTGAAATGGCTGCCGATATCGACGACAGACAAGCCGGTGATGGTCGAGGCAGAGACGGCAGTGAACAGCGCCTGCATCCATGAAGTCGGCACATTGCTGGCCATCGGTAACTTCAATAACAGCATGCCGACCAGCGACAAGCCAACGAAAGAAGTGAGTAATGCCTGCGGCGGCGTCAGGTGCAATACCCGCCGCTTGACCTGCCCATACAGCATAGGCGGTTGAAACCCGCGCCTCATAAGTAGCCGGAGATACTGCGCAGATTATCCAGCGGGCCGGCCATCACCAGTTGATCGCCGAGTCGGAATACATAATCGCCAGGCACGGCTGTCAGCATTTCACGCTGATGTTTGACCAGCAACAGTTGCACGCCACGTTCGGTCAGACTCAGCGATGCGACAGTCTGGTCTGCGAGTTTTTCAGATGCGCGCACTTCCACCGTAAACAAGTCATGGCCAAGACTGATGTAATCGACCACTTCCGGATACATCATTGCATGCGCCAGGCGCAAACCCATTTCATGTTCCGGATGCACGATGTGATCGGCACCCAGCTTGTGCAGGATGCGGTGATGATTATGGTTGAGTGCCTTGGCCCAGACTATCGGTTTGGGCATGTTCTTGACGGTTAGCGTGACCAAAATATTGGCTTCCAGATCCTCGCCGATGGCGATCACGACCGCATCGCTATCCTGCACACCCAGATCGCGCAAGGTATCTTCATTGCGCGCATCCGCCACTACCGCCTGCGTAATGTCATCGGCAATGTCATTGACGTGCGCCGGATCGAAATCGATACCGAGTACATCATTGCCGAGACGCGCCAGTTCGCGTGCAACAGTGGAACCGAATGCTCCGAGTCCGATAACGGTAAAAGTACGTTTCATAGCAATGTGCGTCGCGTCACAAGGACGCAATCGAGAAAATGGAATCCCGCATTAAAGCATAATTGCGCGCACCAACAACTGGCAATATCATGGCGAGTATTTGCTCGCTCACATCCGGCAGCATCGACTGCACAGTACAATGACACCAACGTCGCATGAATGCACCGCCAAGGCCAGCACATCGGCACGCCAGCGTCCCCCTTACCATTTTTATGAAGCCCGTACGCCATGCAATTCCAGCATCTGATTGAAATCAATGATCCACTCAATCCCCTGATCGACACGCTGACGCGCGATCAGCTTTGGCGCGGACTGGTGCTGCGGGCAGAAGCGCCGAAACTGTTCATCCCCTGGCTGGATGAGTGCAATCTGCTGGGACGCAACGATAATGTGCTGTCGCGTGCATTGCGCTACAACGCATTGCTGATCCATGATCACGTCACCTTCACGCCGCAGGAAAAAGTACATTACGATGTGCCGGCACAGGAAGATATTCCGGCATCCAGTCTGGTGGTGACGATAGAAGAACCGCAGCCGGGCGCCTTGTTTGTGCGCTTTGAATATGACAGCGGCTTGCCGGATGACGACATGGATGCGTTTTATAACGAGTTCCGTCGTTCAGCTTATCAGGAAGCCGATATCGATACGATACGCATCATCCGTCAAATGGCAGAGGACGGTCGTCTGGGCTTGCCGACCTAAGCAAACGAGATTCCGAGGACAATAAAAAACGCCGGGCATGCCCGGCGTTTTGCTATTCATTCGCAAAAATCAATCAAGGTACTTTGATCGAATTCTTAACGGATTTGACGCCAGCTGTATTCTTTGCAGTTTCACCTGCCAGATACTGCTGCCAGTCATTTTTTACTGTGCCGGTCAAACTCACTGTGCCGTCAGTAGTCGCAGCAGCAGTGATTTTGCTGCCTGCCAGTTGCGCTTCTTTAGCCAACGCCGCTGTCACTTTCGTGGTCAATGCAGCATCTGGTGCCGCCGCCGGAGCCGGTGCGGCTGCAGCTGGCTTAGGTGCTGCTTTTGGAGCATCTGCTTCCGTAGTGGCGCAACCTGCCAGAACTGCGGAAAAAGCGACCAGTGCCAAAGCGCTGTGAATCTGTTTCATAGTGTGCTCCTCTATATTTATTTTGGTAATTATTGGTTTTTGAGACAACCTATTATTGAAAGCCAAAACTGCTTCCGGAATTAGTATAGTCACAGCATTTACGAAAAAGGTGATTGTGCTGGCTATTTTTTTGGTCGAAATTGACCTTGATCAGCGTCTATCGTCGCTTATGTCGCTTGTCAGCAACATCCTTTTCTGAAGATTGAAAAATCCTCTGTCAGCGCGTACCGACAATAGTCCGTCTGCACTGCGACAACCGCCGTCAGCGGCACACCGTTTTGGAACTCGCGGCGCCTTTTGGCAGTCAAGACATCACTATCAATCAAGGAGGCAGTCATGACCATCATCATCGCCGGACGCTTTGCGCAACAGGACGACGTACAGAAAGCGATTGTTGCGTTGCAACGTGCAGGAGCGCCACCTGAGCAGATCAGCTCTTTTTATGTCAATCCGGCTGGCCAGCACGATGTGTTCCCTATCGGGGGTGATCGCGATGAGTCGCCAGGCGCGGAAGATAGCGATAAAGGTACGGCGATAGGTTTGGGTGCTGGCGGCATGATAGGCGGGGCAGCTGGAGCGGCCGCCGGACCGGTGGGCGCGATTACCGGCGCCTTGGTAGGCGCACATATCGGTTCGCTGATGGGATCCTTATCGGGTACCGATGAAAACAAAGATATTCCGCCGCTGCGACAATCCGGCATGCTGGTTGCCGTCAGCGTCACCAGCGAGGAAGAGGAAGAAAAGGCCATCGCGACCTTGCGCGCAGTCGGCGCGACTTGCGTCGAGCGCTCGCAAGGACAAATTATCAATGGCGACTGGGCAGACTTCGATCCCTTGTCTTCACCGCAATTCATTTAAAGAACCGCACAGGCGCTGAACCTGGATTCGGTTGACTGGATGGGTGGCACTCATCTTCAGTTGATCAGGTTCCGCCAATGAGGCCAGCGCTCTCGAGACCGGTCACGATCATGTCGATCGCAATCGTACCGATCAGCAACGCAGACATGCGGCCTACAAGATCAATATAGCGGTCGGTAATGGCTGCATGGCGTTCCTTGAGTTTGTCATGTGCGATTTTCATCGCCACCAGTATCGCAACCGTCAAGACCAGCGTACCGACAATCACTGCAGCAGCGCCAGGCAAAGGCAGGCGCGTTCCTATGACGACTGCTGCGCTGACGGTTCCCGGGCCGATCATGATAGGCATCGCAATACTGCCTGCCATCGCGGTCGGATTGTCGCGCATGCTTTCAATCGCGTGCGCGCCGGAAAACACATAACGCAAACCGATCAACAGGAAAACGATCCCCCCGAAAATCTGGAAGGATGCAAACCGCACCTGCAGATAATCGCGAAAGAATGCTTCGCCGCCCCACGCAAATAATGTGAAGACACAGGCACTGATCAGGCTGCCACGTATCAGTACGCGCGCGAACGTAGGCGTCGGCAATCCCCGAATCAGATCGAGCAGATAAATGCTCATCAGGAAGGGATTGAACAGCGCGAAAAACAGCGCAAAAGAACGCAGATAGGCTTCTTCCATCAATTCCCTGACACAGGATCACGCAGTGCAAGTGCCACTGTCATCATTGCGGCCTTGATCCAGAGGCAATGTTCCGCCACACCCATCAATCGATTACCAATTCCTGCGGTGAGAGCGGTGCTATCCCGTCTCGCGTGGCCACAAATTCCGGCCGCGGTGTCAACCCGCCTTTCGGTGACTCCAGTTGATTGGCGATGCTGTTATAGACGAAGAACACATTGCTGCGCGGATAAGGCGTGATATTGCCATTTGAGCCGTGCATCGTATTGCAGTCAAAGAAAACCACAGAACCCGCTTTACCGGCACATGATTTGATACCGCCCATATCGGCCAGATAGCGCAACAGAATTTGATCGGGCACGCCGACATCCTGTTTCTTCAATGAGGTTTTGTAGTTCTCATCCGGCGTCTCGCCCATGCAGGAAACATAGTGATGATGCGAGCCGGGAATCAACATCAGCGGCCCATTGCAATCGCTGTTATCGGTCAACAAGATTGAACAACTCAAGGCACGCATGGCGGGCATGCCATCTTCGCTATGCCAGGTTTCAAAATCCGAATGCCAGTAAAACTCCTTGCCGGTAAAGCCAGGTTTGTAATTGATGCGCGATTGATGAATATAAACTTCGCTGCCGAGTATCTCGCGCGCCACATTCAGCACGCGTGGATCGCGCACCAGGTTCGCGAAAATGTCATTCAGTCTATGCACATTGAAAATCGAACGCACTTCGCCGCTTCCTGGTTCGGCAATCACTTCCTTGCGACCTGCATGCGTAAATTCTTCACGCATCCCTTGCATCGCATCAAACAGATAGCCTACTTCTTCCTGATTGAATAATTCAGGCATCAACAAGAATCCATTTTGTTGATACGCATCGCGTTGGCTTGCGCTCAAATTTGTATTTCGTTTAGTTGCTATTTCACGTTCGTACACGACAGGATCATGGCGCGCGAGTATGGCCGCGCTGTTCTGTGTGCGCGTGGGATAGGCATCTTGAGAAAGCATAATCATCTCCTTAAGCTTCGATCGTGTTTGTATCGATTTTGGCTTTGGTTTGCTGGGCGAGGCCCGCTCTCACCGTTTTGCCAGTCGGCGCAGGCGGTGCTGCATACACACCGTTTTCATCATGCGTCTCGTCACCCACCAGCGGCGGATTGAAAGTACAGATCAAATGCAGATCGGTTTCTGCACGCAACCAGTGTTCATCGTTCTTGTTGAGCGCATACAAGGTGCCCGGCTCAATGCGGAAGGTTTCGCCAGAAGGAATCAGCTCAACCGAGCCCACGCCTTCGACGCAGTACACGCCTTCCAGATGATGCTGATACCAGATGTGCGTTTGCGTGCCGGCGTAAATCACTGTGTGATGCATGGAGAAACCCATGCCGTCTTCCTGCAACAGCAGGCGACGACTGCACCAGTTCTGCGCCTTGACATCGCGCGGCGTGTCGATAATTTCCTTGAGTGTGCGGACGATCATGCGGTCACCTCTTTGTCTGATTCGACATTGGATTCCGTTTTTTCACCGACAGCTTCCGCTACCGCATGCTCCAGAATATCCAGACCGGCCAGCAAGGTTTCCTGCTCAATCGTCAATGGCATCAGCAGTTTGACGACCTCATCTTCGCCACCAGATGTTTCAATAATCAAACCATTCTGGAACGCGATAGACGTAATGCGATCAGCCAAAGCCGGATCGGCACACGCAATACCTTGCATCATGCCGCGACCACGACGCGTGAGTTTGGCTGCCGGATAGCTATCGACCAACTTGTCGAGGAAGATCTCTATCGTCAGTGCTTTCTTTTGGATAGCTGCCTGGAATTTGTTGTCACGCCAGTAGTGTTCCAGCGCGGCAGTCGCAGTAACGAACGCCATGTTGTTGCCGCGGAAAGTACCGTTATGCTGGCCCGGCTTCCAAATATCCAGCTCGGGCTTCATCAACAATATCGCCATCGGCAAACCAAAACCTGACAATGATTTGGACAAGGTAATAATGTCGGGCTTGATACCTGCAGGTTCGAAGCTGAAGAAGGTACCGGTACGACCGCAACCTGCCTGGATGTCATCGACGATCAATAAAATCTCGTGACGTTTGCAGAGTTGTTCCAGCTTCTTTAACCAGTTCAAGCCGGCGACATTCAAACCGCCCTCGCCTTGTACACATTCGACAATGATGGCAGCTGGCAGATCGACGCCGCTACTTGGGTCGGCGATCAACTTGTCGAGCATTGCAATCGTGTCGATGTTCTGGCCAAAGTAGCCAGAGTAAGGCGCGCGATGTACATCGGATAGCGACACACCCGCGGCATCGCGAAACTTGCGATTGCCGGTCAAGGCCAGCGAACCGAGAGACACGCCATGGAAGCCGTTGGTGAATGAAATCACCATTTGACGATTGGTGACATTACGCGCCAGCTTGATCGCGGCTTCGACTGCGTTGGTACCGGTCGGGCCGGTGAACTGCATTTTGTATTGCATATTGCGCGGCTTCAGCACATGGCTTTCAAACGTTTGCAAAAACGCTTTCTTGGCGCTGGTGGCCATGTCTAGGCCATGCACGATACCGTCTTCCGCCAAGTACTCGATGACGGCTTGCTTCATCACTGGATTGTTGTGGCCGTAGTTCAACGTACCGGCGCCTGCCAGGAAGTCGATGTACGTAGTGCCGCCTTCGTCGGTCAGCACCGCGTTCTGGGCTTTGGAAAATATGGTTGGGAACGAGCGGATATATCCGCGAACTTCTGATTCAAGTCGATTAAAAATACGCATCATGCTTCTCCTGATGGATGGTTGATGGGGTGATCCTGCCAAACGCGATCAAACCGCGTGGCTCACGCGACGTGCAAATGAGGACCGATTTGATACAGCCATTCTTCTTCATGCCGACCGTCGCCAAAATCGACAGTGGTGAAATGGGGTCTGCCCTTGATATCGACGTGATAACGTCGCGCATAGCTGGCAAAGAGTTTTTGCGAGCCGATATTGCCCGGGCTGATGGTGGTTTCAATATTTCTGAAACCATGGGTATGCGCGCAACGCTCGGTCAAACTATCGAGCATGCGTGAACCTAGCCGCTGTCCTTGCATGGTTGGTGACACCGCGACCTGCCAAATGAATAGCGTGTCGGGTTGCAAAGGCGGGATGTACGCCGTGATGGCTCCCGCCAGCTCACCATTGAATTCTGCTACCACACAGGTGTCGGCATGGTGCTCGCACATTAGCAAGTAGGCGTAGCGCGAGTTAAGGTCCAGCGGTGGGCAGCGAGCTATCAATTCGTGCAGATAGGCGCCGTCACGACGGTCCGGGATGCGCAGCACGATGTGATCGGCTGATGTGGGCGCCAGTGTTACAGGTGCGCGTGCGTTCATGCTTTCTCCTTTTTGCGGACAAAGTGAATACGCGGCAGTAGCCGCCATGTCACTCGTCGCTTAAAGGGAAATCAGGTTTGCGCAGTGACGCTTAACCGTTAAAGTTAAACGTCGGGGTTCTGCGCAGGTTCGACAGGTATTTTTGCTTCTAGCAAAGAGGCGAATTGTTCCAGCGTGACGACCAAAGCCTGGCGATCGGTTTCGGGCAGTGCGCCTAGCGCGCTGCCAAAACCGTTCGGTAATGCCGACGGCGCATTGGCCAGAACCAGTTGGCCCGCCACTGTCACTGCGACAAATACATTGCGACGATCACGCGTATCGCGCTGTCGTTGCACCAAACCTTTTTCTTCCAGCCGGTCGACGATGCCGACCACGGTACTTGGACTGAGCTGGATCGCACGCCCGATGGATTTGAGTGTGCTCGGCCCCAATTCCGCAATTGCAAGAAGTGCCACGAGTTGTGGCGATGTGATGTTGTGTGTGACCGCTAGACGCTTTGAATGGTGCTCTACACATTGCGCAATGCGACGTACGCTTTGCAAGATGCGAATCGAATCATTTACGGCAACAAGTTTGGTGATGTCATTCATGACCGCGAGTTTAGCGACATCTTTTCATTCTGTCGCGCCGCATCACAACAAGCTCACATTTTCCTGTTTTTGATATCCCGGTTGCTTGATTAACGAGCCGCCATTGTAGTCGCCATATAGATTGATGTCAAATCATTCGTATACGAATAATGCCTTAGCGAATTATTCTCTCAACATTTCTATATGCGGGATTCCATCTTCCAGATAGGTATCCGAGACCCGGTGGAAACCGAATCCGCCGTAAAAACGTATCAGATGTTCTTGCGCTGAAATACGGATTGCCGAACCGGGGAAATGCTGTGCTACGCGGCGTATGCCTTCAGCCATCAGCAGCCTGCCTATACCAAGCCCGCGCATGGACGAGACAGTCAGCACGCGGCCCAATGCAGCTTCCGGATATTTATCGCCGGGTCCAAAGCAACGTAAGTAAGCCACCAGTTGTTGCGTACCTTCCCGCCGGCCAATCAGGTGATAAGCGCGCTGGTCATTGCCGTCGATATCCGCATACAGGCATTGCTGTTCCAGCACGAAGATGTCTTGCCGTGCAGCAAGCACCGCGCACAAGGTCGCGGCATCCAGCTCGTCAAATGCGGACCACTGCCATGTAATCATGGCACTCTCGTTTTGACTTTGCATATTGCTTGCGCGCGCATTACTTTGCGCACCCTTCCATGCCGCAAGCCTGCACTTTCAAGTCTTTCGTCCTGCGTAAAGTATGTTTTTCCAGGCAAGAGAAATGCAGCAAAGGCCAGATCGAACCGGACTCTTCGCGCGGGCCGGTATCAGACATGCAATCCTTGTCGCGGAATACCAGCCAGGCGCGCTGCGCTTCACGCAAGCGTGTTTGTGCGGGCTGCCCTTTTATCGCCGTCAGATTTTGTTTGTATTGCTCATTTAACGCTTTATCCGCTTGTTCAAAGCGATAGCTGGCACAGACGTTCATTGCCAGCTGATTCTTGTCGCAATCTTTCAGTGATTCTTGCAGCAAGCCTTGATTCTGCGCGATGGCGGATACGCTCAGCGCCAACAAGACACAGGCAATCAGGGGGCGACGATTCATTTTTTGCTCCAGTAAGAAAGCTCGGCTTCGTAACAACTGACATCGAGTTCCGCGACTTTGTCCTGCATCGCTGCTTGCGCGTCCAGGATCGCCTGGTTGTAGATGCTGGGACCCATCTCTTTCACGCAAAAGTCGAGTAGCAGCTTGGCTTTCAGTTCACCTATGCCGTCGTCCATATTGACGTCGAAGTAGCGTTGGATGGAAGCGATCAGACGTTCTTCGGTTTCCGGATTGAGTTTGATAGCCATGATGATTCTTGGTAAAAAGTACGGTTGTCTATTTAGATATCGACCGGGTCCACTTCCAGCGACCAGCGTACGCGCGACTTCAACTCGCGCAAAGTCGAAATCCAGACTTTCAAAAATGCCTGCAAGGCCGGACGCGATGAACATTCGACCAGCAATTGCGCCCTGTCGATATTTGCTACGCGTGTCATCGTCATCGGGATAGGATCGTTCATCGTGATGCCATCATGTTCGACGCAGTCTATCGCTTGATGCAAGAAGTCGAGCGCGATCTTCAGCTCTTTTGCTTCCGCGCGCAGCAAGGCTTGATACATGAATGGCGGGAAGCAAGCTTGTTGTCGCTCTTCCAGCAACTCGCCGGCAAAGGTATCGTAATCATGTTTGCGCACGGCTGAATACAGCGGATGTTGCGGATAACGCGTTTGAATCAAGACCTCACTTGCGCTACCACCTTCTTTTTGCGCGACACGACCAGCGCGACCGGCGACCTGCATCAATTGCGCAAACAAGCGCTCACTGGCGCGGTAGTCATGCGAGAACAGCGCAGTGTCCGGATTCAGCACACCGACCAAAGTCAGATTCTGGAAGTCATGTCCCTTCGCCACCATTTGCGTGCCGATCAGAATATCGACCTCACCTCTATGCACACTATCAAAAGCTTCCTGCGCACTGCCCTTGCGCCGCGTCGAATCGGCATCGATGCGCAAGATGCGCGCTTCAGGAAATATCGCCTGTAGATTTTCTTCGACGCGTTGCGTACCGCGGCCCAACGGTTGGATATCGACGTTGCCGCAGTCTGGACAGGATCGCGGTATGCGCTGTTCGTAACCGCAATGATGGCAACGCAAACGGTTATCGAGTTTGTGTAGAACGAGGAAGGCGCTGCAACGCGTGCAATTGCTGACCCAGCCGCAGGAATCGCAGGAAAGCACAGGCGCATAACCGCGCCGATTCAGGAATAGCAAGGATTGCTCGCCTCGCTCGATACGCAACTTCAATGCTGCGATCAAGGTGGCGCTAATGCCTTCCACCATTTGTTCGCGCGGCGCTTTGCGTTCCAGATCAATTAAGCCGACTTTCGGCAGCACCGCATCCTTGACGGCGCGCTCGCGCAATTCCAGTTTGCGATAACGACCGGATTGCGCGTGATGCCAGGTTTCCAGCGAAGGCGTGGCCGAACCGAGCACGATCGGAATACTTAGTTGATGCGCGCGCCACACCGCCAGATCGCGTGCCGAATAACGCAAGCCTTCTTGCTGCTTGTAAGACGGATCATGTTCTTCGTCGACGATGATCAATTTCAAATGCGGCAATGACGACAGGATCGCGAGGCGCGTGCCGAGAATAATCCGCGCCTGTCCCAAATGTGCGGACAGCCAATGCGTCATCCGCTCGCCTTCCGCCAAGCCACTGTGCAAAGTTGCAAGCGCCACCCCGGGGAAACGCGCCCGCACATTTGCCTCCAGCTGCGGCGTCAGATTGATCTCAGGCACCAGGATCAGGATTTGCGCCGGATTATGTTCATCGATGCTGTGCGCCAGAATTTGCGCGGCGGCTTGCAAATACACTTCTGTCTTGCCACTGCCGGTCACGCCGTACAACAAGGTAGGCGCAAACCCCTGCGCACCGGCAATCGCATCAGCTGCAGCTTGTTGTGAAGCATTGAGTTGCGGCATCGCGATAGGCGTCGCATCATGCACGCCATCTGCCTTGCCCAATTTCTTGACGGCTTTATCCAGCGAGGTGGTTTTGAGTGCGCGCAGGTTTTTCGGCAAACCGGGAATCGCGACCTCGCCCAAAGGACGCTGGTAATAGTCGGCAGCAAATGTGCATAGCGCAATCCATTCCGCGGATAGCGGCGTTAATTGCGTACGCACTGCAATCGCCTGCTTGAGTTTTTCCAGCGGCACGTCTGTGGTCTCGTGCACGGCGACGATCAAGCCCATCACTTCACGTCGACCGAATGGCACCAAGACCAATTGCCCGATCAAAGGACGAACGGCGTCCGTTGCTAGCGGCCAAACATAGTCGAAGCAGAAATCCAGCGGTGTGTCGAGGGCGACTTTAAGGATGCAATGTTCCACAGAGTTAATGTAATACCTGAGGAAGTGGTCTAACTACCCGTTTCATAAGCGCTTTTTTATCTATCCACAGCGATTGTGGATAACTTTGTGGATAACAGCCTCTTGACAGCCGGAGAGGCCAGTATTTATGCGGGCCTCAACAGATTGCCTAAAACCAAAGCATAAATTTAATTGTATATAATCAATGACTTACAAATACGTGATTTTTATAATTAATAAATATGCGAAATAAATCATGTTGCTACGCACAAGCTCTTTTTTGTGAATAAGTTTTTGTTTGTCGGACAAAAGATGTCGTCATGACAAACTAAATATGCATTTTCAATTACTGTTTTGACAAGTCCTTGTTTCCACATAAGAAAAAGCGCCAGCAGGCATTTTCTTGCGAGTACACAAGAGCTTGATGCGGGAAGAAGAAAATCCGCCTAGCCCCGATTTTGTATGCTTTTTACCAACTATCCACAATTCCTGTGGATAACTTTGTGGACAAATCACGTTGCATTCTGTCCAGCAACATCCCCACTTTAATGCGCATTCTTTAATCCACTTGACCACAATAAATAAATCCATATAAATCAATGATTTATTGAAAATTCCTTGCCGCAACATAATATCCAGATAATAAGCATTCTCGTTAGCTTCGCGCACTATTTTGTGAATAAGCTAGTAAGGTTTCTGTCATTAAAATATCTATTAAGCAATCTTTTTGTTAAATACTCTTTTCAGCTCGCATTGTGAAGTGCTGCTTTAGTGCATCTTTCTTTCCAGGGCTCGTGCTGGATGTGCACTATTCGCGAAGAAACAAGCATCTGCCAAACCTCATGTGAAGTATCACCAAATGCGCTAACTCCACGTTTCTAAAGCTCTTTTTTATCTATCCACAATTCCTGTGGATAACTTTGTGGATAAGACCGGGAAATGCACATTTGCGCCAGATTTCATGCGGGTTTCAATAAAATGCCAAAACAAAAAGCAAAATATTTTCCCAATAAAATCAAATACTTAAAAAATTCACTTTGTTAAGAAACGTTAAACACGATATAAATTGACAACACTATGCCGATTTACAATTTCTGTGCATAAGGTTAATTACTGCGCGCCAAAAACGAGCGTTGATGCTGGCAGGCAAGTGCATTATTGCGCTTTGTTAAACAGCATGGCTTGCATATGGTGCGCAGGCTCCGCGAACGGGCACAGTTGTCTTTATGCGTGCAAAGGTCGACTGAATTCGTGCACGGCTTCCACCAGAACAGAGACGGCTTCCGGCGGCGTGAACTGCGAAATGCCATGCCCCAGATTGAATACGTGGCCGGAACCGGGCGCATGTTTGCCAAATGATTCGAGTACCTTGGCGACTTCGGCGCGGATTTGATCCGGCTGCGCAAACAGAATCGTCGGATCCAGATTGCCTTGCAAGGCGACACGATCGCCAACCAGCGCACGCGCATTCGCCAGATTGACTGTCCAATCCAAACCGACCGCATCGGCACCTACGCCTGCGATTTCATCCAGCCATAAACCGCCACCTTTGGTAAACACGATACTTGGAATACGCACGCCGTCTTTTTCCGTCTTGACGTGCTTCATGACTTCACGCATGTAATGCAGCGAAAATTGTTGATACGCGCCATCGGCCAAGGCGCCGCCCCAAGTATCGAACATCATGACGGCTTGGGCGCCGGCATCGATCTGTGCATTCAGATAGCTTGCGACTGTAATCGCATTGGTTTGCAGAATGTGATGCATCAGATCCGGGCGGTTATACAGCATCGCCTTGACGGTGCGGAAGTCGTCAGAACCGCCGCCTTCGACCATGTAGCAAGCCAGGGTCCACGGGCTGCCGGTGAAGCCGATCAACGGTACACGCCCATTCAACGTGGTGCGTATCTGCGTCACCGCATCGAATACGTATTGCAGCGAACCCAGCTCCGGCACGCGCAGCGCCATCACCGCTTTTTCATCGCGCAACGGACGTTCGAACTTTGGCCCCTCACCTTCGATGAAGTACAGGCCCAGCCCCATCGCATCCGGCACCGTCAAAATATCGGAAAACAGGATGGCGGCATCCAGATCGTACCTATCCAGCGGCTGCAAAGTCACTTCAGTTGCATAATCCGGATTTTTTGCCAGACCGAGAAAAGAGCCTGCGCGGGCGCGGGTGGCGCGATACTCGGGCAAGTAGCGTCCAGCCTGGCGCATCAGCCACAGCGGCGTGTATTCGGTAGGTTGACGCAATAATGCACGTAGAAAGGTGTCGTTCTTGAGCGGAGCAAATTGTGTAGGCATCAGGACTGAGTTTCTCGGTATGAATTCATGGCAACAGGGTGTATCTGGAAACGAGCCGCTATTATCGCCGAAAGAGGATGCGCCGGGACCGCGAAGCGGCTGGCGGCATATCGACGGTGCCTGCAGATTTATTCACGATGGCCGATATTGAGTAACTTGTCGGCGCGCTCTTCCTCTGCGATGGCCCGGATGTAGTTGGCAAAATCCTCATCTTCACCGCGCAACAACTGCGGCAGCAAATAATAGAAATCCTGACGTCGACACCATTCCCGCATGTAATCGTCCCACGAACCCCAGCGCCGCAAGGGCAAGCCGCGCAAATCCGGCTCATAAGACACAATGTAGGCACGCTCAAACAAGGCGATCAACATCTCGAAAATGATTAGTGCACGTTCCTTTTGTTCTTCACTCAAGTCCGTGCGCGAAGTGGCGCTGCGCAATTGCAGATCGGGATTGTCGAGCACAATCTTCAGGAAATCGTTGTACGCATTTTGCAGCAGCTGATACGCCTCTTCATCTTCAGAGTCGCGCTCCTTGCGCTGTTCATAGAGAAAAAGAAATATTGCAAACGGCAAGGCGAGCGCCGTGACCACGAAGCTGGCGAGTTCCCAGAATCCCGGATTCAGTATGAAATTCATGTGTGCGTGTGACAGGTCAGAAGAAACTTCAGTGTACCGTGCGCATCTGTCATCGTGCGCTGTATCTGCTCACAACAGCAATTCTGCCAGCGATTTTTACTGCGACAGCGCTGCGGCCCCAAAAGCGACAGCCAAAAAAATACGGCGCCCTAGCGCCGTATTTTTGAAGTCTATCCGGAATGTATGTTCCGCATCTGTCTCTTATTTTGCGACCACCGGCTGGCTAGTCTCGCTGATGATTTGCCAGCGGCCATCGACACTTTCCCATTCCAGCGTTTTTTGCACGGTGTCCTTATATGACGAGGAACGATAATTCTGCACAAAAGTACTGGTCGCGAATTTGGCGTCCTTGATATCGATCTTGATGTCACTGACAGCCACTTCAATATTCTGCGCACCGGAGATCGCTGCCGTGCGTTGCGCGGCCCACGCATCGCGCGTCATTCCACGCGCAGGTATGAAGTTTTTCGCATACGCTTGCAAATAATCGACAACGTTGCGGCGCGACCATGCCTCTGCCCAACGCGTAATTGCAGCGGCGACTGCGTTGCGGGGCGCATCCTGAGTTGCCACAGCAGATGCAGGCGCTACAGTAGCAAACGCGCCAGGAGCTGCATTCAACGAGCCATTGGCGGCGGCCGTGGCACGTGCCGCGGCGGCCGAAGCAGCAACTGCGGCAGATTCACGCACAAGTTCTTCAGCACGTGCATTCAATGCATCTTTGTCGACCACATAGCTGTCTGGTCCCAGCGGCGGACAACCGCTTGCAGTTTCGCCGCTCTCGGAAATGTCCGGCAATGTGGAAACGGCCTGGCGTGCCAGACCAAGACTGGAGAACAGTGTGCCCATGCCGGCATTGGTACGCGCATAGGCAACACTCAAATCGAAATCAGAATTCACATAGGCGCGCTTGGCCTGGAATAATTCATTTTCGGTATCCAGTACGTCAAGCAAACTGCGTTGGCCGATATCGAACTGCATGCGATAGGCATCGCGTGCTTTTTCAATCGATAGCTGATGCTGGTCCAGGTAGATCAACTGTTCCGTCAGCTTGCGGGTATCGTTATAAGCGATCGACAAGGTCTGGCGCAGATCGCGGCAGGTTTTATCGCGCAGGTCGCGCGCCACATTGATCTGCTCTGCGTACTGACGCACACGGGCGCGATCGCTGCCGCCATTGAACAGATTCCATGTCATGACGATTTCGGCAGAATTACTTCTGCTTTCACCTGTAGGACCGGTATTGCTCGACAGGTTATCGCCGCGATCGCTACGCAAACGGAAATCGAAGCGCGGCTGAAACGCAGCATTGCGGATTTTGGCCGAGCTGTTGGCTGAACGGACATTTTCAATCGCTGCCAGCAAAGCCGGATTACGGTCGGCGACTTTTAAAGCCGCACTCAAGTTTGGCGGCATGTTCTTGTTCAAATCGCCGGGCATTGCCATATTCGGACCAGGCGCGGTACCGACCAGACGCTGGAAGCGCGCGCTGACGTCATACAGATTAGAGGTATCGATCAATAGATTCGATTCGGCGAGGGCGAGACGACCGGCAGCCTGCTCCAGATCCACGCGACGGCCGACACCGGCATTGGTTTTTTCACTGATTTGCGAGAAAACCGAGCGATGGCGTACGTAATTTTCTTCAGAAAGGGCGGTCAATGCACGATGGCGCAAGACGTCGGCATAGGCGCGCACGACTTCCAGCGTGGTGCTTTCGGTAATGTCGTACAACTCAAAAAGGCGCACGCGGCGCGCAAAATCCAGTCGATCGACTTCATTGCTGGTAGCAAAACCGTCATAGATCAGTTGCGTTAGCGTGACCGTTGCAGAGTTACGATTGCTGCGCGTTTGTACCGGCTGCTGGTAATGATCGCGACCGACACCGGCACTGACATCAAGCCGCGGCAGGAATGCGCCGAAGGCCACATCGCGTTCGCCGTCCGCTGCTTCAAAAGCGTGAACCCGCGCTTCGATTTCAGGATTGGTGAGCACCGCCTGCTGCGCGGCATCTTTCAAAGTCTGCGCCGACGCGCCTAGCGGTAGCAGCAGTAATAAACTCCAGTAAATTTTACGCATAGGGCCTTGCTTGTGACTGTCCACAGGACGGACGAAAATAAAATTCTTACTTTATACAAGACATTTCGATAGCGGAATGTTAATTCTTGTGAATGGCGTATCGATAATACGACGGTTCTTGTACTATCCATGCGACGAAAATGCTCTCTAACACCTGCCTTTTTCGGCGAATGCTATGATCAAATTGTTCGAGCATTCATAGATATCGCAGGCCTTCACCAAATTCTCTCCATTGATCAATTGCATCCGTCGATCGCCGTGCTTGCTGCACTTCCTGCTGCTCATGATGGCGGGAACTCTGCTGCTGCCGCCGCATCCGGTCGCTGCATTTGATGTGTCACAGCTACAGGCCACGTTGCGCAAACTCGGCGGCAATCCACAATCGCTAACCGATTGGCAGCAGATGCTGCAAGAAAGCAAAGCGCTTCCCATCGCCGCCCGTCTGAAGCGCATCAATGAATTTTTCAATCGGCGCATCCGTTTTTCCAGCGACCTAGAAGCCTGGCACCAAACGGACTATTGGGCGACCCCGATGGAAACGCTGGCCAAGGGCGCTGGCGACTGCGAAGACTTCACCATCGCAAAATATTTCACCTTGCTGAACGCTGATGTCCCGGTCGAACAACTGCGGCTGATCTATGTCAAGGCGCGCATAGGCGGGATGAACAGCAATCTGCAACAGGCACACATGGTGCTAGCTTATTACGCGTCGCCAGATGCAGAGCCGCTGGTACTCGACAATCTGATTACGGATATTCGCCCCGCATCGCGCCGCACAGATTTATCCCCGGTTTTCAGTTTTAACAGCCAAGGCATCTTCAACGGTGTCGATGCAAAGACCACGCCTGAAAAGGGCGGCGTCACACAATTATCACGCTGGAGCGAGCTGCTGCAACGCGCGCGCGCTGAAGGTTTCGATTGATTCATGTAACAAAGAGAGGCACCCATATGTCGATGTACCGCCAACTTTGGCTTGCACTTATTCTCAGCACGACGCTGTCCCTGGTAGGCGGCTTTCTTGCATCGACGCTAGGAGCGCGCGTCTATCTTGAAGAGCAGCTGAGGTTGAAAAACAATGACACGGCCGCTGCCCTTGCGCTGTCACTCAGCCGCGGCGGCGTCGATGCGATTGAAATGGAGCTTAGTGCGGCCGCGCTATTCGACAGCGGCTATTTCCAATCGATCAAAATCCTCGATCCGAAAGGTACTGTCATCGTTGAACGCGTTGCAGCGCCGGTTCAGGATGGTGCGCCGCAATGGTTTATCAACAGTCTGCCTATCGTGGCACAACCAGGCGTGGCAAATATCACCGATGGCTGGAAGCAACTGGGTACCGTCGTATTGTCGAGCCAGGCTTCACACGCGTACAAAACTTTGTGGACCGCGACCAAGGAATTGATGGCTGCATTGTTCTTTGCCGGCTTGTTGGGCGGCTATCTCGGCACGCTGATTTTACGTCGCCTGAAAGGACCGCTAGCCAAGGTAATCGAACAAGCGCGCGGCATTAGCGAGCGGCGGTTTTTCACCACACCAGAACCCAAGGTACCGGAATTACGCCAGCTGGTCGCCGCCATGAACTCTTCTGTCGTGCGTCTGAAGAGCATGTTTGACGAGGAAGCCAGACGTCTGGAGGCAGTACGCCAGGAGGTTAACTACGATCCTTTAACAGGCCTCGCCAATCGCGACTATTTCATGGCGCGCCTGCGCGCCGTACTGGAAACGGAAGAAGGCCCTGGCGGGCAATTATTCCTGATACGCGTCGCAAATCTGGCCGAGATCAATCGCCGCCTGGGTCGCGAATCCACTGACGCCTTGCTGCAAGTCGCGGGCAAAGCGATAGAAGAGTTTGCCACCAGCCTGCCTGATGCATTGGTCGCTCGTTTGAACGGCGCCGATTTCGCGCTGATGGTACCTGGGCAATGGGATGCGCTTGCAATGGGTGACGAATTGCTGCAAATGCTGATCAACGGCAGCCGAGCCTTTTTACAGAATGAGCCGATCGCCTTCATCGGCACTGGCGCGTTTCGGCCGCAACATGCGATGGGTGAACTGTTGACACAGGTTGACAGTGCGATGGCCAGTGCCGAAGCAACCGGCGTCAATAATCTGCGTGTAGCGATTTCCCATGCCGACGATGGTCCCAGCAGTGCCGAACAATGGGGACGTCAAATCGAGCACGCACTGGATAATGCATTGACTAAAATCGCCTTGTTCCCGGTGATGGATTTTTCCGGCCAGCTTATCCATAGAGAAAGCGCGCTGCGTCTGATGCTGACGCCGGGTAGCCCGTGGTTGCCGGCCGGCCGCTTCCTGCCGGCGGCGGAACGCCTGGGCATGACGGCGAAACTTGATTTGGCAGTAGTAAAACTCGGATTGGCAGAACTGGAGAAAGACTCCCTGCTGCCAGGCGTTGCGATCAATCTTTCAGGACATTCCATCCATGAGCCTGCGTTCTGCCAAAAGCTGCTCGCCTTGCTGACGGCGCAACCGCTGGCGAGCAAGCGGCTGTGGCTGGAAGTACCGGAGTATGGCGCACTTGCGCATCTGCCGGCCTTCCGTGATTTTTGCCAGCAGCTTTCCCACAGCGGTTGCCGTCTCGGCATCGAACACTTTGGCAATCAGTTCAGCCACATCGGCAAGCTGCATGATCTGGGACTCGATTATTTGAAAATCGATGCAAGCTTTATCCGTGATATTCAAGACAATCAGGGTAATCAGGTATTTTTGAAAGGCCTGACGAACATTGTTCACAACATCGGCATGAAAGTTTTTGCAGAAGGCGTAATTTCGCAGGAAGAAGTCGACATGTTGGCGACGCTGGGCTTTGATGGCATCACCGGTCCCGTTGTGAAGTAAGAAATAAGGTAAGCGCCTGATAGTGCCCAAGTATTGATTTTTTCGGCAAGACGATTTCAGTTACTACTTTTTCCTTCCCCACAAAAAAGCCGTTCAGTATTAACACTGAACGGCTTTTTCTATTGCCCGACTTGCAGCAGGTGAAGATTAGTCCGTGATCAACTTGCCGCGCGTGATCATGTCCTGAATGACTTGCTGGTCGGTACTCATACCGCTCATCAAATCCACACCCTGCAGAACTATCGTTTGCGCCTCGTTTGCAGGATTATAGCCATCCTGGAATCCACCGTTGGTGCTGACATGGACGATCGTATCCGCACCCGATTTTTCAAAATGCAGATAACTATCGAGATTGGTGCCGACACCCTGGCTGATTTCGCCTTGCAGCAAATCGCGCAAGTCCAGCTTGTCACCGGCCAAGGTATTGTTGAAGTCGGTAACGGTATCGACAGCGGGTGTACCGGCGGCACCCGTGTCGGCGAATTTCCAGACAAAGACATCTGCCCCCGTACCGCCGGTCATGATGTCGTTGCCGGCACCACCAAGCAAGATGTCATTGCCGGCGCCACCATCGAGTGTATCGTTGCCCGCGCCGCCTTCCAGGCGATCGATGCCGACACCGCCGTATAGCTGGTCGTTGCCTATGCCGCCTACCAAAACGTCGTTACCACCGCCACCAAACAAGATGTCGTTGGTACCGCCGCCGATGATGATTTCATCGGAGTCGGTACCATTAATCGTGTTGCCAGCAACATGAATAACTTCCGCGGTTGCGCCTGACGTTAAACCGTTTTCAGTCACTGTGTAATCAAACGCGCCTGCATCCGGACCAATTGGACCATTGATCTGATCGATGGTCAGCACCAGATCGTAAGCGGTCGTTTGGCTGGTACCCGTGCTGTTGGTCTGCAACTGGATGTAGAACTCTCCACTGACGGTCGCTGTATACCAGCCATCCGTCGTACCAAGAGATGCGGTTTGCCAGACACCTGCCGCGTCCTGATACTGAATCTGTCTGCTGATCGTGCTGCTGTTGTTATCGACATCAACATAAATACGTTCACCGGCATACAAGTGAACCGCAACAAAATCCGTATCGCGACCAGTAGTACCGCTCGCGTTATTGGTCAAATTGCCTTTGAACACTTGCGTGTAACCGGTCACGCCTGCATCTATCGTCCAGGTATTCGTGCCTGCAGGAACCTGCGTGCCAAACTTGCTGCGATCGGTCAAATCAATGGCATTTTCACGCACATCGTTTTGACGCTGCGACGATGCATCGTAAGGCGCTTCGGTCAACACCCTGATGGTCTGCGTCGGCACTGTACCCGGCGTGTAAGTGATATTTGTGCTGCCACTTACCGAACCGTTCACTGCGTTCTGTGAACTGGTGACGCTGGCGTTACTGCCGATCGAATCGTTGTGCAGCAAGGCATCCGAAGAAACACTAATCGCTGTACCGCTCTGAACATTGGTCAGGATGGTGTCGTGATTCGCATCCAGATTGGCAATATAGTCGAGGTTGACATTCAGGTTGATCGTCTTGGCATCGCCATCGGCATCCACTGCCGTGATTTTGAAGGTCTCCTGTTGATTTTGAATCGTCTTGTTGACCGTCAACTCGTAGTTGTATGTGCCGGTGACAAAGTCCACCGTCAACTCACCACCCTTAGCGGTATCAATCACAAAGACACTGGAACCGGTGCCGTTATAACTGTAGGTAACGCCATCCACTTCGATGCTGGTGAGCATGCCGCCATCTGCACCCAGCAGGAAACCACTGGTGCCGTTACCAGTCAACACTGTCACGTTGCCTTGTACGATGCCGGAATTGACTGTGGCCAGCAAGGTATCGGTCAGATCGGCAGCGTTGGCAACCTTGATCGCATAATCTTCACTACCATTGCCATCCGCATCCGTGTTTGGATAGGCAATCGGCAACAAGGCTGCGAGGGACGCGCTACCAATACCGATACCGAACGAGATATCGGCGTTCGCCGCGACAAAATTCTGCCAATTGGTTTGCAATGTCGTCGTATTCAAGCCGCCATCGCTTGGTTGACCATCAGTAATGAAGTAGACCAGTGTCTTGTCAGCTACCGGCTTGGTGAAACCGCTCATGACTTCATTCAGCGCCGTTTGATACTGCGTACCACCACCGGCTTGTACCGTATTGATGTAGCTGATGGCATCAGTCTTGTCGTCAATGAACCAGCTGGTTTCATTGGCACCGTCAGCGAAGTCGATGATCTTGACGTTGACGTTGCCCAAACCGTCATAACGCTCGATCAGTTTCGCCAGCGCCTCTTTGGCAATATCCATACGAACAGTAGTCGGATCAAAGCCAGCCTCGTTCGACCAATTGCCGTTCGCGTCCGTGGTCATGCTGCCAGAGCGATCCAGCACAATCACCAGGTTGTAGGTCAAGGCCGCATTCGAAGCGGCTTGCAAGGTCTGACTGATATCGCCGCCTATCGGCGCATCATCGACAATGTTTACAACCAGATTCGCAGTGGTGGTTTGGCCCGTTACGCTATCTTGCAACGTATAACTGAAAGTTGGCTTGTCATTCACGCTTTCGTTCGTCGCCGCATTCAGCGTATAGGTATAAGCGCCTGTGCTTGAGTTGACAACCAATGTGCCGGTCGCGTTCGTAATCGTGATCGTGCCACCGGATGCCGTTGTACCGTTGATGCTGGTTACCGTCGTGTCCGACGTAATACCCGCATCGTTGGCAAACAGATTGCCGGTCGCAACCGTAGGCAACGAAGCCGCAGCAGGTTGCGTACCGGACGCAAGGCCGGATTCATACACCGTTGCACTGTCCGCTGTTGCCGATATCGTGCTGTCGGTGGTCACCGTCAAGGTCGCAGAATTGGATGGCGTGCCGTCGCCGTCAGTCAATGTGTAACCGAACTGATCCGGCGTGATGCTGGACAAATCTGGCTGCGCAGTAAGGCCGTTGACGAGATAATTCGTTCCACTCGACGTTGATGTAAACACCAGGTATTTATAACCACTTGACGTCGCAATTGTGGACGTGACGATATCGCCGTTAGCGCCGCCAATCGTGCCGCTGCCTACGATAGCTCCGCTAGCGTTATATGCGCGCCATATAGCGGTCTCGCCACTGCTCAAGGATGTGAGCGTGACGCTTGACGATTTCGTAGAAAAGCCAATATCGATGACCAGATTTTCACCACTTTGGATGCGCGCGTTTGTGCCTGTGGTGTTGCTATTATCAACACCTATACCATCATCATTTGTCCCCGATTCATTTCTTACTCTCACGCGCCCCGCAGCAGCGCTATCAAGATTGGCCGTGACAATACTATTCGTGTTACTGCCATACAGGGCTTGCCCTTCAAAGCCATATACCGTGAAGCCTGCATCCGCCCATTCACCTGTGCTCGACGACCCACCTGCCGCGAGAGCATTGGTTTGATAGGTAGATGTATACGTGTAACTACCATCCTGCTGAATCACCAGCACGCCATTGGTAGTGGTTATCGTGCGTCCACCGGTCGGAATTGAATAACTGGTTCCACCAAATGTGACGGATGTGACGGTAGTAGGTCCATCGCTAAATGCATCTGCGCCACCGACCACATTGCCGCCGGCACCTGTAATGACGTTGCCAGTAATGCTTGAACCAATGCCAACGCTATCGACGTCGTTATTCGCGACCGGAGCCGAATCGGTGATGTTGATATTCACCGTGGTCCAGCCAGAATTCAGACTACCGTCTGATGCACGATAGACAAAGCTGTCGACGTCGGCAGTAGCATCTGTATGATTCCGCACGGGTGCTGTGTAAGTGAAAGTACCGTCAGCGTTCATCACGACTGTGCCGCCAAGGAGCGTGGTAATTGAGTTGCTGCCGTTCGCCGTGGTTGCAGTCGCACCGCTGTTGCTGGCGAACTGACCTACCGTCAAGCCGGCTGAATCTATGTCGGCATCATTCACCAAGACACTGCCGCGCACTACCGTCGTACCTTCTTTCACGCTGTTTGCGCCATTGTAGGTATCGGCCGTACCGATAGGTGCATCGTTGACCGGTGTGATGTTCAACGCAACGGTATCAGTATCCGACTTCGCCCCGCCGCTACCAGCATTGCCCAGGTCGTTGGTGGTGATCGTCAGATTGACGCTACCGTTTGCATTGGCAGCGGTCGTGTAACTTACGCCCGTACCAGCAAGGAAGCTGTTAATCGCGGCTTGCGTGCCGGTCAGCACAATCGTGCCAGTACCAGAACCGCTAACAATTACGCCAGGCACCGCAACCGAGGTCAAGGTGCCAGTCGGTACGCTCAAGGTAACTTGTAGATTGGTGGCACCCGCGTCAACGTCGCCTACGCTGATGCCGGTCAGTTTGGTTGCAACGTCTTCAGTCACTGCGATCGAAGTCGGCACCGTATTCACTGGAGCATCATTAACGGAAATAACGTTGATGGTTGTTGTCGCGGTGTTGCTTGTATTGGTGCCATCGGTAACAACGACGGTGATCACACGCGGCGTGGTATCCGGCGTTTCGCTGGTATTGAGGAAAGTCAAAGACCGGATTGCCGTTTGATAAGCGGCCATGCTTGCGGAGCCGGTCAATACCACCGAGTTGCCGACGATGCTGCCGGTGATCCCCGCTGGCAAACTGCCAAAATTACCAAAGTCGCCGGTTTGCGGATTGGTGAGGGTAATTGTCGCACCCTGAATATTCGAAGCATCCAGATCCGTGATCGATATATCAATATCTGCGATCGGAATCGCAACACCGTTTTCTGTATAGGTCGTCGTATATCCTGTGCCAGCCGCTGATGCATCCAGATCCAGTACCGGAGCAGCATCGTTATTAAGTATGGTGCCGACTGCAACCACACCACCCAATGTCAGATTGACGGTTTCGTCCGGCTCAACCAGTGAATCATTGCCCGTCGGGATACTGATCGTGAAGCTGGTAACGCCTGCCGGTACTGTCAACACATTGCCAACCAGGGTGACGCCGTTGGTAAAGGTTGGTGTAGCAGTGTAATCGCTACCCGCAGTTGCGCTGCCGCCGCCCAGATTGTAGGTGAAGGTTGTTGCTGTGCTGGACGTGCCCGTGACATTGACGGTGTACACCAAGGCACTTCCTTCCGCTACCGATGGACTGCTAATGCTGCCGATGACAGGTGCAGCATCGTTGTCGGTAATCGTACCAACACCAAGATTGTCACTGATGGTGGCATTCGTCGGCGTCGTCAGATTAACGTTGAAGGTTTCGCCAGTCACACCCTCATAGACTGCATCATTTGCAATATTGACGGTGATTGTTTTAGTCGTTTCACCTGGAGCAAACGTCAAGGTGTTGGTAGCCGATGTGTAATCGGTGCCCGCCGTCGCCGTTCCGTTGCTGGTGTTGTAGCCGACCGTAACTGTTTGACCCGAAGCTGCGCTCAAGGTCACCGTGAAGGTTACCGTGCCTGCACCTTCGTTAACCGTCATATCGTTGATAGACAAACTAGGTTGTGCATCATTATCAGTAATGACGCCCGTCCCGGTTTGTCCACCGATGGTCAATGGAACCGTTTCGCTCGCCTCGTTCAATACATCATTGACGGTTGGGATCGATACCGTGAAGCTTGTAACACCCGCTGGCACCGTCAACACATTTCCTGAAAGTGTCACACCATTGCTGAAGGTTGGTGTAGCAGTGTAATCGCTCACCGCCGCTGCCGAACCACCACCCAGATTGTAGGTGAAGGTTGTAGCGGTGCTGGATGTACCTGTGACGTTGACGGTGTACACCAGTGCATTGCCTTCAACCACAGATGGGCTGTTAATACTGCCAATGACTGGGGCCGCATCGTTGTCGGTAATCGTGCCAACACCAAGATTGTCACTGATGGTGGCATTCGTCGGTGTCGTCAGATTGACGTTAAAGGTTTCGCCAGTCACACCCTCATAGACTGCATCATTTGCAATATTGACGGTGATCGTTTTTGTCGTTTCACCAGGAGCAAATGTCAGCGTGTTCGCGATCGATGTGTAATCGCTGCCTGCGATCGCCGTACCATTACTGGTGTTGTAACCCACACTAACTGTCTGACCCGAAGCTGCGCTCAAGGTCACTGTGAAAGTCGCCGTGCCTGTTCCTTCGTTAACAGTCACATCGTTAATCGACAAGCTTGGTTGTCCGTCGTTATCAATGATCGTCGCAACGCCGCTGGCAGCAGCGTTGCTGGTATTACTCGAAGTAACGGTGGCTGTTAATGTGAATGTTTCATTAGGTTCATCCAGGGCATCGTTGATGACAGGCATACGCACCAGAACACTGGTGCTGCCGGCTGGAATACTGCCATTCGACGATGTCGTCCAGGTTGCACCACCATCTGTGGAAACTTGCAGCGCGTTGCTGAAATCCTGACCCAAGGTTGCGGTACCGCTGTTCAATTCCAGCCAGAAGTTCGTGGCACTGCTACTGACACCGGACAAGGAAACGGTAAACACTGCATAGCCGCCATCTTCCTGCACCGATACATTGCCTACGCTGATTGTTGGGGCAACTTCGTTATCGACAATCGTGCCTTGGCCGATAGGATCGGTAATTTGTGCATGAACAGGATTCGAAAGATCGATAAAGATACTTTCGTTGCCCTCAAATACCATGTCTTCGTTGATGCCGATGGTAATGGTTTTGGTGGTTTCACCAGCGGCGAAGTTCACCGTACCATTGCCCCCTGCATAATCCTGAGCTGCAGTTGCGCTACCGTCGCGCGTCGCATAATCCACGCTGATCGGTTTGCCGCTAGGCGAAGACAATGAAACCGTGAACGTGATCGTGCCTGCACTTTCATTTACGCTGACATCGTTGATGGTGATGTTTGGCGCGGTGTAATCGTCATCACGAATCGTTGCTTCCGCATTGGCGCTTGCATTGCTGGTTGCACCCGCTGTCGTTGTAGCAGTCAGCGATAAGGTTTCATTAAACTCATTGAGTGCATCGTTGATAACAGGGGTACGAACGACAAAGCTGCTCGATCCCGCTGGAATCGTTGCCGATGTCGCGTTGCTCCAGGTTGCGCCATTATCGAAAGATACTTGCAGATTACTCGATCCTGTCGAACCATAATCGACACCACCACCGGTTGCAGTGCCATTGCTCAATGCCAGTGAAATCGTGGTAGCTACCGAACTGGTAGCAGACAAGGAAACATTAAAGTGGGCAAAGCCAGAACCTTCGTTTAAGTCGTAATTATTGAGTGCATCATTAACGGTAACTTGCAGTGCAGGCACGCCATCGTTGTCTGCAATCGTGCCGACCGCTGCGACGCCACCAACGCTCAGGTCGAGGCTTTCATTGCCTTCATAGGTCGTGTCGTTGA
>LNFM01000066.1_pt1 | contig 179127 bp, 142 predicted proteins | sample 596031 | NCBI WGS metagenome assembly LNFM01 (sample SAMN04254537, study PRJNA301005) | activated carbon metagenome | isolation source: dual media filters at the Ann Arbor, Michigan drinking water treatment plant | place: USA: Ann Arbor | reverse complement strand
GCCGGTGGGGCGGCCCCTTTGGATCGAACGCTTTGGCATTGCCAAGAGCGTCGAACACGGTCACGATTTAAACCACGTTAAACTTAACTCATTCAACGGCTTCGAGATCAGTTGCCACGAGTTCACCGCCTGGGGGGAGCTGGACGTGGAATCGAGTGACATCACCGCCGAAATTCGCATGGCCGTCCTCGGCGAATGGGTGCCTCCCCAGCTCGCCGACGTGCTCGCCCTGCAGCGCGCCGAAGAGCCGGAGACTCATGCCGTCCTGGCCGGATGGACAGATCCCGGTCGAGGCGCGGAGCTGCCGGGCGACGGCTTCGACTTCGCCTTGTCTGCGGCTGCCCGGCAGTGGCCTGGCTGGATATGCGAGCCGCTGTGGCATGACACGCTGGCGGTCGCCGTGGCCAAGCGCTCCCACCTGCTGGCCTACCGTGAAGTGCCGTGCGAGGAAGTGCTCAAGCAGCCCTTGATCTGCTCGCAGTCCACGGCCGATGAACCATGGCGCGTGACCGTGCAGCGCGTGTTCGAAAACGCGCTGCAGGAGCGGGAGCAAACGGTGGAGACATTCGATGTGGCGATGACGCTGGTTGCTGCCGGGTACGGGATCGCCATTGCGCCTGCCGCGAGACTGGCGAGCTACCTACGCCGAGGCATCGCCGTACGGCCGCTGGCCGGCGCACCAATGATCGTGATGGCTTACCTGCTCCGCCGCAACGCTACCTTGTCGGACACCCAGGCAAGATTCGCCCGACGAGCGCGCTTGGTGTCCTGACTGATGCGCTGGCCTTCCCATTGATGCGTAACGGCCGGAACTGCACGTCTTCGGCCCTCCGGCTCTGCCGCCATACGTAGTCGCCGATCAAATTGATGTGCTCCCAGCCCAGCGGCGACAGGTATTGCAGCAACCCGTCGTCGATCCCGTTGCCGGAGTCGCGCAGCGCCTGCGTCGCAGCTCATCCTGACAACAATCTACCCTTGTTACCCTTGTCTCGAATTTCAAGGAACCTAGCGATCAAACAGCCGACTCCGATGGAGATCGCAACATCGGCGAGGTTGAACGCGGGCCAGTGCATGCCCTGCCAGTGGAAGTCGAGGAAGTCCACAACCTGACCGCGCAGCAGGCGATCCACCACGTTGCCAAGTGCCCCGCCAAGAATGAGGCTGTAGCCGACGGCTTCGAAGCGCGGCAGCGTCTGCTTCAGTTGTCGGATGAGCCAGACCGCGACGAGCAGTCCTAACGTGATGAAGAAGTAACGTTGCCAGCCACTCGCTCCGGCCAAAAAGCTGAACGCGGCGCCCGGATTGAGCACATGCACGAGGTTGAAGAACGGCGTGATCTCGACCTGTTTGCCATAGACGAACGCCCGTTCGATCGAGAGCTTGGCTGCCTGATCAGCAGCAACCGCTGCCGCAGCCACCCCGTACCACGGCAAGGCCGGCGCGAGCAGCCCCTTTGCGCGCGCCGCAGTGGCGAACGAGATCAGCCACCGCGAGAGCACGGTGCAGCCCAAGCCCAGCCCCCAGCCTGCCAGCACGTCGCCCGGGAAGTGCATACCTGCCGCCATGCGTGACCAGCCAACCAGGGCGGCATACATCAACAGGCAACCGCGACCGCGCCAGGCCAGCAGCGGCCACAACGCAGCGGCCACCAGCGCCGCGTAGGTCGCGTGCCCGCTGGGCAGGCTGTAATGCAGCTCCACAGCGCCGATGACATGCACCGCTGCGCCCAGCACCGCATGCGGGCGCGGAAAGTCGAGCCACCACTTCAAGGCCGACGCCGCCGCCAAGGCCAGCAAGAACGCGACGCCGAAGTGCAACAAACGGCTCCGCACTAGCCGAACGCGGGCCGGATCGGAAGATGCCTTTGACCATGCCCATAGGCCCAGTACGGTTAGGGGCGCGGTCCAGTAGCTGCCGATTAGGCTGAAGAGCGACGCCAGCGGCCACAGCACTGCGGGCGTCCCAGCATTGATCGCTTGAAATAGCGCGAGATTCAGACCGGCCCAGTCATACAGCACGAATTTCCAACTCATCGGCGCAGCAGCCTCAAGCCATTGCCCACCACCAGCAGGCTAGCTCCCATGTCGGCGAACACCGCCATCCACATGGTCGCGTGGCCGGTGAAGGTGAGCACCAGGAACACGGCCTTGATGCCCAGCGCAAGCGCGATGTTCTGTGTGAGCACCTGTGCCGTGGTGCGGGACAGCCGCACGAAGGTCGGAATCTTGCGCAGGTCATCGTCCATCAGCGCCACGTCGGCCGTCTCGATGGCCGTGTCGGTGCCCGCCGCGCCCATCGCGAAGCCAATGTCGGCACGAGCCAACGCCGGAGCGTCGTTGATTCCATCACCGACCATGCCGACCCCGCCGGACTGGGCAAGCGCTTCGATCTCGCGCAGTTTGTCATCGGGGAGCAGGTTGCCTTGTGCGCGGTCGATCCCGGCCTGTGTGGCAATCGCCTTGGCGGTGTGTGGGTTGTCGCCGGTCAGCATCATGGTCTGGATGCCCAGCGCGTGCAGTTCGGCCACGGCGCTCCGGCTGCTGTCCTTGATGGTGTCGGCCACTGCCATGAGCGCCTGCACGCCCTCGGGCTCCACCAGCATCACCGCCGTCTTACCCTCGGCTTCCAGTGCGGTGATGCGTTGTTCCATTGCGGGGGAGCAATGTCCCAGCTCGTCGAGCATCCGATGGTTGCCGAGGTGATAGGCCACTCCGTCGATCACGCCGCGCACGCCTCGGCCGGGCAATGCGGCGAATTCCGCGACTTCGCGCAGCGCCACGCCGTCGGCAAGGGCGGCTTGCGCGATTGCCTTGGACACCGGATGGTCGGAGCGGCTGGCCAGGCTGGCCGCGAGACTACGGGCGTGCTGGGGCGAAGCGTTACCCAAGGCAACGAAGTCGGTCTGCGCGGGCTTGCCGTGGGTGATGGTGCCGGTCTTGTCCAAGGCCAGCCAGCGCAGCTTGCGGCCCTCTTCCAAATACACGCCGCCCTTGATGAGAATGCCGTGGCGTGCCGCTGCGGCCAACCCGCTGACGATGCTGACGGGTGTCGAAATCACCAGCGCGCACGGGCAGGCGATCACCAGCAAAACCAGCGCCCGATAGATCCAATCCAGCCATGCCGCTCCCACAAAGAGCGGCGGCACCAGTGCGACGACCACGGCCAAGGCGAATACGGCGGGCGTGTACCAGCGCGCGAACTGATCCACGAAGCGCTGGGTCGGCGCGCGGCTGCCTTGTGCGGCCTCCACCGCATGAATGATGCGGGCCAGCGTGGAGTTGTTCGCCAGCGCCGTGACACGGTACTCGAACGAGCCTGACTCGTTGAGGGAACCCGCAAAGACGGGATCGCCTAGGCCCTTGTCGACGGGCAGACTCTCCCCGGTGATCGGCGCTTGGTTCACGGTCGAGCGGCCTTCTACGACCTCCCCATCGAGGGCGATGCGTTCGCCAGGCCGCACTCGCACCCGGCTGCCGATCGCAACCTGCTTGGCATCCACCTCGCGCCATGAGCCATCAGGCTGTTGCACCGTGGCTCGCTCCGGGGCCAGATCGAGCAGCCCCGCGATGGCGTTGCGGGCGCGGTCCAGCGACTTGGCCTCGATGACCTCGGCCAAAGCGAACAACACCATCACCATCGCCGCCTCCGGCCAGTGCCCGATCAACATGGCCCCGGTGACGGCAATCGACATCAGGGCGTTCATGTTGAGGTTGCGGTTCTTGAGGGCAATCCATCCTTTCTTGTAGGTGGACAGGCCACCGGTGAGGATGGCGACCAGAGCCAGAACCATCACCGACCAATGATTGCCGCCTTGGAGCCAGTACACGGCCTCCGCCGCAACAGCGGCGACTAGCGAGATGCCGAGCGGCCACCAATGGGTCGTGGTCTGCCCCGGTGCTGATGACGCAGGCGTGCGGTTGGCTTCTTCGAGCACTTGGGCCTCGAAGCCGAGCGATTGCAGAGCACCCAGCACGTCAGGCAGCACGGCTGGGGCATGGCGCACGGTGAGCGTGCGTTGCATCAGGTTGAAGTCGAGATCGATCACACCGGCCAGCGTGGCGAGATTGCTGCGGATCAGCGCCTCCTCGGACGGACAATCCATCTTGGCGATGGCAAGGCGGGTGGTCTGCACCGCCGAGCGGTCGTCCTGTCGCACCGCCTGCATATCGACAGCCGCCAAGGCTTGTTCCACGGGGGCCAACGACGCCAGGGTGTGCCGCACGGTCAAGGTGCGCCGCATCAGGTTGAAATCGAGCTCCACCACGCCGGGCACGCCGCCCAGCTTGCCCCGGATCAGCGCTTCTTCCGTGGGGCAGTCCATGTTCTCGATGTGATAGACGGCAACCGCCACCCCGGTAGTGGCGCTGGTCTGTGTTTCTGATTTGAGAACGGGAGCATCAGCACAACCGTACCCGCTTGATCCGCAACTCATAGCAATTCCTCGGCGTCGTCATTCGTTCAAATGCATTAAAATCCCTATAGTGGCTATAGGGTCAAGCATTGGAGGACCAGCATGGAAATCAGGATCGGCGAACTGGCGCAGCGCACGGGATGCGAGGTCGTGACCATTCGTTACTACGAAAAGGAAGGGCTATTGCCTGAGCCGGCGCGAAGCAGCGGGAACTATCGGCTGTACGGCGAGGAGCAAGTCAAGCGCATGCAGTTCATTCGCCACTGCCGTTCGCTGGACATGTCGCTGGGCGAGATTCGGACCTTACTGAACCTGTGGGACAGCCCCACCCAGGATTGCGGAAAAGTGAATGCCCTGCTGGATGACCATATCCGGCAGGTGGAGGCGCGGGTCGAGGCGTTGTTGCAGCTAAGGCTGCATTTGACGGCCTTGCGTGAAAAGTGCGCCGGCGCACGACCCGTCGAGGCGTGCGGCATTCTTCAAGGGCTCGTGAATTGTTCTTGCCATACCGTCAGCACCCGAGACGAGGCCAGCGCTGGCGTTTAGCGTACGATTTTTCCCAAATTCTGTGGCTTCCCCTGCTAGGCGACCCCGACTCGCGGCGGGGTCCATTCGCTTTCCTTCACGGCCGTGCTCACTGCCATGGCGAGCTTGTCGAGATTGCTGGCAGTCACGCCCTCCAGTGCCGAACGCCCCCGCAGCATCGAGCGCGGTTGCAGCAGTGCATGGTAGATCTGCCAAGGGTCCGCATCCCTGGTCAGCTTCAGGACGGACTGGATCAGCTCGTGCTTGAGCGGGTCGAGGTGCCAGTCCGGCACGCGCTGGCCGCGGTTGCCTACGTTCAAAGCCAGCAAGTTGCCCGCCTTGATCTCGTAGCTGATCCACCTGCGGGATTTGCCTGCCATCTTGGCAAACGCAGCGACGGGAAGGTTGTGCGGCGCTTCGAAGACATCGAACAGCTCCATCCGCTCGCGCTGAATGTCCGAAGGCACCAGCGGCGCGGCCGATCGAGGGGGCGGAACCGCCGGCAGCCGATGTGCGGCGGCAGAAACCAACGGCATGGCGTCACCCGGCTTTGTCACGAGCAGGATTGGCGAAGCAGCAACCGGCGTAGAGGGGGCGTTTGCGGTTTGCTCACTCGGGAATGCGGGCACGCCTTCCAGATGCACGGTGAGGGGCATGCTGGCCGCCTCGACCTGGTTCTGCTCGAAGAGGTCGAGCCGATCGGCCCAGTCCTGCATCATGCGGCGACGCTGCTCCACGTACTCGGCATGGTTGTAGGTCGCGCTGACCTTGTTGGGATCGACGTGCGAGAGCTGTGCATCCACCCAGACTTTCGGGTAGCCGATCTCGTTGAGCGCAGTGGACATCGTGCCGCGGATGCCGTGTCCGGTCAGGCGTTCCTGATAGCCCATGCGCTTGAGGGCACCATTGAGGGTGTTCTCGCTGATGCGCTTCTTCAAGTCGCTGTCGTGCCGGAACAGGTGGCGCTGGGCCGGCTTGAACTCATCGAGCAGGTGCCGGACGATCTCCATGGCCTGAATCGACAGCGGCACGATGTAGGGCGGGATGTCCTTCGCCTGCTGCCGCTTCTTGCGCATATCCAACTGGAGTTGCTTCACGACGTCGGGCGGGATGATCCACAACCCACGGTCCAGATCGAATTGATCCGGCATCGCCTGTCGCAGCTCGCCGGTTCGCACGCCGGTCAGCAGCAATAGCCGCAGCCCGAGCTGGGTCTGCCGCCTGCCGCGATAGCTGCGCAGCCGCTGCAACAGCTTCGGCAGCTCGGCCATGCGCAGGAACGGGTTGTGGTTGACGGGTGGCAGCGGCAGCGCCACCACATCGAGATCGGAGGCGGGGTTCTGCTCCAGGCCCGGCACGATCACCAGCGCGTAGCGGAACAGTTGGTTGAACCACGTCCTGACTTTCTCGGCGACGGAGAGCGCCCTGCGCTTCTCGATCTTGGCGATCACCTCCAAGAGGTCGGGACGCTTGATCTCATAGATCGACCGCTTGCCCAGGGCGGGCAGCACATCTTTGTCGAAGATGCGCGGAAGTATCGAGAGGGTCGTCTGCCGGCCTTCCTTGAGGCTGAGCCCGCGATGCTTGAGCCACTTGCGATACACCGCCTCGAAGGTGTTTTCGTCGGCGAGCCGGACAGCGGTGCGCTTCTGCTTGCGGTGAACGCGAGGATTGGTGCCTTTGGCCAGCAGGGCGCGCGCTTCGTCGCGCAGGCTGCGGGCCTCGCGAAGCGTCACCTCCGGGTAGGTGCCGAGCGACATCCGCTTCTGCTTGCCCGCCCAGTAGTAGCGGAAGTGCCAAGTCCTGCTCCCTGCAGCCGTGACGGCCAGGGAGAGGCCATCCAAGTCAGGGAGGGTGTATGCCTTGCCAGTTGCCTTGGCCTGTCGAACGGCCAGGTCTGAGAGTGCCATGCTCTTGCTCCTGAACATGAGTCAGGAACCAGATGCTGGTCACGTCGACCTCGCCCCTCCATCAACAATCCGGAATCAGCCGCGCCCGCAAAAATGGACTTGTTTGTGGACTTAAAAGTCCCGGCTGTAGATGGATCGCAGTGGACCGCGGCAGAACGTCAAAGAGAGGAAAAGTCCTTGTGTGGCAACGACTTGCAGACTCTCTTGGACTTCTGCGGAAGTCCGCAGAATGATGCAGTGGAGCGGGTGAAGGGAATCGAACCCTCGTATGCAGCTTGGGAAGCTGCCGTTCTACCATTGAACTACACCCGCGCAGGGGTTGGATTCTACGACGATTCACCCGTGACTGGCGCGATCAACGGGCAACGCGCGGCGCGGAAGGCCGAGGTATCGACCAGAGTCCCGGTCGGTATGGCCCGGGACGCAACCCTTGGGGTGAGCGGCGTGGGAAGGGGAAACCCCCGCCCTCAGCCCCGTGAGCGCAGGACGCCTTCCTCCTGGACAGACCCGGTCAACGCGCGCACGCCCGCAGACCGACGACCGCGGTGGCGACGCTTGCGCTTCGGATGGGTCTTCCGCCAGAGCACGGCGAAGTTGAAGACGAAGAACCCGACCATCAGCATGCTGAACGCGAACCAGCCGACGAACGCTCCGTGCTCGGTGGCGTCATCGAAGACGCCGATGTAGAGGGATCGCACCCAGAGGATGGCGAGCACGACCAGCGTCAAGGTCCACGCGAAACCTTTGGCCAGCCATCTGGTGGAACCTGCGCCCTTCATCATGAGGTAGATCCAGAGGTTCAGGATCGAGCAGGCTGCCAGCACCATGATGCACACCACCAGCGTCCGGACGACGATCATGATGGTGTCCGTGCTCGGGTTGTTGCCGTGGCGCATCAGCCAGACAACGCCGATCACCAGCGGAACGCCGAGTGCAAGAATGAAGAGTTGCCAGAGGATCCAGGACCAGCGTGCCATGGGAATGTAATCCGGGTCGACAGGGTCGGACAGCGCCTATGGTGCGCCCGGCCGCAGCTTTGTTCAATGAATGCCGGGGCTTAGAGCCGTATGCGCACATGGCGCGGACGGCCGCGTATACTCCAGCGGATCGGTAGATTCCCTACTCAGCAACAAGAGTTCCAGCCGCCGTGATCACCATCACCGTCAACGGCGAGACCCACCGGCTCGACACCCCCATCACGTTCGCCGCCCTGCTCGAGAAGTTGTCCCTGGCAGGCAAGCGCGTCGCCCTGGAATGCAACGGGGAGATCGTTCCTCGGGGCCGCCATGGCGAGGACCGGGTGGCCGATGGGGACCGCATCGAGATCGTGGTCGCCGTAGGTGGGGGCTGATCCCGAGCCCGCGGCTTCCCCGGAGACCTTCCATGCAAGACCAACTCGTCATCGCCGGCCGTTCGTACGGGTCCCGCCTGCTCGTGGGCACCGGCAAGTACAAGGATTTCGACGAGACCCGCAACGCCATCGAGGCGAGCGGAGCGAACATCGTGACGGTGGCAATCCGCCGCACGAACATCGGCCAGAACCCGGACGAGCCCAGCCTGCTCGATGCGATCCCGCCGTCCCGGTTCACGCTGCTCCCGAACACGGCTGGCTGCTATACCGCCGATGACGCCGTCCGCACCCTGCGCCTCGCGCGCGAGCTGCTCGACGGCCACGACCTCGTGAAGCTCGAAGTCCTCGGAGACCCGAAGACGCTCTATCCGAACATGATCGAGACCATCGCCGCTGCCCGGACCCTCGTGGCCGACGGCTTCAAGGTGATGGTGTACTGCTCCGACGATCCCATCATCGCCCGCCAGCTCGAAGACATCGGCTGCGTCGCCGTGATGCCCCTCGCCTCGCTCATCGGCTCAGGAATGGGGATCCTCAATCCGTGGAATCTCCAGATCATCATCGACCAGGCCAAGGTGCCTGTGCTGGTCGATGCCGGGGTGGGCACGGCCTCGGATGCCGCGATCGCCATGGAACTCGGCTGCGACGGCGTGCTGATGAACACGGCCATTGCCGCCGCCCGCGATCCGGTGCTGATGGCGCGCGCCATGGGCCGCGCGGTACAGGCGGGCCGGGACGCCTTTCTGGCGGGCCGGATGCCGAAGAAGCTCTACAGCGCCTCGGCCAGTTCCCCGCAGACGGGTCTCATCGAAACGACGACGAGCCGGGCGGCGTGAGTTCGGCCCGACGTCCCTACGCTCCGCTGCCTCCGGAAGGCACGCCGCGCCCGATCCGCAGTTTCGTCCTGCGCCAGAGTCGGACCTCGGATGCCCAGCAGCGCGCCGTCGACAACCTGCTGCCGCGCTTCGGGATCGAGTTCGCACCGAAGTTCGTCGATCTGGATGCCGCCTTCGGCCGCTCGGCACCCCACGTCGTCGAGATCGGCTTCGGCATGGGGGAGACCACGGCCACCATCGCCGCGGCGCATCCCGACATCGACTACCTGGGCATCGAGGTCCACACCCCGGGCGTCGGCAACCTGCTGAAGCTGCTGGAGGCGGGCAATCTCGACAACGTCCGCGTGATCCGCCACGACGCCGTCGAAGTGCTGCGCGAGATGATCCCGCCGGACAGCCTCGCCGGAGCGCATGTCTTCTTTCCGGATCCGTGGCCGAAGAAGCGGCATCACAAGCGCCGACTCATCCAGCCGCCGCTCGTCGCGCTCCTCGCTTCCCGGCTGGCCCCGGGTGGATACCTGCACCTCGCCACCGACTGGGAGGAGTACGCCCAGCAGATGCTGGAAGTCCTGCGCGGAGAACCGACGCTCGAGAACACGGTGGTTGATTTCGCCCCCCGCCCAGCCGCACGCCCGCTGACGAAGTTCGAGACGCGCGGCCTGGGCCTCGGGCACGGCGTCTGGGATCTGATGTTTCGCCGCAGGGGCCGGGACGTGCTCCCCGGCCATCTCACATGAACATCTGCAGCAGTTCGTTCAGGAATCGCTGCCCCATCGGCGTCGGCTGGACGTGCGTCGTGTCGCGCGTCAGGAAGCCGCGCTTCTCCGCGTCGTCGAGCTGCCCCATCACGGTCTGAAGCGGCAGGCTGGTCCGCTCGGTGAAGAGCGCGCTCGGGAAACCGTCATTGAGACGCAGCGCATTCATCATGAACTCGAAGGGCAGCTCCGCCACCGGCACATCGTGCGCCGTCTGGATCGCGTCGCCGGCGAGCGCCCGTTCCATGTATTCGCGCGGATGCTTGAAGCGCATCTCGCGGCGCACGCGATCGCGCAACGACAGCTTGCCGTGCGCGCCAGCGCCAATACCCAGGTAGTCCCCGAATTCCCAGTAGTTGAGGTTGTGCCGGGCACGCCGACCGGGTCGCGCGAAGGCCGAGGTTTCGTAGTGCTCGTAGCCCGCCTGGGCGAGCGTCGCCTCGATCGCCTCCTGCATCGCCGCAGCAACGTCGTCGTCGGGCACCACCGGCGGATGGCGATGGAACAGCGTGTTGGGTTCGATCGTCAGGTGATACGCCGAGATGTGCGGCGCGCCGGACGCGATGGCCGCACGGATGTCCGACAGCGCCTGGTCCGGCGACTGGCCGGGCAACGCGTACATCAGATCGAGATTGAAGTTGTCGAAGTGCGTCCGCGCGATCTCGACGGCGCGGTGCGCATCGGCATCGTCGTGCACCCGCCCGATCGCCGCCAGCATGCCGCGGTCGAAACTCTGGATGCCGATGGAGAGCCGGTCGATGCCGGCTGCGCGGAAGGCGGCGAACTTGCCCTGTTCGAACGTGCCGGGATTCGCCTCCAGCGTGATCTCGGCGTCGGTCGCGAGCGGCAGCAATGCGCGCGCACCACACAGGAAGCGATCGATCGACTCCGGCGAGAAGAGGCTGGGCGTCCCGCCCCCGAAGAAGACGGTCCGGATCGGCCGGCCCCAGACGCCCGGCACGGCCTGCTCGAGATCGGCGAGGAGCGCATCGACGTAGCGCGCCTCGGGCACCGCGTCGCGCGCCTCGTGCGAATTGAAATCGCAGTACGGGCACTTCCGGATGCACCACGGGATGTGCACGTACAACGACAGCGGCGGAAGACTTGCGAACGCGACGCCGCTGGCCCGCGACGCGATGCGGATCGGCGCCGTCACGGCACGGGCTCCGTGCCCGACGAAGCGCCCGGCGCGGGTGACCACGGCGCCACCTTCACGAGCAGCAGCATGCCCGGCAATGCGAGCGCGAAGCACAGCCAGAAGAACCCGGGCCAGCCGAGCTGCTCGACGAGCCAGCCGGTGGCGGCGTTCGCAAACGTGCGCGGTACGGCGGCGAGACTCGTGAACAATGCGAACTGCGTCGCGCCGAATCGCGGGTGCGTCTCGCGCGCGATGTAGGCCACGAAGGCTGCGGTCCCGAGCCCCACACCCAGGGCTTCCCCGCCGATCACCAGCGCGAGGGTTGCCCGTTCCACGACCCCGATCGCGGGGAACGGCCCGACGTGCGCGAGCCAGGCGAACCCGACGATGCTCGCGACCTGCACCACCCCGAAGAGCCAGAGCGCGCGATCGATGCCCAACCGCACCATCCACAGCCCGCCGAGCAGGCCCCCGATAACGCTCGGCCAGAGCCCGGCGTTCTTCGCGATGAGACCGATGTCGGACTTGCTGAACCCCATGTCGAGATAGAAGGGGGTGGCGAGCGCCGTGCACATGCTGTCGCCCAGCTTGTAGAGAAAGATGAACGACAACACGAGCAACGCGTGACGCGTACCCGCGCGGCCGATGAATTCTCGGAACGGTTCGACGACGGCCTGCCGCAGGGTCTTCGGCGCGCCGCCCGCTGTGGCGGGTTCGCGAACGGTGAGTGCCATCGCGAGCCCGGGCAGCATGAACGCCGCCGTGATCGCGAACACCGCGGCCCACGGCAGGTGATCGGCCAGCACCAGCGACAGCGATCCGGGCACCAGTCCCGCGACGCGATAGGCATTCACGTGCACCGCATTGCCGAGCCCCAACTCGGTCTCGGCGAGCAGTTCGCGACGGTACGCGTCGAGCACGATGTCCTGGGTTGCACCGAGGAAGGCGATGAGCGTGGCGGCGTAGACGACCCACACGAGATCACCGGCCGGCGAGAGCGTCCCCAGCCACGCGATGGCCGCGAGGAGTCCCATCTGCGTGATGATCATCCAGCCGCGCCGCCGGCCGAGCACCGGCACGACGTAGCGATCGATGAGTGGCGACCACAGGAACTTCCAGGTGTACGGGAACTGGATCAGCGCCATCGCGCCGATGGTCCGCAGGCTGATGCCCTCCGTCCGCAACCAGGCGGGCAGGAGGTTCAGGAGGATGTACAGCGGCAGGCCTGAACTGAAGCCCGTGAAGACGCAGATCAGCATGCGGCGCGTGAGCAGCGCCGAGAGCACGCTGCCGCCCGCCGGGGTCGCGCTCAAGCGTACCCGCTCAGGCGGCGACCGGCGACGCACCCGGCGCGCGATCGAGCCGGTAGAAGGCGAGGGCGCCGAGCAGGTTGGGCATGGCGCTGACCGGACGCCCGTCGGTGGTCACGAGGCGCTCCAGGATCCGCACGCCGTGGCCGCGACAGAAATTCTCGAAGTCCGAGAGCGTGAAGAGGTGGATGTTGGGCGTGTCGTACCACTGGTACGGCAACTCGGGCGAGACGGGCATGTGCCCCGCGAGCAACTGCATGCGCACGCGCCAGTAGCCGAAGTTCGGGAAGCTCACGATGCCCTCGCGACCGACGCGCAGGATGTCCTTCAGCAGGCGCTCGGTGTGCATCGTCGCCTGCAGCGTCTGAGAGAGGATGACGTAGTCGAACGAGCCCGATTCGAACCCGGAGAGGCCCGCCTCGAGATCGCTCTGGATCACGTTCACGCCGTTCTTCACGCACGCGAGCACGTTGTCGTCGGAGATGTCGACACCGTAGCCGGTGGCGCCGCGCCGCTCCTTCAGGAACCGCAGCAGCGTGCCGTCGCCGCAGCCCAGGTCGAGCACGCGCGAGCCCGGCGCCACCCAGTGGGCGATGGCCTCGAAGTCGGGGCGCCAGTTCGGGAGCGCGGGCGTACTCATGTCTGGGCGCTCCGGTCGATGTCGGCGTCGGCGAGGAACGCGCGGATGAGGCCGTGGTAGCGCGGGTCGTCCATCAGGAAGGCATCGTGGCCGTGCGGTGCGTCGATCTCGGCGTAGCTGACGTCCTTGCCGGTGTCGAGCAGTGCCTTGACGATCTCCCGGGAGCGCGCGGGCGAGAACCGCCAGTCGGACGTGAACGACACGACGAGAAACCTCGCAGCCGCACCCTTCAGCGCCTCCGCGAGTCGCCCGCCGCAGGCGAGGGCCGGATCGAAGTAGTCGAGCGCCTTCGTGATCCGCAGATAGGTGTTCGCGTCGAAGTAGGTCGAGAACTTGTCGCCCTGGTATCGCAGGTACGACTCGATCTCGAACTCGACATCGAAACCGAACTTGAACTCGCCCTCGCGCAGGGCCCGGCCGAATTTCTCGGCCATGGCGTCATCCGACAAATACGTGATGTGACCGAGCATCCGGGCGAGCCTCAGTCCTCGGCGCGGGACGACGCCGTGGGCGTAGTAGTCACCGCCGTGAAAATCGGGGTCTGTCGTGATCGCCTGCCGCGCAACCTCGTTGAAGGCGATGTTCTGGGCCGAGAGTTTCGGAGCCGCCGCGATCACAAGGGCATGACGCACGCGGTCCGGGAACGCGATCGTCCACTGGAGCGCCTGCATGGCGCCGAGGCTCCCGCCCACCACTGCCGCGAAACAGCGTATGCCGAGTCGGTCTGCGAGCCGCGCCTGCGCGGCGACCCAGTCGTCGACGGTGACGACGGGGAAGTCCGCTCCCCAGGGCCGACCGGTCGCGGGGTTGGGGGTCGCGGGGCCCGTGGATCCGTGACAGCCGCCGAGGTTGTTCACGCCGACGACGAAGAAGCGATCGGTGTCGACGGGCTTGCCCGGGCCGATGAGGTTGTCCCACCAGCCGACGTCCTTGGGATCATGCGCATACGAACCGGCGACGTGATGCGACGCGTTCAGCGCATGGCAGACGAGCACCGCATTGCTGCGGTCGGCATTGAGCGTCCCGTAGGTCTCGTAGCGCAGGCTGTAGGACGGGATCACCGCACCACTCTTCAGGAGCAGCGGCTCGTCGAACTGCATGTCGCTCGGCGCCACCACACCCACCGAGCCCGGCACCTTGGCCACCGCGTTCAAGCTTCCACCCCGCTTCTCGCGTTCAGGTTCACCCCGCTTCTCGCGTTCAAGCATCCACCTCGCTTGCCGCCTGGATCGCCTGGATACGGCGCAAGAGCTGTTGCACGGCGTCCGCCTGCATATCACGGAAGAGCTGGACCGCTTCGGCTTCCTTGGCGAGGACCTGGGCGTCGTCGTAGGTCATGTCGCGAAGGATGACGACGTCGTCCCTCGGAAGCCACTCGCGCTTCTTCGGGTCGGTCACGCGGAAGGTGATGCGATATCGGAGCTGCAACTCGCGCACGCGGCCGCCACCAGAGACGCCGAGGATGATGCGTTCCTGGGAATCGCCGAGCAGTTCGACGATGGCCTGGGCAGCCTCGCGCGTTTCGGTGAGTCGGGTATTGCTGGCACCCTCGATCCCGCGCTTCACCTGCAGGGTGAGCTTGGCGTAGGGCTTGCCGTCGACGAATACGGTCTCGAACGGGAGATCCACCTTGCCCCGCAGGTGGAAGCCGCAGGCCGTGAGCGCCACGCAGAGCGCGACGATGACGCACCCACGCAAGGCGCGGGACATGCCCCGCGCTGCTCCAGTCACCCGACTCCAGGACTCCATGCGCCGCTGAGCCTCCCTACACCACGACGTTGACGAGCCGGCCCGGCACCACGATCACCTTCTTCGGCACCTGCCCCTCGGTGAAGCGTCGCACGCTTTCGTTCGCAAGCGCCAGCGCCTCGATGTCGGCGCGGGCGGCATCCTTCGGCACGCGCATGCTGCCGCGCAGCTTCCCGTTCACCTGCAGGACGAGTTCGATCTCGTCCTGCGTGAGTGCGGCCTCGTCCACGGCGGGCCAGGGCGCGTCGAGGATCGAGTCACCGAAGCCGTGGGTCGACCAGAGCACGTCCGACAGGTGCGGCGTGATCGGATAGATCACGCGCAGCAGGATCGCCACCGACTCGTGCAGCGCGAGGGACCCGAGCGAGGTGGCGCCGTCGGCGACCTGCAACTCGGCGGCCTGGAGGGCATTCAGCATCTTCATCGCCGCGGACGCGACGGTGTTGAACTGCTTGCGCTCCATGTCGAACGTCGCCTGCTTCAGCACAGCGTGGATCTCGCGTCGGAGCGCTGCCACCGCGGGCGCGGACGTGGCGATTCCGTCGGGAAATCGATACGCGCCGGACGGTGCCAGGGCGGCGGAGGTGGCGGCCAGCGGTTGGGCACGATCGGCGACGAAGGACCACAGGCGACGAAGGAACCGGTACGACCCCTCCACGCCTGCGTCGGACCATTCGAGCGTCTGCTCGGGCGGGCTCGTGAACATCATGAAGAATCGGGCGGTGTCGGCACCGTACTTCTCGATGAGGGCCTGCGGGTCGACGCCGTTGTTCTTCGACTTCGACATCGTGCCGATGCCAGCCGATTCCACGGGCTCGCCGTCGGATTTCAACACGGCGCCGATCGGGCTGCCCTTCTCATCGGTCCGCACTTCCACATCGGCGGGGTTGAAGTACTGGACCCGCCCCGCCCCGGTCTTCCGCAGGTAGATCTCGTTCAGCACCATGCCCTGCGTGAGCAGGTTCGAGAACGGCTCGTCGACGGTGAGCAGCCCGAGGTCGCGCATCACCTTCGTCCAGAAGCGCGAGTAGAGCAGGTGCAGGATGGCGTGCTCGATGCCTCCGATGTACTGGTCCACCGGCAGCCAGTAGTTGACGCGCTCGTCGACCATCGCGGTCGCGTTGTCGGGGCAGGCGAACCGCAGGTAGTACCAGGACGAGTCCACGAAGGTGTCCATGGTGTCCGTCTCGCGGCGCGCGGGCTTGCCGCACTTCGGGCAGGCGCAGTGGAGGAACTCCTCGCGCCGGTTGAGGGGGTTGCCCGATCCATCGGGCACGCAGTCCTCCGGCAGCACCACCGGGAGCTGGTCGTCGGGGACCGGGACATCCCCGCAGTCATCGCAATGAACGAGCGGGATCGGCGTGCCCCAGTACCGCTGGCGGGAGATGCCCCAGTCGCGCAGGCGCCACGTCGTCTGCTTCTCGCCCTGGCCCTTCGCGGCGAGATCGGCGGCGATCGCCTCGATGGCACCGCGGCAGTCGAGACCGTCGTACGGGCCGGACGCGATGCAGCGACCCTGGGTCTTGTCGGCGTACCAGTCTTGCCACGTCTCGGTGGAGTACGGCTGGCCGTTCACGTCGATGACCTGACGGATCTCGAGGCCGTAGCGCCGCGCGAAGTGGAAATCGCGCTCGTCGTGCGCCGGCACGCCCATCACGGCGCCCTCGCCGTACCCCATCAGGACGTAGTTGCCGACCCACACGGGCACCTCGGCACCGGTGAGCGGATGCGTCACGGTGAGCCCGGTCGGCATCCCCTTCTTCTCCATGGTGGCGAGGTCCGCCTCCATCACGCTTCCCTGCTTGCACTCCTCGATGAAGGCGGCGAGCGTCGGATTGCCGACGGCCGCATGCGCCGCGAGCGGATGCTCCGCCGCCACGGCGCAGAAGGTGACGCCCATCAGCGTGTCGGCACGCGTGGTGAAGACCTTCAACTGGCGGGCCTCGCCGTCGAGCGTGTAGGGGAACGCGATGTTCACGCCCTCGCTGCGGCCGATCCAGTTGGCCTGCATGAGCCGCACACGTTCGGGCCATCCGGGCAGGCTGTCGAGCGCGTCGAGCAGCTCCGGTGCGAACTGCGTGATCCGCATGTAGTACATCGGGATCTCGCGCTTCTCGACGACGGCGCCGGTGCGCCAGCCGCGGCCGTCGACCACCTGCTCGTTCGCAAGGACCGTCTGGTCCACGGGGTCCCAGTTCACCGTGCCCGTCTTGCGATACACGATGCCCTTCTCGAGCATCCGGAGGAACAGCCACTGGTTCCAGCGGTAATAGTCGGGGCGGCAGGTCGCAAGTTCGCGCTGCCAGTCGATCGCGAATCCGAGCGACTGCAGCTGCTTCTTCATGTACGCGATGTTGTCGTACGTCCACTTCGCGGGCGGCACGCCGTTCGCCATCGCGGCGTTCTCGGCCGGAAGTCCGAAGGCGTCCCAGCCCATGGGCTGCAGCACGTTGAAGCCGCGCATCCGGTGGAAGCGCGAGAGCATGTCGCCGATCGTGTAGTTGCGCACGTGGCCCATGTGCAGCTTGCCCGACGGATACGGGAACATCGAAAGACAGTAGTACTTGGGCCGGCTGGCGTCCTCGACGGCGCGGTAGGCGTCGGCCGCGGTCCAGGCCTGCTGGGCGCGACGTTCCACGTCGGCGGGGCGATATTGGGGGTCCATGCTCGGAGGGCGGTTGAGTCGCGAGGTAAAGCGCGGAATTATACGGGGAGGAACTGTGGCGACCGCATCCGCGCTACCGGCGAAACCGTATGTTTCACCGCGATCGGGCGCCATCCGACACCTCCGGCCCTGTTTCCAGGGCCCCGCCGCTCCATTCCCACCCCGAGTCCCCCATGTTCAACGTGCGCGCTCTTCTGCTGGTCCTCGTTCTCACCGGCCCCGTGGTCGCATCGGTCACATCGGTCGCCTCGGCGGCGCCGTCGGCGATCGTCGAGGGCATCGGACTCCCCGCCTGGGTCGTTCGCGATGGCATCCGCAAGCCGCTCACGGCGGGCCGGACCCTCGCGGCGGGCGAGATGGTCATCACCGGTCGCGGCTCCCGCGCATTGCTGCGCCTCGACGACGGCAGCGCCGTGAAGCTGGGCGAGGACACCCGCTTCGTGGTGTCGTCCGCGCGGACGGCAGAGGGCGGCAGTCCGCTGTTCCAGGCCACGCTCCGGGTCCTGACGGGCGCGTTCCGCTTCACCACCTCCGCTCTCGCGAAGAAGCGGATGCAGCGCGACGTCAGCATCCAGGTGGGTACCGTGACGGCGGGCATCCGCGGGACCGACCTCTGGGGACGAGCGGCCACCGATCGCGACTTCGTCGTCCTGATCGAAGGGAAGATCGGCGTCCGGCGCAACGGCGACGGTGAAGTGCTCCTCGACACGCCCCTCAGTGTGTTCTCTGCGCCCAGGGAAGCGCCGACGCCCCCGATAAGCAGCGTGACATCCGGAGAACTGGTCGGCTACGCCGCGCAGACCGAGATTGCCGCGGGCAGCGGCGCCGTGATCGTGGGCGGCGCCTGGAAGGTCACCGTGCTGGAGACAGGCGAGCAGTCCACCGCGCTGGCGGCCTACGATCAGCTCCGCGATGCCGGCTTCCCGGCGATCATCGATCCCCGGGGCCGCGGCGATGCAGCGGCGTACCGGGTCCGGATCACCGGATTCGCGACCCGCGCCGACGCGGCCTCCCTCGCGGCGCGCCTGAAAGCCACACCCGGTTTCGAAGCGGCGAAGATCGGCCGCTGAAGGTCGTCCGTCCGTCCGTCAGGGCGCCAGGTCGTAGTCGATGATCAGTGGCGCGTGGTCGGAGAATCGCTGCTCGATGTAGATCGAGGTCGCCCGCGCCCGCGCCGCCAGTGCCGGGGTCGCGAGTTGGTAGTCGAGCCGCCACCCCACGTTCTTCGCCCACGCCTGGCCCCGGTTCGACCACCACGTGTACTGCTTCGGCCGCGGATCCAACTGGCGGAACACGTCGACGTATCCGAGGTTGTCGATCACGCCCGAGAGCCAGGCGCGCTCCTCGGGCAGGAAGCCGGAGTTCTTGCGGTTCGAGACCGGGTTCGCGAGATCGATCTCCTTGTGCGCGATGTTCCAGTCGCCGCAGATCACGACATCCCGGCCGCTCTGCGCGAGTTCGTGGAGCCGCGGGATGAACCGCGCCATGAAGTCGAACTTCACCGCGAGGCGCGCCTCGGAGCTGGAGCCCGACGGCAGGTACAGCGACACGACGCTCAGGTTGCCGAAGTCCGTCTGGAGATAGCGACCCTCCGCATCGATGTCCGGCAGGCCCAGCCCTTCGATCACGCGGTCCGGGGCGCGCCGCGAGTAGATCCCGACGCCGCTGTAGCCGGGCTTCTCCGCGTGGTGGAACCAGCCTGTGAGGCCGTCGACGGATCGCATGGTGTCGGTGAGGTCGGTGGCGCGCGCCTTCAACTCCTGCACACACAGCACATCGGCGCCGACCGTCTCGAGCCAAGGCAGAAGACCTTTGTTGACCGCGGATCGGATGCCGTTAAGATTCAGCGTGACTATTCGAAGCATCGGAAAATGACGAGAGAAATCGGTGGGGAGGCGTTCCGTCGCGAGTTCGTGGCGTTCGCGATCGAGAAGGGTGTGCTGCTGTTCGGGGAGTTCAAGACCAAGGCCGGTCGCCTCTCGCCGTACTTCTTCAACGCCGGACTGTTCGACGACGGCGAGAGCCTCCGACAGCTCGGCCGATTCTACGCGCTGACCCTGCACGCGGCCGATCTCCCGTTCGACATGCTGTTCGGCCCGGCCTACAAGGGCATACCGCTCGCCGCCGCCACGGCGCTCACGCTTTCCGAATCGGGACGCAACGTCCCGTTCGCCTTCAACCGCAAAGAAGCGAAGGACCACGGCGAAGGCGGCACGGTGATCGGCGCGCGGCTCGCAGGCAAGGTGCTGATCGTCGACGACGTGATCTCGGCCGGCACGTCGGTCCGCGAATCCGTCGAGATCATCCGGGCCGGTGGCGCCACGCCGGCCGGCGTGCTGATCGCCCTCGACCGGCAGGAGCGCGGCCAGGGCGAGCAATCCGCCACGCAGGAGGTGCAATCGACCTTCGGGATTCCCGTGCTTCCGATCTGCACGCTGACCGATGTGCTCGCCCACGTGGCGGCGACCCCCGCTCTGGCGCACCACTTGCCTCGGGTGGAGGAATATCGCCAACGCTACGGAGTGAGTCCATGAACCTGCCGCGATTCGTCATCGTCCTTCCGTTGGTGGCGCTCACCACGATTGCGACTGCTGCCGAACCGAAGGGCGCAGCCAAACTGTACAAGTGGGTCGACGAGAAAGGCGTGACGCACTACACCCAGACTCTGCCGGGTGACGTGAACCAGAAGGGCAACACGGAGCTCGATCGCCGCGGACGGGTTCTGAAGAAGAACGATGCCGCCCTCTCCGAGGAGCAGATCCGGGCGATCCAGGACGAGAAGGCCAAGGGGAAGCAGGACGAGAAGCGGCTCGAGGAACAGCGCCGGAAGGACAACGCGCTCATCAACACGTACACAACCGAGGCCGAGATCGATGACTCGCGCAATCGGGCGGTGACCGGGGCGAATCAGTCCCTGCAGGCCATCGAGGCCCGGTTGAAAGCGCTCCGAACGCAGCTGGCAGCCCTCGAGAAGCAGGTCGAAACCCTGAAGAAGGCGAACCGCCCGGTCTCCGACGCGTTCCCGGAAGAGATCGCGAACCACAAGACCGAGATCGCCAGGACCGAGACCGACTACAAAGCGAAGGAGGCCGAGATCCAGCGCATCCGCGATCGCTACGAGGCCGACAAGGCCCGCTTCCGCGAACTGATGAGCGTCGGTCGGAAGTAGCCCGCCGTAGCGCTACGACGCGCGCGCCGCGGCGCCTCCCGCCGGTGGTGGCCGCAGCGACAGCGCGATGCCCAGCATCAGCAGGCACAGCGTGGCGAGACGCGGGCCGTCGATCACGCTGTCGAACGCAGCCACCACGCCGAATCCGATGAGTCCCGTGGCGATCGGCGGCGCCAGCGGATGGCGGCTCCCCGGCCCGACCAGCAGCCACGAGAGCGCCAGCACGCCTGCAACGCTGATCGCGAGCAGTCCCGGCACTCCCTGCTCCAGGAACACCTGCAGCCACAGATTCTTGGCGTGATACGCCAGGTGCGAGCGGTCGCTCGAGAAGAACCACCACTGCGTACCATCCCGGAAGTCGCCATTGCGGAGCAGTTCCCGTCCGTCAGCATCGGTGAGCCGCAACGCGAGGATCTCGGCCCGTCCGCCGACGCTATCGAGCCCCACCGCGAAGCGCGTGGCCCGCGGCCATCCCAGGGCCCGCGAGGCCCCCATCGAGTCGGCGCCCCCCAGCACGACGCGCTGAGCCGACTGTCCCTTCTGCAGCGGAACGGTACCGGTCACGCAATTCTCGTCGTACAGCAGATGCTTCCGGCAGACGTCGAAATGGACGGGCACACCCGCAGCGACGTCCTCCGGCAGGCGCGCGACGAAATCGACGGTAAGGGGAAGGCGAGGATCGATGTCGATCCGCTGGGACACCCGGAAGATCTCGCCCCAGCCGACCGGATGGCTCGGACCCGTGAGCACCAGATGATGCCCTGTCACGTCGGGGACGATCCTGAACTCCCCCGGGACGAAGCGATCCCGCGTCCGCCACGCATAGCGCTCGGCGTAGCGGCCCGGACCGATCCCCAGCAACCATTCACCGGGCGATTGGAGCAGGCCGAGGCCGTCGGACCAGTGCTGGGTGCGATACGACATGTCCGAACCCGTCGTGGAGAACCGGATGTTGGCGTAGTAGCTGTTGCCCACGACTGCGACCGTCCCGATGCCGGCCAGCAGAATCCCACCCGCGAGGAGCACGGAGGGATCCTTGCCCCAGAGGGGCGGGCGAGGCGCCTGGCACAACGGCACCAGGGCGATTGCGAGTGCCACGGCGATCCACGCCGGCAACGTCGCTCCGTCCCCGCCCCAATGCGTCGCGACGACAGGCGCGGCCAGGGCAGTCGAGATGAGCAGTCCCAGCGCGATCCCCTGCTCGGGGCGCCGCGGGCGTCGATCCACCAGCCAGAGTGCACCCGCGGCAGCGACGGCGGCGAGTCCGTACAGAACATAGGGGCCCTTCGGCAGCATCGGCCCGAGGAAAGCGATGCCACCACCGATCAGCGCACCGATCGCGACGCCGCCCACGACGGCCCCTGCGGATATCCCGGCGAGGCGCGGCCCCGCGGCAACGGCCAGCCATGCGACCCCCAGAAACGCGGCGAGTCCCCGGTAACCGCTGGTCGCGAACACGCCGAACGCCGAATACCCGAGCACACCCACGCTGATCAGACCGACCACGCCGCGACCGATGGAGAGCCCGGCCCGGCCGCGACCGAAGGCGCCACTGCGCATGGCCCAGACCGCGAGCAGGGCAGCCTCGACGGCAGCAGCCCCATAGAGCCCGCGCGAGAACGTGGCCAACAGGGCGTACATCCCGACGGCGGCGATGGCGGCCAGCGCGAGCGACACGAGCAGCTGCCGGCTGCGGGCCAGCCCCCAGGCGGCCATGGGCAGCGTCATCGCGAGCCACCCATCGAGGGCCGCGCCACCCACGTGCATTTCCCAGAAGGGACCGGTCGCCCGGTAATCGGCTGCGAACTCGGTGAGGCCGACGAACGCGAAGCGCTCCCAGAAAACCGAGAGGCTGACGAGTCCGAAGCTCGCCACGAGCCCGGCCCAGAGCGCCTTCACGGCGTCTCGCGCATCGGCGCGAAGCGAGGCGCGGATGACCGCCAGCAGAAGCACCGAGATCACGAACGCCTTCGCGAGCCTGAGCCCGTTCAGGGGTCCGCTGTAGCCGGAGATCGCCTCCCAGCCGAACGCCGGCAGCGGGATGAGCGAATGGGCGAGCGCGAGCGCGCCCGCGATGCCCACTCCCGCCATGGCGATCACGTAGACCCCCGTGGGAGGCCCGCCGGGATCGGTGACCGACAAGGGTTTCGACCCGAAACGCAGCGAGGCGCCGGAAACCGCCGTCAGCAGAAGGAAATCCGACTCGGTCAGGAAGATCATTCCCGTGTGGTCGGTGAAGTCTGCGATCGGCAGAAGCGCGATGGCGACCGCCGCGCTCCAGGCGGGAAGAAGCCATGCCAGAACGAACAGGGGGAACCCGGCGAGGAGTGGCCACCAGGGCGCGTACGGCTGGGCCGCGACGACTCCGGCGGCGGCCAGTGCGGCGCCAGTGGCGACGATCAGCCAGGCCATGCGCCCGGCGACACCGGTGGTGGCCGATTCCGGGACCGACCGCCGTCGACGATGACGGCGGCCAGTGTCGGCGGCCGCCATCCGCGCGTCAGCCGAGCCGGGCACGCAACAGGTCGGTCACCTGTTGCGGGTTGGCCTTGCCCTTCGACGCCTTCATCACCTGGCCGACGAGGGCGTTGAACGCCTTGTCCTTGCCGGCGCGGAACTCCTCCACCGACTTCGGATTCGCCGCGATCACTTCGTCGACGATGGCAGCGATGGCCCCGGCGTCGGAGATCTGCGCGAGCCCGCGGGCAGCGATCACGGCATCGGCCGTACCTTCGCCGTTCCACATGGCGTCGAAGACGTCCTTCGCCATCTTGCCGGAGAGCGTGCCGTCGGTGATCCGCCGCAGCAGGGCAGCGAGCTGTGGCGCGTCGATGGGCGCGCGCGCCAGGTCGACCTGCTCACGGTTGAGCCGCGCGGACAACTCCCCCATCAGCCAGTTGGCGCACAACTTCGCCTCGCCCGGCAGGGCCGCGAGCATGGCCTCGAAGTAGTCGACGGTGGCACGGCTGGCGGTCAGTGCCTGCGCATCCTGGACGGACAGTCCGTGGACTTCCACGAGGCGCGCGCGCTGGGCCTCCGGCAGGGCCGGCATCTCCGCGCGCACGCGATCGATCCAGGCATCGTCGATGACGAGCGGCAGCAGATCCGGATCGGGGAAGTAGCGGTAGTCCTGCGCATCCTCCTTCGAGCGCATCGTGCGGGTCTCGACGCGATCGGGGTCGAACAGGCGGGTCTCCTGGACGACGCGACCACCGCCTTCGATCAGCTCGATCTGGCGCTCGACCTCGTACTCGATGGCCTGCTCGAGGAAGCGGAAGGAGTTGAGGTTCTTGATCTCGCAGCGGGTGCCGAACGTCTCGGTGCCGCGCCGACGGACCGACACGTTCGCGTCGCAACGGAACGAGCCTTCCTGCATGTTGCCGTCGCAGATGCCGATCCACTGCACCAGTTCGTGGAGCTTCTTCGCGTAGGCGACCGCCTCGGCACTGGAACGCATGTCGGGCTCGGAGACGATCTCGAGGAGCGGCGTGCCGGCCCGGTTGAGGTCGATGCCGCTCATGCCGTGGAAGTCCTCGTGGAGGGACTTGCCGGCATCCTCCTCAAGGTGCGCGCGGGTGAGACGGACGTACTTCTCGACGCCACCCACGTCGATCGTGAGCCCGCCGCCCGACACCACCGGGATCTCGTACTGGCTGATCTGGTAGCCCTTCGGGAGGTCGGGATAGAAATAGTTCTTCCGCGCGAAGATCGACCGGCGGTTGACGGTGGCTCCCACCGAGAGCCCGAAGCGGATGGCGCGCTCGACCGCCCCGCGGTTCAGCACCGGCAACACGCCGGGCAGGGCCAGGTCGACCAGACTCGCCTGCGAGTTCGGCTCGGCGCCGAAGGCCGTTGGCGCGCCGGAGAAGATCTTCGACTGCGTGGACAGTTGGGCGTGGGTCTCGAGCCCGATGACGACTTCCCAGTTCGGATTGGCCATCGCTAGAACCCCGCAGGCACCTGACGGTGCCAATCGGTCGCGAGCTGGTACTGGTGGGCCGCACCCAGCATGCGCGCCTCCTGGAAGTAGTCGGCCATGAGTTGCAGACCCACGGGACGCCCCTTGTCACCGAACCCGCACGGGATGCTCATGCTCGGGATGCCGGCGAGGCTGCCGGGCACGGTGTAGAGGTCTGCGAGATACATCGAGACGGGGTCGGCCGCCTTCTCGCCGAAGCCGAAAGCGACGGTGCTGGTCACGGGCCCCGCGATGACGTCGCAGGTTTCGAACGCGCGGCGGAACTCGTCGGCGATCAGACGGCGCACCTGCTGAGCCTTGAGGTAGTAGGCGTCGTAGTACCCATGGGACAGCACGTAGGTGCCAATCAGGATGCGCCGCTTGGGCTCGGGGCCCAGACCCTCGGCGCGCGACCGGGAGATCATGTCCTCGAGATCGCGGTACTCGCTCGCCCGATGTCCGTACCGCACGCCGTCGAACCGGCTGAGGTTGCTCGAGCACTCGGCTGGCGCAACCACGTAATAGACGGGGATGCCGAGCGCCGCATTGGGCAGCGAGATCTCGACCAGCTCGGCGCCGAGCCCGCGATACACATCGAGGGCGGCACGCACCGACTGCTCGACGTCCGGCGACAGGCCGGGACCGAAGAACTCCTTCGGCACCCCGATGCGCAGGCCCTTCACGGGGCGTTGGAGATCGCGGGTGCAATCCTCGGGGGGACGATCGACGCTGGTGGAATCGCGCGGATCGAAGCCCATCATCGCGGACAGCACGATCGCGGCATCCTCAGCCGACACGGTCATCAGGCCGGCCGTGTCGAGGCTGGACGCGAAGGCGATCATGCCCCAGCGCGACGGACGGCCGTAGGTGGGCTTGGTGCCGGTGATGCCGGTGAAGGCAGCCGGCTCGCGGATGGAACCACCGGTGTCGGTGGCCGTGGCAACGGGAGCAATGCGCGCCGCGACCGCCGCAGACGAGCCACCGGAGCTGCCGCCGGGGACCGCCCCCTTGTCCCACGGATTGAGCACGGGGCCGTAAGCGCTGTTCTCATTGGACGAGCCCATCGCGAATTCGTCGCAGTTCACCTTTCCCAGACAGACCATGCCGGCGGCGGCGAGCTGCTCGACGACCGTTGCGTCGAACGGACTCATGTACCCCTTCAGCATGCGGCTCGCCGCGGTGCTGGCCCAGTCGCGGGTGACGAAGATGTCCTTGTGCGCGAGGGGCACGCCGAGCAGCGGACCGGTCTCGCCGGCAGCCCGGCGACGATCGGCGTCGCGGGCCTGGGCGAGCGTCGCCTCGGGCCGGACGTCGAGGAAAGCATTCAGATCCCGGTGGGCGTCGATCCGACCGAGGAAAAGCGTGGCGAGGTCCACCGCCGAGACCTCCTTCGCCGCGAGAAGCCTTGCCAGTTCCGCGACGGACGCGCGGGCGAGGCCGGTCGAACCATCGACGCTCATTCGATCACCCGGGGCACGAGGAAGAGGCCGTCCTGGTGCTCTGGCGCGTTGCGCATGGCCGCCTCGCGCCGATCGTGCTCGGTCACCAGGTCTTCCCGCAGGCGCTGGTGGCCGCCCAGCGGATGATTCATCGGTTCGATGCCCTCGGTATCCACGGCGCGCATCTGCTCGATCATCGCGAAGATGTCGTTCAGCTGGGCGAGCGTGCGGCTCGCCTCGTCGTCACTGATGCGGATGCGGGCGAGCTGCGCCATGCGGGCTACATCGTCGATTTCAAGCGGCATGGGTACGGTCTTCGAGGAATATCTGCGAGGAAAAACAACAATGGATGGCCTAGTTCGGCGAAGCCTCGTAAGGTAACATACCGGTCCATTCCGGCACCACCCGCCGACCCCTCACACCTCCACGTCCTCCCACGGGGCCACAGCGCATGTTCGGCTTTCTCAGCGGTTATTTTTCCAACGATCTCGCTATCGATCTCGGCACTGCCAACACACTCATCTACGTCCGAGGTCAGGGGATCGTTCTGAACGAGCCGTCGGTGGTCGCCATCCGCCAGGACGGGCCGAACGGAAAGAAGGTGATCGAACAGGTGGGTCTGCAGGCGAAGCAGATGCTGGGGCGCACCCCGGGCAACATCACCGCGATCCGCCCGATGAAGGACGGGGTCATCGCCGACTTCACCTTCACCGAGCAGATGCTGAAGCAGTTCATCAAGAAGGTGCATGACGCCCGGCTTTTCAGCCCGCAGCCCCGGATCGTGATCTGCGTGCCGTGCGGCTCGACCCAGGTGGAGCGCCGCGCGATCAAGGAATCCGCGTTCGGCGCCGGTGCCCGCAAGGTCGAACTGATCGAGGAGCCGATGGCTGCGGCGATCGGCGCCGGCCTTCCGGTCAACGAAGCCACGGGTTCGATGGTGGTCGACATCGGCGGCGGCACCACGGAAGTGGGCGTCATCTCGCTGGGTGGCATCGTGTACTCGGCGTCCGTCCGGGTGGGCGGCGACAAGTTCGATGAGGCGATCATCAACTACATCCGCCGCAACTACGGGATGTTGATCGGCGAGACGACCGCCGAAGAGATCAAGAAGGAGATCGGCTCCGCCTTCCCGGGATCCGAGGTCCGCGAGAAGGAGGTGAAGGGGCGCAACCTTGCCGAAGGCATTCCGCGCAGCTTCACGATCTCGTCCAACGAGATCCTCGAAGCCCTGACGGACCCGCTCAATTCCATCGTGAGCGCCGTCAAGTCCGCGCTGGAACAGACCCCGCCGGAGCTTGGCGCCGACATCGCCGATCGCGGCATGGTCCTGACGGGCGGGGGCGCACTTCTGCGCGAGATCGATCGACTGCTGATGGAAGAAACCGGCCTGCCGGTGATCGTGGCCGAAGACCCCCTCACCTGCGTCGTGCGCGGGTCTGGCAAGGCCCTCGAGCACATGGACAAGTGGACGAGCATCTTCACCAACGACTGACACCGGTGCCTTCCACCGACATCTCCCTCACCTCCCGTTCTCCGCGCACCGTCGCCACTCCCTCGCGGGAGACTGACCGACCGGCGCGCGTGGCGCAACTCCCGCCCTCCGCCTGGTTTCCCGCCTGGTTTCCGACCTGATGCAAGCCTCCGCGGCGCCGATCTTCAAGCGCGGCCCCAGTCTCCTCACCAGACTGGCCTTCTTCTCGCTGCTCTCCCTCTCGTTCATCGTCGCCGATGTCCGCTTCCGGTATCTCGAAGAGATCCGCGCCGGAGTCTCCGTGGCGCTCTACCCGCTGCAGGAGGTGGCCGCCATGCCGGGCGCGCTTTTCTCGCGGATGGGGGACTTCTTCGTGACGCAGGCGTCCCTGTCCCGCGAGAACGAGCAACTGAAGCGCGAGCGCCTGCTGAGCGGCGCCGCCAGCCAGCGGGTGCGGGCCCTGGAATCCGAGAACGAGCAACTGCGCCGCATCGTCAACGCCGAGCCCGTCCCGGGGCGCACTCCTACGGTCGCCGAGATCCTGTACGAAAGCCGTGACCCGTTCACCCGCAAGGTGGTGATCGATCGCGGGGCGATGCACGACATGAAGACGGGTCTCTCGGTGGTCGACCACCGCGGCGTGATCGGACAGATCACCCGGGTGTTCCCGCTGGTGTCGGAGGTCTCGCTGCTCACCGACAAGTCGCAGTCGATCCCTGTGCAGAACGTGCGCAGCGGGGTGCGCTCGATCACCTTCGGCCTGGGTCACGACGGGGCCGTGGAACTCCGCTTCGTTTCGGTGAACTCCGACATGCAGGTGGGTGACCTTCTCGTGACCTCCGGTATCGACGGCACCTTCCCGCCCGGCCTGCCGGTGGCGAAGGTGACGCGCATCGATCCGAACGCTGCATCGTTCGCGCGGATCCACTGCGCGCCGATCGCGGGCGTGTCCAGCTTCAATCGCGTCGTCGTGCTGTCTCCCGGCCCCGAACGGCCCGAGAATCCCCTCGCCACCGCGGGAAAGACGGCCGCACCGACCGCGTCTCCGACGCCGCGCAAACCATGAGCTGGAACAGCCTGGGCGACAACATCCACGACGACGAGATCCTGCTGCCGGTCCGCGGTGGCTACATCCTCGTCACGATGCTGGGGGCGCTCCTTCTCAACCTGATCCCGCTCCCGGGTTGGGTGTCGAGTGCGATGCCCGACTTCGTCGCCGTGATCCTCCTCTACTGGAGCGTCTTCCAGGCGCACCGCGTGGGGCTCTGGCCCGCCTGGGTGATGGGTCTGCTGATGGACGTCGCCGATGCGAGCCTCTTCGGTCAGCACGCGGCGGCGTACTGCGCGCTGGCGTTCGCGGGGATCTTCCTGCACCGGCGCATCCAGATGTTCCCGATGAGCTACCAGATCGCGCACGTGCTCGGGATCCTGCTCGGGCAACAGGCGCTCCAGCTCGTCGTGCGCCTCGCCGCGAGTGCCGAGCCGCCCGACATGCTGTATTTCGTATCGAGCCTCACCGGCGCCGCGCTCTGGCCGGCCGTCGTGGTGATATTGATGCTGCCGATGCGCCGCAGCCGCCATCCGAACGAGGTCTGACCGCTTGGCGCCCCCGACCAGCGCTGCCTCGCTCCGCCGGAACCGGCCGGGGCCGGGGCACTGACGCGAGCGCCCATGTTCTTCCGCCTCCCGTTCAAATGGCCCTTCGGTCGATCGCGCTCCGGGTTCCGCCCGCCGGCGCGGGGCATCGAGGTTTCGCGCGGGCCTTCGAAGTTCCGGATGTGGCTGTCGCGGCTCCCGTTCAAGGTGCCGGCCGGGCCCCCGCGCTCCGGATTCCGCCCGAACGCTCGCGGCGTCGAGATGCGCGATCTCTCCCGGGAACTGGAGCGCTTCCACTGGCGGCTCGCGGTCTGCGCGGCCGGCGTCGTCCTGCTCTTCTTCGTGCTGCTGCTGCGGTTCTTCTACCTGCAGGTGATCCAGCACGACTACTACATGACGCTCGCCGAGCAGAACCGCATCTCGATCGTCCCGGTGGTGCCGAACCGCGGCCTGATCCTCGACCGCAACGGCGTAGTGCTGGCGCACAACTATTCCGCCTACACGCTCGAGATCGCGCCCAAGTCGGCCGGGCCGCTCGATGAACTGCTCGACCAACTGTCCGAACTGGTCGACATCCAGCCGCGCGACCGCAAGCGCTTCCGCAAGCTGCTGGACGAGCGCCGCGAACTCGACAGCGTTCCCGTCCGGACCCGGCTGACGGACGAAGAGGTTGCGCGCTTCTCGGTCAACCGCCACCGGTTTCCCGGAGTGCAGATCAACGCGCGCCTGTTCCGCCACTACCCCAATGGCGAGATCGCCTCCCACGTCATCGGTTACATCGGCCGCATCAGCGAGAAAGAGCAGACGAAGCTCGAGGAGCGCGGCGTCGCGGCGAACTACCGTGGCGCGGATTACATCGGCAAGGTGGGTCTGGAAGGTCGCTACGAAGAGGATCTCCACGGTGTCGCCGGTTTCGAGGAGGTCGAGACCGATGCCGGAGGACGCTCCGTGCGCACCCTCCGCACGACGCTGCCGGTGTCGGGCAACAACCTCCACCTCGCCCTCGACCTCCGCGTGCAGGAGATCGCCGAACGCGCCTTCGGGAAGTTTCGTGGCGCCCTCGTGGCCATCGAGCCCTCCACGGGCGGCGTGGTCGCCTTCGTCTCGCGCCCGGGATTCGATCCGAACCTCTTCGTGGAGGGCATCGACTCCCAGAACTGGGATCTCCTCAACAACTCCCCCGACAAGCCCCTCAACAACCGCTCGCTGCAGGGCGTCTACCCGCCCGGGTCGACCTTCAAGCCGTTCATGGCGCTGGCGGGGCTGGAGCTGGGCAAGCGCACGCCCGACTACACGATCTCGGACCCCGGCTTCTTCGTGCTGGGCGGCGGGGGTCACGTGTACCGCGACTGGAAGAAGGGCGGGCACGGCATGGTCAACCTCCACCGCTCGCTGGTGATCTCGTGCGACACGTACTACTACGGACTCGCCCAGGACCTCGGCATCGACAATATCCACCGGTTCATCGGTCAGTTCGGACTGGGGCGCCGCACCGGGATCGACATCGATGGCGAATCGACGGGCCTGCTGCCGTCGCAGGAGTGGAAGATGCGGCGCTTCAAGCAGAAGTGGTTCGGAGGGGACACGATCTCCGTGGGCATCGGCCAGGGCTACAACCTTGCAACACCCGTGCAGCTCGCCTTCGCCACCGCCATCCTCGCGAACCGCGGGATCGTCTACCGCCCGCACCTCGTCCGGCAGATCGAGGACTCGCAGTCGGGCGAGCGCCGCACGATCGAGGCGCAGCCCTTCAACAAGTTCACGATCAGCGAGGAGAACCTGCAGCGCGTTCGCAATGCGATGATCGACGTGAACCGGCCCGGCGGGACGGCCAGCGTCGCCTTCTCCGGCGCCGAGTATCCGGTCGCGGGGAAGACCGGCACAGCCCAGGTGGTCGGGATGAAAGCGGGCGAGAAGTACGACGAAGCACGCACGCCCGAGCGGTACCGGGATCACGCGCTCTACATCGCGTATGCGCCCGCCGAGGCCCCGAAGCTCGCACTCGCGATCCTGGTGGAGAACGGCGGCCACGGCGGATCGGTCGCGGCGCCGATCGCGCGTGCCGTATTCGACTACGTGATCATGGGCAAGGAACCCAAACCGCCCAAGGAAGCAGCATCACCCAACGAGGCCGCGCCCGCAGTGCACGAGGACGAGCATGATTGACAAGATCATCGGGTTCTTCACCCGGCATCTGGACCCGTTCCTGATGATCGTCGTCGCCGCGCTTCTCGGCATCGGCATGGTCGTGCTGTACAGCGCATCGGGCGGCAACTTCTCGCGCGTCGGCGGCCAGTTGCTGAACATGGGCGTGGCGGTGAGCGTGATGTGGGTCGCCGCGAACATCCCGCCGCAGCACCTGGCGCGGCTGGCGCTGCCCGTCTATGCGCTCGGCCTCGCCCTGCTGGTCGGCGTTGCGCTGTTCGGCGAGATCAGCAACGGCGCGCGCCGCTGGCTCAACATCGGCGTCACGCGGATCCAGCCGTCCGAGATCATGAAGATCGGCGTGCCGCTGATGCTCGCCTGGTACTTCGATCGCTACGAGGCGATCCTGAAACTGAAGGACTTCGCGATCGGGGCCATCGTGCTGGCGGTGCCGGTCGGCTTCATCGCCAAGCAGCCCGACCTCGGCACCTCGCTGCTCGTATCGAGCGCCGGCTTCTACGTGCTCTTCCTGGCGGGTCTGTCGTGGAAGATCATCGTCGGCCTCGGCGCGGTGATCGCGGGCTGCCTGCCGGTCCTGTGGGGGATGATGCACGACTACCAGCGGCAGCGCGTTCTCACGATGCTCGACCCCTCGCAGGATCCGCTGGGCAGCGGGTACCACACGATCCAGTCGACCATCGCGATGGGCTCGGGCGGACTCTTCGGCAAGGGCTGGCTGAACGGCACCCAGGCACGGCTCGACTTCCTGCCCGAGCGCACCACCGACTTCGTCTTCGCCGTGTACTCCGAGGAGTTCGGTCTCTTCGGCAATCTCGTGCTGCTCGTCCTCTTCGTGCTCCTGATCGGCCGCGGCCTCTACATCTCGGCGAACGCGTCGGTCCTGTTCTCGCGGCTGCTCGCCGGCGCCGTGACGCTGACGTTCTTCACCTACGCGTTCGTGAACATGGGCATGGTGAGCGGGATCCTGCCGGTGGTCGGCGTCCCGCTGCCGCTCATCAGCTACGGCGGGACGTCGCTCGTGACACTGCTGTTCGGTCTGGGCATCCTCATGAGCATCCACACGCACAAGCGGCTCGTGAAGGGATGAACCGACCCGTCCACCACGCCCGGGGAACCTCGACCATGTTCGGAGCGCCAGTGGTCATCGCAGGCTGCCTGTTGGTCGCAGGTTGCCTATTCGTCGCCGGCTGCGCATCGACACCGATCGGACCCAACGAGCAGGCACCGACTGCCGTCCCGCCACCGCCCGTCGACGTCGGCACGGGCTCGACCGCGAAGCCGGCTTCGTCCGGCAAGGGCGGTTACTACCTGGACGACGGCCCCGGGGACAACCCACCCGACATCGCCAGCATCCCGGACGCCGTGCCGCGCATGGAACCCCTCCACCGCGCCGCGCTGCGCCCGTACTCCGCGCTGGGTCGCGACTACACGCCGATGACGACGCTGGGCCCCTACCGGGCACGCGGGGTGGCGACCTGGTACGGCAAGCGCTATCACGGCAAGCCCACGTCGACGGGCGAGCGCTACGACATGTACGGGATGACCGCCGCGCACACGACGCTCCCGCTGCCCAGCTACGTGCGCGTCACGTCGATCTCGAACGGCCGATCGGTGGTCGTGCGGGTCAACGATCGCGGCCCCTTCAAGGCCGATCGGCTGATCGACCTCTCGTACGCGGCCGCGTGGAAGCTCGGTCTCATCGGCAACGGCAGCGGCGAGGTGGAGGTCGAGGCCATCCTCCCGGACGGAAAAGGTGCATCGGCGGATGCCGACACCGCCACGGGGAGTCCGCTGCCATCAACCGCTGTGCCGCCCCCCGCCCTGCCGGGCAGCAACAATGCCGTGCCGCTCACCGCGACGACAGGTGTGTTCCTCCAGCTGGGCGCGTTCTCCGAAGCCGCTTTCGCCGAGGACTTCGCCAGGAAGATGCGCATCGAACTGACGGACCTCAGCCAACCGGTCAGCGTGCTCGCGAGCGACAAGCTCTACCGGGTGCAGAGCGGCCCGTTCCCCGATCGCGACAGCGCCCGGCGCGAGGCCGACCGCCTGGCCGGCCGCCTCGGCAGCCGCCCCTTCGTCGTCACGCGCTGATCCCCGGATTTATCGCAAACACAGGCCCAACAACATCATGAAAACCCTCATCTGCGGCTCCATGGCCTTCGACACCATCATGGTGTTCCAGGACCGTTTCAGGAATCACATCCTGCCGGACCAGATCCACATCCTGAACGTCTCGTTCCTCGTGCCCGACATGCGGCGGGAGTTCGGTGGCTGCGCCGGCAACATCGCGTACTCGCTGCTGCAACTGGGCGGCAAGCCGGTGCCCATGGCCACGGTGGGCCAGGACTTCGCGCCGTACGCGAAGCGCCTCGACGACCTCGGCCTGCCGCGTCAGCACCTGAAGGAGATCCCCGGCGCCTACACGGCGCAGGCCTTCATCACGACCGACCTCGACGACAACCAGATCACCGCCTTCCATCCGGGCGCGATGACCGAGTCCCACCTGAACCACGTGACCGACGCGAAGGACATCTCGCTCGGCATCATCTCCCCGGACGGCCGGCAGGGCATGCTCGACCACGCCCGCGAGTTCCGCGACGCGGGCATCCCGTTCGTCTTCGATCCGGGCCAGGGCCTGCCGATGTTCGACGGCGCCGATCTGAACGGTTTCATCGACCTCGCCACCTACGTGACCGCGAACGACTACGAGGCGCGCCTGATCGAGGAGCGCACGGGACAGTCGGTGGAATCCCTGGCGAAGCGCGTGAAAGCCTTCGTCGTGACGCGCGGCGGCAGCGGCTCGACCATCTTCACCGGCGGCGAGCGCATAGAGATCCCGAGCGTGACGGCCGAGGCCGTGCTCGACCCCACCGGATGCGGCGACGCGTACCGCGGCGGCCTGCTGTACGGCATCGCGAACGGCCTCGACTGGTCGCTGACCGGCCGTCTCGCATCGCTGATCGGAGCGATCAAGATCGCGAAGCGCGGTGCGCAGAACTACGCGTTCACCGCGGGCGAGATCGAAACGCGCTTCCGCGAGGCCTTCGGCACCCCGCTGCGCTGAGGCCGGCCCCGTTCATCGTTTCTTCACCGTCCGTTCACGGCATCGTCACCCCGCATTCGTAACGTCGTCGCCGTCATGAAACGCGGCGAGGACGTCGATGCTACGGTCGGAACAACACGAGGCGCGCCGCGCGGCGCGCCCCCGTCTGCAGGTGCAGATGGCAAGGACGGAAAGTGACATCCGCGAGGCGCAGAAGCTGCGGTGGCGGGTGTTCGTGGACGAGCTGGGTGCGCAGTTGCGCAGCCCCGAGCCTGGTGTGGACCAGGATCTCTACGACCGGCACTGCGAGCACCTCGTGGTGCGCGACGACGCGTCGGGCGAGGTCGCCGGCACGTATCGGATCCTGACCGGCGCCAGCGCACGGCGGATCGGCGGGTTCTACTCGGACGAGGAGTTCGATCTCACCCGGCTCGCGCACCTGCGCGATCGGACCATGGAGATCGGGCGGTCGTGCGTCCATCCGGACTATCGCAACGGCGCCACGATCGCGCTGCTGTGGTCCGGCATCGCGGACTTCATGCGGGCCCACGGGTACGAGTACCTCATCGGCTGCGCGTCGGTCAGCATGGCGGACGGTGGACACTCCGCCGCCAGCCTCTACAATCGGCTCTCGCAGTCCAGCCTGAGCCCGATCGAGTACCGGGTGTTTCCGCGCTGTCCACTGCCCCTCGATCGCCTCGATGGCGATCGCGAAGTCCCGGTGCCGCCGCTCATCAAGGGCTACCTGCGCTGTGGTGCCTTCGTCTGTGGCGAGCCCGCGTGGGATCCCGACTTCAACACCGCCGATCTGCTCATGCTGATGCCCCTGTCCCGGCTCGATGGCCGCTACGCCCGGCACTTCATGAAGCATGTTCCCGACACCTGACCGCCACGATCCTCCAGCAGCGCACTTCCAACTCCGTCCCGCCCCCGGTCAGCGCAACGCGACCTGCTGCGCCGGCGCGGCGGGCTGACCTTGGCGCTCAGCCTGCGGCAGACCGTCCGCGTCGGGCGCCTCGCCGTGCATCTGGTCTCCGGCCTGACGCTGAGCGGCGTCGTCTTTCCCGTGATCCCGCCACGGGCCCGCGCCGCTGTGTTCGGCTGGTGGTCGCGGCGTCTGCTCCACATCCTTCGCGTGCGTGTGCGCGTGCACGGGACCGCCAGCACGACGCCACCGGGCGCCACCACGCTCGTCCTGTCGAACCACGTGTCGTGGCTGGACATCTTCGTGATCCGGGCATCGCTCGACTGCCGCTTCGTGGCGAAATCGGACATCCGCCAGTGGCCGGTGGTCGGATGGCTGGTGGCCCGACAGGGCACTGTGTTCGTCCAGCGCGCGAAGCGCAGCGACACGGCACGGGTGAACGCGGCGCTGGACGATGCGCTGGCCGGCGGAGAACGCATGGTGGTGTTCGCGGAGGGCTCGACGACCGACGGCACGGAAGTGCGCCCGTTCCACGCGTCGCTGCTACAACCGGTGGTGCGCTCGGCGGGCTACGCACTGCCGGTGGCGCTGCGCTACGTGACCCGCGATGGCAGCATCGACCAGAGAGCCGCCTACGCGGGCGAGACGTCGCTCTGGGAGTCGACGCTCATGCTGACCGACAAGCCCGAAGTGTTGGCCGAACTTCACCTGCTTCCGGCGGTGCACGCGGTTGGCAAGCATCGCCGCGACCTCGCCGAACACTGCTCCGGCATGGTCGCCGACGCCCTCAGCCTCCCCCGTCCGGGCAGGCGATCTGGAACACCCGCCGATCCTCCAACCGGAGCGCCGTGAGCGCACGCCCCCATAGGCATCCGCTGTCGAGCGAAACGTAGCCCTCCCCGGTGCGGCAACCGAGCGCCGACCAGTGTCCGAACACGACCGTCGTGCCGAGACTGGCGCGCCCCGGCACATCGAACCAGGGCAGGTAACCGTCGGGGATGTCGGCGAGTTCGCCCTTGTGGCGGAACTCCATGGCGCCGTCCGGCGTGCAGATGCGCATGCGGGTGAAGGCATTGATCACGACGCGCAGGCGGTCCCAACCCGCGAGACGATCGTCCCAGCGATCCGGCTTGTTGCCGTACATGTGACGGAAGAACTCGCGATGGCCCTCGCCCGCCAGGACCGCCTCAGCCTCGACCGCGAGGGCTGCGGCCTCGGGGATCGTCCACTGCGGCAACAGGCCCGCATGCACCATCGCGAAGTCGCCTTCCACATGCATCAGCGTGCGGCAGCGCAACCAGGCGAGCAGTTCGTCGCGGTCCGGCGCCTCGAGAATCTCGCCCAGCGTGTCGTCCGGATGTCGCTTGGCGAACCCTTCCGCCACCACGAGCAGGTGAAGATCGTGATTGCCGAGCGTCACCACCGCCCGGTCGCCGAGCGCACGCACGAACCGCAGCACCTCCAATGACGCCGGTCCGCGGTTCACGAGATCCCCGACGAACCAGAGGCGGTCGCGCGCCGGATCGAAACGGATGTGGTCGAGCAGACGCCGGAGCGGGTCGAAGCAGCCCTGGAGATCACCGATCGCGTATGTGGCCATGGGGTTTGCCTCGGGCGCTGGAAAAGAAAAAGGCGCGTTGCCGCGCCTTTCTGCCACGAACTCGTGGGGGAGAACCTACTTCGCCTGGCTGATCATCACGTCGACGGCAGCCTTCACTTCGGCGTCAGCCAGAGACGCGTTGCCGCCCTTGGCCGGCATGCCGCGGATCCCGCCGATCGCATGCGTGTACAGGGTGTCCTTGCCCTGCGCGATCCGCGGGGCCCAGGCCGCCTTGTCCCCGGTCTTGGGAGCCCCGGCAATTCCCGCAGAGTGGCAGACCGAGCACGCCTGATCGTAGACAGCCTTGCCGTCGACCTTGGCCGGCGCCGCAGCGACCACGGGCGCCGCCGGTGCCGGCGCGGCAGGCGTCGCGGCAGGCTGAGCGTCTCCGAACACGACCTCCCCGACCGGCTTGATCCGCCTGGCCACGGCATCCTCGTTCATGGACTTGGCGGGATCGCTGGAGGGGCCTGTCACGAACTGCGTGAGGATCACGATGATCACGATCGGCACAGCGAAGGCGAGGAAAACGACGGCGGCGAGTTGCTCCGGCGTCTTGATGAAGGACTGATGCTCCTCGGCGTGGGGAGTCTGGGCCATGGCTGCCTCTGGGCAAAAGGGAACCGGCGGATTATAGGAGACCCGCCCCTCGCGGGGAATGCACCCGTAGAGCCGGGCGCGCTGAACGGCTATACTTCATGCCCCAACGCGCCCGTAGCTCAGCTGGATAGAGTACTGCCCTCCGAAGGCAGGGGTCGGACGTTCGAATCGTCTCGGGCGCGCCAAAGAATCAATGGGTTATACGACACCTTGGGGACTCAATCCCATCAAGTGTCCAAAAACTGTCCAAAATCCGGATTCAGTTTGCCCGAGACGGGCAAGAGAGTTGCGACCTCGCTGGTCGTGCGCCCCTAATGTTTGATCTGCGTCCAACTCGGCGTCGACGTAGGATCAGACAAGGCACCCGTAGCCGGAGCTTGAGGTTTCCGGCATCGCCCGGGCATTCGGGCATACAGTCGAACCGACCCGCTACAACGTCCTATGGCGATTCGAATCGGAACGCTGCTGCCCGGCGCAATCGATCTTGGAATTGGCGTGAATAAGGCGCGGCGAGGCTTCGCGCGCATGCAAGACGGCTCCGAACCCGTCGTGATCGTCAAGCGCGTGAGCACCTCAGTGCTTGCATGTGAGCTTTTTTGCTCAGTCCTCGCTAGAGATTGCGGGCTTCCCTGCCCAGAGCCCGTGGTGATTCTTGATTCTCTGATTGGATCAATCTTGTTTGGCTCCGTGTACACCGAACACCCGAACTTGCTTCAGGCGTTTCAGGTGGATGAATCGTTGGTTTCAGCACAAGAGCTGAATGAAATTGCCAAGCGCCTCAATGAATGGACGCAGCTCGGCGAGGTCATAAGTTTCGACGAATGGATAGCCAATGCGGACAGAAATCTACAAAACATTCTTTGGGATGGGTTTGATTCGTTCGTGCTGATAGATCACGGAATTTGCTTGGGATCCACGCCCGGGAACGGCCAATGCGAAAACAAGCTGCTTGCTCTAATGACTTGGCACTTCACGCAAACGAACTCAGCGGCGATAGAACGCCTAAAGAACCGTGTAATCAATGCGATAGCAAACCTTGACCCGAGCATGACTGCTCAGGCGGCAGATGCACTTGCGGTTGGCCCTCTGACAAACGGGGCTGAATTGGGATCTCAGTTTTCGACTTTTCTGTCTCTACGGTATCCTCAATTGGCTGCCTTGCTTGTCGCGCGATTTCCTAGTGCGCAAGGCGAACTGTTCGGTAGAGCGTGATGGAAACTCTCGTCAACACCGCCGCATTTCCTTCGGTCTCAGAGTTCAGGGCCAAGTGGTGTCCAGTTTATCTTGAGCCAATCCACGGGAGTGGTGAACGGCTGACCTTAGGCATCGTCACAAAATCATCGAACGGCTTCCATGTCCATTCGGTCGTTCGTCCGAGTGCGATGCGCGCGCTCTACGGGGCCAAGGCTTCCGGGATTCGAGGACTAGCAGAGCTAGCGGTGGACTCCTTGAAGGTCCACTTCGCTCAGGACCCCCCCCCGAAGGTTTGGCGCGCGCCCGTTACAGGGTTTTTCCTCGGCGATTGGAGAGACGCCGCCAGCGACTCACTCGATGGGATCCTTCGGCAGGCAATACGGTCGTCCGCGAGTCTTGCGGATATTGTTTTTGAGAACATCCAAAGTGCTCCACAAGAAAGCGACCCCCCACATGAGAGCGCGAAATCTCGGTGGATTGACGTCGTGAAACTTGAGGTCGCAGCACGAAGAGTCGATTTATTGCCGTTTTTCGATCGAGAGGGCGTGATCGTCGACGAAGGTCAGCCCGTTAGATTTGGGTTTATCGGCTCAAGACTCGTTGCGCACTTCGGCGTAATGCGTCCCCGTCGCCTTGCGGAGAGCTACAAGGACGCTCGCGGACGGCTTTGGGAACTGCGAAAAGCCCAACAGAGAGGCGAGTTCTTGCATGCTGGCCTGATTCTCCACTTTCCCAGATCGGATGACCCCAACTTCTCAGATCGGGATCACGACTCGATTGGAATGGCACGTGAGGAGATTTGCCAGGAAGCCAACGAAGACAACGTATCTGTTCACGTTGTCCATAACCCTACCGAAGCCGTGGATGAGTTGGTGAAGTTGGCTGCGTAGCCCCGATGAATCCGATCGACCGCCCGCTGTGTGGACAAAGTCAGTTTGCGACTGACAAGCATGTCCAATTCCCCTGATCTCGCCATTTGGTATCACCATACGGACCGGAACAAATGCGAGCCCAAAGCACCTGGACGTCGCTGGCCGCACCATCCGAACCAATGGTGGATCCAATGGCTAGAGCGCACTCCTTTTCACTGACTGCCTTCGGGATAGTCGCTGGACTGATGAGCGGCCCCCTAGCTGCGGATGTAGGCTGCTCATTCTCGATCCGAGTTCTCGACGGAACCACGCGGGAGGAGAAAGTGTTCAGGCCTCATGACTCGCCGTTCTTTATCCCGCTATCTGGGGACTCAGGGTGGGATCGGTGCCGTGTCTCTCATGTGAAACGCTTCAAGACCGACGATTGGCGGAAGGGAGCGCCTAAGATTGACGCGAAACGCGTGGATCTTTGGTGTTACTCCGACGACAACCAAGTTGTAAACGCGTCTCTTGTGGTAACCGAGCGTGAGCCCGTTGGTGTTGTGATCATTTCGCTAATGCGCGGCCCTCTGGTTTTTGGCGGGACCGCAGAGGACACATCGGTATCCGCGACCGGCGACACTTTCAAAGAGATACAGATTTTTTGCGGTTCTCCCTGAGCAGGGGCGCGTGTAGACGTTAGCGTAGTTGGGCCATACAAGCGCCCTAAGGTGCAATCGCTGCGCCGCAAGGACGAATCCGCAGTCCGAGAGACGGACGATCAAGGCGGGTCCCGTCACAGACATGCGGGACTTGGTAACGTCGGACTCCATCTCCCGACGTGGGGCACCAATTCACATTTCTGCCGCCACCACGCAATCGATTGGGTGCATCGTCTCGTTTATCGACAACGTGCCTGTAGCCGCTGCTCAATCCGGTAAAAGATCGCTTGGTCCCGAGCTTCCTCGATCTCGAAGAACTGTTCAGTAAGTCGCCCGTAGGTTGATTGGTGCATGCCCTTCGGCCGTCGCCAGATGCAGTCATCAGCGCCAACAGCCATTCGCTTCGCTAGCTTCTGCTGCTTCCGGTACAGCCGATCGATCCAATCCTCGGACTGCGACGCGTAGGCAACAACGGCGCACCTCCTGCATCCGTATTGCCCACCGGGCGCCCCGAAGTAAATCAGCGCGCATCGTCGATCGCACTCGGGGCACGTAAACCAGACGCGAGACGCGCCATAGTTGCATCGGGTCCGACACAGTGGGACGCTGCAACATACGCGTTGCGGCTCGCCCGCATAGGGCGTCCAGCGATACGACAGAAGCACGCGGCAAGCGTCGGGCACAGCCACCGCAATGGTGCCGACAACGTCGCCGTAGCCGTCGCGCCATGTCCACCCGTAGCTCATACCTGCCCGCAGATAGCCCAAGCGCGCCAGTCGTCGCACATCCAGCGACAGAGACGCCTCAGCCTTCCGATGCCACCCCGGCCGCCCAGCACCGTAACGCAATCCGCCTCTAGGCATGTCGCGCCTCCACTGAATACGAAATCATTTGGCAAATCGGGTTCCCGATTGCTGGCGGAGATTGACGAGGGGCGGGTGGTGGCGCCCGGGATGGCGGCGACGGTCAGGGCGCTATTGGCCAAGCCGGTGGGGGACACGATGCCGTAGGAGCATTCTTCAAGTACCGCGCTACGCTCCCATCTACGCGGGATGACGCACGCCCATCAACGGGAGCAGAAGATCCGCCGTTACGGAATCACCTAGATCGCCGCGACGGCGATCCCTGCCGCTCAGACCGAGTGCGGGAATCTCTGGGAGCCTCCGGGAACCGAGAATCGGATTGTGTCGGCCCCGGCGCGGTAGCCAAAGGTCATGTCCGCGCGCCTGTTTCTCTAGTTCTTTCGGCAGGGGAAGGCTTTGCTCATCGCAAGAAGGAAGAGTACGCCAGAACTTTGGTGACGCGTTTCTGGGTGTTGTTCCAAATGTCTGGCAAACACGGCTGTAATTTGATTGTAAGTTGCCTTGGGCGGGATGCAGTAAGGTTGGACCCAGGTCGGGTCGATCGTTCGAAGGGTCATCATGAAGACTTCCATGGTACGCATTGAACCCTCGATAAATCCGGCACAACGACCAGCATCGTAAACAGTCTCCATCTTTGGGTTGGAGAGATGGCTACAGGTGGCGAGAAGCTCGTTCCCCGATTGCGCAGATGCCATCGACGAAAGGGCGACCATGCAAGCCACCGAAAAAGGTCGCCAGTTCATGCTTTTTCCACGCTCGTTCGTCTCCCAGTACGTGAGTGAGCAGGCTCGGATCTCGCCGACTGCGTAACAAGTGTCGGCGGTGACTCCGGATTCACATTCGGAACGAGCAACTGCCACGGCTCAAGCCCAAAGTAGTGGGCCAACGGAGCCAATGTGTCGAGATTTGGCGGAGGATTCTTGCCTGACGGCCCGGCGGTGCCGGTAACTAGTCGATGCAACGTGCCATACCCAACCCCTGCCTTTGTCGCGATTTCCTGAAGGGTCGGACTGCCCGCGTGCTCGCGTAGTCGATGCAAATTCTCTCGGACGATTGCCATGGTCCGGAGCGTGATGGCATCAACGATCTTTACTCGGTCGGAATCCATATGCGGATTCTGTGGGGACGGGGTATCCATGGGTGGATATTGAGGAACGATCGCAATCGCGCGCACGCGACATCGTTTGATTCGTGGACATAGCACTAGCCATTGCTACCATCGACCGAAAGCATTCTAGCGCTTCACTGGGGTCGCGCATTGCAACCTCCAGCGCCTCCGGGATCTCGTCCGGCGCGTCGTACAGTAACGCAACGAGATGCCTTTCGATTTCGTCTCGAATTGCATCGCCGGTCGGCCGCTCTTGTTCGCTGGACGGAATGCGGGCTACCCACCCACCTTCAAAACCCTCAGAACCCCCATTTCGAGGGTTTCGAAGGCGCCCGGGTAGCGCGCTTTCTTCTTCGCGGTGTTCCTTCAGTCGCGCAAGCCATTTCATCGCGCCGCGCCCTTCGGGTTGATACGGTACGTTACGCTCGGGCGCCCCGGCGCGCCGGGTGCCGACGGCGCCTCAGCCAGCCAACCGAAATCGACCATCAGCCCCAGCGCATCGCGGACCGCGGGCCCGTCCGTCAGCCCGGACCAATCCCGTTGCGTGATGTCCCGCGCCCGGAATCCGTCGCTCAGATCCCCCGCCGCAATTCGGGCAAGGATGCGCCGCGCCGCATCGTTGTCTGACGCCTTCAGCGCTCCATAGCAGCGTCGCGCGTGGCTTTCGAGGTAGTCGGACCATGCGAGGGCCCGCAGCGCCGCTCCCCGCGTTGCAGGGCCGGACCCACCATCCGCGAGATGGAAGATGAGCGCGAGCGCCGGCACGGTCTTGCGGTACTTGGACAGATGCGATTCCAGCGCCGGATGCAGGTCGCCCGATCGCACCTTCTCCTCAAGACTGACGCGCCACTCGGTGAAGGCTTCCAGCGCGTCCGGCGCAAATCGCAGATACGCGCACTCGTCCTCGACCGTTGCGCCGATGCTCGCAGGGGCGAGCGCTTCTAGTCGCTCGAATACTTCGCACGCGGCAGTGCGCGCCGCGGTGTCCGGCCAGCGGTCCACGTTGCGCCATTCGCTCCCGTGGTCCGGCCAGACGATCAGGCCGAATCGCTGCATCAGTCCGTCGTCACCGTCCCCGCCGACGATCGCTTGCCGGAGGTATGACGCGATTCGCCCGGGTTGCGTCGTACCAAGCATCGACAGGCAGACGACGGGCACGCGCAGATTGAGCCCGCGCCCGATCCGGTCGAACGTGTAGCCCGATGCCGCGTCGGCTCCCGTGAGAAAAAATCCGCGGGCACTAGCGTTCTCCTCACGCGAAAGGTGCGAGAGCATCGACGCCAGTTCGTCCCGCTCGATCAATAGCCCGTTCGGGTTCTGCCGCATCAACTCGCCCAGCGCTTCGTGGCTCGAATCGTTCGCCGTGTAGCGCCGGAGAATCGGGGTGTCGGGCGTATCGACGCGAAGGTCTTCAACGGTTACCGCATCGGGATTCTTGCCCCTCATCTGCTTCACGGCCGTTGCCCTTGCAGCGTCCCGCCGCAGCTTCGCAAGCTCCGCCTCGCCTTCGAAGTCGCGCATCCGCGCGTCATACTCTGCCAGGGCGCGTGCTTCGATCCGGCGCAGGGGGCGAAGCGCCTCCGCAACCGCGGGACTCTTCATGGTGCCGGGCCGACCGATGATGCAGCCCCAGACGTTCGGGTATTGAATCCAGTCGGTCATCGCTTGCGGCCGGATTCCGACCTTCCGCCCGATCAGCGAACCCAGCGCAACAACAACGGGCACGGCGACGAAATCTGCGGGGCACTGCAACCGTTCGCAGATGTCCGCGACCCACGGCCGCAAGGTGTCGGGCAATAGGGCCAGATCGAACGCTTGGACTGAGATATCCCCGCTCGGTAGAGGCTCCGGATCAGGCCAGGAATCGTCAGGATGGACCGGCGCGGGGATCCAATTTTCTGCACGTCGTCGACCCTCCGGCGCCCGCACTGTGGCGCCTGGCGCAGCTGTAACAGGCCGAGACGGCAGACGTAGAACGTCCGCAGCAGTCGCTGCCGGGTGCCGCGCCAGCCAGTCCACTGCATCGCCCTTCGGCGGCAGATTCAGCGCCGCCACATCCAGTATGCGCACTGTGCATCCCAGCGGCAGAAGGATCGAGGCGACGGCATCGGCGTAGCCGGCACCAGCCGAATCGTTGTCCGGCCAAACCAAGACGGCACGTCCCGCAAGCGGGCGCCAATCTGCCTTTGCCGCAGAGTCCGCGCCGCCAGACGTGGTCACGACTAGACCCAGTGGGGCAAGCTTGTCGGCCTTGAACTCACCTTCGGTGACGATTACAGGCACGTCTGGGTTTTCCGAAAGTGTATCCCTCAGGTAAAGGATCTTGCCATCGGGGAATGCGGGCTCTCCCAGTACATAAGCATCGCCGTTGTGCTTCATCGGTCGAATCCATTTCTCTCCGGTTTCGCGATGCTTCAGCCGGATGCGCCAGTACACGGGCGCGCCCTCCCCATCCGTGTAGGCGTGTAGCGCTTCGGGTTCGAAACCGTCACAAATCGCTCTGGCGGCAAGCCGACGGGCGGCTTCCTTCGATGTTTCTTGCGTGCGAGTCATCGCCTGCCCTCCCACGCGCCGAGCGCCTTCGCCGCTTCGATGAAGGTCAGTCCGTGCCGACGCATATGGAAAGCGAGCACATCGCTCCCATTCGCGCCGCAGGTCATGCAACGGAATGCGCCGGTCTCAATGCGCACCCGCAGGGACGGATGATGGTCATCATGGAAGGGACACAGAGCATTTCGCCACGTACCTGCAGCCGAGAGCTTGATACCGGCCGCATCGAAGTATTCGGCGGGCCGAGGGAGACGGCCGCGATCGAATGCCGACCGGGAGAAGAATCGAGGGCTACTCATCGCACAGCCCTCCGACACGAATCAACCATTCGGCGACGGGCACGCTAAGAACACCCCACACTGCAGCGCGGACGATCAGATGCTTGATGCAACTCGAGGGCGTCGGCACAATTGCCCCTGTCGAGTCGGCAACCGTTGCGACGCTTCCTTGTTTCGCCTCAGCGGCCTGGGCACCACCCCGGGCCGCATTTCTTTCGGAGTATAGAAATTGCATGTCGGCACCTCACGCTGCCGATGCGCGTGCGGCTTCGAGCTTCCGTACCAACGCTCGAATTTCGTCGTCCGACTTACCGGCGATCCGGGCCGCATTCAGCGCCGCGACCTCATTCGCAGGCCACCCGGCCGTGCGCGGGCCGAGTCTGACGGGGCGGGGGAAGAGCCCCGCTTTGATTTTTGCGTATAGGGAAGAGCGGGGCAGTCCGGTTTCGGAGCGGACAGACGGAGGGGGATTGCTGTTATAGCGAAGAATCGTTGCAGCCATCTCTGTGCCTCCTCAGGCGTCAGGGGATGGCTTGCAATTCTTCACATGGCGTTTCCGGGTTCGCGAATATTCGATAAGTCTCTACGAATATTCGGTCACGCCTTGATCACGCCGTCAGCGCTCTTGCTTCCTTCAGGTAATCCTCGATTGCCCGGGCACCCACGGGGGCACCGTTCTCTTCCGTCAGTCGGGCGATTATTACTGCGGACTTGCTCGGTTGCGACAGGTCTAAGTTCAATCCCTTAGCGAGTGCCGATATGATTTTCAGGAGGGTGTTCTTGGCCTTGGGTGCCAATGGCCTCTCGGCGGCCGCCAAGTCTTCCACCTTCATCGCTTCAGGTTCAAACGGAAACCGTCCCGGAAACCGCGCTGCCGCCCAAGGAATCGCCTCTTGCGGCGAGAAGAATCGCGCACGCCCTGCCAACCGATCGGCAGCAGTCGAGTACATCGGCTCGATGGCTCGAAGCGCCCTTGCAATGAGGGCGCGCCGGATCGCCTCCTCCGCCTCGTTCAGTTCGTCTGTTGCAGGGCTCGATCGGTCGGGAATCAGCCCACAGCAGAGATCACGCAATTCACGCTCGCTCCAGAGATCCTTACGCTTCCACGCAGCGAAGGCCGCAGCAGCGACACCCGGAAATCTCTCGGGCAACATCCATCCCAGTGAAAGCGCCCATTCAGCGAAAACAGCCAGTTCAACCTGTGCGCCGGGTTTGATTGCCCCCGATCTGAATAGGTGAAGCTTTCCTGCGGTCGCATGGGAAAGAGCGACATGCATGCGCTTCCGATACTCGCCGCCCTCGCTGTAGAGTTGCTCCTCCTCCAAGGTTTCGGGCGGCTCATAGCCAAGCGAAACGGCAATCGCGGCCTTCAGATTGGCCACTGGAATGCGTTCCCACATGTCCCAGTCGGCGGGTTTAGGACCGGAGACGGGGGCCCTCCCGTTTCCAACCTTAACAAGCGGAGCCGACCTGACGGGTGAAATCGGCGCCGGTGCCTTCGAAACCCGCGCTTTATCCTTGTCGTTCTCCGACATGTTGCCTCCCTTCGGCGAGCCCTTGCAGCAGGAAACCGCGCCAGCCAGGCAAGGGATCCTGGTTTTCCCCCCGTCGGGGTAGGCGCGGCGTACTCGGTCAGAGTGCCAGCATTTCCAGTGCTGCAGATGCTCGGTCGCTTTGAAGGTGGCCGTAGTGTTTCTCGATCATCGCGACACTCGTCCCGCTCAACTGCGCCACCGTCAACAGGTCCAGCCCGCCCGAGACAAGATCGGTAATCGTGGAATGCCGCAGGGAGTATGCCGTCACGGTGTCGGCCAGCCCTGCCGCCTTCGCGGCATCCTTCACGGGCCATTTCCATGCGTCCTTGTCCCATGCCTTCCCACCGTCCTGCGTGAGCAAGGCCGCGCCGGGTAACTTGTCCTTGGCGAGCGCTGCGAAGAAAGCCGCCGTCTTCGCCGGTAGCGCGATGCGCCGGGCTTGGCCGGTCTTGTCCTTGCCGATGGACAGCACCCCGAGCTTCCGATCGAAATTCGCGACGGTCAGGGCCGCAAGTGCGCCGGGCCGCAGGGGGACGAGGGATAGCGCGGTCAGGAAACTGCCGAGGGACGTATCCGCCGCCTTGATAAGCGCGCGCCGCTGCTCGCGGTCCAGATAGGCATCGCGCCGACCGTCCGCGTTCTTCGTGGGCCGCAGGGCCACGCGCCACGCCATGTCGGAAGTGACCCAGCCCCGATCATGCGCGAAGTTCAGCGCAGCCCGCAGCGCTGTGGAATCCCGGTTGACTGAGCTTTCCGAGCGGTCGCGGGTTTCCGTGTTCTCCTTCGAGCGCCCGACGGGGGCCGGCGTCTTCCGCAGGTTTCGCCGCCACGCGATCACCTTCTCTTGCGTCAGCTTCGGCAGGGGCAGCGCCGCGAGTTTCTTGTCCGCGTACACCCAGCGCCCGAAGCGCGCATCCATTTCGTCGGCAGTCTTGGCGCGTCCATCCTCGCGGACGTGTTCCACATAGCGTTCGCAGGCCATCCGGACCGTGACGACCTCCGCCTTCCCCCCGCGGCCGAGATGCTTGAACCAGTCTTCCGCCGCCTGCCGCGCCGCTGCGAATCGGTCGGTCGGGGCCAATTCCTCGAAGGTTCCGAGACTGTGCAGGGCTTGCGCGCCCGTCTCCTCGTCCCGATGCCGTGCCACCCAGACCCCCGTGGTCGTGGTCGTGACCTTCCGGAAGCCAAGATGCTGCCCGGCGCCGAGCTTGGTGAAGTAGGGCGCGTGCCGTGGCCGAAGGGATTCGCGAGCCTTCACGGTGTTAAGCGTTGTCGCCATTTTCGCCGCCCTCCGGGTGTCCAAAAAGTGTCCAAATCATACCGGGAAATTTTTAGACACCTCAAGACACAAATGCTCTTTTCTCCTATGAAGACAACGTCTAAAGAAGTCTCATTCCTTGCCCTCCGAAGGCAGGGGTCGGACGTTCGAATCGTCTCGGGCGCACCAGTTTTCCTCCTCCTCAGCATTCCCGCTTCGTCAGCCCCCTCCCGGGCGCCGATCGGCACTCATCCCCGCAGTCCCGATCCGCTCGGCACCTCGCCTCCGCGAACTTTGGAAATTCCTTTCGCGTCGTTCGTAGCCACAGCACCGCTACTCGATTCCGCCCGAGGGCCTGGCGCGGCCAGGTCGGACAAGACTCAGAGCCCGCCCGCTTCTCGCGGGGCAGGTGAAGCGCGCCATTGACGTCCGAGACAACTTCTCAGCCCCTCGCCCCGGCGTTACTATTTGTAACGCCGTACGGGCCCCGGCAGATCCACCACAAACTCACAACGGCCCGCGGAGGAGGTCTCGTTGGATCCCACCAACATCCGCGATCCCGACTATTTCCACAAAGTCGTCGATTGCCAGTGGGCGTGCCCGGCCCACACGCCGGTCCCCGAGTACATCCGGCTCATCTCGGCCGGGCGGTACTCCGACGCCTACATGGTCAACTGGGCATCGAACGTCTTCCCCGGCATCCTCGGTCGTACCTGCGACCGCCCCTGCGAGCCCGCCTGTCGCCGCGGTCGGGTCGAGGAAGAGAACGTCGAGAAGCCCGAACCGGTCGCCATCTGCCGCCTGAAGCGCGTGGCGGCGGATCTCAAGGACGACATCCGGGACCGCCTTCCGCGCCCTCCCACCCAACGGAACGGCAAGCGCGTGGCGTGCATCGGCGCCGGACCCTCGGCCCTGACAGTCGCCCGCGATCTCGCTCCGCTCGGCTACAGCCTCACCGTCCTCGACGCGGACCCCAAGGCCGGCGGCTTCATGCGTACGCAGGTGCCGCGGTTCCGCCTGCCGGAGTCCGTGATCGATGAGGAGACCGGCTACATCCTCGATCTCGGCGTCGAGTTCATCGGCGGCCGGCGCATCGACTCACTCGAGGATCTGCTCGCGGAAGGCTACGACGCCGTGTTCGTGGGGTCAGGCGCGCCGCGCGGGCGCGACCTGCAACTGCCGGGTCGCACCGAGGCCGCGAAACACATCCACATCGGGATCGACTGGCTCGCCTCGGTCTCGTTCGGACACATCGAGAAGGTCGGCCGGCGGGTCATCGTGCTGGGCGGTGGCAACACGGCGATGGACTGCTGCCGGTCCGCGCGACGCCTGGGCGGCGAGGAAGTGAAGGTGATCGTCCGCTCGGGCTTCGACGAGATGAAGGCGTCTCCCTGGGAGAAGGAGGACGCCATGCACGAGGGCATCCCCATCCTGAACTTCATGGTGCCGAAGTCGTTCGAGCACGAGAACGGCCGACTCACGGGCATGACCTTCGAGAAGGTGCAGGCGGTGCGGGATGCCGATGGTCGCCGGACCCTCGTGCCGACAGGCGAGCCGGACGTGCTGGTGCCCTGCGACGAAGTGCTCGTCGCGGTGGGACAGGAGAACGCCTTCCCGTGGATCGAGCGCGACCTCGGACTCGAGTTCGATCGACACGGTCTCCCGGTGCTCGATGCGAAGACGATGCAATCGACGCTGCCGCGCGTCTTCTTCGGTGGCGACGCCGCGTTCGGCCCGAAGAACATCATCACGGCCGTTGCGCAGGGCCACGAGGCCGCGGTGTCCATCGACAAGTTCCTGCAGGGCGAGGACCTCTCGGAGCGGCCGGCACCGCACCTGAACCTCGTCTCGCAGAAGATGGGCATCCACGAGTGGAGCTACGACAACGATGTCTCGCAGAGCAGCCGCCAGGCCGTGCCGTGGGCCGCGGCCGACAAGGCCTTGAAGAGCATCAAGGTGGAGGTGGAACTCGGCTTCGATGCCGCGGCCGCATTCCGGGAAGCGCAGCGCTGCCTCAATTGCGACGTGCAGACCGTGTTCGCGAAGAGCCTCTGCATCGAGTGCGATGCCTGCGTCGACATCTGTCCGATGGACTCCATCACGTTCACGATGAACGGTGACGAGGCTGACTTGCGCGTGCGCCTGAAAGCCCCGGCCGAGAACACCGCACAGGCCCTCTACGTGTCGGAGCCTCTGCGCACGAACCGCGTGATGGTGAAGGACGAGGATGTCTGCCTCCACTGCGGCCTTTGCGCGGAGCGCTGCCCGACGGGCGCGTGGGACATGCAGAAGTTCCTCATCGAAATGACCCACGCGGGCCCGGGTTGCCGCACACCGCGACGCGAAGCCGCATAGGCGCAGTCGTCCTCCGGAACGCACTGTGCACACCTTCCCCCTGACGCCTCCATCGCACCGTGCACAGTGCGTCAAGGCCCCCGTCCGTTCGCAAAGGAGTCCCGCGTGAAGCCCATCACCGCGGTCAACGATTTCGTCGTCAAGTTCGCCAACGTCAACGGCTCCGGCTCGGCTTCCGCGAACGAGCTGTTCGCGAAGTCGATCCTGCGCATGGGCGTGCCGGTGAGCCCGCGCAACATCTTCCCGTCGAACATCCAAGGTCTGCCCACGTGGTACGAGGTGCGGGTCAGCGAGCGCGGCTGGCTCGCGCGGCGCGGGGGCGTCGATCTCATGGTCGCCATGAATCCGCAGACGTGGGATGCCGACCTCCGCGAGATCGAGCCGGGCGGCTATCTCTTCTACGACAACACGCGCCCGCTGCCGCCGTCGAAGTTCCGCGACGACATCCACGTGATCGGGATGCCGCTCACGGAGATCTGCAACGCGACGTACAGCGATCCGCGGCAACGGCAGCTCTTCAAGAACATCGTCTACCTCGGCGCGCTCTCGGTGCTGCTCGGCGTGGATCAGGAAGCGATCGCCCAACTCATCGCCGAGCAGTACAAGGGCAAGGAAAAGCTGCTGCAGCCGAATCTGAATGCGCTGCGGCTCGGCCGCGAGTACGCGCAGGAGAAACTGGCACCGATCGGCCTGCAGGTGCAGCCCGCCGACAATGTCGGCGACCGCATCTTCGTCGATGGCAACAGCGCCGCGGCACTCGGTTGCATCTACGGCGGCGCCACGGTCTGCGCGTGGTATCCGATCACGCCGTCGTCGTCGGTGGCCGAGGCCTTCCAGAAATACGTGGGCAAGTTCCGGACGGACGCCGACACCGGGCGCGTGCGCGGAGCCGTGGTTCAGGCCGAGGACGAACTGGCCTCCATCGGGATGGTGGTCGGTGCCGGGTGGAACGGCGCACGCGCCTTCACCGCCACATCGGGGCCCGGCATCTCGCTCATGTCCGAGTTCATCGGCCTCGCGTACTTCGCGGAGATCCCCGTCACCATCATCGACGTGCAGCGCGGCGGACCATCGACCGGCATGCCGACGCGGACGCAGCAGAGCGATGTCCTCGCCTGTGCCTACGCGAGCCACGGCGACACCAAGCACGTGCTGCTCTTCCCCGAGGATCCGCACGAGTGCTTCGAGCACGCCGCGGGTGCGCTCGATCTCGCCGACCGCCTGCAGACGCCGGTCTTCGTGATGACCGATCTCGACATCGGGATGAACCAGCGCCTGTGCACACCGTTCGAGTGGGACGACAGCCGCACCTACGATCGCGGCAAGGTCATGACGCGTGAGGCGCTCGACGCCGGTTGCGACTTCGGGCGCTACAAGGACGTCGACGGCGACGGCATCCCTTACCGGACGTATCCCGGCACTCATCCCGATCGCGGCGGGTACTTCACGCGCGGCACGACGAAGAATGCGTATGCCGTCTACTCGGAAGCTGGTCCCGACTACATCGACAACGTGCAAAGACTGCTCCGGAAGTTCGAGACCGCGAAGGCGCTCGTGCCACAACCGGTGATGGCCGCGGCGAAGCACCGAACGCCGACGGGCGCCATCTTCTACGGCTCCACCAGCCCGGCGATGGCCGAGGCTGTGGCAGCGCTGGAGAAGGAAGGCATCGCGGTCGACACGATGCGGGTGCGAGCCTTTCCGTTTCCGGATTCGGTCACCGATTTCATCGACGCGCACGAGCAGGTGTTCGTCATCGAGCAGAACCGCGATGCGCAGTTGCGGACACTCCTGCTCACCGAACTGAACGCCGACCCCGCGAAACTGATGCCGCTGCTGCACTACGACGGCACGCCGATCACGGCCCGCTTCATCACCCGCGCGATCGCCGAGCAGGTGCACCTGCGCGCGGTGGCACCCTTCGAGAAGGACAAGGTGGCATGACCTACATCGCGAAGCCCCGGCTGCACCATCCGACCCTGCCCGAGAATCGCGTCGGATTCACCCGCCGCGACTACGAAGGAAAGATCTCCACGCTGTGCGCCGGATGCGGCCACGACTCGATCTCAGCCGCCATCATCGAAGCCTGCTGGGAGATGGACATCGAACCGCACCGGGTCGCGAAACTGTCCGGCATCGGCTGTTCGTCGAAGACGCCCGACTACTTTCTCGGGAATTCGCACGGCTTCAATACCGTCCACGGCCGGATGCCTTCGGTGCTGACAGGGGCCAATCTCGCGAATCGCACGCTTCTTTATCTCGGCGTCTCGGGCGACGGCGATTCGGCCTCCATCGGGCTCGGGCAATTCGCGCACGTGATGCGGCGTGGCGTGAACATGGTCTACATCCTCGAGAACAATGGTGTCTACGGGCTCACCAAAGGCCAGTTCTCCGCAACGGCCGACCAGGGATCGAAATCGAAGCGCGGCGCGGTCAACACCGATGCACCGATCGACACGGTATCGCTTGCGCTGATCATGGGAGCGACCTTCGTCGCACGCGGCTTCTCGGGCGACAAGCGGCAGCTGGTGCCTTTGTTGCGGGCAGCCATCGCGCACAAGGGCGCTGCATTCGTCGATGTCATCAGCCCGTGCGTGGCCTTCAACAACCACCCGGGCAGCACTCGAAGCTACGACTACGTCCGCGAACACAACGAGGCCGTGAATCGCATCGACTTCATCGAGACGCGCCCCGAAGTCACCGCCGACTATGAAGAGGGCCACGTGGTGGAGATCCCGCATCACGACGGCACGCTGCTTCGCCTGCGCAAACTGCACGGGGAGTACGACCCCACCGACCGCATCGGCGCGATGAACTATGTGCAGCACCACCAGGCACGCGGCGAAATCGTCACCGGTCTGCTCTATGCCGATCCGCACGCCGAGGATCTGCACGAGCACCTGTACACCGTCGACGCGCCGTTCAATGGCCTGACCGAGGAAGACCTATGTCCGGGCGCCGCGGCGCTCGAAGCAATCAACGCGTCCCTGCGGTGAATTGCCGCGGGTTGGCCTGTACATTGGACGTTTTGCCGGGCGCAACTCTCTTTGCGATCGCCGATCGATGCATCGGCAAAGCCGGCGGGCACACTTCAATACCCTATTGCGGTGTGCACAAGAAATGTGCGATCTTCGACCCCACATGCTTAAAGCAACCTCCGGGTCGGACGCAAGAGCCGAGAAGAGGGTCGACAATCGGTTGGGAGAATGGGCCGCATCGAAAGCCTTTTCATTCTCTCTAGCCGAGCCGCCCACCCCGGATGCCTGATCATGCTGCCTCCCCGCAGAACTTTGACTGGCCAAGCGTGCCTGACCCCGAGTGACGCGTACTTGTCGTCATGAAGTCCCGGTCGCCAGCACGCGCACGGGATCCGAACTGCTGAGCCCTCTGGCGCCTTGGCCGATCCAGCAGTCGTGCCCGACTGCAGCCTTTCTTCTGAAACGGAAACCGATGCCTAGCTCCAAATCCTATGAGTCGTTGATTGCACAGATAGAACGCTTGCAACACGAGGCTGCCATTCTTCGCGAACGGCAGAAGAAGCCCATCCTGGTTGCCATTGCCCAGGCGATTCATCACTACGAGATCACATTGCCCGAGTTGCGCGGGGCCGTTTCGAGCACTGCGCCGCGCGGCGCAGGCAAGGCGATACGCCTGGGGGGCGGTCGTGACGTGACCCACCCGCTCACGGGTCGGAAAGTGCCCGCCAAGTTCAAGAACCCGAAGACCGGGGAAACCTGGAGCGGCAGAGGGAGCACCCCCAAGTGGCTGAGCGAGGCGGAAGCCGCTGGCGCCAAGCGTGAGAGCTTCCTGATAAAGCGCGGCAAGAGCTGATCGATGTCCCGATGACTGGCCCGGAACCCGGGCCAGTCGCACGTTCGTCGGAGACGAGGTCGCACTGGCGGCAGGTCGGGACTGATGACATTGCCGTGCTCCTTGCTCAATTTCGCGGTGCTTGGCACTCTCGCGGCAAGAGCCAATCCGGAGTCGTCCTTGATGGAAGTGCCGCAGTGACGCAGCGAGGGCCCGTCCGCCGTTGCAACGTGCCCGCGTGCGGGCGCCGGCTGTGAGCGTCGTCGCCGTCTTCAACCAGAAAGGGGGTGTCGGCAAAACGACGACCACCTTCAATCTGGCAAGTGCACTGGGTCGCGCGGGCCGCGCGCCTGTCGCCATCGACCTCGATCCGCAATCGCACTTGTCGCTCGCCCTCGGCGTACGCGCGGTGCCGCCGGGCGAGAGCATCTCTGCCTTCTTCCAGCATTCCGTCCCGCTTGCCACGCTCGTGAGAGAGGCGGGCATCGGCGTCCGGCTCGTTCCCGCATCGCTCGACCTCTCGAAGGTCGACGCCCTCTACGGTGCCGACGTCAGCATGACGAAGAAGTTGAAGGGCGGCCTCGAGGACGCCGGCTGGTCCGAGACCCCGAATGTGCTGATCGACTGCTGCCCCATGCTCGGCGTTCTCACGCTGAATGCATTGATGGCGGCCGACCGGGTGCTCATTCCCGTGTCCGCGGACTTCCTGTCCCTGCAGGGTGTCCACCGCATCAATGCCGCGCTCGATGTGCTGGAGCGCCGGACCGGTCGCCCCTTCGTGCGCCGTGTCGTGGTGACACGCTACGATGCGCGGCGCAAGCTCTCGTTCCGGATCTATCGAGAAGTCGTGGATTCGTTTCCGGGCATCGTGTGCGAGACGCGCATCCACGAGAGCGTCTCGCTCGCCGAGAGCCCCATGCACGCGAAGGACATCTTCGGTTTCGCACCGTCCAGCCAGGGCGCGACGGACTACCGTGCGCTGCTGGCGGAACTGGACGGTGCGGGCTTCCTCACCCCCTGACCTGGAGGAGACGACCATGCATCCGTTCCTGCGCCTGACACCGTTGCTCCTCGCACTCATCGTCGGCGGCGCTGCCGCCAACATGGGTCGCGACGCCGACACGACAGCCACCACCGACGCCGACTTCGCGGCGGGGAAGAAGGCGATCGATGCCGAGGATTGGCCCGCTGCCGTGACGGCCATGCAGAAAGCTGTCGCAGCGAACCCGGAAAGCCCCGACGCTCACAACTGGCTGGGCTTCGCGCATCGCAAGCTCGGCCAGTTCGACGCGTCGTTCGCGTCCTACGCCGAGGCCCTGCGGCTGGATCCGAAGCACCGCGGGGCGCACGAGTACATCGGCGAGGCCTATCTGATGACCCGCCAGCTCGCGAAGGCGGAAGCCCATCTCGCCGAGCTAGAGAAGATCTGCACACCGATCCCGTGCGAAGAGCAGAAGCAGCTCGCCCGGGCCATTGCCACCTACAAGAAACGCAACCCATGACCCAAGCCTCAACGCTCCGTGCAGTCCTCTGGGACTTCGGTGGCGTGTTCAGCAGCAGCCCGTTCGACGCCTTCTCCCGGTATGAGCGCGAGCGCGGTCTGCCCGAGGGGCTGCTGCGACGGATCAACTCGATCAATCCCGACGACAACGCCTGGGCGAAGCTGGAACGCGCGGAGATCACTGCGCAGGACTTCGATGCGGCGTTCGATGCCGAGGCCAGAGCGCTCGGGCATGCGGTCCCCGGCAGCGATGTGTTGCGCCTGCTCTTCGGAGAGATCCGGCCGGCGATGGTGGAAGCGCTGCGCCGCTGCCGAGCGGTGTTCCGCACAGCCTGCATCACGAACAATTTCGGGGACCTCGGCCCCGGGGTCGTCTCGGCCGATCGCGAGCGCGCGTGGCGCGAAGTGACGGGGCTCTTCGACTTCGTGCTGGAGTCGAGCAAGGTCGGCGTGCGCAAACCGGAGCCGGCGATCTATCTGATGGCCTGCGAGCGCCTCGGCATCGCGCCCGCGGAGGCCGTCTATCTAGACGACCTCGGCATCAATCTGAAACCCGCAAAGGCGCTGGGAATGACAACGATCAAGGTCACGGACCCCGACGTTGCCATCGCGGAACTGGAGCGTGTGACGGGCCTCGTCCTCCGCTGACCCGGACACCCCTGCCCGGCACGATCAGCGCGTGACTGCTGTCCGCCTGGGCTTGCGCTTCACGTTCGCGAACGCGCGGTCGAACATCCAGCGGGGCAACAATCGGAGCAACCGGGCCACGAGCCCCATCTGCCAGGGCACGACGGCGTACGCGCGTCGCTGGTCGATGGCGCGCGCGAGACGCCGGGCGGCGTCGTCCGCCTCGAGCAGGAAGGGCATCGCGTAGGGGTTGTGGGCCGTCATGGCCGTGCGCACGTAGCCCGGACAGAGGGTGACCACCGAGACGCCGCTTCCGCGCAACTCCACCCGCAGGCTTTCCAGATACGCAATCGCGGCTGCCTTCGACGCGCAGTAGGCACCGCTGCCGGGCAGACCGCGGATGCCTGCGACGCTCGCGATGCCAACGAGCACGCCGCGCCTGTCGGCGCACATCGATTCGAGGAAAGGCTGGAACGTCTTCACCATGCCGATCACGTTCACGTCGAAGATCCACTGGCAGGTCTCGACGTCTTCTGAGCAGCCGGTGAGGTTGCCGGCGCTGACCCCAGCGTTGGCGATCACGATGTCGGGCCGCCCGAAGCGTGACAGGAAGTCCGCGGCGGCAGAGGCCGTCGCTGCGCCGTCGCGGACATCGACTGGATAGATCGCGACCGTTCCGGCCAGCGAAGCGGCAAGTGCCTGGAGGAGATCTTCGCGCCGGGCGATGAGGCCCAGCGTCGCGCCGCGTTCGGCGTAGTGGCGGGCGAGTGCTGCACCGATGCCGTCGGACGCCCCGGTGATCACGACTTTCAGCGACTGCTCCATGGCGTGCCCCCCCCGGAAATGCAGAAGGCCGGCTTGCGCCGGCCTTCGATGTGTCGCCAGGACTACTTGGCGCCCTTCTTCCGTTCCATCCCGATCAGGTCTTCCAGGATCTGCTGGAAGCGTGCGTAGTCCACCTGCCCATTGGCACCGGACGCGTAGCCGGGGCCGGTCGTGTACTTGCCATTCACGATGACGGTCGGCGTGCCCTTGATGGCGTAGTCCTTGGTCATCTTCATGGCGCGCTGGACCTTGCTGTTGACGCCGAAGGAGTCGTACGTCTCCTCGAACTTCTTGGCGTCGACACCCGGCTGCTCGGCAGCCCACTTCATCAGGACCGCGCGATCCCAGAGCTTCACCTGTTTCTGGTGGATCGTCTCGTAGGCCTTCTCGTGCAGTGCATCGAGCAGACCGAGCGCCTCGAACGTGTAGTACATCTTGGCCTGTGGAATCCGGGATTCGTCCCAGACCGTGGGCACGTACCGGAACTCGACGTCCTTTGCCTTCTTGGCCTTCCATGCCTTCACGGTCGGCTCGAAGTCGTAGCAGTGGCCGCAGCCGTACTGGAAGAACTCGAGCACCTCGATCTTGCCGGCGGGTTCCGTCGGCTGCACGGTGGCGAGCGTCCGGTAGTCCTTGTTCACTTCCACCGCGGCGGTCGCACCGCCCGCGACGCCGGCCAGCATTGCCGCGAGAACCATGTGCCTGACGATCTTCATGTCACCTCCAGTAAGCGCCTTTGGCGCGTCGTACATCGTGTCAAACGCCGAGTGTCGCGCGTGTCGTCGGAGCGACAGGGTCAGTCGGCCGTTGCCTTCTGTTTGATCAGCGTCGCGTCGATCTGGTTCTGCTTGAGCCGCTCGCGTACGCGTCCGACCTCGTCAACGCCGCGCAGCGGGCCCACGCGGACACGATGCCAGATCTTTCCTTCCGGGAGATCGGCCGTGAGGACCTTGGCCTCGATGCCGGCCAGCGCCAGCCGCGCCTTCAGGTTGTCCGCGTCGGCGGCACTCTGGAACGCGCCAGCCTGCAGGTAGTAGACATCCGCGCCGCCCGCTGCTGCTGACGCAGGGGCAGGCGCCGGCGCGGCTGCAGCCGCCTTCCGCTCGGCAGCCTTGCTGTCCGCCGGCTTGCTCTCGCGGGACTTCGTCGCGTTCTCGGTGCCGGGCAGGATCTCGTAGAAATCGAATCGGGATCTCTCGCCGTCCGCGTCGGGAGTGCCGGACCGCGGCGACGCGGTCGTCGACTTCGAGGCCGCGGATCCGGCACCCGGCTTCGCGGGGGATGCGTCACGGTCCGATGTTTCGGCCTGGCCTGTGGGCTTCGACACCGACTCGGGCACCGCCTTGCCACCACCCTCGCGGGGCACGAAGGGCGCGGGGACCTTGAAGAGGTACAGCGCGACAGCCAGCGCGGCCGCAAGACCGACGAGGATGCCGATGACGATGCCGACGAGCATCGGGCTGCCGGATCTGGCGGACACGGACGGACGAGGCGTCTTGTAGTCGCGACTGGCCACGGCCTACATCCGCTCCGGCGCGCCGACGCCGAGAAGCCGCAATCCGTTCCGCAGCACCTGCTGCACCGCGAGCACGAGGGCGAGACGCGCGTTGCGGACCGCTTCGTCGTCGACCAGGAACCGGGTGCCGTTGTAATAGCTGTGGAAATCGGCGGCGAGGTCCTTGAGGTAGAAGGCGATCACGTGCGGCGCGAGATCGCGGGCAGCGAACTCGATCGTGTCGGGGTAATCGGTGATCCGCTGCAGGAGGGCCAGCTCCGCGGGAGTATCGAGCGCGGAGAGATCGCTCCCGACCAGCGTCGAGCGGTCACCGCCCCATTCCTCGAGGACGCTCGAGACCCGCGCGTGGGCGTACTGGATGTAGTAGACCGGGTTGTCGTTGCTCTGCGACTTTGCAAGATCGAGGTCGAAGTCGAGGTGCTGGTCGCACTTCCGGGCGAGATAGAAGTAGCGCGTCGCATCGACCCCGACGTCGTCCATCAGGTCTTCCAGCGTCACGTAGCTGCCGCTTCGCTTGCCCATCTTCACCGCTTCGCCGCCCTGGAAGAGCGCCACGAGCTGGATGAGCGGGACGACGAGCCTTTCGGGATCGATCTCGAATGCCGACAACGCCGCCTTCACGCGCGGAATGTAGCCGTGGTGATCGGCACCCCAGACATCGACCACGAGATCGAAGCCGCGCTGGAATTTGTCGTGGTGGTAGGCGATGTCCGACGCGAAGTAGGTGTAGAGCCCGTTCTCGCGCTGGACGACGCGATCCTTGTCGTCCCCGAACGCGGTGGAGCGGAACCAGCGCGCGCCGTCCTGCGTGTAGAGATGGCCGTTGGTGTCGAGCACTTCGAGGGCCCGGGCCACGCGTCCGGAGTCGTAGAGCGAGCGCTCCGAGTACCACTGGTCGAAGGTGACGCCGAAGCGGCCGAGCACGTCGCGGATGCCTTCCAGCTGGCGCTCGAGCACGAAGAGCGTGAGGCGATCGAAGTCGGGGCCGAGCAACTGCTTGGCGCGTTCGATGAGCGCATCCATGCGCGCTTCGACGGCAGCTTCGTCGCCCTCGGGTGCGTCGGGCAGACCGTCCGTCACCGCGGCGGCAGGGCGGGAGAAGCGATCGCCGTCGACGGCTTTCATCTCGGCGGCACGGGTCCGGACGTAGTCGCCCTGATAGCCGTTGGCGGGGAACGGTACGGCTTCGCCGAACAGCTCCAGATAACGCACCCATGCCGATACCGACAGGATGTCCATCTGGCGGCCGGCGTCGTTCACGTAGTACTCGCGGGCCACCTCGAAGCCGGCGGCCTCCAGCAGATTGGCGAGGCTCGCCCCGTACGCGGCGCCTCGGCCATGGCCCACGTGCAGCGGGCCCGTCGGGTTGGCGGAAACGAACTCCACCTGCACGCGCTTGCCGGCGCCGACGGTCACGCGGCCGTAGGCGTCGCCCTCGGCAAAGATGCGTTGCACGACGGCACGCTTCGCTTCGGGACGCAGAAAGAGGTTGATGAAGCCGGCACCGGCGATCTCCGCGCGCGCCACCCACGGGGATGTCGGCAACTGATCGATGATGCGCTGGGCGATCTCGCGGGGATTGCGTTTCAGGCGCCGGGCGAGTTGCATCGCGACGTTGCACGCGAAGTCCCCGTGAGCGGCGACCTTGGGACGTTCGAGCACCACGGGGGTGTCGGTGGCCTCGGGGGCGACGACTTCGAGAGCGGTCTCGAACAGGCCGGACAGGTGGGTCTTGAGATCGATCGCGGGCGGAGGCATGGGAGGCACTTCGGGAAAGGCGCGGATTATAAACCGCGCCCCCGCGGAAACCGGGGTCGAAACGCTCAGAAGTCGAGCGGGTCCACGTCGAGCGACCAGCGCACGCGCGGCGTCTGGAGGGCCGGCCCCCACGCATCCAGGAATCGATGCAGCGCGGGTCGCGCAGAACCCTGTACCAGCAACTGCCCGCGCCATCTGCCCGCAACCCGCGCGACCAGCGGCGGGACCGGATCGAACAGCAACACGTCTTCACCGAGGTCGCGGCCGGCGTTCGCCGCCTGGCGGAGATACTCGAAGACCGCCTGCTCGTCGGTGGCTTCCGCGCGGAGCAACGCCTGGTGCACGTAGGGCGGGAAGCCGGCGGCGCGGCGCATCTCGAGCTGCTCGCGCGCGAAACGATCGAAGTTCTGGGCGACCAGTGCGGCATAGAGCGGATGCTCGGGCGCGCCCGTCTGAACCAGTACCTCCCCCGCGAGCGATGCGCGACCTGCGCGGCCGGCCACCTGGAGCAGCAGCGCGAAGAGACGCTCCTCGGCCCGGTAATCGGGGGAGAAGAGCCCCTGGTCGGCACCGATCACCACGACGCGGGTCAGGCGCGGGAAGTCGTGCCCCTTCGCGAGCATCTGGGTGCCGACGAGCAGGTCGATGTCGCCCGACTCGATCCGATCGCGCAGATGCGCGAATGCGTCCTTGCGGCGCGTCGTGTCGCGGTCCACGCGGGCGATCCTGGCCCCCGGGAAGCGGGCGACCAGCTGCTCCTCGACCCGCTCGGTGCCCTGACCGAGCGGGCGCAGATCCTGGCTGCCGCACGAGGGGCAGGCGCGCGGCGGCAACGCCTCGTGTCCGCAGTGATGGCAACGGAGGCGACGCGCGCCGTGGTGGTACGTGAGGCGCGCGCTGCATCGATGACACGGCGCCACCCAGCCGCAGTGATGGCAGAGCAGCGTCGGGGCGTACCCGCGCCGGTTGATGAAGACGAGACTCTGCTCGCCCCGGCCGATGGCGCCGGAGATGGCTTCTGCCGACGCCGGATGCAGCCACTCGCCCGGCGGTAGCGCGCGGGTGTCGATGACGCGGACCGAAGGTGCCGCTCCACCGGCGCGCGTTCGCAGGTAGGCGGGGCGGTACCGTCCGGCATCGACCTGGCGGACGCTCTCCAGCGAGGGGGTCGCGGAGCCCAGCACGAGCGGCACGGCGCGGTTGCGGCCACGCACGACCGCGAGATCCCGGGCGTGATATCGGAGCCCCTCCTGCTGCTTGTACGAGGCGTCGTGTTCCTCGTCGACGACGATGAGGGCGAGACGCGGCATCGGCGTGAACACGGCGAGGCGCGTACCGACGACGATGGTGGCCTCCCCGCGCGCCGCCTTCGTCCAGCGCGCGAGCCGCTCGCCTTCGGCGAGGCCGCTGTGCAGGGCGACGACGCGGTCGGCACCGAACCGGTCGTCCACCCGCGCCTGCAACTGCGGCGTGAGATTGATCTCGGGAACGAGCAGCAGGGCCTGGCCGCCGCGCGCGACTGCCTCGGCGATCACCTGGAGGTAGACCTCGGTCTTGCCACTGCCGGTGACGCCCTGCAGCAGGTGCGTCTCGAACCGCCCGAGCGTGTCGACGATGGCCGCAACGGCCTGCGACTGCTCCGAATTCAGCGTGTGACCCGAAGCGGTCGGCGGGAGCGCGGCGGACTCCGGCGCTGCGGGGGCGGGTAGTGCGGTCTCCTCGACCCACCCCGTGTGCATGAACACCCGGAGTACGCGCATGGCGCTGCTGCCGAGGGCGTTGATCTCCGGAACCCCCAACGCCGGCGCGCCGCGCAGCGATTCGAGCAGGCGGCGTTGCAGCGTCGCGCGTGCAGGCACCGCCTGGAGATCGATGCCGCGGCCTGCCGCCGTCAGGCGATAGGCGCGCTCGGGCGTGAGTGCCGTGGCATCCGTCCGACGCAACGCCGTGGGGAGCACGCCGAGAAGGATCTCGCCCAGGGGATGGTGGTAATACCGGTGACAGAATCGGGCGAGGTCGAGGATCTCCGCCGGCACGCGCGGCAGATGGCGGGCGATCCGCGTCGCCTGCCGGACACGGTTGGACTCGATCAGTGTGCTGTCGGAAACCCCGGTGACTACACCGACCCGGTGTGCACGCCCGAAAGGGACGACGACCAGGCACCCGACATCCTCCTCATCCGCATCGGGGTACCGGTAGTCGAAGAGCGTATCCACCGGTACGTCGAGAGCCACCTGGAGGAAAGGCACGACAGTCCCTCAATTCCGTTTGCAAGGCAGGGAGTTGGCGTCAGGAGCTTCGATCTCGCATGACATATCGGTAGGAACCCGTTGGACGGACTGGCAGAAACGGGGTGCGGAGGCTGTGGATAAATCTGTGCATGAGCTTCCGCGGCGAATGTCAAGAGTCGGTCGTGAAGTCTTCCCGGGAAGCATGCACCGTGGAAACGCATGCACGAAGAAGAATTGACAATCAGAGAGTTGCAACATCCCACCCGGGCACTCAGAGGGGAATGGCCGGAAGACCCGCGCCAATGCTGGCGCCCTGTGCATAACTCGTGGAAAGACGCGGGTTTCCGGCCGCTGTCGGCTGGAATTCAGTGATAGATGCGCGACTGCTCGTGGACGGCGTCGACCAGTGCCGCGACGTTCTCGGGCGGGGTCACACGGGAAATGCCGTGGCCGAGATTGAACACGTGGCCGGTGCCGGCGCCGTAGGACGCGAGCACCTTGCCAGCCTCGCGGCGGACGATCTCGGGCGTCGTCAGCAGGATCGTCGGATCGAGATTGCCCTGCAGCGCGACGTGCTTGCCGACCCGGGCCCGTGCTTCCCCGATATCGACCGTCCAATCGAGGCCGACGGCATCGCAGCCGATCGCGGCGATCTTCTCCAGCCACAGGCCGCCCCCCTTCGTGAACACGATGACCGGCACCTTCTGCCCGTCGCGCTCACGCGTGAGCCCGGCCACCACTTGCTGCATGTAGGCCAGCGAGAACTCCTGATAGGCCGCGTTCGAGAGCGCGCCTCCCCAGGTGTCGAACAGCATGAGGGCCTGGGCGCCGCTCTCGACCTGGGCGTTGAGGTAGGCGACGACGGACCGCGCATTCACGTCGAGGATCTTGTGGAGCAGGTCGGGGCGGCCGTAGGCCATGCCCTTCACGCGCTCGAAATCGGTCCCGCCCTGGCCTTCGATCATGTAGCAGGCCAGCGTGAACGGGCTGCCGGAGAAGCCGATGAGCGGCACCTCGTTGGCCAGCGCCTTCCGGATCTGGGAGACGGCATCCATCACATAGCGCAGGTTGCCCCAGGGATCGATCGGCGTGAGGTCGTTGATCGCCCATTCGTCGCGCAGGGGGCGCTCGAAGCGCGGCCCCTCGCCCTCGGCGAAGTAGAGGCCGAGGCCCATGGCATCGGGCACGGTGAGGATGTCGGAGAAGAGAATCGCCGCATCGAGCGGAAAGCGTGCGAGCGGCTGCATGGTCACTTCCGTGGCGAGATCCGCATTGCGGCACAGGCTCATGAAGTCCCCGGCGCGCGCGCGGGTGGCGTTGTACTCGGCGAGATAGCGACCGGCCTGCCGCATGATCCAGATCGGGGTGTAGGGCGTGGGTTCGCGCAGCAGGGCGCGGAGGAACGTGTCGTTCTTGGGACGGGACATGGGCTCGGACTCGGGGGTGGGCTAGGAACGGCTGACGGACGCCGAAGCAGGCTCGCGGCGAAGGGCGCGGGAAACAACGGGGGAGCATGGACCCGGCGTGTCTGCGAAACGGGGACCTTGCAGCCCCCGCCCACGCGCCGAACCGGGGTCAGCGCGGCAGATCGCTGCGGCCCATCAGGAATTCGTCGACCGCGCGCGCCGCCTGGCGCCCTTCACGGATGGCCCAGACCACCAGCGATTGACCGCGGCGCATGTCGCCCGCCGCGAAAACCTTCGGCACGTTGGTCTGGTACGACACCGGGCCTTCGGTCGACGCCTTCACGTTGCCGCGGGCGTCCTTGGCGACGCCGAACGACTCGAGAACGCTCGCCAGCGGAGAGACGAAACCCATCGCGAAAAGCACGAGGTCGGCGGGAATCTCGAACTCGCTCCCGGAGACTTCGACCATCTTCATCTGCCCGGTCGCATCGTCTTTCTTCCATTCCACGCGCACGCAAACTAGCGCCTTCACGTGACCGTTCTCGCCGCGGAACGCCTTGGTCGAGACGGCCCAGTCTCGCGAGCAGCCTTCCTCGTGGGACGAGGACGTCCGCAGCTTGAGCGGCCAGTAGGGCCACGTCAGGGCGCGGTTCTCCTCGGCAGGCGGCTGGGGCAGGAGTTCGAACTGCGTGACGGAGGCCGCGCCGTGGCGATTCGATGTCCCGACGCAATCGGAACCCGTGTCGCCACCGCCGATCACCACGACGTGCTTGTCCGTTGCCATGATCTGGCCGGGAATCCGGTCGCCGGCCACCACGCGGTTCTGCAGGGGCAGGAACTCCATCGCGAAGTGGATGCCCTGCAATTCGCGCCCGGGGACCTGGAGATCGCGCGGCTGCTCGGCGCCGCCGGTCAGGGTGACGGCATCGAACTCGGCGAGGAGCTTCTCGGGATCGATGTACTCCTTGGCGAGGTTGGTCACGCCGCCCTCGGTGGGCGCCTTCCCCACACAGACGCCCGGACGGAAGGTCACGCCCTCCTCCTGCATCTGCGCCATCCGGCGGTCGATGTGGTGCTTCTCCATCTTGAAATCGGGAATGCCGTAGCGCAGCAGACCCCCGATGCGGTCGTTCTTCTCGAAGAGCGTGACGTCGTGCCCGGCGCGCGCGAGTTGCTGGGCGCAAGCCATGCCTGCCGGGCCGGACCCGACCACGGCGACCCGCTTGCCGGTCTTCGCCTTGGGGGGCTGTGGGACGACCCAGCCCATCTCCCAGCCCTTGTCGATGATCGCGTGCTCGATGGACTTGATGCCCACCGGGTCGGCGTTGATGTTCAGCGTACAGGCCGCTTCGCACGGCGCCGGACAGACGCGGCCGGTGAACTCGGGGAAGTTGTTCGTGGAGTGCAGGGTGTCGAGCGCCTGACGCCAGTTCTGCCGGTAGATGAGGTCGTTCCAGTCCGGAATGATGTTGTTCACCGGACAGCCCTGCATGCAGAACGGGATGCCGCAGTCCATGCACCGGGCTCCCTGGATCGAAGCCTCCTGATCGGTCAGATGACCGACGAACTCCTTCCAGTGACGGACCCGCTCGACGGCCGGCTCCGCGGCCTCGGTCAGCCGCTGGTACTCCATGAATCCCGTTACCTTGCCCATGTACTCGATCTCGACTCAGTTGGTCTTGTCCGTCACGGCGCGATGCACGCCGCGCCCGATGCCCCATCCACTACGCAGCGAGCCTGCTTCCCAATTACTACGCAGCGAGCCTGCTTCCCTTCGCGGCCAGTTCACCCAGCGCGCGCTTGTACTCGTTCGGGAACACCTTCACGAACCGGCCCCGCCATTCGTTCCAAGCATCGAGGATCTCCTTCGCGCGGGCGCTGCCGGTATGGCGATGATGATTCTCGATCGCCCGGCGCAGCACCGCCTCGTCGGCCATGCCGAGATGCCAGACATCGCGCGAGACCTTGGCCTCCTGCTCGGCCTCGGCAAGCAACGGCTCCAGCGAGACCATGGACAGGTTGCAGCGGGTCTTGAACGTGCCGTCCTCGTCGAGCACGTAGGCGATGCCGCCGGACATACCCGCAGCGAAGTTGCGGCCCGTCATGCCGAGCACGACCACCGTGCCACCGGTCATGTACTCGCATCCGTGATCGCCGACGCCCTCGACCACGGCGAGACCGCCGGAGTTGCGGACGCAGAAACGCTCGCCCGCGACGCCCCGGAAGAAGGCCTCGCCAGCGATCGCGCCGTACATCACGGTGTTGCCCACGATGATGTTCTCGCTGGGCTTGCCGCGGAATTTCGGCGACGGCTGGACGATGATCCGCCCGCCCGAGAGGCCCTTGCCCACGTAGTCGTTACCCTCGCCGATGAGATCGAGGGTGATGCCGTGGGCCAGGAAGGCGCCGAAGCTCTGACCGGCAGAGCCCGCGAACTTCACGTGGATGGTGTCGTCGGCCAGGCCTTCGTGACCGTACCGGCGCGCCACCTCCGACGACAGGATCGTGCCGACCGTGCGGTTCACGTTGCGGATCGTGGTCTCGATCGTGACCTTCTCGCGCCGCTCCAGGGCCGGCTGCGCCAATTCGACGAGGCGGTGATCCAGGGCCCGGTCGAGGCCGTGATTCTGGGTCTCGACATGACGGCGGGCCACATCGGCTGCGACTTGCGGAAGGTGGAAGATCTTCGAGAAATCGAGACCGCGCGCCTTCCAGTGCTCGATGCCCTCCTTCATGTCGAGCAGGTCCGCACGGCCGACGAGATCGTCGAAGCGGCGGATCCCGAGGCGCGCCATGTACTCGCGCACTTCCTCGGCGACGTAGAAGAAGAAGTTCACGACATGCTCGGGCTGGCCCTTGAAGCGCTTGCGCAGTTCGGGATCCTGCGTCGCCACACCCACCGGGCAGGTGTTCAGGTGGCACTTGCGCATCATGATGCAACCTTCGACCACCAGAGGGGCCGTCGCGAATCCGAACTCGTCGGCCCCGAGCAGGGCACCGATCAGCACATCGCGGCCGGTCTTCATCTGACCGTCGACCTGCACCGCGATGCGCCCGCGCAGGCGGTTGAGCACCAGCGTCTGCTGCGTCTCGGCAAGGCCCAGCTCCCAGGGCGTGCCGGCGTGCTTGATGGAGGACCAGGGCGACGCCCCCGTGCCGCCGTCGTGGCCGGAGATGGTGACGTGATCGGACTTCGCCTTGGCCACGCCCGCCGCCACCGTCCCCACACCGATCTCGGAGACCAGTTTCACGCTGATCGACGCGCGGGGGTTGGCGTTCTTCAGGTCGTGGATCAGTTGCGCGAGGTCTTCGATCGAGTAAATGTCGTGGTGCGGGGGCGGCGAGATCAGCCCGACGCCCGGCACCGAGAAGCGCAGCTCGGCGATGTACTCGGAGACCTTGTGACCGGGCAGCTGACCGCCCTCGCCGGGCTTCGCACCCTGCGCCATCTTGATCTGGATCTGGTCGGCAGACCCGAGGTACTCGGCCGTGACCCCGAAGCGTCCGGACGCGACCTGCTTGATCTTCGAGCGCAGGGAGTCACCGGCAAGCAGCGGAAGATCGCGGGCAATGCGGTCGCTGCCGAGGCGCGAGGCGAGCGTCTCGCCCTCCTCGATGACCGCGAAGCGGCGGGGATCCTCGCCACCCTCGCCGGTGTTCGACTTGCCACCGATGCGGTTCATGGCGATGGCGAGCGTGGTGTGCGCTTCCGTCGAGATCGAACCGAGCGACATGGCGCCGGTCGCGAACCGCTTCACGATCTCTTTTGCAGGTTCGACCTCGTCGATCGGGATGGACTTCGCCGGGTCGAAGCGCAGGTCGAAGAGCCCGCGGAAGGTCATGTGACGACGGGACTGGTCGTTGATGATCGCCGCGTACTCCTTGTAGGTGGAGTACGAGCTCGCCCGCGTGGAGTGCTGCAGCTTGGCGATGGCGTCCGGCGTCCACATGTGTTCCTCGCCCCGGATCCGGAAGGCGTACTCGCCGCCGGCGTCGAGGGACTCGGCCAGCACGGGATCGTTGCCGAAAGCCGCCGAGTGGAGGCGGATGGCTTCCTCGGCGACCTCGAACACGCCGATGCCTTCCACCGTGGACGTGGTGCCCGTGAAGTACTGCTGGATCAGCGCGGAGGACAGGCCGACCGCTTCGAAGATCTGGGCGCCGGTGTACGACATGTAGGTGGAGATGCCCATCTTCGACATGACCTTCATCAGGCCCTTGCCGACCGCCTTCACGTAGTTCTTCACCGCCTTGGCGCGCTTGTCCTCGGGCAGGTCGGCGGCGTTCGCGAGGGTCTCCATCGCGAGGTAGGGGTGGACGGCTTCGGCACCGTAGCCGCCGAGGAGCGCGAAGTGGTGAACCTCGCGGGCGGAACCGGTTTCGACGACGAGGCCGGCCGAGGTCCGGAGGCCCTTGTTGGTGAGATGCAGGTGGATCGCGGAGGTCGCGAGGAGCGCCGGAATGGCAACGCGCTCGGCGTTCGTCTTGCGATCGGACACGATCAGGATGTTGAACCCGGAACGCACGGCATCGACGGCCTCGGCGCACAGGCTGGCAAGCCGCGCTTCGATGGCCTCCTTGCCCCAGGCGGCCGGATAGCAGATGTCGAGTTCATACGCCCGGAACTTGTCGTCGGTGTGCTTCCCGATGTTGCGGATCTTCTCCATCTCCTCGAAATCGAGGATGGGCTGGGAGACCTCCAGGCGCATCGGCGGGTTGCTCTCGTCGATGCCCAGCAGGTTCGGCTTCGGACCGATGAACGACACCAGCGACATCACGAGATCTTCGCGGATGGGGTCGATCGGCGGGTTGGTCACCTGCGCGAACAACTGCTTGAAGTAGTGATACAGCGTCTTGTTCTTGTCCGACAGCACGGCGAGCGGGCTGTCGTTGCCCATGGACCCGATGGCTTCCTCACCGTCGCGCCCCATGGGGATCAGCTGGAACTTCAGGTCTTCCTGCGTGTAGCCGAAGGCCTGCTGACGATCGAGCAGGGAGACCTGGGAGGTCCAGTCGGGGGCGTCGTTCGCGTCGATGTCGTCGAGCTTCACTCGGATGCTTTCGAGCCAGCCGCGATAGGGCTTGGCAGCGGCGAGCTGATCCTTCAGTTCCTTGTCGTCGATGATCCGGCCCGCGGCGAGGTCCACCAGGAACATCTTGCCGGGCTGGAGGCGCCACTTCTTGACGATCTTCTCCTCGGGGATCGGCAACACGCCGGATTCCGAGGCCATGATCACGAGGTCGTCGTCGGTCACGATGTAGCGGGCAGGGCGCAGACCGTTGCGGTCGAGCGTCGCGCCGATCTGGCGGCCATCGGTGAAGGCCACCGCCGCGGGGCCGTCCCACGGCTCCATCATCGCCGCGTGGTACTCGTAGAAGGCGCGCCGGTTTTCGTCCATCAGGGTGTGCTTCTCCCAGGCTTCGGGGATCAGCATCATCATCGCGTGGGCCATCGAGTACCCGGCCATGACCAGCAATTCCAGCGCGTTGTCGAACGACGCTGAGTCGGACTGCCCGGGGTAGATGAGCGGCCAGAGCTTGGCGAGGTCCTGCCCGAGCACCGGGGAGGAGATCGCGCCCTGGCGCGCGCGGATCCAGTTGACGTTGCCCCGCAGGGTATTGATCTCGCCGTTGTGGGCGATCAGCCGGAAAGGATGCGCGAGATCCCAGGTCGGGAAGGTGTTGGTCGAGAAGCGCTGGTGCACGAGGGCCAGCGCCGACACGAGACGAGGCTCCTTCAGATCGAGGTAGTAGGTGCCGACCTGATCGGCGAGCAGCATCCCCTTGTAGACGATGGTCCGCGCGGACATCGAGGGAACGTAGAACTCCTTGCCGTGGGCCAGATCGAGTGCCTGGATCGCATGACCGGAGCGCTTGCGGATCACGTAGAGCTTCCGCTCGAGGGCATCGGTCACCGTGACGTTGCTGCCCATGCCGATGAAGACCTGGCGGATCACGGGCTCGATGCCGAGGACGGACTCGCCGAGACCCGTGTTGTCACGGGGCACGTCGCGCCAGCCGAGCAGCACCTGACCTTCGGCACGGATGGCACGCTCGATCTCCTGCTCGCAGGCGAGGCGGCTGGCGGGTTCCTGGGGAAGAAACACCATTCCGACGCCGTACTCGCCAGCCAGCGGAAGCGTCACGCCCTGCTTCGCCATCTCCTCGCGGAAGAAGGCATCGGGGATCTGGAGGAGGATGCCGGCGCCGTCACCGGCCAGGGAATCGGCCCCCGTGGCGCCTCGGTGGGTCAGGTTCTCGAGGATCCGGAGACCCTGCTGAACGATGCCGTGGCTCTTCTGGCCCTTGATGTGGGCGATGAACCCGACGCCACAGGCGTCGTGCTCGTTGGCGGGGTCGTACAACCCCTGCGGGGGAATCGTCGTTTGGGCCACGGCTAACCTCTTCGAATTGCTGCTCGGCGTCGTCCAGGCGCCACCTGCCGTGGGCGGTCTCCGCAACGGCGGGGCGGTCTCGGCAACGGCTGTGTGCGCCAGGCCCCGGAAAACACGACGTTTTCACAGGGCGTAAGGGATCGGATGGTAACGCGAGGCGGCTCGCTGCTTCAACCGGAGCAGGGCCGATGTGGTGCGCTGCGTCAGAGATTCTCGATCGCGAAGAGGCGGCGGTGCTCCAGGATGGCGTACCGGTCGGTCATCCCGGCGATGTAGTCCGCGATGGCCCGGACCCCTTCGGCGTCGGCTCGGCCCTGGAACTCGGGTGGCAGGAGACGGCGATCGGACAGGAAGGCGGCGAAGAGTTCCTGGACGATGCGCCGTGACTTCGCCGCCATGCGCGCCACCCGGAAGTGGCGATAGAGGCGTTCGCGCAGGAAGCGCTTCAGGGACTGCTGCTCTTCGTGCACCTGCGCCCCGAAGGCAATGAGCGGCGGCGCCTCGCGGACTTCCTCGATCGAAGCGGGCGCCGCCCGGGCAATCCGATCGGTGCTTTCCCGGATGAGGTCCGAGACGAGGAAGTTGATCATCCGGCGGACGGTCTCGTGGATGCGCCGGCGATCGCGGAGATCCGGATACAGCCGTCCCACCTCGTCGAGGTGCCGGCGGAACAGGGGCTCCGTCGACAGCCCTTCGATATCGATGAGCCCGGAGCGCAGGCCGTCGTCGACGTCATGGTTGTTGTAGGCGAGTTCGTCGGCCAGATTCGCGAGTTGCGCCTCGAGCCCCGGTTGGCGCCGCCGGAGGAACCGCTCGCCGAGCGCACCGAGGGTTTCGGCGTTTCGGACGGAGCAGTGCTTGAGGATGCCTTCGCGCGTCTCGAACGTGAGATTGAGGCCATCGAAGGCGCCGTAGCGACTCTCGAGATGGTCGACCACGCGCAACGATTGGAGGTTGTGCTCGAACCCGCCGTGCTCGCGCATGCATTCGTTCAAGGCATCCTGCCCCGCGTGTCCGAACGGCGTGTGCCCGAGATCGTGGGCGAGGGAGATCGCTTCGACGAGATCCTCGTTGAGGCCCAGGTTGCGTGCCACCGAGCGCGCAATCTGGGCGACTTCGATCGAGTGCGTGAGTCTGGTCCGGAAGAGATCGCCTTCGTGGTTCACGAAGACCTGGGTCTTGTACTCGAGGCGCCGGAACGCGGTGGAGTGGACGATGCGGTCGCGGTCGCGCTGATACTCCGTACGGCCATCGGGGGGAGGTTCCGGAAGCGCGCGTCCGCGCGACGTTTCCCCCCGGGCAGCATACGGCGCGAGGTCACGCATCGACCGCAGCGCCGGCCAGGACTTCCTCGAGTACAGGCCGCGGGACCGCGGCATCGACGTAGGCCTGGCCGAGCGACTTCAGCAGAACGAATCTCAGCCGCCCGCCTTCCACTTTCTTGTCGTGCCCCATGAGGTCGAGCCATTGCGCGATATCGAGGTGCGGTGGCGTGACGGGCAATCCGGCCCGGGCCACCATGGCCGTGACGCGCGCCACGTCGGCGTCGTCGAGATGGCCCAACTGCCGGGACGTCCGGGCGGCCAGCACCATGCCGGCACCGACGGCCTCGCCATGCAGCCATCGGCCGAATCCGAGCGCCGCCTCGATGGCGTGCCCGAACGTGTGTCCAAGATTCAGCAACGCACGGTCACCGGTCTCGCGCTCGTCGCGGGCGACGATGTCGGCCTTGTTCCGGCAACAGCGCTCGACCGCGAAGGCCAGGGCCGCTGGATCGCGGGCAAGCAACGCTTCGAGGTGGGCATCCAGCCAGTCGATGAAATCGCGGTCGCCCAGGAACCCGTACTTGATCACCTCCGCCAAGCCGGCGGACAACTCCCGCGGCGGCAGGGTCGAGAGGGTGGCAAGGTCGGCGATCACGGCGGCGGGCTGGTAGAACGCGCCGATCATGTTCTTGCCGAGTGGATGGTTGATGGCCGTCTTCCCGCCCACCGATGAATCCACCTGCGCGAGCAGCGTCGTCGGCACCTGGATGAACGGGACACCGCGAAGGTAGGTCGCTGCGGCGAATCCGGTGATGTCCCCGACGACGCCGCCGCCCAGTGCGATCAGGGTGGTGCGTCTTTCACAGCGCGCCGACAGCAACGCGTCGTAGATGGCATTGAGGGTTTCCCACGTCTTGAAGGCCTCGCCATCGCGGACGACGATCGGAAGAACGGAGACGCCCGCACTCTCCAGCACCGCCTGCAGACGCGGAAGGTAGAGCTCCGCGACCGTGTCGTTCGTCACCAGAGCGGCGCGCTTCTGCGGCATGTGGCGGGTGAAGAGATCCGCCTGGTCGATGAGGCCGGAGCCGATGTAGATGGGGTAGGCCCGATCGCCCAGCCCGACAGTGGTGGTCAGCATTGGTGGGTTCCTTGTGAGGCGACGCCGCGGGCGAGGAGTGTCGCCTCCAGGCGGGCCACCAACGTGCGCAGGCTCTGGATCCCGGTGTCGGCGATCACGTGGGCTGCCTCGCGGTAGAGGGGATCGCGGACGACCAGGAGCTCCGCCAGTCGTGCGCGAGGATCCGCGGTCTGAAGCAACGGCCGGCTGCGGTCGTGCCGGGTGCGGTTCCAGAGTTCGTCGACGTTCGCGCGGAGATAGATGACGGTCCCCCGCGAGTGCAGGGCGGCGCGGTTGGCCGGGTCGAGGACTGCGCCGCCACCCGTCGCAAGCACGACGCCGTCGAGGCGGGTGAGCTCGTCGATGACGGCGGCTTCTCGCGCGCGGAAGCCAGCCTCACCTTCGATCTCGAAGATCACGGGAATCTTGACGCCCGTCCGGGCCTCGATCTCGTGATCGGAGTCGAGGAAGGACATCGAAAGGCGCTTGGCGAGGAGCTTGCCGACGGACGTCTTGCCGGCACCCATCAGCCCCACGAGAAAGATGTTCCCGTGCGGGACTGGGCCCTGGACCGGAAACGGAGTCGGATCATCCATGGGCTGGATTCTAGCCCGTCGCTCCGCCATGCAGTAGGCAGGACCGTCCTGCGACTGCGCCCCACCGCTTGCCGGACGTGCCCCGGCGCACGGTGGAGATTCACGTCAGCGAAGCGTGAGGTTTTCCTTGAGGATTCGCGGCGTCACGAACACCAGAAGCTCGCGACGGTCGTTGAATCGACGTTCGTTCCGGAAGAAGAACCCGATGATCGGGATGTCACCGAGGATGGGGATCTTGCTCTGCTGCGTCGTCTCGTCCTGGGTGTAGATGCCACCGATGCCCACCGTGCCACCGTTCTCCACCAGCACTTCGGTTGTGACCTGCTTCGTGTCGATCGCAGGACCGGCGTTCGTGGTCACGCCGATGCTGTCCTTATGGACATCGAGCTTCATGATCACGTTGTCGTCGGGAGTGATCTGCGGCTTCACCTTGAGCGACAGCGTCGCCTTCCGGAAGCTGATGCTGGTGGCGCCGGATGCCGTCGCCATCTGGTAGGGTATTTCGGTCCCCTGCTCGATACCCGCCTCGATGTTGTCGGCGGTGATCACGCGAGGGCTGGAAATCAGCTTGCCGCGCGCATCGAGTTGCAGCGCCGAGATCTCCAGGTTCAGGAAGCGCGTCTGGCTGGGATTGAAGAGGGAGAACGTGAACGCCCCTGCGGATCCACTGCCGGCACTCAGCGCCGGCGCCGGAAGGTTCACTGCCAGGGAATCCGGGAAGAAGCTGCCCGCGTAGTCCTGAGCCTGACCGGTCTGCACGCCGACACTTCGTACGTTGCCGCCGACGTTCATGCGAACCCGGTCACCTCCGAGCGGCTGGAAGCCCGCTCCGGCGCCCAGACTGAGCGTACCGAGGCGTGCACCGATCGATCGGCCGAAGGTGTCGGAGGCCTCGACGATCCGTGCCTCGATCATCACCTGGCGCACCGCGATATCGATCTTCTTGATGAGCGCCGCGATTTCTTCCAGCTTCGACGGGGTGTCCTGCACGAAGATGGTGTTCGATCTCGGGTCTACGACAGCGCTACCTCGCTTCGTCAGCAGGCGCTGGTTCGGATCGGACATCATCAAGTGAAGCGACTGCGCCTTCATGTAGTTCAGCTGGAAGCTTTCGGTCCTCGTCGGCTCGAGTTCCTGGAGCTGCTGCTGCGCCTCGAGAGCGAGCTTCTCCTTGGTCGTGAGTTCGTCGCGAGGTGCGATCCAGACGACGCTCCCATTCTTCCGCAGATCGAGCCCCTTCGATTGCAGAATGATGTCCAGGGCCTGATCCCACGGGACATCCTTCAGACGCAGAGTGAGGTTCCCGGCGACCGTGTCGCTCGTGATGATATTGAGCCCCGTGAAGTCGGCGATCACCTGCAAAACAGCCCGGACCTCGATATTCTGAAAGTTCAGCGACAGCTTGTCGCCGACGTAGCCCCGCCCCGATGCGGCGCCGATCTTCGTCGGATCCTCGATGACCCGTTTCACCTCGACGATGAGTCGGTTGTCGGTCTGGTAGGCCGAGTGCTCCCAGTTCCCGTGGGGCGAAATCACGACGCGGGCGTTGGAGCCCTGGCGCGATGCCTCGACGATGTCGACGGGTGTCGCGAAGTCAGCCACATCCATCTTCCGCTGGAGATTCGCCGGGATCTCCGCCTGCAGGAAGTCGACCACGACGGATTTGCCCTGGCGGCGGATGTCGATGCCGGTGGTGCTATCCGAAAGGTCGATGACGACCTGACCCTCACCCGTCTTGCCTCGGCGGAAGTCGAGATTCAGCAGGGCGTGGGGGACGTTCGGCTTGCCCGAAGCGAAGTGGGTGCTTTCAGAGGCGCTCGCGACATTGTTCTGAGACGCACCTCCACCAGCCTGCAGGTTGATCGAGAGGATCTTGCCGTCCAACTGAGCGTCGTACTTCACCGGCCGGGTCAGATTGAGAACCACCCGCGCCCGACCGCCCGATTGCCCGATCCGCACGGAGCGCAGTTCGGTGTTGCCGATCTCCTGACTGGACTTGCCGAGGCCGTTGGTGGTGTTGGGGAAATCGAATGCGATACGGGGCGGGTTGTTGATGGCAAAGCTGGCTGGCAGCGCCGCGAGCGGTTGCTTCATGGTGATCTTCACCAGGACGAGCCCACCCTGCCCCGACAGGACTTCCACTGCATCGATCGAATTCGTCGCCGTGGAGGACGACGGGTCGGTCGCCGGCTTCGCCCCCCAGGAAGGCAGCGCGGCCAGGGCCAGCACCGCGGTAAAAATGATGCGGCACAAGGCCGCCCCGGAGGTTCTCATCGCTTCGACTCCTCTTCATCGAGCAACTGCAGGCTGCTCGTACGCTCGGTCCAGACTCCAGAGGCGTCTTGCACCACCTCCTTGAGCGTGATCGACGTTTCCGTTATGACCGACACGATGCCGAAATTCTGGCCGATATAGTTGCCGTTCTTCACCTGGTACAGATTGCCCTCGGGGGTCTTGATGAGGGCGAACATCTTCTTGGCCTTGTCCTGCAGAGTTCCGACCATCTTCAAGCTTTCGAGCGGATAAGCTTCCAGCGCCTCCTTGCGACGCAACTCGCTCGCCTGGCTGGGCCTCTCGCTGTCGCCCTTCTCGGTCGCCTCGGGCTTCCGGGGACGGAAGGGGTCCGGCAGATCGTAGGCCTCGTACGAGAACGGCTGGTAAGGCGTCATCTCGGGGAGCGGGTCCACCCGCCCGCGGAGATCATTGCCGGAATCGTTCACGAACTGGCGGAGATCCTGGTATTCGTCGCCACCACAGGCGGACAAACCGAGGACGAGAAGAACACTCCAAGCGCGCCTCATCATTTCTTCTTGGCCCCCGCCTTGGCGTCCTTCTCCTTCCGCTTCTGAGCCTCGAGCTCACTCTGGTCCAGATATCGGTAGGTTTTGGCCGTCGCGTCAAGGGTCAGATTGCCCTCCTTGTCGTACGCGACGCCAATGTCGTTCAGCGTGACGATCCGCGAGAGCTGCGACACGTCGCTCGCGAATGCCCCGATGTCATGGTACGCGCCGATGACGCGGATCGTGATGGGCAACTCGGCGTAGAACTCGGACATGGTCTCCTGCTGCGCCGGGCGGAACAGCGTGAACTGCAGGCCCCGACCCAGGCCGGCCTGGTTGATGTCGGTCAGGAGGGCTTCCATCTCCGCCTTGTTCGGCAGCTGCTTCAACATCGCACCGAACGCCTGCTCGATGTCCGCGAGTTGCTTCTTGTAGGCATCGCGGTTGATTGCCTGCCCCTTCTTCTTCCGGAAGGTGTCGCGCAGATCCAGTTCCTGCTGGCGGGCAGCAGCGAGTTCCTCGGCCTGCAGGCGCCAGTCGAACCAGTAGCTCGCCGCGACGATCAGCAGAAGCGCGAGCAAGAGCACACCCAGCTTCGGCAGTACCGGCCAGTTTCCGATATCCCGGGGGTTGAGCCTCTTGAGATCGTCGAGTGTCATGGGGATCAGCCTTTCGGAGGCTTCTTCTGTCCCTGGCTCGCGTCTGTCGAATCAGCCTTATCGCGAGTGAGGTTCACATTGACGATGAATTCGTTCTGCTGCTGCTTGTCGACGATCGCCGCCTTGATCTCGACCAGACTCGGAGCCTCCAGCCAGGGGGAAGCCTCCAGGTTTCGCATGAGCGTCGATACCCTGGCGTTGGAAGACGCGTAGCCCGAGATGTTCACGCGGTTCCCGGTCTGCTTGACCGACTTGAGGTAGACGCCGTCAGGAATCTGCCGAACCAACTGATCCAGGAGCCTGACGGTCTCCGACCGATTGGACTGCAGCGATTCGACGACCTGCTTGCGACCCAGCAAGGCTTCGGTCTGCTCCTTGAGCTTCTTGATCTCCTCGATCTGGCGATCGAGGATCGCGATTTCGTTCAGGAGGTACTCGTTTCGCCCTACCTGGGTCTGAATGCGGTTGCCGAAGTAGGTGTGGACCGCCCCCCAGATGGCAATGCCGATCAGGAAGGTCACAGCCGCGAGCCCGACGAAGCGCTTGCGCTGCTCCTTACGGCGCTCCTCGCGATGCGGTAGTAGGTTGATTGGGATCATGCGTCGAATCTTCGCATCGCGAGTCCGCAGGCAACCATGAGCGACGGCGCATCCTGCGCCAGCTGCCGCTCCTTGATCTTCGAGGCCTTCTCCATGCTCGCGAAAGGATCCGCGATCACGGTGTTCACACCGGTGCGACGGGATACGACCTCATCCAACCCGGGGATGGACGCACAGCCGCCAGCCAGGAGGATGTGATGCACCTGGTTGTACTGCGTGGACGTGAAGAAGAACTGGAGCGCGCGGGTAACTTCGAGCGCCAGGGTATCCATGAACGGCCGCAGGACGTCGGGCTCGTAGTTCTCGGGAAGACCGCCACTCTTCTTCGCGGCCTCGGCTTCTTCGATGGAAAGGCCGAACGTCCGCTGGATCTCCTGCGAGAGCTGATTGCCGCCGAATGGCTGTTCGCGCATGTAGACCGACTGGCCGTTGCGCAAGACGTTGATGTTCATCATGGACGAACCGACGTCAACGAGCGCGATGGTCTGGTCCACCCCTCCGTCGGGAAATCGCCCCTGGATGAGTTCGAACGCTGTCTGGGCGGCGAAGGAATCGATGTCCATGACGACGGCCTTCAGCCCTTGGGATTCCACAACCGCCACCCGGTCCTCGACCTTTTCCTTGCGCGAGGCGGCGATCAGAACCTCGACCTCTTCGGGATTGTTGGGAGACGGTCCGAGGATCTGGAAATCGAGGTTGACTTCCTCGAGCGCAAACGGGATGTACTGATTGGCTTCGGTCTCGACCTGGATTTCGAGATCCTCCTCGCGCTGCCCGGCCGGCACCACGATCTTTTTCGTGATCACGGCCGCAGAAGGGAGTGCAAGGGCGAGGTTCTTGATTCGGCTGTTGAGCTTCTTCCAACCCCGCTTGACGGCATCGCCCACTTCGTCGAGGTTCATGATATTGCCATCGACCACTGCATCCTTCGGCAGCGGCTCGATGGTGTAGCGCTCCAGCCGATATCGGCCTTTCGCCACTGCAGACAACTCGACGAGCTTGACTGAAGAAGAACTGATGTCCACGCCGATGAGGGGCGGCGTTTTCGGCTTCATCAGCTCCGACAGAACCCTCGAGACCGCTGCGAAATCGACTTTTCCCTTCAGCATGGACAAGTTACGCCAATTTACGTCCAAAACACATTAGATACGACTGGCAACTACAAATCAAGCTTGAGAAAGTACTCTCGCAATGATTCCGGATGAGAGGGACCGCCTATAATCCGCATGCCGTCGCGTCGGAAGGTTCCTGCGCGCGCCTCACCAAGCACGAACTTTGCCAATGCGCCTTCGCTGGTGGCTCCTGCCACTATTCCTGCTGACTTCTCTCCTGGCCGCATGTGGCCTCCTGCTCGGGTATGCAGTTGTCGTTGCGTACCCTGGATTGCCATCGCTGGAGTCGCTCACCGACTACCGGCCCAAGATTCCCTTGCAGATCTTCAGCAGCGAGGGCGCCCTCATCGGTGAATTCGGCGAGGAGCGTCGGGCACTGGTGGCAATAAAGGACGTCCCCAAGCCGATGGTGCAGGCAATCATTGCCGCCGAAGACGAGCGCTTCTATGAACACGGCGGCGTCGACTATATCGGCGTTGCACGTGCCGCACTTTCGAACTTTCTGCAGGGCGGCGCGCGACAGGGGGCAAGCACGATCACCATGCAGGTGGCAAGAAACTTCTTCCTCAGCTCCGAGAAGACGTTCACCCGCAAATTCAACGAAACGCTGCTCGCATTCAAGATCGAGCACAACCTGTCGAAGGACGAGATCCTCCAGCTGTACGTCAATCAGATATTTCTCGGCCAGCGGGCGTACGGGTTTGCCGCTGCCGCCCGGACCTATTTCGGCCGCCCACTCGAACAGCTGAGCGTCGCGGAACTCGCCATGCTCGCCGGATTGCCGAAGGCCCCGTCCACGTTCAACCCGATCAGCAATCCGCGACGCGCCAAGATCCGCCAGGAGTACGTGCTCCGACGCATGCGGGAACTTGGGTTCATCTCCGACGCGCAGTTCGAGACTGCCGTCGCAGCGAAGATGGATGTGCGCAAGGATCGACAGGCGTTCGCCACGCGGGCCGACCACCTGAACGAGATGGTCCGCCAGCAACTCTTCGAGAAGCATCAGGAGGCGGCCTACACGTCCGGATTTCGTGTCTACACGACCCTTTCCGTCCCCCATCAGGATGCGGCCTACTCGGCCCTGCGGAACGGAGTTCTTGACTACGACCGACGGCATGGTTTCCGCGGCGCAGAGGGGCACGTCGAGCTTCCGGCCGATGCCGCTGACGAGTTGCTGGAGGACCTGTTCAACGACGACGTCGAAACCGACGGCATCTACCCGGCGATCGTGCTCGACATCGACAGCCGTGGCGCCACCCTCTTCGCAAGAGGCGTTGGCGCCGTGTCAGTGGGAGCGGAAGGCATGCGATTCGCCCAGAAGATGGTCGGCGAGAAGGCGCCTCCGGATCGCCGCCTACGGCGGGGGGCACGCACCCGGGTACGCCGCGATGCCGCGGGCCAATGGCACATCCTCCAACTGCCGCTGGTCGAAGCGGCACTGGTTTCCGTGGACAGCGAGAGCGGCGCCATTCGATCCCTGGTCGGTGGCTTCGACTTCAACAGGAACAAGTACAACCGCGTGACCCAGGCATACCGGCAGCCGGGCTCGAGCTTCAAGCCGTTCGTGTACTCGGCCGCTCTCGAGAAGGGCTTCACGCCGGCGACCGTCATCAGCGACTCCCCGCTGTCGTTCGATGCGTCCGAGACCGGATCAACCACTTGGGAACCGAAGAACTACGACGGGACCTTCGAGGGACCCATCACCATGCGAACGGCACTGACGAAGTCGAAGAACATGGTCTCCATCCGCATTCTCCAGGCGATCAGCCCCCAATACGCCCAGGACTATGTGGTTCGATTCGGCTTCGAGCGCAAGCTCATCCCTGCCTACCTCACCATGGCTCTCGGCGCTGGCGGCGTGACGGTCCTCCAGATGGCAGGCGGGTACGCGACCTTTGCGAATGGTGGATTCCGAGTGGCCCCTTACTTCATCGATCACATCACCGACGCCAAGGGCACCGTGATCGAGAAATCGAAGGTCCTGCGCGCCCCGGACACTGCGCCGAGGATCATCGATGCCAGGAACGCTTTCCTGATGACGAGCATGATGCAGGATGTGGTTCGCGGCGGCACCGCCGCGCGGGCCCGACAGCTTGGACGTAGCGATCTCGCCGGAAAGACCGGGACCACGAACGACCAGTTGGACGCCTGGTTCGCCGGATTCAACCCCAAGCTGGTCGCCGTGGCGTGGATGGGGTTCGACACGCCGCGCAGCCTCGGGGGGGGCGAGACCGGAGGCGCCGCAGCGCTTCCGATCTGGATGTCGTACATGGCCAAGGCTCTGCAAGGCCTGCCAGACGAACCACTCGTACCGCCCGAAGGCGTGATAGGCGCCAGCATCAATCCGGAAACCGGTCTGCGGAACGAACGTGCGTCGAATCGCGTCCAGGAGTTCTTTCTGCAGGAGAACATTCCAGGCGAGGAAGAAGGTGGCTCCGCGGACGGTTCGCGGAAGCCGCAGGATGATGATGTCGACGATCAGTTGTACTGACGAGGCAACCATCGTGACGCGCGAAGGATCGAGCAGTCGTCAGATGCGTCAACGCATCGCTCAGCTGGCGGCCCGCATGATGGCCGAGGACGGCATCGAGGACTTCGGGATGGCCAAGCGGAAGGCGGCCCGCCAGGCCGGGGCCCCGGAAACGCGCAACCTGCCCGACAACAGCGAAGTCGAGGCAGCGCTGAGCGAGTACCTTCAGATCTACCAGACTGCCGAGCAAGGCGAACGCGTCGACGATCTCCGTCGGGATGCCCTCGAGCTGATGGAATGGCTTGCTCGATTTCAACCGCATCTCGTCGGGGCAGCGTTGTCCGGTCAGGCGGGACGTTACGCAGAGGTCGATCTGCACGCCTTCGCAGACAGCCCGAAGGACCTCGAGCTGTTCCTCATCAACAGCGGCATCGAATTCGCATTTCGCGAGACGCGTTTCTGGGTGGCGGGCGAGGTGCGGGCGATACCCGTCTACGAAATCGATGGGCCGCGGTCCGGCGCGCGCATCGCGGTTTTCGAGCCAGGCGATCTCAGACACCCCATCCGCAGCAGCCAGGACGGACGTCCGATCGATCGGGCCGGCCCGGATCGCGTGAGGGAAAGCATCAGGTCCTCCGATTCGACCAGCAACCCCTAAACTTTCCCGCGCTTTCACCGAAACCTACGCTGCCGGAGTACGACGGCAGAACCCGCTGAACATGGAACTGCAAGCCCGCCCGAACCACGAACCCGCCGAAGACGAATCCCGCTTCCAGATCCATTCGCGCGTGGAGATCACCTTCATCCTCCGCGCCGTACTGCAGGCGGGTGAGATGGTATCCACGCACTTCAATCAGGGGCGCGATTCGGCCCTGACGGCCATGCTCTTCGTGGATGCACAGAAAGGGTTCTTCGTATTCGACGCCCCATCTGATCCGGCGCTAGTGAAGAGCCTGCTGGCTTCGAACCGGATTGCCTTCGTCAGTCGACAGGACAAGATCAAGATCCGCTGGGAAGCTGCGGGGGTGCAATCCGCGATGTTCGAGGACAAGCAGGCCTTGCGCGCCGCGATCCCGGACAGCCTGCTCAAGTTCCAGCGACGCGAGTTCTACCGCGCCGAAACCCCGATCACCCGCCCGGTCCGCTGCACCATCCCACTGCCCGAGGGCGGCATGGTCAACGTGAACCTCTTCGACATCAGCCTGGGGGGTGTGGGCCTGACCGGCTTTCCAGAAGACTTCCCCCGGGAGATCGGGCGCGAGCTTCCGGGTTGCACGATCACACTTCCCGATGTTGGCGTACTGGCAGTCACGCTGCAGATCCGGAACACGCTCGATGTCCCCCTGCGCGATGGCAAGCTGAATCGCCGCGCTGGATGCATGTTCCGCAACCTGCCTTCCGGCACGGACAACATGATCCAGCGCTACATCATCCGGCTCGAACGCGAACGGCGCGCCCGCACCGTCTGACGCGTCCTACGACCGCTCGCCCAACCAGCGGGCGGCGTCTATCGCGAAGTACGTCAGGATGCCATCGGCACCAGCGCGCTTGAAAGCCATCAGCGACTCCAGGGCGCATTGCCGCTCATCGATCCAGCCATTTCCCCCGGCAGCCTTCAGCATCGCGTACTCGCCACTCACCTGATAGACAAAGGTTGGCGCACCGAAGGTGTCCTTCACCCGCCGCACGATATCGAGGTATGGCATCCCCGGTTTCACCATCACCATGTCGGCGCCTTCTTCGAGGTCGAGACCTACCTCCCAGAGCGCTTCGTCGCCGTTCGCCGGGTCCATCTGGTAGGTGTACTTGTTCCCCTTTCCGAGGTTCCCCGAGGAACCGACAGCATCGCGGAACGGCCCGTAGAAGCTCGACGCAAACTTCGCCGCATAGGCAAGTATCCGGACGCGGTCATGTCCGGCGCCATCGAGCCGTGCACGGATCGCTCCGACCCGGCCATCCATCATGTCGGATGGGGCGACGATATCCACACCGGCCGCGGCGTGGCATTCCGCCTGTCTGACCAGCACCGCGATCGTTTCCTCGTTGAGCACATAGCCAGAATCGTCGATCAGGCCGTCCTGGCCATGACTGGTGTACGGATCGAGGGCCACGTCCGTGATCACGCCCAGCTCGGGGAAACGCTTCTTGATCGCCGCAACGGTGACGGGCACCAGGCCGTCAGGGTTGAAGGCCTCCTCGGCGCCAAGGCTCTTCCGGCTCACATCGACAACGGGGAACAGCGCGATGGCAGGTATACCCAGCTTCACGCAGGTCTCGGCCACGCGCATCAAGCGATCGACGGTGACGCGCTCCACGCCGGGCATCGACGCCACGGCCTCGGACCGATCTTTTCCCTCGATCACGAACACCGGGTAGATCAGATCATCGACGGTCAGTGTGTTCTCGCGAACGAGACGTCGGGAAAAGTCGTCTCGTCGATTCCGCCGCATTCTGCGACGGGGGAAGCTGCCAAGCGGCTTAACCATGCAATCAATCTCCTCTTGTCGTTCGAAAATCGCGCGCGCATCTCGGGGGAACCAATGCCCAGCGGGGCACCTCTATGCCGTCGGATGGTGACATCCCCCGCTTCACCTCCCTGAGCGGGCGCCTTCAATCAAGGCTTGGCCCCCGGTGTCCCTCCCCTTTGCCGGGGGCCTTCTTTTCTACAGAGCGGGTTCCTTTGTCGTGGCAAGCCCAAGCCACCCGCCCAGTACCTCGCGCGCTTCATCCACACCGGTGCGTTTGAGACTCGAGAACAACTGAACCGTGACCTTGCCGTCCCCCGACAAGGCTTTGCGCACGCTCGCCAGTTGCGCGAGGGCTTGTTGACGTCCGAGCTTGTCTGCCTTGGTCAGGAGCACATGGATGGGGCGCCCGGTCGGCAGGAAATAAGCGAGAAGATTCTCGTCGAGAGGGGTGAGCGGATGGCGGATGTCCATGATCGAAACCAGCCCGCACAGGGACGCGCGATTCTGTAGGTAGCCGCCGACGAGGTAGCGCCAGTGCAGCCTCTCCTTCTCCGGAACCTTCGCATAACCGTACCCGGGAAGATCGACGAGGAAACGCTCCGGCGCCACAGCGAAGAAATTGACGAGTTGCGTGCGGCCCGGAGTCTTGCTGACGAACGCGAGCCGGTTTCGCCCTGCGAGCGTATTGAGCGCGCTCGACTTCCCCGCGTTCGACCGCCCCGCAAATGCCACTTCCAACCCTGCCTCGGGAGGCATCTGACCGAGGTCATGAGCGCTGGCTACGTATGTAGCGCGCTCGAACGGATTCACCACTGAACTTTGCAAGCCGACCATGGGACAAATCCGTTAGAATCAAGAATTATCACTGATTATCAACCACTTTGTGCCTCACATCGCTGCGGATTTGCATCGAATGCCCGCACTGTGGACGCACGGATGAGTCGAGGACACTCCATGATTCGCATCACGTCGGCACTCAGCCTGATTGCCGCTGCCGCCCTAAGTTTGCCCGTCACTGCAGCCGCCAAGGGCGATCCCGCGAAAGGACAAGCACTCGCCGGGGCCTGTGCGGCGTGCCACGGCGTTGACGGCAACAGCGTCGTTTCCGTCAATCCGAGTCTCGCGGGCCAGCACGCCGATTACATCGCCAAACAGCTCGCCGAATTCAAGGCAGGCACCCGCGCCAACGCCATCATGGCCGGAATGGCTGCGGGCCTGACGCCCGAGAGCATGGCCGATCTCGGCGCCTACTACAGAACCCAGAAGGTTCGCGCCCCAGGCGCCAAGAACCGAGATCTCGTGGAGCAAGGCCGCAAGCTGTACCGCGGTGGCGACACCGCCCGAGGTCTTCCCGCCTGCTCTGCTTGTCACTCCCCTTCAGGCGCCGGCATGGCCTCCCAGTACCCGCGCATCGGCGGCCAGCACGCCGACTACACCGTCGCCCAACTCAAGGCCTTCCGTGCCGGCGAGCGCGCCAATGACAGCGCTGCGATGATGCGCACTGTTGCCGCGAAGCTGACCGACACCGAGATGAGCGCTCTGGCCGAGTACCTCTCCGGCCTTCGCTGATCACCTCGGAGGCTCGGGTCAACCGGCGAGCGCGTCAAAGGCAGCATCAGCCGCCTCGAACGTTAGCCGGAGTTCATTATCGCCATGGGCGGCCGAGACGAATCCCGCCTCGAACGCCGATGGCGCGAGGTACACGCCTCGGTCCAGCATTGCGTGAAAGAACCGGTTGAACCGCTCCTTGTCGGAAGTCATCACTTCCGCGAATGAGGTCGGCGGGGCGGAACGGAAGAAGAGTCCGAACATTCCGCCCACGGACTCCCCGCAGAGTTCGATGCCCCGGGCCTTTGCGGAGGCTTCGAGGCCGGACACCAGCCGCTGCGTCGTCGCCGAGAGACGGTCGAAGAACCCTGGCGCCTGGATGAGACGCAAAGTAGCCAGTCCAGCCGCTACCGCCACAGGGTTGCCCGAGAGCGTCCCCGCCTGATACACGCCACCAAGCGGCGCTAGCTTCTCCATGATGTCCCGCCGACCACCGAATACGCCCAGCGGCATGCCGCCGCCAACCACTTTCCCCAGCGTCGTCAGGTCGGGCTTCACACCGAACAATCCTTGCGCGCAGGCGGGCCCCACACGGAAGCCGGTCATGACCTCATCGAAGATCAGCACGGCGCCGTGCCGTGAAGTGAGGTCTCGAAGGGCGCGGATGAACTCGGGTGTCGGTCGCACAAGATTCATGTTGCCGACAACCGGCTCCAGAATCACGGCGGCAATGTCGTCACCCTGCCCGGCAAAGGCCTGCTCGAGTCCGGCGGTGTCGTTGTAATTCAGGACCAGGGTATGCCGCGTGGTGTCCGCCGGCACACCCGACGAACTCGGTTGCCCGAAGGTCAGCGCGCCTGAGCCCGCCTTCACCAGAAGGGCGTCTGCGTGACCGTGGTAGCAGCCCTCGAACTTGACGATCACGTTGCGGCCCGTGAATCCGCGCGCCAGCCTGATCGCACTCATGGTTGCTTCTGTTCCGGAACTCACGAGACGGACCATCTCGAGCGAGGGCAGCATGCGCGTCAGCAACTCCGCCATCTCGAGCTCGCGCTCTGTCGGAGCACCGAACGAAAGACCATGCGCGGCCGTCTCCTGAACCGCGCGGATCACCTCGGGGTGGGCATGCCCCAGGATCATCGGCCCCCAGGAACCGACATAATCCACGTAGGCCTTCCCATCGGCGTCCCAGAGCCAGGCGCCCTGCCCCCTGGTGAAGAAACGCGGGGTGCCCCCCACCGAGCGAAAGGCGCGCACAGGCGAATTCACGCCCCCGGGAATCACCTTCTGGGAGCGCGCGAACAGTTCTTCATTGCGTGAGTTCATGGTCACCTGTCTGGGTCCTGCGGTTCTGGCCGTCTGCCGATTCGAACACGCGAGCATAGGCACTCGCTCGAGCAACGACATCAATGGCCTGGAAAACATCCGAGATCACCGCGAGTGCGTCGGCACCTGCAGCCACAAGTTCGGCTGCGCTGTCGAGAGTGATGCCACCAATCGCGACGATGGGACACGACAACACGGCGCGTGCATCGGTGAGCAGTTGCATTGGCGGCCGCACCGCACCCGGCTTCACCGACGATGGAAAGAAGCTGCCGAAGGCCACGTAGTCTGCGCCGCAACGCTCCGCCGCGACAGCAAGGTCCAACCTGTCGTAGCAGGAAACCCCAATCACCGACCGGTCACCGAGAATGGCTCTGGCCGCCGCCACGGTGCCGTCGTCCCGCCCGAGATGCACGCCGTCGGCACCGGCCTCGGCAGCCAAGCGTGGATCATCGTTCACGATGAAGAGGGCGCGTCGGTCGCGACAGATCGCCGCGATCGCCTTCGCCTCGGCCATCTTCGCGGAGGCATCGACGCTCTTCCGGCGATACTGGATCAATCGTGCGCCGCCCTGGATGGCTTCCGCGATCCGGGCGATCAGGATGTGGGACGACAACTCGTCCGGGGTGATCGCGTAGAGGCCGCGAACGTCCTTCCATCTGTTCATGGGGAACCTGTCGCGAGATGGCGGAACGCATGCATCGAGATGACCGAGAGACGAAGTGATCGAACGAAAGAGTAACGCGGACATCACCGCGGAGGTGGCGCCGCAGCGGTTTGACCTTACAATCGAATTTTATCCGAACAGCTTCGCATCATGCCCGAGAGCCCCGAATTTCAGACCTTCATGTGCCTCATCTGCGGCTTCATTTACGACGAGGCGACCGGCGTGCCGGAGGAAGGTATCCCTGCCGGCACGCGGTGGGAGGATGTCCCTATGAACTGGGTCTGTCCGGAATGCGGGGCACGGAAGGAAGATTTCGAAATGGTTCAGATCTGACCCGCGGAGAATCATAGTCATGCGCATCCTCCACACCATGCTTCGCGTCGGCGACCTGCAGCGGTCCATCGACTTCTACACGAACGTGCTCGGCATGAAGGTGCTTCGCAAGAGCGACTACCCCGAAGGACGCTTCACCCTGTGCTTCGTGGGCTATGGTGACGAGGACAAGGAATCCGTCCTCGAACTCACGCACAACTGGGACACCCCCGCTTACGAACTGGGCACCGGCTACGGACACATCGCCCTTGAAGTCGAGGATGCCTATGCAACGTGCGACGAGGTGCGCAAGCGCGGCGGCAAGGTGACCCGTGACGCAGGCCCGATGAAGCACGGCACGACGGTCATCGCATTCGTGGAAGACCCGGACGGCTACAAGATCGAGTTCATCCAGCGCAAGCGCGCCGCCTGACGAAGACCCGCGGTGGCGCAGCAACGCGCCCCGCTGCACATCGGATCACCCCCCCGCGGGGGGTTCAACCTGCGAGCTGGGCACGCCGAACGATGACGTTCGCCGCCCGAACGAAACCCGCCACGCCGATGGTTTCCGGACGATCGCCCGGGTCCAGCCCGGCCTCCTCGATGCCAGCTTCATCGATCAGACCGGACACCGCGTTGCGCAGGGTCTTGCGGCGCTGTGTGAAGGCCCGACGCACGAGTTCCGAAAACATTGCGTGGTCGTCTGCGACCACTTCGGGCGTCACGGGAATCATCCTCACCACAGCGGATTGCACCTTCGGTGGCGGCCGGAAGGCATCCGGCGGCACATCGATGATGCGGTCCATCGAAAACCGGTATTGCAGCATCACTGAGAGTCGGCCGTACTCGCCGCCGCCCGGTTCCGCAACCATCCGTTCGACGACCTCCCTCTGCAGCATGAAGTGACAATCGCGAAGCCGCGTGGTGTCGGCGCCCACGTGAAACAGCAGCGGCGTTGATATGTTGTAGGGCAGATTTCCCACGAGACGCAGCCGGTCCCCGAGCGTGCTGAAGTCGAACCGCAGCGCATCGCCCTCGTGAATGGTCACCTTCGCGGGATCATGCTCAGCCCGCAGGCGGGCCGCGATATCTCGATCGATCTCGATCACGTGGAGATGTCTGACGCGTTCCAGCAGCGGCCGGGTGATGGCGCCGAGCCCCGGACCGATCTCGGCCATCAGATCATCCTCGCGCGGTGCGACGGCATCGACGATCCTGCGGATCACGCCCGCGTCCACCAGGAAGTGCTGGCCGAACCGCTTCCGCGCGAGATGCCGACCCTCCGGAAGCGCCGTCATCGCGCGTGCTCCAGGGGCACAGCCTTCGCTCGACGACCCGCCAGGGTCATCGCGAGATCCACCGCCGCCTTCAGGCTGCCCGCGTCGGCGCAGCCGGTGCCGGCGATATCCAGCGCGGTGCCGTGATCGACGGAAGTACGCAGGATGGGCAGGCCGAGCGTGATGTTCACGCCGCCGCCGAAGCTGGCGTACTTCAGCACCGGCAGACCCTGGTCGTGGTACATCGCGAGCACCGCGTCCGCCCCATCGAGTACCTTCGGCTGGAACAACGTGTCCGCCGGCAGCGGCCCGACGAGCGTCATGCCCTCGCCCCGCAATGCCTCCAGCACAGGCTCGATCACTTCGATCTCCTCCCGACCCATACGGCCGGATTCACCCGCGTGGGGATTCAGGCCCGCGACCACGATGCGCGGCGACGCGATGGCGAAACGTTCACGGAGATCGGCGTGAAGGATGCGAAGGGTCCGATCGATGCCATCACGGGTGATCGCGCGGGGGACATCCGCGAGCGGCAGATGGGTGGTGGCGAGCGCCACGCGCATGCCGCCGCCCACCAGCATCATCACCACCTGGGCGACGCCGAGTCTGTCGGCGAGGTATTCGGTGTGGCCGCTGAACGTGATACCCGCCGCCATGATCACCGCCTTGTGCACCGGCGCCGTGACCATGGCCGAGAACTCGCCGCGGGCACAACCGTCGCAGGCGCGATCGAGCATCTCGATCACATACGACGCGTTGCCCACATCGACCGTGCCGGCCACGGGTAGCCGCGGCGTCGGAAAGTGCAGGAGGGAGACGCCAGCGATTCCGTGGCGGTACTCGCGCAATTCGATGTCCAGTCCTGCAGCCCGGGCGCGGGCCTCGAAGAGGGGCCGATCGCAGAGGATCACCAGGTTGCTGTCGGCGAAGTCCGCTGCGAGTCGCGCGCAGATTTCAGGGCCGATGCCCGCCGGCTCCCCCGACGTGACGACGACCGGCGCAGGCGCGCTCAACGATCGTCCGACCGAAACTCGACGAACGCGCGATCCCGCTGCTGCCGTACCCAGTCGGTGAACACCTCATCGGCTTTCCGCGCGCGCAGCGCCTGACGCGCCATCTGACGCTCCCGTTCCTTCGTGAGATCCTCGGTACGCCGTTCCACCACCTGGATCAGGTGCCAGCCGAACGGCGACTGAACAGGGCCGCTCACCTGCCCCGGCTTCAGCGCATCCATCGCCTTCTCGAACTCCGGGACGGTATCTCCCGGAGAGACCCACCCGAGGTCGCCGCCCTTGGCGGAGCTCGCATCCTCGGAGTTCGCACGGGCCAGCTCTGCGAACTCCGCGCCGGCGTCGAGCTGCTCCTTGATCTCGACCAACCGCCGACGGGCCTCGGCCTCGGAGACGATCTCGTTCATGCGCACCAGGATGTGCCGGGCATGCGTCTGCTCGACCACGATCTGCTTGGCGTTGCTGCGCTTCTGGACCAACTTGACGATGTGAAATCCGTTGGGGCTGCGCAGTACGGGGGACAGATCGCCGACCTTCATGGTGGCCACGGCCTGCGCAAAGATCGTGGGCAGACGACCGACGGGACGCCAGCCGAGCTCGCCGCCCTGCAGCGCGTTGGGTGCATCGGAATACGTGGCAGAGATCTGATTGAAGTCGGCGCCCTGGGAGAGCTTGCCGAGCGCCTCCTCGGCGCGGGCGCGACGGGACTGGATCTGCTCTGGCGCGGCAGCTTCGGGGACCGTCACGAGGATGTGCAGGAGGTTGAACTCGTCGTTGCGGCCCGATGCCTGCTGCGCGCGCAGGTAGGCCTCGATCTCGGGATCGGTGACGATGGCCCGACCTTCCACCTCGCGTTCCCGGACGCGCGCAATGATGATCTCGTTGCGGACATCCTCACGGAACCGGTTGAAATCGATGCCCTCCTCCGCGAGCGCGCCGCGGAACTCGGTCAACGACACACGGTTCTCCTCCGCGACTCGGGCGACGGCGCGATCCACCTGGGTCTCGTCGATACGTACGCCGGTTTCCTTGCCGTACTGAACGAGGACGCGGGTCGTGATCAGGCGTTCGAGCAACTGCTTGCCGAGTAGGTCGCGATCGGGCAACGGCGTCCCCTGCCGCGTCAGTTCACGGGTGGCGAGTCGCAGTTGGTCATCGAGTTCCAGCTGGGTGATGGCATCGTTGTTCACCACCGCGACGACGCGGTCCAGTGGCACTAGCTCGCGCGGGCGGTCGCCGGTCGCGGCAAACCCGATGGAGCCCACCAGCAGCCAGGGAAGAGCGCGGAGCAGGAATTCAGGAAGTCGCATCATGGGGTCACCGCGCCTGACGCATCACTGCGTCGGGTAGTAGTCTTCGTTGAACTGGGTCTGGGGCAACGCGTTGATCTTCTGGTAGCCCGCGATGTTCTGCCTGAGGATGTCCAGCGGATTGGAACCGAACTTGGACAGTCCGTTGAACTCGAGCTGGAAGAAAAGTGCCCGAGCACTCGTCTGGGTGAACGCCGCGAATTGCTGGACCATGAACCGGCCGGCCCAACAGCCTGCATTGTACTCAACGCCCGCGAGCGTCGTTGTGGATCGACGATCCCGCAACGAGTAGGCCCACCGCCCGACCATGCTCCATCGCTCGTTGAACACCCACTGCGCAGATATGTCGGTCTGCTCGAAGCTTCCCTGGTTCTCGCGATACCCCACGTTCAGCACGCGCCCGGGCTCGGGCGTGTACCTCGCTGCCACGGTGGTCCGGGTAGCCCGTACCGCATCGATGTCGTAACGCATGGCGAAATCGGCATACCACGATTCGCTCATGCGGCCCGTCACGGCAGCGAGGATGTCGGACCGCGGCTGGGTCTGGATGTTCGCACTTGGCAACGTGACGCGTTGCTCCTGGAAGAAGAACCGCTGGGCAAGTGTGACGCGCAGCCGTTCGCGTCCGTTGAAGGGGTCGATGAATCGACTGGACACCGCCCCCGTCACCTGATTGGAGTCGTTGATCCGGTCGGAGCCCGTGAACCGGTTCTCGCCGAAGATCTGGGCCATGTTGAAGTCGGCCAACCCGGTATCGAACAGCGGCAGGGCACTCTGGTCGCGATAGGGGATGTACACGTAGTAGAGCCGCGGTTCGAAGGTCTGCAGGAGCGGTGTCCCGAGAATGCTCATGTTCCGTTCGAAGGTGAGCGTGCTGTCGACCGAGAACACCGGCAATGTGCGCGACGTCGAGCTGTAGCCCGGGTACGCATCCATGTCGTAGTACGTGTAGTGCAGGCCAAGCTTCGGCACGATGCTGACGTACGACGTCTGCATCGGATAGGTCACGCTCGGATAGAACACCAGGCGCCGGCCGTTCGGACTCGTCGGGTTCGAGAACGCCACGAATTCCGATTCGAGGTTGCCGTCGAAGCCGCCACCGACGGGGCGGTTCCCGGTGAAGCTCAGCTGCGGCACGCGCGAATAGGGTACCGCGATCGGCAGGTTCGGATCCTGCAAGGTCTGGTAGCGCTGCGTCCTTCCGACGGCGGTCCACCATCCCCCGTTGTAGGTCAGCGAACCCTCGCGCGGCAGGTTCGTGGTCGTCGTCGTGGCGAGCCGGCTCGACAGGTCGATGAAGTAGAAGTCGTCCGATGCCTTCTGGACGTTGAGGTAGCCGGTGAGCTTGTCGGTGATCTGGTGGGTGTGGCGCATCGCGAAGGAGTATCGGGCCTCCCCTTGACGCGCTTCGTCCGACGGCAGGTACTCCGCCGTCACGAGTCCGTTGAAGCGCTTGTCGAGATAGCGAACCTCGCTATTGACCATCACGCCCCGCTTGGCGAGGAACCGGGGCGAGATCGTCGCATCGTAGTTCGGTGCGAGGTTCAGATAGAAGGGCAGTATGACCTCGAAGCCGCTGCGCCCCGTCGTGCCGTAGGTGGGCGCGAGAAGACCCGATTTCCTGGCATTCGACAGCGGGAAGTCGATGTACGGCGTGTAGAGCACGGGCACGTTCTTGAAGTAGACCGTCGCATTGCGCGCCACGCCCTCATCCTTGTCGCGGTCGAGCTTCAGATCGCGCACGCGCAGGAACCAACCATCCTCGGGCACCGCGCACGTGCTGTAGGTGCCGTCCTTCGCGCGCACCTTCGTCTTGCTGTCCAGAAAAAGACGCGAGGCCTTGCCGCGCGCATTCAGCAGCCGGAAGTAGTACTCGGGGTTCTCGACGTATCCCGTCTCGTCCTCGAGCCGCATTTCGATCTTGGACCCTTCGAGCACGTCGCCGCGCCGGTCGAGGCGCATGTGGCCGGTCGCGGTTACCTTGTCTTCGGCGGCGGAGTAGAAGAGGTCGTCGGCAAAGAGCGTCCGCCCGCGGGTACGCAATCGGACGTCGCCATGCGCCTCGAGCGACTGGCCCTGGGTGCCCGACACGCTGTCCGCTTCGAGGTACAGCGCACCCGCTTGCGCCGTGTCATCGCCTTCCGGCGGGGACAGCGAGGTGTCGAGGCGCAACCCGAGCCCCTGGGTCTGGGCGGCTGCACCCGCGGGCGCAACGAAAGCCGCCACGAGCAGCCAGCGGGGAAAGCCGGTGATCGACAAGGGAGTCAGACAGGTCGTTGCTAGAATGCCGCGAGTATATGGCCTTACGTGGTGACCTCCCCTTGGATCGACTGACCGAAATGCATGGCTGGCTCGCCAGCGTGCTGCCCGCGCGTGACCTGCTCGTGGAGCCTGCCTCCGCGGACGCCAGCTTCCGGCGCTATTTCCGCGCCGTCGAAGGCACGCAGACCTGGATCATCATGGACGCGCCCCCGGAGCACGAGGACTGCCGTCCGTTCGTGAAGGTTGCTGCACTGCTCCACGACGCAGGACTCAACGCGCCCCGCGTGATCGCGCAGGATCTCGAACGGGGCTTCCTGCTGCTGACGGACCTCGGTCGCACGACGTTCCTGGCCGAGATGCAGCGCGATGTCTCGCGCGCCCCCGCGCTCTTCGCTGACGCCTTCGATGCGCTCGTCACCTGGCAACGTGCGAGCCGCGACGGGGTGCTGCCTCCATACGACGAGGCCCTGCTCCGGCGTGAACTCGGACTGTTTCCCGAGTGGTACCTGGGCCGACACCTGGGCATCACGCTCACGGACGCGGAGTCGGCAACCCTCGAGACCGTGTTCCGTCGCCTGCTCGCGAACATCCTGGCCCAGCCGCGCGTGTTCGTGCACCGCGACTACATGCCACGCAACCTCATGTTGAGCACCCCGAACCCCGGCGTCCTCGATTTCCAGGATGCGGTGTACGGCCCCATCACGTACGACGTCGCTTCGTTGATGCGCGACGCCTTCATCAGCTGGCCCGAGGCGGACGCCCTCGACTGGATCGTCCGGTACTGGGAACGGGCTCGCCAGGCGGGCCTCCCCGTGGATGCCGACTTCGGCAGCTTCTACCGCGACGTCGAGTGGATGGGCCTGCAGCGTCACCTCAAGGTGCTGGGCATCTTCGCGCGGCTGCACTATCGCGACGGAAAGGCCGGCTACCTCGAGGACACCCCGCGCTTCATCGCCTACGTCCGGGCCGTCGCCGGGCGCTACGTCGAGCTGAAACCACTCATCCCGCTGCTCGACCGCGCCGAAGGCGCGACATCGCGCGTCGGCTACACGTTCTAGCAGCACCACCCGGCGGAGCCCCACCTTGCGCGCGATGATCCTGGCGGCCGGACGCGGTGAACGCATGCGGCCGCTGACCGACACGACCCCGAAGCCGCTGCTGCCGGCCGGTGGCCGACCCTTGATCGCATGGCACCTCGACAAGCTGGCGCAAGCCGGGGTGACCGACGTCGTGATCAACCATGCGCATCTCGGCGGGATGATCGAGGCCACGCTGTCCGACGGTCGCGCCTTCGGCCTCACGATCCACTATTCGCCAGAGCCCGAGGCGCTGGAAACCGCTGGCGGCATCGCGACGGCCATGCCGCTCCTCGGCACCGCGCCGTTCATCGTGGTGAACGGTGACGTCTTCACGGACTTCCCCTACCAGCGGCTCGTGGCAGCAGCCCGGCACCTTGCTGCGACCGACACGGGCGTCGCGCACCTGGTCCTCGTCGACAACCCGACGCATCATCCCGGTGGAGACTTCGCGCTGGTGGGCGGTCTTGCCCGCTCCGACGGCGCCCCCCGGTTCACGTTCAGTGGCCTCGGCGCCTATCGGCCCACGCTCTTCGACGGCATCGCACCCGGCACGAAGGCCCGGCTCGCCCCGCTTCTGGTCGGCGCCATGGCGCGCGATGCGGTGAGCGCCGAGCATCATCAAGGCTACTGGCTGGACGTCGGCACGCCGGCGCGACTCGCGGAACTGGATGCCTACCTTGCTGGCCGAATGCAACCTCGTCACACGGAACCCTGACCCCATGAATGCACGCGCCTCGATCACCCCGCATCCCGAGCGACGTCTCCGTCTGGCCGCAACCATGGGCCGCGGCGTCGCCGTCGTGGCGACCGCACCGGAACGCACCCGCAATCGCGACACCCATCATCCCTTCCGCTTCGACAGTTACTTCCACTACCTCACCGGCTTCGGAGAGCCCGGGTCCGTGGTGGTGATCGTGGCGGGCGAGGCGCCGAAGAGCCTGCTCTTCTGCCGCGAGAAGGACATGGAGCGCGAGATCTGGGACGGCTTCCGCCATGGGCCCGAAGGGGCGCGCGAGCGGTTCGTGTTCGACGAGGCCTACCCACTCGCCGCGCTCGACGAGATGATGCCGAAGCTGCTCGCCGACCAACCGGCGCTGTACGCGGACATCGGCGGCGACGCCGCCTGGGACAGCCGGGTCATCGGCTGGCTGAACGCCGTGCGCGCGCAAGTACGCACCGGCATCGTGGCACCCGGAGAGATCCGCGACATCCGCCGCATCCTCGACGACATGCGTGTCGTGAAGGACGCGCACGAACTTGACATCATGCGACGCGCCGCGGCGATCTCGTCGGAAGCCCATAAGCGCGCGATGCGGGCGACGAAGCCCGGGCGCCACGAGTACGAGATCGAAGCCGAACTGCTGCACGAGTTCTACCGCCATGGGTCACGCAGCCCGGCGTATCCGTCCATCGTCGCCTCGGGCCCCAACGCGTGCGTGCTCCATTACGTCGAGAACGACCGCCTGATGCAGGCAGGCGATCTCCTGCTGATCGACGCCGGCTGCGAACTCGCGGGCTACGCCTCGGACATCACGCGGACGTTTCCAGTGAGCGGCAAGTTCTCGGGTCCGCAACGTGACGTCTACGAACTGGTGCTCGCCGCACAGGCCGCCGCCATCGCAGCCGTACGCGCCGGCAATCACTGGGAACAACCGCACGAGGCGGCGCTCGGCGTGCTCGTGCAGGGCTTCATCGACTTCGGGCTCTGCACCGGCACGCGCGACGCCGTGCTCGAATCGGGAGACTACCGGCGCTTCTACATGCACCGCACGGGGCACTGGCTCGGTCTCGATGTGCACGACGCCGGCGACTACAAACAGGATGGCGCGTGGCGGGTGCTGCAACCGGGGATGACGCTCACCGTGGAACCCGGTTGCTACATCCGCCCGGGTGACGAGGTACCGGAAGCGTTCTGGAACATCGGTGTGCGCATCGAGGACGACGTGGCGGTCACGGCCGACGGATGCGAAGTCCTCACGATCGCCACGCCGAAGTCGGTGGCCGATGTGGAGGCGCTGGTCGGTACCGGCACGTGACCACCGCCGGAGCACCCGCGTTCGATCTCGCGATCGTCGGCGGCGGGCCGGTGGGCCTCTTCCTCGCACTCGCCGCGGAGCAGGCGGGGCTGCGACCCTTGGTGCTGGAAGCGCGCAGTGCCGCCGATGGGCTGCGGGACGACCGGAGTCTTGCCCTGTCGTGGTCGAGCTGCCTGCGTCTCGGCCGCGCAGGTGCTGCGGCCCCCGCCGGCAGCGATGCCGGCGAGATCCGCACGATCCATGTCTCGCAGGCCGGGCACCCGGGCCGCACGCAGTTCTCGTGCGACGAGGCGGGGCTTCCCCTGCTGGGCCGGGTCGTGGGGTACGGTGACCTGGTGCGATCCCTGGCGGATGCGGGTGAAGGGCGCGTACCGGTGCACTACGAGCACAAGGTGCTCTCCATTGCGCAACACGATGATGGCGTCGAGCTGCACACCTCGGCGGGAACCCACCGCGCGCGCACTGCGGTGGTGGCCGACGGCAGCGGCGCACTGCTCGCCGAGACCGGGTTCACGACCACGACGAAGGACTACGGCGTTCACGCACTCGTCGCCCGTGTGCGGACGGATCGCGGCCCCGGCACCGTCGCCTATGAGCGCTTCTGCCAGCACGGCCCGCTCGCCGTCCTGCCCCGCGGGCGGGATCACGCGGTGGTGTGGACCCTGCCGACCGACGTCGCGCTCGAACTCGCGGATGCCGCGGACGGCAGATTCCTCGCGCAACTCCAGGACGCCTTCGGCTGGCGGGCTGGGCGCTTCGTCGCGGTCCGTGATCGGGGGACGTATCCGCTCGTGCTCCGCCAGACCACCCCGCTTGCCCGGGGGCGCATCGCCGTGATCGGCAACGCCGCCCAGACCCTGCATCCGGTCGCGGGTCAGGGCCTCAATCTCGGAATCCGCGATGCCTGGTCGGTTCTCGCCGCGCTTCAGGCGGCCGGGTCCGGTGATCCTTTCGCGCGCTACGGCGCCGGACGCGCACGCGATCGCACCGCAGTGGTGGGGTTCACGGACCTTCTCGCAGAGGTGTTCCGCGTGAATGTCCCCGGCCTCCCCAGCCTGCGTGCGCTCGGCCTGGAAGCACTCGATCTCCTGCCCGGCGCCCGCAGGCATTTCGCCCGCGCGCTCGCCATCGACACGACGCGATGATCTCGCCGCACGGTGCGGCGGGCGCAGCGTTTCTGATTACAATACGCGCCCTTCTCCGATGACCACTCCTCCGAGCCGCGAGCCAAGCCATGCAGATCGGCCCGTATCGCCTGCAGAACCGGCTCGCCGTGGCCCCCATGGCGGGCGTGACCGACCGCCCGTTCCGGCAGTTGTGCAAACGTCTGGGTGCCGGCTACGCCGTGTCCGAGATGACCTCCGCGGACAGTCGGCTCTGGAACACGCAGAAGAGCCGCCGCCGGCGCGACCACGATGGTGAAGCCGCGCCGATCGCCGTCCAGATCGCCGGCACCGATCCGGCGCTGCTCGCGGCAGCTGCGCGTCACAATGTGGACGAAGGCGCCCAGATCATCGACATCAACATGGGCTGCCCCGCGAAGAAGGTGTGCAACGTCCTTGCAGGTTCAGCCCTGCTGCGCGACGAGCCTCTCGTGGCGCGGATCCTCGAGGCAGTCGTCGCCGCCGTTCCGGTGCCGGTCACGCTGAAGATTCGTACCGGCTGGGATCGCGATCATCGAAATGCACTCGTCATCGCACGGATCGCAGAGGCTTCCGGCATTCAGGCACTGTCCGTGCACGGGCGTACCCGCATGGATCTCTACGAAGGCGCCGCCGAGTACGACACGATCGCAGCCGTGAAGGCTTCGGTGTCGATCCCGGTGATCGCCAACGGCGATATCGACTCACCCGAGAAGGCTTTGGCCGTCCTGCGTCACACCGGCGCCGACGGACTAATGATCGGTCGCGCCGCCCAGGGCCGCCCATGGATCTTCCGCGAGATCGATCACTTCCTCAGAGAAGGCCGGCGCATGCGCGAGCCGGATCACGACGAGATCCTCGGATGGCTGGTGCACCACCTCGAAGCGCTTTATTCACTCTATGGCAACGAAGCGGGCGCCCGGGTGGCGAGGAAGCACGTGGGCTGGTACGCCCGTTCGCTTCCGGACGGCGACACGCTGCGCCGGCAGATCAACCAGCTCGACGACCCTGCGGCCCAGTTGTCCGCCGTGCGGGCGTTCTTCGATATTCGGAACAGACTCCCGGGAACACCATGGCAAGCCGACAAACGAGCCGCGTGAACCTCAACGAGAGCGACCTCGCGCGTGCCGTGCGCAAGGCACTCGACAGCTATTTTCGCGATCTCGACGGCGAGCGGCCGGCGCCGCTGCACGACATGGTGATCGCTTGTGTCGAGATGCCCCTGATCCAGTCGATACTCGACCGCGTCGACGGCAATCAGACCCACGCCGCCGAGCTTCTCGGCATGAACCGCAACACCCTGCGGAAGAAGATGAAACTCTACGGTCTCCTCTGAGACCGCACACCGCGCCCCATGCCCTCCCCAAGACAAGCCCTCATCAGCGTTTCCGACAAGACCGGCGTAGTCGACCTCGCCCGAACACTCGCTCGCCTCGAATATCGAATCCTGTCCACCGGCGGCACGGCGAAGCTGCTCGGTGAAGCCGGCGTCGCCGTGACCGAGGTGGCCGACTACACCGGCTTCCCCGAGATGCTCGACGGTCGCGTGAAGACCCTGCATCCGCGGGTGCACGCCGGCATCCTCGCCCGACGCGATCTCCCGGCCCACGAAGCCGCCATGCAGCGCGAGGGCATCGACTTCATCGATCTCGTGGTGGTGAATCTCTACCCCTTCCAGCAGACCATCGCACGCGCCGACTGCACGTTCGACGAAGCCGTCGAGAACATCGACATCGGCGGCCCCACGATGGTCCGCGCGGCCGCAAAGAATCACGCACACGTGGCCATCGTCACCGACCCGGCCGACTACGGCTGCATCATCGAAGAGCTGGCCGCCTCGAACGGAAGCCTGAGCGCCGCCACCCGGCTCGCCCTCGCGAAGAAGGCCTTCTCGCACACGGCCCAGTACGACGGTGCGATCAGCAACTACCTCACATCGCTCGACGACGACCGCGTCCCGCAACCGTTCCCGGCGCGGCTCAACGTCTCGGTCGAAAAGGCGCAGGACCTCCGCTACGGCGAGAACCCGCACCAGGCGGCTGCCTTCTACCGCGATCTCGCGCCGGCCACCGGGACGCTCGCGAGCTACACGCAGGTCCAGGGCAAGGAGCTTTCGTACAACAACATCGCGGACGCCGACGCCGCATGGGAATGCGTGCGCACGTTCGAAGCGCCCGCCTGCGTGATCGTGAAGCACGCGAACCCCTGCGGTGTCGCACAGGCCGCGACGCTGACCGACGCCTACGCGCGCGCCTACGCCACCGATCCGACGTCGGCGTTCGGCGGCATCCTCGCCTTCAACGGTGAACTGGACGGCGCGACCGCCGCCGAGGTCGTGAAGGATCGCCGCTTCGTGGAAGTCGTGATCGCCACCGGCTACACCGCCGAGGCGCTCGCCGCCTTCGCGCCGAAGACGAACGTGCGCCTTCTGACCGTGCCCGCGGGCACGGGTCGGAACGACTTCGACATGAAGCGCGTGGGCGGCGGCGTGCTGGTCCAGACACCCGACTCGCGCAACGTCGCGCCGGCCGAACTGCGGGTGGTGACAAAGCAGGCTCCGACTGCCGCACAGCTCACCGACCTCCTCTTCGCCTGGCGGGTGGCCAAGTACGTGAAGTCGAACGCGATCGTGTTCTGTGCGGATGGCCGGACACTCGGCGTCGGCGCCGGCCAGATGAGCCGGGTGGACTCCGCCCGCATTGCGTCGATCAAGGCCCAGAATGCGGGGCTCACCATGGCCGGTTCGGTGGTGGCCTCCGATGCGTTCTTCCCGTTCCGCGACGGTCTCGACGTCGTCGTCGACGCGGGTGCGGTGGCCGTCATCCAACCGGGCGGCAGCATGCGCGACGACGAGGTCATCGCCGCTGCGGACGAGCGCGGCATCGCGATGGTACTCACCGGTGTGCGGCACTTCCGTCACTGATCCAGAACCCAGACATCCACCGGCACAGCGCATGAACCTTCTCGTCATCGGATCCGGCGGCCGCGAACACGCCATGGCGTGGCGTCTCGCACGGTCCCCCAAGGTGTCACGCGTCTACGTCGCCCCAGGCAACGCCGGAACTGCCCGCGAGGACGGTCTCTACAACTTGCCCGTCACCGCCATCGACGAGCTGGTTGCGTTCGCCAAGCGCGAGAACATCGGTCTGACGGTCGTGGGCCCCGAAGCACCGCTCGCGGCCGGCGTGGTGGATGCCTTCCGGGCGGCGGGGCTGAAGATCTTCGGTCCGACGCAGCGCGCGGCCCAACTCGAAGCATCGAAGGATTTCGCGAAGTCGTTCATGGTGAGGCACCGCATCCCCACCGCCGGCCATGGCACGTTCACCGATGCCGCCCAGGCGCACGCCTACGTCGATGCGAACGGCGCCCCCATCGTGATCAAGGCCGACGGACTCGCCGCCGGCAAGGGCGTCGTGGTCGCGATGGACATCGCCGAGGCGCACGCTGCCATCGACATGATGCTTCTCGACAACCGCATGGGATCCGCCGGGGCGCGGGTGGTGATCGAAGAGTTCCTTCCCGGCGAGGAAGCAAGCTTCATCGTGATGGTCGATGGCCGCCACGTGCTGCCGCTCGCATCGAGCCAGGATCACAAGCGGCTGCAGGACGGCGACACGGGCCCGAACACGGGCGGCATGGGCGCGTACTCGCCGGCCCCCGTCGTGACGCCCGAGGTGCACGCCCGCGCCATGCGCGAGGTCATCATGCCCGTCGTGGAAGGCATGGAGGCCGAGGGCGCACCGTTCACCGGGTTCCTGTACGCGGGCCTGATGATTTCGCCCAACGGCGCGATCAAGGTGCTCGAGTTCAACTGCCGCATGGGCGATCCGGAAACGCAGCCGATCCTCCTGCGGCTCAAGACCGACTTCCTGACCCTGCTCGAGCACGCGGTGAACGGGACCCTCGATCGCGCCGAAGCCGAGTGGGACCGTCGTGTGGCCCTCGGCGTGGTGATGGCGTCCAGCGGCTATCCGGACAATCCCCGGAAGGGCGACGTGATCACCGGGCTGCCCCAGGGAGAAGGCGAGGATGACTACCACGTCTTCCACGCCGGCACGACGCTGGCGGACGGCAAGGTGGTGACCGCCGGCGGCCGTGTGCTCTGTGTCACGGCGCTCGGCGACACGGTCCGGGTCGCGCAGCGTCGCGCCTACGAGGTCGCAGACCGCATTCAATTCGACGGTTGCCAGATGCGGCGGGACATCGGCTTCCGTGCCATCGGTGCCCGCAGGAGCCTGCTATGAACGAGTCCCGTCCGATCCCGGACATCGAAGCCGTCCGCACCTTTCTTCTCGACCTCCAGGGACGCATCGTCGGCGGTCTCGAGGCGGAGGAAGGTCAGCCGTTCAAGCGCGACGCGTGGACGCGCGAGGCCGGCGGTGGCGGGCTCTCCTGCCTGATCGAGAACGGCAATTTCTTCGAGCGGGCGGGCGTCCTCTTTTCGCACGTGACCGGCGACCACCTGCCGCCATCGGCCTCCGCGAACCGCCCCGAACTCGCCGGGCGGCGCTTCGAGGCGATGGGAGTTTCGATGGTGCTGCACCCGCGCAACCCGTACGTGCCGACCGTGCACCTGAACGTGCGCATGTTCGCAGCGCTGGACGCGGGGAAGCCCGCCATCTGGTGGTTCGGTGGCGGCATGGATCTCACGCCGTACTACGGGTTCGAGGAGGACGCCCGGCATTTTCACGAAACCTGCCGCGATGCCCTCGCACCGTTCGGCGCGGACCGGTACGCGGAGTACAAGCGCTGGTGCGACCGCTACTTCTATCTGAAGCATCGTGGCGAGCCGCGAGGCATCGGTGGCATCTTCTTCGACGATCTCTCGGCACCGGACTTCTCCACCAGTTTCGCGCTGACGCGCAGCGTCGGCGACGCCTTCCTGACGGCGTACATCCCGATCGTCCGGCGCCGTCGCGATCTCGCCTATGGCGAACGAGAGCGCGACTTCCAGGCCTACCGGCGCGGACGCTACGTGGAGTTCAACCTCGTCTTCGATCGCGGCACGCTCTTCGGCCTGCAGTCCGGGGGGCGGACCGAATCCATCCTGCTGTCGATGCCTCCGATCGTGCGCTGGCGCTACGACTGGAAGCCGGACGCCGGCACACCGGAAGCGGCGCTGTACACCGACTTCCTCACTGGTCGGGACTGGGTGCCACTGCCCGGCTGATCGAGGCGCCGCTCCGCCCTCGCGCGGAACGTGGTCCGGGACTTCAGTTCCGATCGGGTCGGTCGTTACAACGCCCATCGAAACTGGTCTGCCCTCTCTTCTGGGGGCCTCGCAGAATGTCGCAGCTATCGCCCGCGGATGCCGATGCCGTGACTCGCATGCAAAAGCGGATCGCAGCCCTCGAACGCCTGCTCATCACCCACGGCATCGCTGTCCCGGATGACCACACCCTGTCGGGAGGGAGTGGCACGCTGGACTTTCCGGAACTCGACTTCTCCGATCGCCCGCAAAAGCAGGTCACGGCCCTCGCCGCGCGATCCGCCCTCGAAGACTTCGAGCACATCGCCAGAACGATCACCGAACTGTGGGGCAAGGATGGCTTCGACGAGTACCTCGCCCGGCTGATCGTGGACGAGCGCGGTACCCGCAAGGGCTTCACGATGGATGCGATGGAGGAACTGCTGCTGCTCGCACGCCTCGCCCGTGCCAGGAAGGCGCTCTACGGGATGGGCTTCGACAGGCCGCCACGGGATGCCTGGAAGGAACTTCCCGAAGCCGAACGCCGCTCAGCGCGGGCCCCCGCTGGCTGACCTTGCGCCACCTTCGCGTGGCGGACGCTACTCGCCCAGGTAGGCCTGGCGGACCTGTGGGCTCGCGAGGAGCGCCGCCGAATCGTCGGCCAGAGTGATTTCGCCAGACTCCATCACGTAGCCCCGCGACGCCACCTCCAGCGCCAGCCGGGCATTCTGTTCGACGAGGAGGATGGTCATCCCCTCCTTCGACACTCCCTGGATCACCTCGAAGATCTTCTGCACCATCAGCGGCGCCAGCCCCATGCTGGGTTCGTCGAGGAGCAGCAATCGAGGCCGACTCATCAGCGCCCGCCCGATCGCCAGCATCTGCTGCTCCCCGCCCGACAGGGTTCCAGCCACCTGGGCGCGGCGTTCCTTCAGACGCGGAAAGAGTCCGAACATCCGCTCGAGGTCGGCGCGGACGCCGGCCCGGTCATCCCGGATGTAGGCCCCCATCGATAGATTTTCTTCGACAGTCAGCCGGGTGAACACCCCGCGCCCCTCCGGTACGAGCGCGACCCCCTGCCTGATGAGCTGGTGGGAGGGTGTTCGCGTGATGGACTTCCCATCGAAGTGCACGCTCCCGCCCGACGGGACGAGCATCCCGGCGAGCGCCTTCAGCGTGGTGGTCTTCCCAGCGCCGTTCGCACCGATGAGCGCCACGAGTTCGCCCTGTGCGACCTCGAAGCCGATGCCGCGCACGGCGGCGATTCCGCCGTAGCCGACCTTGAGGTCCCGGACTTCGAGGAGCGCCATTCCGGTGGACCTCAGTGGGCGGCCACGGGAGGCGTCTTCGCCTCCGCCGGCGTGCCGAGATAGGCGGCGATGACGGCTGGATCGCGCTGGACGTCGCGGGGCACGCCCTCGGCGATCTTCTTGCCGTAGTCGAGCACTGCCACGCGATCGCAGAGGCCCATCACGAGCTTCACGTCGTGCTCGATGATGAGGACAGTGGTGCCGTCGCCTCGGACGCGCTCCACCAGTTGGCCGAGCGATTGCCGCTCCGTCGGATTCATCCCGGCGGCCGGTTCGTCGAGCGCGAGCAGCTTCGGTTCGGTGGCGAGGGCGCGCGCGATCTCCAGGCGCCGCTGGTCGCCGTACGAAAGATTGCGCGCCACCGTGTTGGAGTGCCGCTCGATGCCGACGTAGCGAAGCAGCTCGTGGGCGCGTTCGGCGATCTCGTGCTCTTCGCGACGCTCGGCGCGGGTGCGGAGAATCGCGCCGAACACACCCGACTTCGTGCGCACGTGGCGCCCCACCATCACGTTCTCCAGCGCCGTCATGTTCGCGAACAGCCGGATGTTCTGGAAGGTGCGCGAGATGCCGCGGGCCGCCACGCCCGACGGTTTCAGTCCGGAGAGATCCTCCCCATCCAGCACGAAGCCACCGCGGCTCGGCACGTAGAGACCCGTGAGCACGTTGAAGAGCGTCGTCTTGCCGGCACCGTTGGGGCCGATGAGTCCGTAGATCTCGCCGCGGCGGATCGTCAGCGACACATCGGAGAGCGCGGTGAGCCCGCCGAAGCGCTTCTCGACGTTGCGGGCCTCCACGAGCAGCGGTCGTTCGCTCATGTCAGCGCTTCGCCGGTGCGAGTTCACGACGCCGCGTCCGCGACGGCCAGAGGCCCGCGGGGCGGTAGAGCATCATCAGCACGAGCGCCAAGCCGAACAGCAGCATCCGGATGACTTCGGGATCGACGAGCGTACGACCGAAGATGGCCTTCTGCATCGGCTCCACGGTGTAGCGCAGCAACTCGGGCACGAACGAGAGCAGCACGGCACCCAGCACCACGCCCCAGATGTTGCCCATGCCGCCCAGCACGACCATCGCGAGCACCATGATCGACTCGACGAGCACGAAGCTCTCCGGGCTGATGAAGCTCTGCATCGCCGCGAACATCCCACCGGCGATGCCACCGAAACTGGCGCCCATCGCGAATGCAAGCAGCTTCACGTTCCGCGTGTTGATTCCCATCGCCTGCGCGGCCGTCTCGTCCTCGCGGATCGCGACCCACGCGCGGCCGATGCGCGAATCCTGCAGCCGCACATTCACCACCATCACGACGATGAGCACCACCAGCAGGAGGTAGTAGTACTTGATCGGGCCGCTCACCATGAGTCCGAACCAGCGCTCGGGCTTGCTGAAATCGAAGCCGGCGATGCGGAACGGATCGATGAGGGTGATGCCCTGAGGTCCGTTGGTGATGTTGATGGGCTGCGCCAGATTGTTGAGGAGGATGCGGATGATCTCCCCGAATCCGAGCGTGACGATGGCGAGATAGTCCCCGCGCAACTTGAGAGTCGGCGCCCCGAGCAGGACGCCGAAGAGACACGCCAGCGCCGCCCCGATGGGCAGGATCACCCAGAAGGGCAGGTGCAATCCGAAGTGGGGCGAGGCGAGAAGCGCGTAGCAGTAGGCGCCGACGCCGTAGAACGCGATGTAGCCGAGATCGAGCAGCCCCGCGAAACCCACGACGATGTTGAGTCCGAGGGCGAGCAGCGCGAAGAGGATCGCCAGATTGGTGATCCGGACCCACGCGGTGCCGGCCTGCGCGAGGGCGAAGGGCAGCACCAGGAGCGCGAGCCCGACGAGCAGAATGGCTGCACGCGCCGCGACCGGCGAATCCTTGCCGCCTTGGAAGAGACGCATCATGCGCGGTCGCTCACACGTTCGCCGAGCAGACCGGACGGCCGGAAGACGAGCACCGCGATCAGGACGAGGAACGCGAAGACGTCCTGGTAGTTGCTGCCGAAGAGCACGAAGTTGCCACCGTCTGCACAGCGCTCGGTCATCAGACCGGCGATCCACGGAGCCTGGCAGAGATCGGTGAATTCGCCAATGTAGCCCGCACCCATGGCCTCGACAACGCCGAGCAGCACGCCACCCAGCATCGCGCCGGCGAGATTTCCGATGCCGCCCAGCACGGCGGCCGAAAATGCCTTCAACCCGAGCATCGCGCCCATCGTGTAGTGCGCGATACCGTAGTACGTGCCGATCATCACGCCCGCGATGGCGGCCAGTGCTGCGCCGATCACGAAGGTCGAAGAGATCACGCGGTCGATGTTCACGCCCATCAGACCCGCCACCTGGACGTTCTCGGAGGTCGCCCGCATCGCGATGCCGAGGCGGGTGCGGTACACGAGGAAGGTGAGCCCGGCCATCACGACGACGGACCCGCCGATGATCGCGATCTGCACGGCGCTGATGTGAGCACCGGCGATCTCGAACACCGGATTGGGCATGATCTGCGGAAACGACAGCGGGTTGCGGCTGAACACGAGCAGCGCAACGTGCTGGAGGATGATCGAGATGCCGATGGCGGTGATCAGCGGCGCGAGGCGCGGTGCCTTGCGCAGCGGGCGATACGCGATGCGCTCCATCCCGTAGCCGATCGCCATGCACGCCGGCACCGCACACGCGATGCCGGCGAGAACGATCACGACTGGCGGCAGGCCGATCTGGGCCCCCGTCAGCGCACTGATCACCGTCAGCGCCACCATCGCCCCGACCATCACTACCTCGCCGTGCGCGAAGTTGATGAGCTGGATGATGCCGTAGACCATCGTGTAGCCGAGGGCCACGATGGCATACACGCTACCGAGCGTCAGGCCGTTGATGAGTTGCTGGAGGAAGATGTCCAAGGATGTCTGCGCCGTGGGGGGCAATGATGGGCCGCACCAAACGAAAAAAGCACCCGCAGGTGCCTTTTCCCGGTGAGGCAGCCTGGTGGTTTCGGCCCTGTCGCCCGCTCGCCCTTACTTGCTCTCTTCCTTCGGTTCTGCGGGTGCAGGATCGGCCGCGCCTTTCGTGAACTCCTCGAACGGAATCGACTGGCCGGCCTTGATGATGGCCAGTGGCACGATCGTTCCGGCCTTCATCGTGAAGATCGTCATCTCGGCATCCTTCCGATCGCCCTTGGCGTCGAATTCGATCCTGCCGCTCGAACCCACCATGCTGATCTTGGCGAGTTCGGGAAGATACTTCGCCGGGTCGACCGAATCGGCGTTCTGCATCGCGGTGATCAAGAGGTTCGTCGCGTCGTACGTGAAAGGCGCGTAGATCAACGGATCGGAATTGAACTTCGCCTTGTACGCCTCGAGGAAATCCTTGCTGGCTGCAGCCACCGGGATCCCGGCCTGCGAGCAGATCAGCCCTTCGGAGGCCTCGCCGGCAAGTTCCTTCATCTTCTCGGTGCAGGCACCGTCGCCGAATGCAAAGACTGCCTGCAGCCCGAGTTCGCGGCCCTGCTTCATCAGCGGGCCGGCGCCGGAATCCATACCGCCGTAGAAGATCGCGTCGGGCTTCTTGCCACGGAGCTTGGTGAGGATGGCCTTCCAGTCCGTCTGCATGCTGTTGCCCTTCTCGCGCGGAAGCACGGTCACGCCCGCCGCCTTCAGCGCCTTCTCCACTTCGTTGGCGAGACCTTCGCCATACGAGGTCGCATCGTCGATCACCGCTGCCGTCTTCGGCTTGTACTCGCTGAAGAGGTAGCTCGCGATCGCCGGACCCTGCTGGTCGTCACGGCCCACCGTGCGGAAAGTGATCGCGAAACCCTGTTCGGTGAACTTGGGGTTGGTGGCAGACCCGCTGATCATGGGGATGCCAGCGGTGTTGTAGACGGCGGAAGCAGGGATCGTGACGCCGGAGTTCAGATGCCCCACCACGCCGGCCACCTTCGCATCGACGAACTTCTGGGCGACGATCGGACCCTTGTTCTCCTTCCCTTCGTCGTCCTCGCTCAGCATCTCGAACGTGACCTTCTGGCCGCCGATGGTCAGGCCCTTTGCGTTCGCTTCGTCGACTGCCAGGCGCACGCCGTTCTCGTTGTCCTTGCCAAGGTGCGCGATGCCGCCGGTGAGAGGCGCTGCGTGACCGATCTTCACGGTGATCCCGGTGGCTCCGGCAGAACCGGAAGGCTCCCCAGACTTGGACGCCTCTTCGTTGCCGCACGCAGCGAGCAGGAACACGGTCGCTGTAGTGGCAATGAGACGCTTGGCATGGGGCACGTTGCACAGGGACATGACGTCTCCTCGATGATCGGGACTGGCTGCGCGGGCAGCCGCTGCAAAGCGCGCGGATTATTGACTCCGCCTGCGGACCCGTCAATTCAAGCACCTTCGCGGTGCTTCGGCACGCGGAAAAGAAAAAGCCGGCCTTGCGGCCGGCTTTTTTGCGGGGAGCTCACCCGCTTGTGATGCTTACTTCAGGGCGAGCATCCACTCCACCACCACCTTCAGATCTTCGTCCTTCATGTTCGGGTGGGGCGTCATCGGGATTGCACCCCAGACGCCGGAACCACCAGTCTTGATCTTCTTCACCAGCTTGTCGACGGCACCTGCGTCACCGGCGTACTTCTTGGCCACGTCCTTGTAGGAGGGGCCGACCAGCTTGGTGGCCTCGGCGTGACAGGCCATGCAATCGCTGCCTTTCATCACTGCCGCAGCCTTGGCGGCATCGACGGCATGAGCGGAACCGGCGAAAGCCAGAGCGGCGGCGACGGCAGCGAATCGAACGGTGTTCATTGTGCTTCTCCTTCGGAGTCGATCGATGAAAACTGGCGAATTCTAGGAGGTTTGCGGGGCCGTGGAAACGTCCGGGCTCGCATTCTCTTCCCCGAGTGCCAGGAGCAACTGCTCGCTCGTGGCCATCGGTGGTAGGCAGGTAACGGCACGACAGAGCCACGCGTTGACCCGGTCGTCGACAGGTTTGTCGAGGATGCCCTCGCCGGTCACTGATGCCTCGCCCAGCGGGATCACCACGACCCCCGGTCGATAGCGCGTACCGAGCGCAGCGGTCCAGGTAGGGAGTTCCATCGCGGGGCCGCGGAGGACGACCATCGCCGGCGGCGCGATCCAATCCTCCAGCGCCATGGCCAGACTGGCGTGCCCGGCCGGCGTGCGCGTCATCGCAGGGGCGAAGGCTCGGAGGGTGCGTTCGGCCGCCGCCAAGTAGCGCTCATTGCCGATCAGATGGCCAAGGCGGAGCAAAGCGCGGGCTGCCACGCCGTTGCCGGCGGGTGTAGCCTCGTCGTGGCCGGTCTTCGTCCGCAGGATGAGTGTTTCGTGATCGTGCGACGTGAACCAGAAGCCGCCCCCAGCCGGATCTTCGAACCGCGCGAGCAGGGTGTCCGCGATGTCCTTCGCGAACTGGAGCTCGGCTGGTTCGAAGTCCGACTGCAGCAGTTCGAGGAGCGCCGACAACAGGAAGGCGTGATCATCCAGGTAGGCATTCAGGTGGGACTTGCCGTTCTTGTGGGTGGCCAGCAGGCGCCCGTCCACCCAGAGCGACTGCCGCACGAACGCGAGGGCCCGCCGGGCCGAGGCGATCCACGCAGGCCGGCCGAGGACCCGCCCAGCATGGGCCATCCCCTCGATCATCAGAGCGTTCCAACTGGTCAGGATCTTGTCGTCGCGGTCCGGCCGGACCCGTGCAGACCGGACCGCGAGGAGCCGCGCCTTTGCCGCATCGACGACCGCCTCGCAGTGCCTCTCCGGGTACCCCGTCTCGGCGGCGACCTCGGTCCAGGAGCGCGCGACGCGGAGATGCCAATGGCTCCCTTCGAAGTTGGGCGGCCGGTCGAGCCCGAAGCGCATTGCCACGATCCGGAATGCGTCGGCATCGAGCGTGTTCCGGATCTCGTCGACGTGCCAGACGTAGAAGCGGCCCTCGTGCCCCTCGGAGTCCGCATCGAGGCTGGATGCATAGCCGCCTTCCGGCGTCTGCATCTCGCGCATGACCCAGCCGGCGGTCTCCTCGCAGACGCGGGCGCAGGCCGGATCCCGCTCCAGGAGCCACACGTCGGCATAGAGCCGCAGAAGCGGGGCGTTGTCGTAGAGCATCTTCTCGAAGTGCGGGATCGTCCATTCGCCGTCCGTGCTGTAGCGACAGAATCCCCCGGCAAGGTGATCGAAGATGCCGCCTTCGGCCATGCCGGCGAAGGTGCGTCGGACCGCTGCGCCTGCGACCTCGTCCCCTGCTGCAGCCCGATGCAGCAGGAACTCGAACTCGCTCGGATGCGGAAACTTCGGGGCCCCTCCCAGTCCGCCGTGCACCTCATCGACCAGGGCGACGAGTGCGTCCCGCACCGACTGGATCACGGCCGGACCGGGCATTGCACCGTCGGGATCCGGGCTGGGGACGGTCTGCGCGAGCAGTCTCGTGAGCTCATCGTTCTGCCGGTCGATGTCCTCGCGCTGCTCGGACCACGCGCGGGCAACCCGCGCCAGCAGAGCTGCGAATCCCGGGAGGTGATAGCGGGCCTCTCTCGGAAAGTAGGTGCCGCCGTAGAACGGGCGCCCGAGGGGATCCAGGAACATGGTCAGCGGCCATCCCCCCGATCGTCGCGTGAGCAGCTGGTGCGCCATCTGGTAGATGTGGTCGATGTCCGGGCGCTCCTCTCGGTCCACCTTCACGTTCACGAAACACCTGTTCATGAGGGCTGCGACCTCGGGATCCTCGAATGACTCGTGGGCCATGACGTGGCACCAGTGGCATGCCGAGTACCCCACGGACAGCAGGATCGGACGATTCTCCCGGCGCGCCATAGCGAGCGCCTGCTCACCCCACGGATACCAATCGACGGGGTTGTCGGCATGTTGGAGAAGGTAGGGACTGGTTTCGAGTGCCAGGCGATTCGGCATGGGAACGACTCGCTGTGAAACTTGCGACGCGCCACGGCGCCGAAGGGTGAACCAGTGACGTCGACGTGGCAGCCAGATGCACGCCGATGCCGTCGCCCCGGCCAACCGAGCGTAACATCCCCGGTTCCGGGCCCGTGCCAGAGGTCGGTCGACGCTTTTTCGACGGTCAACCAACAGGCATCCATCTCCATCGGACAGACCCCATGAAGCAACTTTTCACCGCATTGTTCCTTGCGGCACTGCTCGCCGCAGGCGCGCAGGCCGACGAGATCACCTGGCTCGGAGCCAACGGCGAGCCCGCAGGCGACACCGATTCCAGGAAGAGCGCCAACGGCTTCGGTGGCTGGGTGGCTGCCACCTCCGACGCCGACTGGCTCGAGCGCTGGCAACGCCCGGCGACCGGCGCACCCACCCTGACCGAGAGCAAATCGGTACGCCGCGGCGAGAAGCTGACGATCCTCATCTTCGTGCTGAACCCGGCGCCCGATGCCCAGAACCAGGCCAACGTGCGCTGCGACCTCCGGGTGACCCGGCCGGACGGCAGCCACCCCGTGGATGCCTCGGATGTCACCTGCCTCCAGGGAGAATTGAAGGGCCCGCCCGGCGGGATCCGGATCGCGGGCCCGATCATCAACTTCGTCGGCGAACCCAACGACCTGGTCGGCTCCTGGACGGTCGATGTGTCCCTGAAGGACGCTGTGCGCAACACCACGCTCGCCCTGAAGACCTCGTTCGAACTGAAGGAGTAAATGGCAGGGCGGCCAGCGCCGTCAGAGCCCGAGTTCGCTCCAGAGTCCGTCGATCCGCCGCTTCACCGCCGCATCCATCTCGATCGGCGTGCCCCATTCGCGGTTCGTCTCGCCCGGCCACTTGTTGGTCGCATCGATCCCCATCTTCGACCCCAGGCCTGAAACCGGACTCGCGAAGTCGAGATAGTCGATGGGCGTGTTGTCCACCAGGAGCGTGTCCCGGGCAGGATCCACGCGGGTGGTCAGCGCCCAGATCACTTCCTTCCAGTCGCGCACGTTCACGTCGTCGTCGGTCACCACGATGAACTTCGTGTACATGAACTGCCGCAGGAACGACCAGACCCCGAACATCACCCGCTTCGCGTGCCCGGGGTACTGCTTGCGCATCGAGACCACCGCCATCCGATAGGAGCAACCCTCCGGCGGCAGGTAGAAATCCGTGATCTCCGGAAACTGCTTCACCAGCAGCGGCACGAACACCTCGTTCAAGGCGACGCCCAGGATGGCAGGCTCGTCCGGTGGCTTCCCAGTGTAGGTGGAGTGATAGATCGCGTTGCGTCGCTCAGTGATGCGGTCGATGGTCAGCACGGGGAAGCGGTCCTGCTCGTTGTAGTACCCCGTGTGATCGCCGAACGGCCCCTCCAGCGCGGTCTCGCCGGGTGCAATGTGGCCCTCCAGAACGATCTCGGCAGAAGCGGGCACTTGCAGATCACTTCCCAGGCACTTCACGAGTTCGGTCTTGGCACCGCGCAGCAGCCCGGCGAACTGGTACTCCGAGAGCGTGTCCGGCACCGGGGTCACGGCACCCAGGATCGTCGCCGGATCCGCCCCGAGCGCCACCGCCACCGGGAAGGGTTCGCCGGGATTCGCCTGGACGTGATCCCGGTAGTCGAGCGCCCCGCCCCGATGGGCCAGCCAGCGCATGATCACCTTGTTGCGGCCGATCACCTGCTGCCGGTAGATGCCCAGGTTCTGGCGCTGCTTGCGCGGTCCGCGCGTGACCGTGAGGCCCCACGTGATCAGCGGGCCGGCGTCGCCCGGCCAGCAGGTCTGCACCGGGATCCGCGCGAGGTCGACGTCCGCGCCCTCGCGCACGATCTCCTGGCAGGGCGCCGACGAGACCACCTTCGGGGCCATGTTCAGCACCTGCTTCAGAACCGGCAGCTTGTCCCAGGCGTCCTTCAGGCCCTTCGGCGGCTCGGGTTCCTTCAGGTAGGCGAGCAGCTTCCCGACCTCGCGCAGCGCCTCCACGGAATCCTCGCCCATGCCCAGAGCTACCCGACGGGGCGTGCCAAACAGGTTAGCAAGCACTGGCATCGCATGCCCCTTCGGATTCTCGAAGAGGATCGCGGGACCACCAGCGCGGAGGACCCGGTCGCAGATCTCGGTCATCTCCAGATGGGGGGAAACCTCCGTGCGGATGCGCTTCAGTTCACCCAGACGCTCGAGTTGGGCGATGAAGTCGCGGAGATCGTGGTATCGCATCGGGAAGTCCTCAGGGAAGTACGCCGGCCTGGCGGCACCGTCTCGCGGCCCGCATGTCGCACCGCTGACCGGCTGGAACAGGGGGGCATTCGTCGAGCCTTGGGCGGAGACCTCCGCTCCCGGCCGCGACGCGCATCAGCAACTGCCGCGCGATGGACGCCGCTCAGAGAACAGGGTTCAGTCCGCCGTCCATCGGGATCACGGCACCCGTGACGTACGCGGCCCGCTCGGAGGCCAGGAAAAGGGCGACCTGGGCGATGTCGTCGTCCGTGGCATAGCGACCCAGCGGGACCCTGGCCTCACCCATCCGCAGGAGTTCATCCTCCGGCACGCCCCGGGCCCCGGACTCGAGGCGCAACGCTTCGGACAGCCGTTCCCCGCGCACGGCCCCGGGATTCAGGGCGTTGATCCGCACCCGCTTCGGCCCGTAGACGCTCGCAAGGCCCACGGTCGCCAGCATGAGCGCGGAGTTCGCTGCGCCGCCCGGAAGGTGCATCGGTCCGGCCACCTTGCCGCCCATGCCGATCACGTTCACCACCGCCCCGCCACCGCGCTTCACGATCGCCGGCAGCAGGGCATCCATGGCGTGGATGTAGGTGAAGTACTTGGCTTCCATCGCCGCATGCCACGCCGACGCGTCGAGTTCGTCGGGCAGATAGCGCTTCGCTGCGCCGGCCGAGTTCACGAGGATCTCGGTCGCGCCCAGCGTCTCGTAGACCTCCTCGGCCATGCGCTTCGCCTCGTCGGGGCGGGTCAGGTCGGCCACGATCGCGGCCGGGGGATAGTCGCCGGCGGAGTGCAGACGGGCCGCAGCGTGCTCCAGTCGCCCCGCGTCGCGCGACACGATGGCCACCCGCGCGCCCTCCTGCAGGAACGCCGCCGCACAGGCGAACCCGATCCCGCGGCTCGCGCCCGTCACCACCACCACCTTGCCCGTCAGACCCAGTTCCAAGCATCGCTCCCGAAGATGAGGGCGTCGGCGGCGAGCCCCGCGAACACGGTGCCGCCCACGCGGTTGTTGTGCAGGAAGGCGCGGAAACAGGCCGCGGGATCCCGGCTGCGGATGCTCCAGACCTGCCGGGCCAGCATGACGCCCGCCACCGCGAGCCCGGCGAACCACGCCGGCCCGAGCCCGATGTGCACGCCGCAACCCGCGAGGATCAGCAGGAACACCCCGTGACAGATCCCCACGGCCGCCACATCGAAGCGCCCGAAGAGCAGCGCCGACGTCCGGATGCCGATGCGGACATCGTCCGCGCGGTCGACCATCGCGTACTCCGTGTCGTAGCCGATGGTCCAGAAGACGTTAGCGAGCAGCAGCACCCACGCGATCGGCGGCACCGCCCCCGTGAGCGCCGCGAACGCCATGGGGATCCCGAAGCCGAACGCGATGCCCAGGTACGCCTGCGGGATCGCGAAGAAGCGCTTGAAGAAGGGGTACGACGCCGCCAGGGCCAGCGCCGGGAACGACAGGGCGATCGTCAGCCCGTTGAGCGGCATGATGAGCAGGAACGCGACGAGCGACAGGCCCCCGGCGATGGCGAGCGCCTCCTTCGTCGAGATCGCACGTGCCGCCAGCGGACGATGCTTCGTACGCGCCACGTGCGGATCGAAATCCCGGTCGGCGTAATCGTTCATCGCACAGCCGGCCGATCGCATCAGCAGCGTTCCGGCCATGAAGATGAGCACGACCTTCCAGTCGGGCCGTCCGGCGCCGGCGATCCAGAGCGCCCACAGCGTCGGCCACGCCAGCAGCAACGTTCCGATGGGCTTGTCGAGCCGCGTCAGGCGGAAGTACAGCCCGAGCCGTTGCCGGAACGACACGCCTCCACCACCCGGCGAGGGCGAAACGTGCGTGCTCACCGCGCCCTCGCGATCGCGGTGAGGATGCCCTGCATGATCGCCACCGGCGTGGGCGGACAGCCCGGCACGGCGACGTCCACGGGGATCACGTTCGACACCCGGCCGCAGCTCGCATAGCTCTCCCCGAAAATGCCGCCGGTGCAGCCGCAATCCCCGATCGCGACGACGAGCTTCGGCGCGGGCATCGCGTCGTACGTGCGCTTCAGCGCTTCCTCCATGTGCCGCGACACCGGCCCCGTGACGAGCAGCAGATCCGCGTGGCGGGGGCTCGCCGCGAAGCGGATCCCGAGCCCCTCGAGGTTGTGATACGGATTGTTCGCCGCGTGGATCTCCAACTCGCAGCCGTTGCACGAACCCGCATCGACATGGCGGATGACGAGCGCGCCGTCGAAGGCCGCCAGCACCTCCCGTTGCAGGCGTTCCGTCGTCGCGCGCAGGGATTCGTCGGCCTCGGGATAGGCCTCGGTCACGATGCCCGTCCGGGCGATCTGTCGAAGGATGTGCTGCACGGCTCAGGGGCTCGTTCGGGTCCGGTCGGGGACGAGGGATGCCATCACAGGTCCACCCCGCTGTAACTCAGGTTGAACGACTTGTTGATGAGCGGGAAGTCGGGGACGATGTTCCCGAGGATCGCATGTTCCAGCAAGGGCCAGTTCTGCCACGACGGATCGTGCGGATGGCAGCGCCGTATCCGCTCATCCGCACCGGCCTCCACGAACACCAGCACCTCGCCGCGCCAGCCCTCGACGCGCCCGATGCCGCAGGACCCCTGCCGCGCCGACGGCACCGCGACGCGCGTGGGGCCATCGGGCAGCGTCTCCGCGAGCAGACCAATCAGGCGCAGCGATTCGGTCACCTCGTCGAACCGGACCGCCGCGCGGGCCGCAACATCGCCTTCCGGGCGCGTGGCGCAGCGCACGTCGAGCCCGTCGTAGGGCGGCACGGCACAACCCACACGCAGGTCCACGGCCATCCCGCTCGCCCGCGCCGCGAGCCCCGTCAGGCCGAGCCGCTGCGCCAGGTCGTTCGACACGACACCGCAATCGCGCAGGCGGTCCTGCAGTCCGGCGTGGTCGTCGTAGATGCGACGCAGCCGCGCGACCTCATCCGCCAGATCGTGGACCTGCCGGGCCAGCACCGGCAGATGGGCGTCGTCGAGATCGTCCGTCAGCCCCCCGGGGACGATCCGGTCCATCAGATAGCGATGTCCCCAGAAACGCGCGTTCAGCCGCAGCCAGTCCTCCTTCAGGCGGGAGAATTGCGCGAGCCCGAAGGCGAAGCCGGCGTCGTTGCCGAGCGCGCCGAGATCCCCGAGGTGGCTGGCCACCCGTTCCCGCTCGAGGAGCATCGCGCGAAGCGCCGCCGCGCGCGGGGGAATCGTCGCCCCGGTGAGCTGTTCGACGGCCATCGCGTAGGCCCAAGCGAACGCCACCGTCGAGTCGCCGCTCACGCGTCCGGCCAGCGCCACGCCCTCGTCGAGCGTCATCGACTCGAAGCGCTTCTCGATACCCTTGTGCTTGTAGCCCAGCCGCGCTTCGAGGCGCAGCACGCGCTCCCCCACCACCGAGAACCGGAAATGGCCGGGCTCGATGGTGCCCGCGTGCACCGGACCGACGGGGATCTCGTGGACGCCGTCTCCCGAGACGCTCACGAAGTTGTAGTCGTCGGGCACCGCGGGCCAGACGCTCCGCGCGACCACGTCCCGCCGCAGGGGATGCGCGCCCGCGGGCCACGCGCCGTGCCGCAGCCAGGGGCGACCGTCCGCTGGATCGAGCGGTGCCACGCCCGTCAGGTCGAACGCCGCGCGCTGCATGCGTCCCGCCGCCGGGAAGTGCTCGCCCAGGTCGGGATAATCCGGGGCCTCCGCAGGCAGCGACAATCGCAGACATGCGAGGCCATCCTCGAGGGCGTACGCCGCGCGGATCTCGAAGCCGTCATGCAGGTCGCGCCGGTCGGCCGCCCACAGCGCCACGAGCGTGGCACCCGCCGACCGGAGGCGGCCCGCGGTGACCTGCCACTGGTCGGCCATCACCTCGGCGAAACCGACGGCCGCCGGCCCCGGGGCGGATTCGAACGGGAAGGGAAGATCGGCGAGGCGCATGGGTCAGCCGATGAGCCGGGCCGCCTCGCGGTACCACGTCGCGAGGAAAGGCGGGAGATAGAAACCCAGCAGCAGCGTGAGCCCGAGGTGCACGAACACCGGCAGGATCGCCGGTCGATGCAGCAGGGGCTTCAGGTTCGGCGCCCCGAACACCATCGCCTGCACCCGCCACAGGATGCCGGCGAACGACACGGCGAGGGCGACCAACAGCACCAGTGCCGCCCAGGGCTGCGCGCTCATCGCAGTGGTGAGCAGCAGGAACTCCGCCGCAAACACGCCGAAGGGCGGCATGCCGAGGATCGCGATCCCGCCCAGCATCAGACCCCAGCCCACGGCGGGGCTGGTGTGCACGAGGCCGCGGATCTCGTCGATGACCTGCGTGCCGGCCTTCTGCGTGGCGTGCCCCACGGCGAAGAAGATGGCGGACTTGGTGAGCGAATGCACGGTCATGTGCAACAGCCCTGCGAAGGTCGCCGCTGCGCCCCCGATGCCGAAGGCGAACGTGATGAGCCCCATGTGCTCCACGGACGAATAGCCGAACAGGCGCTTCACGTCGGTCTGTCGCAACGTCATGAATGCCGCGACGACCACCGTCAGCAGCCCGAACCCCATCATGAGGTTGCCTGCCAGAGGCGTTCCCAGCGCGCCGTCCGCGAGGACCTTGCTCCGCGCGATCGCGTAGAGCGCCACGTTGAGCAGCAGGCCCGACAACACCGCAGTGATCGGCGTCGGGCCCTCGGCATGTGCATCCGGCAGCCAGTTGTGCAGTGGGACGAGTCCCGCCTTCGTGCCGTATCCCACCAGCAGGAACACGAACGCGATCGTGACCACCGAGGGTTCCAGCTGGTCCTTGACCCCTTCGAGCTGCGTCCAGAGCAGCGCGGTGCCGCCACCGCCGAGGACGCGCTCCGCCGCCAGGTAGAGCAGGATGGTGCCGAACAGCGCCTGCGCGATCCCGACCCCGCAGAGGATGAAGTACTTCCATGCCGCCCGGACGCTGGCCGGCGTCCGGTAGAGGCTCACGAGCAGCACCGTCGTGAGGGTCGCGGTCTCCATCGCAACCCAGAGGATCCCGATGTTGTTCGTCGTGAGCGCCAGCAGCATCGTGGCGACGAACAGCTGGTACATCGCGTGGTAGAGCCGCAGCGCCGTCGGCCCCACGCGGCCCGCCGCCACCTCGTTGCGCATGTACGGCCGGCTGAACAACGACGTCGTGAAGCCGACCAGGGCGGTGAGCGCCACGAGGAGCACGCTGAAGGCGTCGACGTGGAAGAGATCGCGCATCGCGAGCTGCGGTCCCTCGGCGAGCACGCGGATCGCGAGCACAACCGCCGCGAGCGCCGTGAAGCCGGAGAACGCCGCATTGGCCTCGGGTGCGCGCGCCGATGCGCCGAGGAAGGCGAACGTCACCGCACCCGCGAGCGGCAGGAGCAGCAGGAGCGCGAGTTCCGGCATCAGACGTCCTCCCCCTCGCCCGCCGGACGCGTCTCCAGATGGCGCGTGTCGAGGCTGTCGAAGGTCTCGCGGATACGGAAGAAGAAGATGCCGAAGACGAAGGCCGCCACCAGCACGTCGAGCGCGATGCCCAGTTCCACGATCATCGGCATCCCGTACGTGACGCTCGTCGCGGCGAAGAAGAGCCCGTTCTCCATCGCGAGAAAGCCGATCACCTGCGAGACCGCCTTGCGGCGCGTGATCATCATGAGGAAGGCGAGCAGCACGCTCGCCAGCGCGATGCCGAGGGCGCCGCGGAGGATGGTGCCCGACAGTGCCGAGATGGGCAGCGCGAGGTTGAACGCGACGATCACGAGAACGATGCCGACCAGCATCGTGGTCGGCGTGTTCACGAGCGCCTCGCGGTCCCACTGCAGATCGAGGCGTCGCACGAGTCGCCGCAGCAACGTCGGCAGCACGACGACCTTGAGGACGAGGCTGAGCAGCGCGGAGAGGTACAGATGGGCGTGACCGGTGACCCATGCGGCGACCAGCGTCGCAGCGGTCAGCAGCACACCCTGCAGCGCGAGCAGATCCACGAGCGCCGTCAGCCGCCGCTGCGCAAGCATCGCGAACGAGGTCAGCAGCAGCAGCGCCGCGATCAGATCGACGAGCTGATTGGCGAAGCTCACGCGGTCCCCTCCAGCAGCAGGTGCGTGAGCATGCCCAGCACGGCCATCAGGAACGCCGTGGCCAGGAACTCCGGCGCGCGGAAGATGCGCAGCTTGGCCGAGACCGTCTCGGTGACGGCGAGCGCCGCGCCGCCCACCAGGAGCTTCGCGACGAGCGCCAGCACGGCCGTCGGCAATCCGGCCCAGTGGCCCGCCTCGGCGATGCCCCAAGGCAGGAAGAGCGCGATGCCGATGGTGGCGTAGACGAGCAGCTTCAGCGCGTGCGCCCATTCGATCAGCGCGAGATGGCGTCCGGAATACTCCAGGATCGTCGCCTCGTGGATCATCGTCAGTTCGAGATGCGTGCCGGGGTTGTCGACCGGAATGCGGGCGTTCTCCGCGAGCATCACCATCACGAACGCCACCGCCGCGAAGGCGAGGCTCGGATGCACCGCGACGCGCTGGTGCGCCAGCGTCTCGACGATGGTTGTGAGCGACGTCGAGCGCGCGATGAGCGAGGGCATGAAGAACACCATCAGCAGTGCCGGCTCCGCGAGCGCCGCCACGAGCATCTCGCGCCGCGCGCCGAGCGATCCGAAGGCAGTCCCGGTGTCCATCGCGGCGAGCGCCATGAAGATCCGGGCGAGGGCGAGCAACCCCACGAGCGCGATGACATCCGCGGCTGGCGCGAACGGCAGCGCCGTGGCGAGCATCGGCACGATGCCCGTGGCCAGCACCATGCAGCCGAAGACCACGTACGGCACTGCGCGGAACAGGAACGATGCCTGGTGGGCCAGCACCACTTCCTTGCGGAAGAGCTTGGCGATCACGCGATAGGGCTGCGTGACACCGGGGCCGCGGCGGTTCTGCAGCCACGCGCGGCACTGGTTGACCCAGCCGAGGGCGAGCGGCGCGACGACCACCGCGAACAGGGCTTCGAGCAGCTGCGAGAGGGCGTACTGGGGCAGCATCACTGGAACCGGATCAGCACGAGCAGCGCGAGCAGCGTCGCGAAGCTGTAGACGAGATACCACTGGATGCGGCCGTGCTGCAGTCGCGCGACCCAGCCCGCGATCCGCTCCACGAAGCGAACGAGCGGGAGGTACAGCACGTACCAGAGCTTGTCCTCGGTCCTGGCGCGATAGCGCGGCGCACCGTCGAACGGCGAAGGCATCTCGCGCTCGATCCGGAAGAAGGGCTCGAAGATCTGCTTGATGGGCTGGCCGAACCCCTCCGCCGTGTCCTGCATGCGCGAGGTCTGCGCCGGGAATCCGCAGTCCCAGGGGGGCGCCCGGCGGGTGCGCATGTGATAGCGGACCCGCACGTACAGGAAGACGGCGGAGACCACGCCGAGAATGCCGGCCAGAACGAGCAAGGGGCTGTAGCTCGCGCGTTCGGCGGACACCGGCGTGACGTGGAGCCACTGGCGGCCCACGGCGTCCCCCATCCCGCGGCCGAGCAGACCCGTGGCGACATGATCGATCCCGTTCAGGACCGTCACCGGGAAGAGCCCGGCGAGCACGCAGCACGCCACGAGGAACAGGAGCCCGGCGCGCTGCCAGACGTCGGCATCGTGGGCGTAGCGCAGCGAGGGCTCGCGCGGCTGCCCGAGGAACACGACGCCGTAGAACTTCACCATCACGTAGGCAGCCACGGCCGCCGCCAGCACCAGCGCGGCCGTGGCCACCGGCACGAGCATGCGGAGGTACGGATCGGGCAGCTCCGGCGAAAGGAGGAAGGCCTGCAGCAGCAGCCACTCCGACACGAAGCCGTTCAGCGGCGGCAGCCCGGCGATCGCGAGCGTACCCACGAGCGCCGCCCCCGCCACCCAGGGCATCGGATGGATGAGCCCACCGAGGCGGCCGAGACTGCGCTGCGAGGTCGCGTGCATCACGGCGCCGGTGGCGAGGAACAGCAGGCTCTTGAAGAGGGCGTGATTGAGACAGTGGAAGAGCGCTGCACACAGCGCGAGCGCGGCGAGCGCCGGCATCGCATGGACGCGAAAGACGATGGCGAGGCCGATGGCCGCCAGCACGAGGCCGATGTTCTCGATGGACGAGTAGGCGAGCAGACGCTTCATGTCGGTCTGCACCGCAGCGAACAGCACGCCGTAGAGCATCGTGACGAGGCCCAGGGCCAGCGCGATCACGCCCCACGAGGCGTACTGGATCGGCAGAAGATCGAAGCCGATGCGCAGCAGCCCGTAGATCGCCGTCTTCAGCATCACGCCGCTCATCAGCGCGGAGACCGGCGAGGGCGCTGCCGGGTGCGCCTCCGGGAGCCAGGCATGCAGCGGGAGGAAACCGGCCTTCGCCCCGAAACCGACGAGCGCGAGCAGGAAGGCGGTCGTGGCCCAGAAGGGGGTCCGGTCCGCATTGCGCATCGCCTCGAAGGTGTATCCGCCATCCGGGCCGTGCAGCACGCCGAAGCACAGCAGGATGGCCATCGCGCCGACGTGTGCGACCACGAGATAAAGGAATCCGGCACTCCGGATCTCGGCGAATCGATGGTCCGAGGTGACGAGGAAGTAGGAGACGAGCGCCATCGATTCCCAGGCGACCATGAACATGTACGCGTCATCGGCCAGGAGAACGAACACCATCGCGGCCAGGAAGAAGTGGTAATGCAGGCAGGTGACGCGGTCGTTGGTCGTGCTGCCGGAAATGAAGTAGCCGGTGGAGAAGAGCGAGATCCCGGTGACGGCGAGGCCGAGCAGCACGAGAAAGAAGGCGGAGAGGCTGTCGAGGCGCAGATGGAACGGGAGTCCGGGCAGGCCCAGCGGCAACTGGATCGCCGTCGGGGCATCGCCGAGCGCCCAAGCCGCCGTCACGGCCAGCAGGAGCCCGCCCGCCGCGCCCGCCGCGTAGAGAATGCGTCCGGCCTCGCGGTCCGCGCGCTGGGTGAGACCCAGGATGCCGAGCGCTATCCAGTAGACCGCGATCCCGAGTGCGCAGGGAAGAGGCGAGAAGGAGACGAAGCTCATGGGCGGCCAGGAAGGATACGGAAATCATAGCACCGCGCCTCTCGAAACCGGCTCCTGATGCGGCCCTCCGCGACATCGGGAGCGGCGCGCGGCGGTGGCGGAAACCCCGACGTCATCCTCTCTGCGCTCCGAGCGCCGGGCGACGCGGGCCCCGTGCCCCGTCACACGCGGAGCAGTTCCTCCCGCCCCCCCAGCCAGCGCTCGACGTGCCGGCTTGCCGACGCGGGCGCGTCGCGCAACAGCGTGTCGGCAGCAGTCCGGGCCGCTTCGAGGAGTTCGACGTCCAGCTCCGGATCCGCGAACCGCAGCATCGGTACACCACTCTGCCGACTGCCGAGCAGTTCCCCGGGGCCGCGCAGACGGAGGTCCTCCCGGGCAATGGCGAAACCGTCGGTGTGCTCGTAGATGACCCGCAGGCGGGCGCGGGCCGTCTCCGACAGCGGCTGCTGATAGAGCAGGATGCACGCGGACTCACCGCCCCCGCGGCCCACCCGGCCCCGCAACTGGTGGAGCTGCGCCAGACCCATCCGCTCGGCGTGCTCGATCACCATCAGTGTTGCCGCGGGGACGTCGACACCCACCTCGATCACCGTGGTCGCCACGAGCACGTGGACCTCGCCGCGCTTGAAGGCCCCCATCACGTCGGCCTTCTCGTCGGCCTTGAGACGCCCGTGAACGAGGCCGACCCGGAGATCCGGCAGGGCCTCGGCGAGGTGCGCCTGCGTGTCGATGGCGTTCTGCAGCTCCAGCGGGACGGCGGGCGTGCGGGCGCGGCCACGGGCACCCGGCGCGGGCGTGGCGGTGCCGGGATCCTCGATGAGCGGGCACACCCAGTAGACCTGGTTGTTGCCGGCGCACGTGTCGCGCACGAGGTGCAGCACGTCGTCGCGGCGCGATTCGGACACGAGCTTGGTGACCACCGGCGTGCGCCCCGGCGGCATCTCGTCGATGACCGACACGTCGAGATCGGCGTAGTAGCTCATGGCGAGCGTCCGCGGGATCGGCGTGGCACTCATCATCAACTGGTGCGGGATCTCGTCGCCGTCGGCGCCCTTGTGGCGGAGTGCCAGCCGCTGCCGCACGCCGAAGCGATGCTGCTCGTCCACGATCGCGAGCGCGAGGCGGGCAAAGGTGACCTCCTTCTGGAAGAGCGCATGCGTGCCCACCGCGACCGCCGCGCGCCCCGACTCGACGGCCTCCAGCGCCGCGCGGCGCTCCTTTGCCCCCAACCCGCCAGCGAGCCACGCGACGGTGATGCCCAGCGGTTCGAGCCACTGGCGGAACTTCGCCTGATGCTGCTCGGCGAGGATCTCCGTCGGTGCCATCACGGCGACCTGGTAGCCGGCATCGATGGCCGCGAGCGCCGCGGCGGCCGCGACGATGGTCTTGCCGCTGCCGACATCGCCCTGCAGCAGACGCTGCATCGGATGCGGCCGGGCGAGGTCGGCGCGGATTTCCGCGAGCACCCGGCGCTGGGCACCGGTGAGCGCGAACGGCAGCCCGGCGAACAGGCGATCGGCACGCTCATCGCCACCCGTGATGCGGGGTGCCCGCGCGGTGTCGCGCCGCCGGCGGTGCAGGCGCATCGAGAGCTGCTGCGCGAGAAGCTCGTCGAACTTCATGCGCTGCCACGCGGGATGGCGACGCGCTTCGAGATCCGCCGGGTCCACGTGGGCGGGTGGATCGTGCAGCAGACGCACGGCGTCCTCGAATCCCGGCAGGCGCAGCTTCGCGAGCAGCCCGGCGGGCAAGGTCTCGTCGAGCGCGCAGCGCCCCATCGCAGCGTGCACCGCGAGCCGGAGTGCGTGCTGCGAGAGTCCGGCCGTGGTGGGGTAGACGGGCGTGAGGCGGTCGGGAAGCGGTGTCGAATCGGTCACCGGCCGGATGCGGGGATGCACCATCTCGGGCCCGTCGAAGCCCGGCCGGATCTCGCCGACCAGCCGCACCTGCTGGCCCTCGGCGAGCTGCTTCTGCTGGTTCGGATAGAAGTGGAGCAGCCGCACGAGGAGCTGCCCGGTGCGATCGCGCACCCGCGCCACGAGCTGGCGACGCCCCCGGACGCGGACCTCGGCATCGACGACGACGCCTTCCACCTGCGTGGGCACACCCATTGGCGCGTCCGCCATGGGCAGCACGCGCGTCTCGTCCTCGTAGCGCATCGGCAGATGCAGCACGAGATCGAAGGGGCGTGCGATGCCGAGCGTCGCGAGCTTCGCGGCAACTGCCGGCGCGACGCCGGGAATCGCGGGCGGCGTCTCGCGGGAGCGCGGGGATGGGGCGTCGGGCGGCACGGAGGACGACTCGGTGGACGGCACGGGAGACGTGGGGCGGGCCGGGGGTGGAGAGCGACGGATGGTATGCGCAAAGAGGGCCCCTCTCAACGCGCAGAAAAGGGCCTTGCCCGAGGGATTGCCGCAGCGCATCAACCGGGACGACCCCGTGCTACGATCCGCGCCTGCTTTTCAGGAGCGACGCGACCGGACGGTGCCGATCGGGCCGACGTTCCTGAAGAGGGAGCGTGAGCCAGCCTCTGCGATGATCCCGACGGAAACCCCCTCAGCATCCCGTGCCGCCCCGGTCCCGGGGGCCGCGCGTACCGCGATCCCGGGAACCGGTCACACGGCTGCCCCCGAGCCCCGCGCGACTGCCACCACCCACCCTGACCTGCCGTCAGCGCGATGACAGACACACCCGAAGCCTCCCCTCCCGAGCCCGCGTCGCCGCCACCGGCCGACAACGGCGAGCCCCCGCGCGGCCACGAGCACACCGGGCTCTACACCCTCGCCCTGGGAGCCGTCGGGGTCGTGTTCGGCGACATCGGCACGAGCCCGCTCTATGCGATGAAAGAGGCCTTCAGCGGCCATCATGCCGTGGGGCTCACGCACGACAACGTGCTCGGCGTCCTGTCGCTGGTGTTCTGGTCGCTCGTGATCATCGTCACGCTGAAGTACGTCACCTTCGTGATGCGTGCCGACAACCGGGGCGAGGGCGGGATCATGGCCCTCATGGCGCTGGTGGTCGGCACCACGCAGCGCGGTTCGCGCAGCCGCTGGTGGATCACCGCCATGGGCATGTTCGGCGCTGCGCTCTTCTACGGCGACAGCATGATCACGCCCGCGATCTCGGTGCTCTCCGCGGTGGAGGGGCTCAACGTGGTCACGCCCGTGTTCGAGCCCTACATCATTCCCATCACGCTGGTCGTGATCGCGGGGCTCTTCATCGTCCAGTCGAAGGGCACCGGCACCGTCGGCGCGCTGTTCGGGCCGATCACGGCCGTGTGGTTCCTCGTGCTCGCGACGCTGGGCGTGATCCAGATCTTGGCGAACCCCCACGTGCTGCTCGCCTTCAACCCCGCCTACGCGGTCGGGTTCTTCGTGGACAACCGGATGCCGGGGTTCCTGACGCTCGGCACGGTCATCCTCGCCGTCACGGGCGCGGAAGCGCTCTACGCCGACATGGGCCACTTCGGCAAGAAACCGATCCGGCTCGCCTGGCTGGTGTTCGTGCTGCCCGCCCTCGTGCTCAACTACTTCGGCCAGGGCGCACTCCTGCTGCGGGACCCCACGGCCATCGCCCATCCGTTCTTCCGCATGGTGCCTTCGTGGGCGACCCTCCCGATGGTGGGCCTGGCGACGATGGCCACGGTGATCGCGTCCCAGGCCGTCATCTCGGGGGCCTATTCCCTCACCCGCCAGGCGATCCAGCTCGGCTACTGTCCCCGCCTCGCCGTGCACCACACGTCCGAGCGCGAGATGGGACAGGTCTACATGCCCTGGATCAACTGGGCCCTCTTCGTGGCGGTGGTCGCGCTCGTGCTCGGGTTCAAGTCGTCGTCCGCCCTCGCCTCGGCCTACGGCATCGCGGTGACCGGGACGATGGCCATCGATTCCGTGCTGCTGTACTTCGTCTTCACGCGTCTTTGGAAGTGGAACACCGTGCTCGCCGGGCTCGTGGCCGGCAGCTTCCTGGCGGTGGACCTCGCGTTCTTCGGGGCGAACTCGGTGAAGCTGCTGCAGGGCGGATGGTTCCCTGTGGTGATCGCGATCGCGATCTTCACGCTGATCGCAACCTGGCGGCAGGGCCGGGCGATCCTCTTCTCGCGGCTGAAGCCCGGTGCGATCCCGATCGAACCCTTCCTGCAATCCATCGCCGCGCATCCGCCGGCCAGGGTGGAAGGCACGGCGATCTTCCTCACTGCGGGTCGCGAAGGCGTGCCCCACGCGCTGCTCCACAACCTGAACCACAACAAGGTGCTGCACGAGCGCGTCGTGCTGCTGACCGTGACGACCGAGGATGTTCCCTACGTCGCCGACGCGCAGCGCATCGAGATCGACGAACTGGGCAGCGAGTTCTACCGGATGACGGTGCGCTACGGCTTCAAGGACGATCCCAACCTTCCCGTGGCGTTGCAGCTGCCGAACAAGCTCGACATGACGTTCAGCATGATGGAGACGTCGTTCTTCCTGTCGCGGCAGACCATCGTCCCCACCGGAGAACCCGGCATGGCGCTCTGGCGCGAGAAGCTGTTCGCCGCCATGTCGCGTAACGCCGCGAGCGCCACCGACTTCTTCCACATCCCCACGAATCGCGTGGTGGAGCTGGGCACGCAGATCGAGATCTAGGGAGACCCTGATGGCTGCGCTAGAAGCCCTGGAGCGGATGCTCGCCGCCGGCAAGGACAGTCCCATGCTCCGCTTCAGCCTGGGCAACGAGCACCTGCGGGCCGGAGATGCCGCAGCGGCGGCGGCCCACTTGGAACAGGCAGTGGCCCAGGATCCCAACTACTCGGCCGCATGGAAGGCACTGGGCAAGGCCCGCGAAGGCGCGGGCGACCGCGCCGGGGCGATGGCCGCATGGGAGCAGGGCGTCACGGTCGCCACCGCGCGGGGCGACCAGCAGGCCGCCCGCGAGATGGGGGTGTTCCTGAAACGTCTGTCGAGGGAGAACCCGCCGGACTGACCGGCACACGACCGATCGGTCAGTGCCGGGTCTTCGAGTCGGGGAAGAGATACACCTTGCCGCCCTTCACGCGCGGCTGCGGCGGGTGCGACGGCTTGTGGGAGGCATCGGCGGCGGTGTCGAAGACGATCGCGATGACCTTCCTGGAGGCGTCGCGATAGCAGCGCAGCTTCAGCTGGTCGATGTGCCAGTGCGGATCGGCCAGGCGATCGCAGCGCGCGAGTTCCATCAGGAATCCGCCCGAAGCGAGCAGGATGCGCCGCGACTGGTGCTCGGTACCCTGGATCGCCTTCTGGAAGTCGGGCACGGACCCGGCCTGCGACTCGTCCACGAACCCGACGACGACGGGACGGGCCGGTTCGCCCAGCTCGGTGCGTTCGAAGGTCACGGGGATCACGAAGGAGTCCATGCCCTTGTAGGACTCCACATCGCAGGTGTAGGCCTCGTGGTGCAGGACGAGGAAGCTCACCGCCGCCTGCCCCCACTTCAACGCGGTCTCGACGGCGAACGAGAGATCCCAGCGACCCGGTTTCAGGTCGGGAATCGCGGTGTCCGAGGTCCGCCCCGGCGAGATGACGGTGAGCCGGCCCTCCGAGAAATCGAATCCGGCGAACTCCTCGAAGTCCGAGTGGGCCATGTACTCGTAGGTCTCTTCGAGACCGTCGGCCATCTCGCCCTTCTCGTAGGCGCAGTGACCGTCGTAACCGCTGCCGTCCGGATACGCGTACTCGAGGGTGAAGCGGAGCGTCCGGTACTCGCCGGACATCATCCGGGCGAGGCCGAGCAGCGGTGTGCGGCTGGTGTAGAACTCGTAGGCGACGGTGCCTTCGCCTTCGGCGACGACCAGCACCGGATGGCTGGAATCGGCATAGTCACCCCAGCGTTCGCGGAGGTAGGCGCACAGCCGGCCCATCGTGCGGGCCGAGTCGGCGAAGAGGGGGTCGGGCACCGGATCGAAGTCACCGAATTTCAGGAACCAGTCGAGTTCGTTGCCCCAGCGTTCGCTCTCCTCGAGCTCCTTGCGGAAGTGGGCCACATCTTCGGCGGACCCCGTCACGCGGAGTGTCTGCCGGCAACCGTAGTCGTCGTCGGATTCGAGGTACTCGTCGTCTGCCATTGTGCTTGTGAGTGGACTGCGGGAAATGCGTCGGCGGGCAGCGTCGGTGGCGCGGAACTCGGGGACTGGATCGGTCCCCGGCATCACCCCGGACGCCCGCGCGCTAAAGGATGGAGCAGGTTACCACACGGTCCGCGTCGCGACCCCTCGCCGCAGAGCGTCTTCCGCCGACGCATCGCGCTCACTTCGGCACTTCCGCATCGCCGACGTCGATGGGCTCACGCCCCCGGCGGGGAATCGCGATGGCGCAGATGATCGGTCAACCAGCCGTAGCCGATGCGCTCCTGCTCCAGGCGGAGTCCGGGCTGGATGCGATTGCATCGAAGATCGTCGTAGAGGCTGGCCTCCTCCGCCGTGAGTCCCCGCAGATCGTGTTTCACCGGTTCCGGTTCCTCGCCCCAGAACGCGCGATGGGCGAGCAGCGTCTCGCGGTCCATGAGGAACGACGACGCGTGCGGGAAGTGGCCCCGCAACTGGGCCAGGATGGCGAAGCCATGGGTGTCGATGTCCCCCCAGTAGTGCAGATGGCGCCGCTGCAGCCAGCGCGCCTGCGCCAGCGCTTCCCAGCCGTAGCCGGCGCCGAAGACGACGATGGCCTGCGCGGCCGCCGGAAACGCGAGGAAGTTGGTCTCGTTCTCGGTGATGAACACGCGCTCGATGGGCAGTGCGAGCGATGCGAAGCTGGTCGCGTCGAGGGTGACGTCGGCCAGCCCTTGGCAACCGGGCAGGCCGGGGAGTGCCGCGTCCAGCATCCGGAATCGGATCCGGTTCGGCTTGTCCAGGAAACCGTAGCGGCGCGCGAACTGCGTCACGCCGGTCGCGAGCGGGTCGACCGCCTCGGGCGCCAGCGCGAGGTCCAGCAGTTCGGTCAGGACGCCTCGGTGGGCTTCGATGAACTTGCTGTGGACACCCGGCGCGTCGACCTGCCGCAGGTACACGTTCGGCCTGGGATGGGCCTGCAACCACGCGACGACGGCCAGCAGACGCTCCCACCGGTCGGCCAGATCGAGGGCCTGGTTCGGACGTCGCGACAGCCACGCGAGCAGCCGCGGCTGCACCCCGGCGGTCAGGTTCCAGAGCGCCTGGAAACGTTGCGCCTGCCGCGTCTGCCCGATCAGCGCCAAGGCGTCCTGCAGCGAGTCGACCCACACGGCCGCCGGCAGCCGCTGCGCGCCCTGGACCCGATGATTCCATTCGCGCCACTCGATCCGCACGTGCGGCGTTTCGGCCACGGTGCGCACCCATTCACGTACCGCCTCGAAGCGGTCCGACACGTCGGCGGCGCCCGGCGCCTTCAATCCGAGTCGCATCGGCCAGATCGCGGCCTCCGACACCGCCGCGCGCAGCAGTTCGCCGCGATCCCACGCGCGCTGGACCTGGGCGCGCAGCGCCGCCGGCGTGGTCCAGCTCATGGCGCTGCGCCGTCTCCGGCAGCCTTCTGCGCCCGATACTCCTCGATCGTGAGACAGCGCAGCCGCGAGTCCTGGCCGCCTTCGTTGTGCACGAAGCCCACGCTCGAAACGAACGGCTCGATGATGTGGATCTTCTGCAGCGGAGTCACGATGAGCAGTTGCAGGCCCAGCTGCCGGAAGAGCCGCAGCCCGTACTGCGCCGACTCGTCGGAACCGCGCCCGAACGCTTCGTCGATCACCACGAAGCGGAACGAGCGGGATCGCACGGCACCCCATTCCAACCCGAACTGGTAGGCCAGGCTCGCAGCGAGCACGGTATAGGCGAGCTTCTCCTTCTGCCCGCCCGACTTGCCCCCCGAGTCGGAATAGTGCTCGTGCTCGGCGCCGTCCTCGCGCCAGCGCTCGCTGGCCGAGAACAGGAACCAGTTGCGCACGTCGCTAACCTTGGCCGTCCAGCGCCGATCGAACTCCGACTGGCCCTCGCGGCCCCGGAACCGGTCGATGATCGCTTTCACCTGGAGGAACTTGGTCTCCGAATAAAGCTCATCCGGCGTTCCCGACACGGCGCCCTCGGTGCACGCACGGAGGTCCTGCTGGAAGTCGCGGATCTCGGCATCGGGGCTCGGCTGCGCGACCAGCTTGATGAATCGCCCAGGGTTGTAGTCGATGCTCTGGAGCGACCGGTTGATGAACTCGACGCGCTGCTTGATCGTGTCCCGCTCGCGCGCGAGCTGGGCATTGAAGTTGGCGATCTCGTTGATGGTGTTGACGTTGAGCAGCTCCTTGAAGCGCGCCTCGAATCGCGGGAGATCATCGCCCTTCAATCCGGTGAGCATCCGCTCGTACTCGCCCAGTGCCGCGAGGCTCGCGTCCATCTCGACGGTCTCGGCCTTGAACGCCTCCTTGAACCCGCTCATGGCCTTGACGATGCGCTCCGTCAGGCGAGAGAGGCGGTGATCTGCTGCGTCGATGCGGTCCTGCAGCCACTTGCGCACATCCTGCTCGCGGTTGTCGCACGACTCGACCGACAACTGATGCTCGCCGAGCGCCTCGGTGCGCCAGCCGTCCAGGCGCTTGGTCCAGGACGCGTCCAGCGGCATGGCGTCACACGTCGCCCGCGCCTGGGCCCGCAGTTCTTCTGCCGCTTCCCGCTTGCTCTTCACTTCGCCGCGCCTGCCAAGCGACTCGGTCAGCCCGGCCTCGGTCGTGGCCAGGCGTTCGCGCGCCGCGGTCAACTGCCGCCCCAGTTCCTGCAGCGTGTCGGAGGCGGCTTCCAGGCGAGCACGCTCCTCGGTGAGCGCGGCGATCTCCAGTGCCGGGCGCCGCCAGTCGATGTCCGCGAAGCGCGTGAATTCCTCCAGTCGGGCGAGCGTCTCCAGCCGGCCTTCGAGTTCCTTGCGCGCCTGCCTGGCTTCCTCGATGCGCTCACCCTGCACCGCCAACCGCGCCTCGAGGCTCTTCCGCTGGTCGCGCAACGCACGCAGCTTGTCGACGTTGCTCCAGCCGAGCACGTAGCGCCCGCGATCGTCGATGCGGCTGCGGTCGTCCTTCTCGTGGCGCCCCGATGGGTCCTTGATCTGCCCGGCCCGCGTGATCGCGCGGGTCTCGCGGCGGAACTGCTCGGCCGTCTCGCAGCACGCCACATCGAACCGATGCCGAAGCTCCTGCTCCAGCCACTCGTAGTGCGGCGAGTCCGGCTTCACGACGAGCTTTCTCACGAGCGACTGCGGATGCAGGCTGGCGTCGTGGGCACCCTTCCTCGGCCGCACGTGGAAGTACACGAGGCGCGCACCGAGGTGCTGGCCGTCGACCCATTCCGCGACGGCCTTGTAGTGCGCGTCCGGCACCAGCAGCGCGAGACCGAAGCCGCGCAGCAGCCGCTCGGCGGCGCCCTCCCAGTCGCGCTCGTCCTCGCGCACCTGGATCAGCTCGCCGGCGAAGGGCAGTTCGTCCTCGCCGATGCCGAGCGCCGCACACAGCGCATCGCGGATGCGGACCTGGGCGGCGTCGATGTTCGACTTGCGGCGTTCGAGACTCGCGATCTCCTCGGACAGCGCGGCGTGCTCCTCCCGACCCTTGCGGAACGCGAAGTCCTCCTCGCGTTCGCGGTTCGACAGGTCGGCAACGCGGCTGCGCAGCGATTCGGCGCGGTCGGCGATGGTCCGCTGCTGGGCGAGAAAGGCCACTTCATCGGGCGGCGCCGCTTCGTCGATGCGCGCGAGCAGGGCCGCGTGGCGCTCGGCCTTCTCCAGACGAGCCGCCTTCTCGATCTCCTTGCGATGAATCTCGGCGGCCAGCTGTTCGAGACGATCGCCACCGTTGTCGCGAAGCGCGCGCTCCAGATCGGCCACGACCGCACGGTCGGCGTCGCGCTGCGCGGTTGCACGCGCGATCTGCGCGTCGAGCCGGGTCGCCTCTTCGGCCAGCAAGGTGAGACGCCGATCGAGCAGATCGCCCTTGAGACCCGCGAAGTACGACCGCAGCGCTTCCCGCCCGTCGCGCCAGCCCTGGATCTCGGCGACGAGTCCCGCGTGGCGATGACCATCCTCCACCAGCGGCGTGAGCAGCTCAACCTGGCGCTTCGCCTTCAGCACGGCCTGGTGGGCGCGATCGAGATCGTCGAAGTGGCGGATCAGCGCCTCGATGCGGCTGCCCACGTCGAACGGCTCCAGCATGTGGCTGCGCACGAAGTCGGTGAGATTGCCGACCGACTTCATCGAGACCGTTTGATGGAACAGCTCGAGCGCCTGCTCGTGCTCGATGCCGAAGCGCCGGCGGAACCAGGCGCCGTAGGCCGGGAAGCTGTCGAACAACTCGCAGCCCGCGGCGCGCAGCTTCTTGCGGAGCGCGGTGATGTCGGACCCGAACCCGGTGAAGTCCCCGGCGATGGACATCGACCGGTCGCCCGCCACGAAGAGACGCGCGGGCTGGCCCTGAGGATCCTTGGCCCAGAACACCTGGGCCAGCGTCACCGACTGGTCGTAGCCCTCGTTGCGGAACACACCGAGGATCACCGAGTAGCTGGACGGATCGCGCAGCGCCACGGGCCTGGCGCTGCCCGTCACCTCGTTCCGCTCGCTCTTGTAGTGGCCGAGCACGTACGACCGCAGGCTGCGCTCGCGCGCGTCGGCGCCGGCCGCGCGGTTGTAGGCCACGCGATGGGCCGGCACCAGCAGCGTCGTGATGGCATCGACCAGGGTGGACTTGCCCGATCCGATGTCGCCCGTGAGCAGGCCGTTGCGACCGTCGAGTTCGTAGCGCCAGACGCGCTTGTCGAACGTCCCCCAGTTGAGCACTTCCAGCCGCTGCAATCGAAAGCCGACCCGGCTGTCGTCTGCCACGAAGTCCAGGCCGAGCGTCGCCGATTCACGCATCGGCGGCCCCCTTCGTCGATTCCGATGCGGCGAGCGCCGTGCGATAGGTCTCCAGCCGCGCGTCGAAGTCCGCGAGCCACTGCGCATCGACGAACGCCCGGAGGATGCGCCTCACTTCGTAATGCCCCTTGTGCTTCGCCTTGTTCGATCCCGATGCCTGACCGCTGCCCGCAGAGGGCTCGAGCCGTCGCAGAAAACCCAGTTCGACCACCTTGGAGAGGGTCGCGTCCACCTGGTCGACGAGGCGGGCCTCGTTCGACCCGTCTGGGAGGAAGACGCGCATCAGATCGGCGATGTCCTCGCGCGAGAGCACGAGCCGGGTGTCACCGCCACCGGCGTCGAACTCCGCCATCCGCTTGCGAAGCAGCGCGAGCATCAGGCTCACGGCGTAGGAAAGCTGCCGGCGTGCCACGAGGCGCGGCATGCGCGGCGCGCCTTCGGCATCTTCGGGGTCCGGGCGGCTCCTGAGGAAGGCATAGCCCTCGGCTTCGTCCAGCACGAGATCGAGCAGCAACACCGACGCCTGTTCACGCACCCGCGCCTGCAGTCGCAGCAGACTCGCCCAGAGGCGCTCGTCGTCGTCGCGGTACAGCACGCCTTTCAGCAGGTGCACCATGAGCAACGACAGTTCGGGCACGACCGGCGGCGCGCCCGTTGGAGCGTCGATCGGCCCGGTCTCGTTGCCGGTGTCGTGCATGTCGTTCAACTCGTCCGCCTCGTTTCCATTTTCATCGCGTGAAGATCACGCGGGGAAGGCGTGCCTCGCGCATCACCGGCTCGCCCAGCGCATCGCCAGCCTGCCAGCGGATCGTCTCCTCGACGCCTTCGTCCACGACCGCGCGCCAGCCGTCCGACGCGATGGCGCCATCCGCCGCGTGCGCCAGCTCCAGATAGGCCACCAGCTCCGCCAGGCCCTGACGCAGGGGCTCGGCCTCCACCAGATCGTGCAACGTGATCTGCGCCTCGCGCCGGAGCGCACGCTGGAGCACGGCGCGCAGGCGGGCCTTGTCGACGACGATCTGATCGAACAATCGCGCGGTGTCGACATCGTCCCCGCCGGCCACGAGCGTCAGTGCGGCGAGCAGCGGCTTCACGCTCGGCGTGAACAGCGGGCGCTCCAGCGGCAGCTCGATGTCCGCACCCTGCGCGTCGATGGTCATCACGGCCTCCCTGGGCGGGGACGCCCGCAGCGCCAGCGCCTTGCTCTCGATGCCGTGCAGCAGGTCGAGGATGCGGCGGTTCTCGAGGAAGGCGCGGTCGTCCAGGAAGCGGCGCAACTGCTGCGACAGCCGGGCCACCGTGCGCTGCGTGTGTTCGCCGGCTTCCAGCCAGTCGTGATGCACGCGGCGCGTGCGCGGCTCCGGGTTCAATGCGACCACCGCGGGCAGCGCGAGCACCTGATCCAGCCGCTCCGAAAGCATCTCCTGCCGCCGGGTGGACATGAGGAAATCCCAGAAGGCGCGGAAGCTCCTGCCCTGGTCGGAATCGCCGATCGCATCGCGCTCGCCCATGATTTCGTCCAGCAGCGCGCCCTTGGCGCCTTCCCACAGCGCGATCTTCTCGCGCACCTTGCGGTCGAGGTTGCGGAAGTTGTGCTCGACCTCGCGGAAGTCGGCGAGCAGCTCGCGCGCAGTCTGCTGGAACTGCTGGAAGCGATCCTTGACCGCCGTGTCGTCGAGCAGCGGGACATCACCGGCCAGGACCCGCGCGATCTCGGCGTCGAGCGCATCGCGCTTCGTGCGCAGGTCCTCCACCCGCTTGACGGGGTCGGCCTCGGTGCCGGCGGTGATCTGCTCCAGCAGCGCGAAGAGCGTGAGCAATCGCGATTCGGTCCCCACGAACGGACGCTCGGTGAGCGTGCCGAGCCAGGCGATGGCCTTCTCGGTGGCCGGCGTCAGGTCGAACTGCGCCTCGTCGGTGCCCGGCTTGTAGAACTTGCGCAGCCACCCTTTGTCGGGCGCGGCCCAGTCGTTCAGGTACTCCGATGCAGCCTTCGGATAGGCGTCGGCACCGAGCTGTTCACGCAGGGCGAACAACTCGTCGTCCAGCGCCTCGGCGAGATCGGCCTCGCTCATCACGCGCACGTTGGGCGCGACGAAGACACGATGCAGAAAGGCCGCCACCAGCGGTGCGTGCGGCGACGCGAGCAGCCGCCAGGCGGGATGGCGGTCGCGGAGTGAGCCGAGGGTGGCGTGATCCAAGACGGGGTGGCCTATCCGGCGAGGAGGTGATCCATGGCGTCGCCGACGCCGTATCCGACGCGGTGGCCGAGCTGACGCACGGTATCCATGCGCGCCATCAGGTCCGGTCTCCGATCTTCCGACAACGCCTCGATTGCCTTCAAGGCCTGCTCGAACATCCGCACCAAGGCATCGAAGTAGCCTTCGTCCTGGAGGGCCACGGCGCTTCCGAATCCCGCGGCGCACTCGCAGAAGAACACCATGAGCTCGGCCAACCCCTCCGGCTGGCCGACGGCCTTCCTGTAGTCGGCGATCGCTTTCTTCGCCTTGGTCACCGACGTGTTCTGGTTCTTGAACGCATCCGGCCAGAGCCACCGGTCGATGACGATCTTGTAGGGCTTCAGCACATCGTCGCCGAGCGCGAATCGAGCATGCAGGAAGGTCTGGTTGTCCTTGCTCGCGGTGTAGAGGTCGTGAAGCAAGGTGACAAGACCGGCGCGATCGACATCGGCCAGTCGGCTCTTCACATCGGTCCAGCTCGGGGTCGTCTTCTTCGGCGCCATGTTCATCTCGCCATGCGGTCGGGTGTCGTCGGGGGATCGCGTTCGTGTATTGGGTGGGTCTCCGGCCGCTGAGCGGCAAGCCCACCCAGGGCCGGAGAGCCCGGCGAAGCGGATATGGTGGCAGGCATCCGCGCCGGCTTCCATCGATAGCGCTCGCCGGTGCGTCGCAGGCAGCCGCGTCGAGGGCATCCTGTCGGACCACCAACCAAGTGCTGCCCCATCCATCAGGCCTTTTGGGCGCCTTCACAGCAGATCGGTGAACGCCTGACGCGACAGCTCCTCGGAGGCCGCGGCTCGGCATTCCTTGTGCGGGACGCGGTTTCGATGACCGTGGATGCCTGTCGATGGGGTGCCGCCCCTATGCCAACCGTGGTGCAGGGGAGGCCGCGGGCGAAAGTAGGCTCGGCGCGAGTCGGCCTCGCTTGCAGCGCGCCTACCGGGACGGCGACAAGACACGCGACGGGTTTCCGGTGCACGGGCGCCATGAAGGACAACCGAAGCCCGTCCGCCGCTGACCACGTTCACCTCGTGGCCACGCCAATCCACGCCCCCCCCCGGGCGCGGCGTCGCCGGACCCGGAAACGAAAACGCCCAACCGAAGTGGTTGGGCGCTGAATAGTGGTGGAGACGAGGAGGATCGAACTCCCGACCTTCGCATTGCGAACGCGACGCTCTCCCAGCTGAGCTACGTCCCCACGATGTCCCTGCCGGCAGATGAAACGACCCGCAGAAAACAGGGGCCGGAGTGTACGACGGTTCCCAGCGGGCCGGCAATCCCCTCGTCAAGGCAGCCTCTCGCGGCGGTTCGGAAGCCCACAGCGACCACCCGATCGATTGCCGCATCAGCCCTCCGGATGGTGCGCAACGCGCGGGAAAACTGACTCCGTCGGTCGGTATGCGACGGGAATCGCTAGTTCAAAAAACTTTAGGCCTCTTTATGCGGCTCGAAAGTTCAAGTTTCATAGGTTTCACGTCGTTAGCGCGTCGGCACAGCTGAGATTCGTTTCCGCAATGGCACTTGCTCGTGGGCAGTCAGAAATCACCACGGCGAGTTCGATCCGAGGAAACGCTCGCTCACCGAACGATTTTTCTGGGTGCGTCAAAGCGCACGCGAAAGGAGCAATAGATGACGACGTTTTCCACGACCGCCGGTGTGACCACCCTCAACGACAGTGTCGAGGGCACCACAGGGACCACAGATCGCGTCTCTCTGCTCGGGCAAGGCGGCACCGCATCGATCTCGGCCATCGAAACCGTCATCGGCTCCACGGGGGCGGCGGACTCCATCATCATGATGGACACCGCAGCCACCACCGTCGCAGTCAGCGCGGTCGAATCCCTGGTGGCCACCGGCGAGAGCGGCGACATCGTCCGGCTTCTTCGGGCCGGTGACATCTCTCTCTCTGCCGTGGAAACCGTCATCGGAAGCACGGCGGCAGACATCGTCTCGATGCTCGCCGCGGGCGAACTGGCAGTGAGCAGCGTGGAATCCGTGATGGGCAGCAGCGGTACGGACGTGCTCACGCGAATCGGCGCTGGTGCCACGCGCGTGTCCGAAGTCGAGACCGTTCTCGGCAGCACGGCGGTCGATGTCGTGACCCTCGCAGGGGGTTCCGCACTCTCGGTCTCGCTGGTCGAGACGGTGGTGGGGAACACCGGGGCGGAAGTGATCACGATGCTGAGCGAAGGCGCCATCCGCGTCAGCGCAGTCGACACCGTGCTGGGTACAGCCGCCACGGACACTGTCAGCATCTTGGGCGGTGGCAGTGTCGCAGTCTCCGACGTGGAATCCGTGATCGGCGGCGCCGGCTTAGACATCGTCAACATGCTCTCGGGTGGCAACCTCGCCGCGAGCAGCATCGAATCCGTGGTGGGCACCAGCGATGCTGGTGACACCCTGCAGCTCCTCGGGGCTGGCAACGCAAACGTGTCCGCCATCGAGACCGTGCTGGGCAGCACCGGCGCCGACCAGGTCACCCTGGCAGCGTCCGGCGATCTGGCCGTGAGTTCGGTGGAGACCATCACCGGCAGCAGTGGCACCGACGTTCTCTCCATGCTCGGCGCCGGCTCGGTCCGCGTCAGCGCGGTGGAGTCGGTCCTCGGCTCTTCCGGCACCGATGTCGTCAACGTCGCCGGCGCCGGAACGGTCGCGGTGTCGTTGGTGGAGACCGTGACTGGGACCAACGCCGTCGAATCCGTCACGATGCTCTCCGCCGGCACGCTCGCCATGAGCAGCATCGACACGGTCCAGGGCACTGAATCCGCCGACGTGCTTCGCATGCTGGGCGCCGGCACGACCTCCGTCTCCGCGATCGAGACAGTCATCGGGAGCTCGCGCGCCGACGCCGTTGCCATGATGGAAAGCGGCAGCCTCGCCACCAGCGCGGTCGAAACCGTACTCGGCAGTTCCGGTGCCGATGTGGTGTCCACCCTGGGCGGCGGCGCCATGGCCGTCAGCGGTGTCGAAACCGTTCTGGGCGGGTCGGGCACCGACAGCGCGACGATGCTCTCGGCCGGCGACATCGCAATCTCTTCCGTGGAAACCCTCGTGGGCTCCACCGGCACCGACAACGTCTCCATGCTCGGCGCCGGCACGACCGCGATGTCCGCGGTGGAATCCGTCACCGGAAGCGCCGGAACGGACGTGCTGCGATTCGTGGGCGGCGCGGGGAACACTTCGGTGTCCGCGATCGAAACGGTCGTGGGTGGCGCCTCTGCCGCCGACACCGTCACGATGCTCGCCACCGGCACGCTCGCGACCAGCAGCGTGGAATCGGTGATCGGCTCGGATCAGACCGGGGACATCCTGCGGGTGCTCGGCGCCGGGCGCGCCTCGGTGTCCGCCATCGAGACCGTACTCGGCTCCGCGGGCAGCGATACCGCGGTCATGCTCGGCAACGGCACCCTCGCCACCAGCATCGTCGAGACGGTCATCGGCACGGACACGACGGACGTGCTCAACCTCATGTCCGGCGGTGCCGTCGTGGCGAGCGCCATCGAGACCGTCCTGGGATCTTCCGGTACCGACATCGTCGGGATGGCAGGTGGCGGCACGCTCGCCGTATCCCAGGTGGAGACGGTCACCGGCACGTTCGCCACCGATGCCGTCACCATGCTCTCTGCAGGCACGCTCGCCGCGAGCAGCATCGAGACGATCCAGGGCTCCGAATCCACCGACGTACTGCGCATGCTGGGCGCCGGCACAGCCTCCGTTTCCGCCATCGAGACGGTCATCGGCAGCACCCGTGTCGATGCCGTCGCCATGATGAACAGCGGGACCCTCGCCGCAAGCGCCGTCGAGACCGTGGTCGGAAGCTCCGGCGCCGACGTGCTGTCGATGCTCGGCGGCGGGGCGGTGCGCGTGAGCGACGTCGAGACCGTGCTGGGCAGCACGGCCGCTGACACCGCCGTGATGATGAACTCCGGCACCCTTGCCATCTCTTCTGTCGATACGCTGGTGGGCACAGCCGAGGTCGACCTCGTGTCGATGCTGGGTGCGGGCACCGTCGCGGTCTCCGCCGTGGACACGATCACCGGCAGCAGCGGCACCGACGTGGTCCGCACGCTGACCGCGGGCAACATCGCCGTGTCCGCCATCGAGACCGTGCTGGGCGGTTCGGGCCGGGATGGCGTGGAGATGCTCGCCGCTGGCACCATCGCCGTGAGCGGTGTCGAGACGGTCACGGGCTCCGGCGGCGCAGACGCTGTCACCACGCTCGGCGCCAGCGCCCTGCGGGTGACGGCCGTGGAAACCGTCATCGGTGGCGCCGACACGGACGTCATCACGAAACTGGACGGTGGCGCGCTCGCCATCTCCTCCGTCGAAACCCTCGTGGGCAGCGCCGAAGTCGACGCCGTGTCGATGCTGGGCGCCGGCAACACCGCCATCTCCGCCGTGGAATCCGTCACCGGCAGCGCCGGCACGGACGTGCTGCGCTTCGTCGGTGGCGCAGGCGACACCTCGGTGTCCGCCATCGAGACCGTGCTGGGCGGCACATCCAGCGCAGACACCGTCACGATGCTTGCCACCGGAACGCTTGCCACCAGCAGTGTGGAGTCGGTGATCGGCTCGGATCAGACCGGGGACATCCTGCGCATGATCGGCAGCGGCAGTGCCTCCGTGTCCGCCATCGAGACCGTGCTGGGCTCCACAGCCAACGACGCCGTCTCGATGCTGAGCAGCGGCAGCCTCGCCACCAGTGTCGTCGAGACGGTGGTCGGCACGGCCGAGACCGATGTCGTGAGCCTGCTGTCGGGCGGCACGGTGCGCGTGAGCCAGGTGGAAACGGTCCTGGGTTCGACAGGCAACGACAACGTACAAGTGCTGGGCGGCGGCGAGATCGCAGTCTCCCGGGTTGAGACGGTCACCGGCAGCAACGCCACCGACGCCATCAGCATGCTTTCGGCGGGAGGCGTGACCGCCACCAGCATCGAGACGGTGGTGGGCACGACATCCACCGACACGCTGACGATTCTGGGCGGTGGAACGACTTCCATCTCCGCCATCGAAACCGTCGTCGGAAGTGCGCGTCCCGATGCGGTCTCCATGATCGCGGGCGGTGCAGTGGCCACCAGTGCCGTCGACACCGTGCTAGGTAGCGCCGATGCCGACGTGGTGTCGATCCTGGGTGGCGGCCCCGTGCGGGTGAGCGACGTCGAGACCGTACTGGGCAGCACCGCGGCGGATGCGGTGTCCATGATGTCGTCGGGCGGACTCGCCATGTCGTCCATCGAAACCCTGGTGGGCACCGCCGGCGACGACACCGCCACCCTGCTGGGTGCCGGCAACGTCGGCGTCTCGCGCATCGAGACCGTCATCGGCAGCTCTGGCACCGACACGGTCCGCGCATTGGGCGGCGGCGAACTCGTCGTCTCCAACGTCGAGACCCTGCAGGGCACGACATCCACCGACTCCGCCACGATGCTCGGGACCGGCACGATGGCGGTGAGCAGCATCGAAACCGTCAGGGGCTCCGACCAGACCACCGACACCGTCCGCATGCTGGGCGCCGGCACGGTCTCCATCGCCGCCGTGGAAACGGTCCTCGGCAGCACCGGCACCGGGATCGACACGATCGCGATGATCGAAGGCGGCGCCGTTGCCGTCTCGGGCATCGAGACGGTGCGGGGTTCCACCGATGTGGACAACGTCTCCTTGCTGGGCGCTGGCACCACGGCGGTCTCTGGCGTGGAAACGGTCTCCGGCAGCGCCGGTACCGACGTGGTCCGCAACCTCGGCGGCGGGGAGCTGGCGGTCTCGCTGGTGGAGACCGTCCTGGGCGGCATTGCCACCGACTCCGTCACCATGCTGTCCGGCGGACCGCTTGCCACCAGCAGCATCGAATCCGTCGTGGGCACCTCCGGCTCCACCGACGCCCTGCGGATGCTGGGCGCGGGTACCGCCTCGGTGTCGGCCATCGAAACAGTGATCGGCTCCTCCGGCGCAGACAACGTCGGGATGATCTCCGGCGGCAGCCTGGCCGTGTCCGCCGTCGAAACGGTGCGCGGTTCCGACGAAGTGGACGTCGTCACCCAACTGGGCGGCGGCACCGTGCGCGTGTCCAACGTCGAATCCGTGATCGGCACCATCGCAGTCGACACCGCCGTCCTGCTCTCCGGAGGTGACACTGCGGTGTCGTCGATCGAGACCGTGGTCGGCACCACCGGCACAGACGCCATCGCCATGCTCGGCGCAGGCACCGTGGCCGTCTCCGCCGTGGAATCCTTGACCGGCAGCGCCGGCACCGACATCGTGCGCACCCTCGGTGCCTCCGACCTCTCGGTCTCCGCCATCGAAACCGTGGTGGGTACCGCCGCCACCGATGCGGTCACGATGCTGGCCACCGGCACGCTGACCGTGAGCGCAGTGGATTCGGTCATTGGCACCGACGCGACCACGGACATCGTCCGCAACCTCGGTGGCGGCACCTTCCGCGTCAGCGCCGTCGAGACGGTCCTCGGCACGGTCGCGACCGACACCACGATGATGCTCGGTGGCGGTGACCTCGCCACCAGCTCCATCGAAACCATCCTGGGCAGCACCGACGTCGACGTCGTGTCCCTGCTGGGCGCAGGCACCGTCGCCGCGTCGGCCATCGAGACCATCGTCGGCACGTCGGGCACCGACATCGTTCGCACCCTCGGCGCCTCCGATCTCTCCGTCTCCGCGATCGAGACGGTGCTGGGCAACGCGGCCACCGATGTGGTCTCCATGCTCGCCACCGGTACCCTTGCCACCAGCAGCGTCGAGACCGTGGTCGGTTCCGATCAGACCGGTGACATCCTCCGCATCGTCGGCGCCGGAGCGGTCAAGGTCTCCGCTGTCGAATCGGTCCTCGGCAGCCGCGAAACGGATGTGGTGACGCTGCTCGAAGGCGGCAGCCTCGGCGTCTCCGGCGTCGAGACCGTTGTGGGCACCACCGACGTCGATCACGTCTCCATGCTCGGCGCCGGCACCACGGCCGTCTCCGCCGTGGACACCGTCTCCGGCAGCGCCGGCATCGATGTGGTCCGCAACCTCGGCGGCGGCGAGTTGGCCGTGTCCCTGGTGGAAACCGTCCTCGGTGGCAGTAGCACCGATTCGGTCTCCATGCTCTCCGGCGGCACGCTGGGTCGAGTCCGTCGTGGGCACCAGCGGTTCCTCCGACGTGCTGCGCATGGTCGGTGCGGGCACCACCTCCGTCTCCGCCATCGAGACGGTCATCGGCTCCACCGGTACCGACACGGCTGCGATGCTGATCGATGGCGCCCTCGCCGTCTCCGGCGTCGAGGTGGTCCACGGCTCCGACGGCACCGACGTGGTCACCCGACTGGGCGGTGGCACCACCAGCATCTCCAACGTCGAGACGCTCCTCGGCAGCACGTCCGTCGATGTCGCCGCCCTGCTCTCGGCCGGTGACACGGCGATCTCCTCCATCGAGACCGTCCTCGGCACCTCCGGCACCGACGCGCTCTCCCTGCTCGGTGCGGGCACCGTGACCGTCTCCGCCGTGGAGACCATCACCGGCAGCGCCGGCACTGATGTCGTGCGCACGCTCAACGACTCCAACCTCTCCGTCTCCGCCATCGAGACGGTACTCGGCAACACAGATACCGACGTGGTCTCCATGCTCGCCGCAGGCTCGCTCGCCGTGAGCAGTGTCGAGACCCTCACCGGCTCCGACGGCACCGACGTCGCAACCCTGCTGGGCGCGGGCACCGTGGCTATCTCCGCCGTCGAGTCGGTCATCGGCAGCAGACTCACCGATGTCCTCTCGATGTTGGAGGGTGGCAACCTCGCCGTCTCCGCCGTCGAGACAGTGCTGGGTACGACCGACGTGGATCACATCTCCATGCTCGGTGCCGGCACCATGGCCGTCTCCGCGGTCGAGACCGTCTCCGGTAGCTCCGGCACCGACATCGTCAACGCGATCGGAGGTGGCGACATGACCATCTCGCTGATCGAAACTGTCCTGGGCAGCGCAGACACCGACGCCGTGTCCATGCTCTCCGGCGGCACCCTCGCCACCAGCAACATCGAGTCCGTGGTGGGCACCAGCGGCTCCAGCGACGTCCTCCGCATGATCGGCGCGAGCACCGCTTCCGTCTCCGCCATCGAGACGGTCGTCGGCTCCACCGCCACCGACACGGTTGCACTGCTCGACCAGGGATCGCTCGCGATCACCGCCGTCGAGACGTTCATCGGATCGAGCGCCGTCGACGTGGTGACCACGATCGGCGTCGCGACGACCGCGATCTCCGCGGTGGATACGGTGTTGGGCTCGAGCGCCAAGGAAGTGATCACCATGCTCGCCGCCGACTCGGTCTCGGTGAGCGTCGTCGACACCCTGATCGGCAGCGGCGGCACCGACGTGGCCACCATGCTCGGAGCGTCCACCATGGGCGTCTCCGACATCGAGACCCTGATCGGCTCCTCGGGCACCGACATCGCCAGACTCCTGGCAACGTCGGATATCGCCGTCTCGAGCGTCGAGACCGTGCTCGGGTCCACCGACACCGACGTCATCAAGATGATGGCCGCCGGCACCATGACAGCCACTGCGGTCGAGACGGTGATCGGCAGCGACGGGGACGATGCACTGACGTTGATCGGCGCCAGCACCACGGCGATCTCCGCCCTGGAATCCGTGGTGGGCACCACCGCCAAGGACGTGATCACAATGCTTGCCGCCGGATCCACTTCGGTGAGCAACATCGACACGCTGGTCGGCAGCAGTGGTACCGACGTGGCCACGATGCTCGGCGCCGGCACCATGGCCATGTTGGACGTCGAGACTCTGCTCGGGTCCTCGGGTACTGACATCGCCCGCCTGCTTGCCGCCGGTGACGTGGCGGTCTCCCTGGTCGAGACCGTACTGGGCAGCGCCGACACCGACTCGGTCACCATGCTCTCGGCGGGCACGATCAGCACGAGCCTGGTGGAATCGGTCATCGGTACGCTCGACACCAGCGACACTCTCAAGCTCCTCGCGGCCGGGTCCACCGCCATCTCCGCCATCGAAACGGTGCAAGGCACCAAGGGCATCGACGAGGTGACGATGCTCGCCGCCGGCACCCTGGCGGTCAGCACCGTCGAAACCCTCCTCGGCACCTCGGGCACGGACGTGGCCGAGATGCTCGCCGCCGGCACCATGGCCGTCTCCCTGGTGGAAACGGTGCTCGGCGGCAGCGGGAAGGACGTCGTCGACATGCTCAGTGAGGGCACCCTCGCCGCCTCCCTGGTGGAGACGGTCCTCGGCAGCGCAGGCACGGACGTGCTCTCGATGCTCTCGGAGGGCACGATCCGCGTGAGCAACGTGGAGACCGTGCTGGGCAGTAGCGGCACCGACGTGGCAATCGCGCTCTCCGCCGGCGACATGGCGGTCTCGCAGGTCGAGACGGTCATCGGCAATGTCGGCACCAACGTGGTGAGCATGCTGGCCGAAGGCGCCCTGGCCGCGAGCGCGGTGGAAACCGTGATCGGCACGACCGCCACGGACGCGCTGACACTGCTCGGCGCCAGCACGATCGAAATCTCGGCGGTGGAATCGGTGGTGGGCAGCGCGGCCAAGGAAGTGGTCACCCTGCTCGGCACGGCGGTCTCCCTGTCGATGAGCGCCATCGACACCCTCATCGGCAGCAGCGGCGCCGACGTGGTCACGTTGCTCGGCGCCGGCACCTCGGCGTTCTCGATCGTCGAGAGCATCCTCGGCAGCAACGGCACCGACATCGCTCGCCTCGTCGGCGGCGGTGAGGTCGCGGTTTCGCAGGTGGAGACGGTGCTCGGTGGCACCGGCGTGGATGCAGTCACGATGCTGGCGGCAGGCACGATGACCACCAGCCACGTCGAGACGATCATCGGGACGGCAACCACCGACATCCTGAACCTGGTGGGCGCCGGATCGACGTCCATCTCGAACGTCGAGACGATCGTGGGCTCCACCGGGACCGACGTGCTCACCATGCTCGGTGAGGACGACATCGCGGTGAGCAACGTCGAGACCGTCCTCGGCACCGCCGACACGGACACGGTCCAGATGCTGGCGGCAGGCACCCTGGCAGTCTCTCTCGTGGATACGGTCACCGGCAGTTCCGGAAGCGACCTGGTCCGCATGCTGAGCGCCGGCGACCTGGCTCTCACGGCAGTGGAATCGGTGATCGGCACGACGGGCACCGACGCCGTGACGATGCTCGCGGCGGGCAGCCTGCGGGTGAGCGCGGTGGAAAGCGTGCTCGGATCCTCGGGCACCGACGTCCTGTCGATGTTCGCCAGCGGCGCCATCGCGGTCTCCCAGGTGGAGACGGTCGTGGGCTTCAGCGGCGTCGATACCCTCACGATGCTGGCGGCGGGCGCCATCGCCACCAGTGCGGTGGAGACGATCATCGGCCACGCCTCCGGCTCCACCGACGACGTGCTCAGCCTTCTGTCGGGCGGCACCTCGGCGGTGTCGTCGATCGAATCGATCATCGGTAGCTCCGGCACCGACATCGTCAACCTCATCGCGGCCTCGGAAATCGGCGTCACTGCCGTGGAGACGGTGCTCGGCAGCAGCGGCACCGACGTGGTCGACATGCTGGCAGCGGGGACACTGGCCGTATCGCGGATCGAGACGGTCCTGGGTTCCTCCGGAACGGATGTGGTGCGCCTGACCGGCACCGGGTCCGTGAGCGTCTCGAACGTGGAAACGGTCCTCGGCTCCACCGGCGTCGACGTGGTCACCATGCAGTCCGGTGGCGTGCTGACGGTCAGCGGGGTCGAATCGGTGATCGGGACAACGGGCACCGGCGACCAGGTCACCATGCTCTCCGCCGGTGCCCTCACGGTCTCGGCGGTGGAGTCGGTCACCGGCACCTCGGGCGCCGACACCTTCACGTTCTCGGGCCCCACGGGGGTCACAGTGACGGGTGGCGGCGGGGCGGACACCTACACGGCCGGCGCGGGCAACGACGTGTTCGTGTTCACGAGCACATCGGACTCCTCCGCCGCCAGCGCCGTGGACACCATCAACGGGTTCAGCTCCGGCAACGACAAGCTGGACTTCAGCGCGATCACCAGCGCTGGGAACCTCTTGACGGATGTCTCGCTGTACACGGTCAATGATGGCAACAGCAAGGCCATCGTCCGAACCGCCGGGTTGCTGGAGGTGGACACGGACGGCGACGGTGCCACCGACATGCAGATCAATCTCACCGGCATCTCGGTGAACGGGCTGAACAGTGCAGACATCACCTGGTAAGGCCCCGGGATCCCGAAGCTCCGTGGACGCCATCGGCGCCCGCGGGGCCGGCGGACCCTGACAAGCCCCCGCCACACCCCTCCCTAAAGCTCCCACCCCTCGCGGCCGTAAACGGCGGCGGGGGGTGCGCTCGTCATATCGACGGGCCGCCCGATGTGGCGACCTTATCCGATACGAATATGACAGAGACCGGGGTTGGGACCATCTTCGAAGCGCTGCAGGCCGGTGAGCATCTGCTCGCCGCCCAACGCGCACGGGCACGGCTGGCGGATCATCCGACCGACGGCGAAACCTGGTTCATGCTGGGGATCGCGGAACGGGCGCTCGGCGACCCTGCCGCGGCTGCCGCGAGTCACCAGCGGGCGCTGGTCACCCACGCCGAACATGCCGACGTCTGGTTCAACCTCGGCAACGCCCTCGTGGACGCTGGCGAACCGGCGCGCGCCCTCGATGCCTTCCGCGGCGCCGTGCAGCGGCAACCCTCGCATCAATCGGCCCTTCGCCAGATCGTCCGCATGGCTCCGACGCAGGGCGATGCCGATGGCGCCGTGCGCGCCGCAGCAGCGCTTGCCGCACTCCAGCCCGACAACGTGGACTTCGTCGCCCTGCATCTGCGAGCGCTGCGCTATGCCGGTCGCATGGCCGACGCCTCACGCCTCTTCCGCGCGGAGCTTCCCCGCGGACTCGACCACATCGCGTTCCTCATCGAGGGCGCAATGGTGCTCGAGCAGGAAGGCGATCACCGCGCCCTCGCGGTGCTGTACGAACGGCTCGACCGGCTGCAACCCGGCAATGCCGTCGTCAAGTTCCAGCTCGGTCTGAATCGGCTTCGCACGCGGCAACCCGCCGAGGCCCTCGGACCGCTGCAGGAGGCCCGGGCCCTGGGCCTGACCGAGCGCGGCCTGGAAGTCGCGATCGGCACGGCGCTGGACCTCACCGGCCGTGATGAGGAAGCGCTGGACTGCCTGACAGCGGCAGCGCCCGACTTCGCGAGCGATCCGGTGGCCCACGTGCAGGCCTTCGCGCTGCGACAGTCGCTCTGCGACTGGAATACCGTCGAGTCCCTGGGTGCGACATTGCTGGCACCCGCCCTGGCAGTGCCCGCCCCCGGCACCCGGACGGCATCACCCTTCCCCTTCACCGCGTATCCCGGCGACATCGACGATGCGCAGCTGCTCACCCTCGCGCGCCGCCACTCGGCGCAGGTGTCCCGCGAAGCCACCCCGTTCGAGGAACATCCCTGGGGCGGGACCCACGAGCGCATCCGCGTGGGCTATCTGGCAGCGAACTTCGGCGACGGCACCTCGGCACGGCGCGCCCTGGCCATGCTGCGTCGTCACGATGGTGCGCGCTTCGAGGCCTTCGCGTACGCCCATGGCATCGGCGAGACGGACCGGGCGCATGCGGATGTCGTTCCGGCGGGCATCGCGATCGTGAACCTGGCGGCGATGTCCGACCGCGCCGCGGCGGCGCGAATCCATGCCGACGAGATCGACGTGCTCGTGGACCTCGACGGCCATGCGCCGCTGGCCCGACCCGGGATCCTGGCCCATTGCCCGGCACCGGTGCAGGTCACGTGGACGACGTGTCCGGGCAGCACGGGTGCCGCCTTCATCGACCACGCGCTGGTGGATGCCCACGTCGTGCCGCCTTCCCAGCAGGCCCACTTCAGCGAGCGGCTTCTGTACATGCCGCACACGTTCCTCGTGAACGACGACGAGCGGCCGGTCGACGTCGGCACGCCCACCCGCGCCGAATCGGGCCTGCCGGCGAAGGGCTTCGTGTTCTGCTGCTTCGGGGACCATCGCGGGATCGACCCGTCGGTGTTCGGTACCTGGATGCGCCTCCTGCAGGCCGTGCCGGGCAGTGTCCTCTGGCTGACGGAAGGCCACGCCGCCGCGCGCCGCCATCTTCGCGAGGCCGCGGAGGCTGCCGGCATCGACCCGACCCGGCTCGTCTTCGCGCCGGACGAAAACGCGCCACGGCACCTCGGACGCCTTCGCCTCGCCGACCTCTTTCTCGACACCTGGGTCTGCAACAGCCAACAGGCGCTGGGCGACGCGCTCTGGGTCGGCGTGCCCGCGATCTCGCTGTCGGGCAGGACTGCCGCCCGCCGCGTGGGCGCGAGCCAGTTGCACGCCGTCGGCATGCCCGACCTGTTGGTGTCCGATGCCGCAGCCTACGAGAACCTGGCGCTCGCCCTGGCGCGCGACCCCGCCCGACTCGGTGCCCTGCGCCAGAAGCTCACCGCCGTGCGGTCCGCAGCACCGCTCTTCGACACCACCGGCTTCGTCCGCGACTGGGAGGCCCGCCTGACCGAGATCGCACCTCTGGGTGCGACCGCCCGTCAACGCCGCAGCACTGAGGAAGGTGCGTTGGCGGCATCGATCGCCAAGCTGGACGCCGAGGACAGCGAACAGGGCGCGCTCGCAGTGGAGTCTGTCCTGGAGGCCGGTTGCGAGCGGCCCGACGCGTGGAACCTCTACGCGGTGGCGCTGCGCCGGCAGAAGCGCAGCGCGCTGTCCGGATTCGCCTATCGGCGCGGGCTCGGCGTGAAGCCCGACTACGCGGACATGATCGGCAACTACGCGAACCTGCTGCGGGACCAGGATCACATCGAGACGTCACTCCCGCTGTATCGCCAGGCCGTACAGCTTGCGCCGCGCAACCGTCAGGCGCTGTCGAACCTGGCGGCGGCGCTGTCCGCGTGGGGTCGCCCCGACCAGCAGCTCACCGCGCTGGCGGTGGCGGAGGATCTCGAACCCGACAACCCCGACACGCACTGGGACAAGGCCCTCGCGCTGCTGATGCTGGGCGAACTGCGCACCGGCTTCGAGGAGTACGAATGGCGCCACAAGCGCCAGCAGCCGCCGCCGCGCGAGTATCCGCAGCCGCAATGGGCCGGCGAGCCGCTGCACGGCAAGCGCATCTTCCTGCACTGGGAACAGGGCTACGGCGACGTGCTGCAGTTCCTGCGGTTCATTCCGCTCGTGGTCGCGCTCGGCGGCCGGGTGATCCTCGAAGTGCAGCCGGGTTTGAAGTCGCTCGTCGAGCTGCTCGACGGCGTCGTCGAGGTCACCGAGGCGCCCGCTCCGCCCCCCGACTTCGACATCTGGACCTCCCTGCTGTCGATCCCCCACATCCTCGGGATCGACGAGCGCACGCTCCCCAACACGCTGCCCTACATCCATCCGCCCGAGGCCACGACGGCGCGGTGGCGCGCCACACTGGGCCCTGCGAAGAAGCCGCGCATCGGTCTCGTGTGGGCCGGCAACCCGAACGTCAAGAACGATCGACTCCGCTCTCCGCGTCTCGGACCCATATTCCCGCTCTTCGCGATCAAGGGGATCGAGTGGGTACTGCTCCAGCAGGGTGACGGCCGCCGCGATCTCGAAGGCATGAAGCTGCCGGCGCACGTGCGGGATCTGGCACCGGAAGTGCGCGATTTCGCGGACACCGCAGCCGTGATGCGCGAACTGGATCTCGTGATCAGCTCCGACACGTCCACCGCCCATCTCGCTGCGGCCCTGGGCTGCCCCACGTGGGTGCTGCTCCACTACGCGTCCGACTGGCGCTGGGGTCTCGGGGACTCCACGCCCTGGTATCCGGGCGTGCGCCTCTTCCGGCAGCGTGAGTACGCCCGCTGGGACAGCGTCGTGGACGGCGTCCAGGAGGCCCTGTGCGAAACGTTCCGGCTCCGCGCGCCGAAGCGGCCGGCGGTTCCGGTCACGACGCAGCCGACCGCGCAGGATGCGGACTCGTCGGAGTTGCTGCCGGAGGCCTTCGCGCTCTACCAGCGCGGCCGGAAGCGCCTGGCCCGCCTGGTGGTCCGCGCGTCGCTCATGGAATCGCCGCTGCGCCCCGATGCGTGGTGCCTGCTCGGCGTCACCGAGCGCGCCCTGGGTGACACCCGAGCCGCCGCCCGCGCCTACCGGCGGTCCATCGAACTGATGCCCGGCTACCTCGACGCGTGGTTCAACCTCGGCAACATGCTCCGCGCGGAACGCGATCTGACGGGGGCCCTGGAGGCCTACGGCCAGGTCGTGAAGCAGCAGCCGTCGCATGCCCAGGCCCTCAGCCTCCTGTCCGACGTGCACCGCGAGCTGCAGGACCTCCCAGCCGCCGAAGCCACCGCGCGCCGCGCCATTGCACTGCAGCCGGAGTTCGCCGAGGCCTGGGGACATCTCGGCAATGCGCTGAACGACATGGAGCGGTTCGACGAAGCCGCTGCCTGCTACGAGCGCGCGCTCCAGCTGCCGGACACACCGCCCGAGACGCACTACAACAAGGGCGTCGCGCTGCAACGCGCCGGCCACGTGACGGCGTCGGTGGACTGTTACCGCACCATCCTGGCGGCGCGTCCGAAGGAGACCAACGCGCACTACAACCTCGCCACCGCGCTCTTCACGCTCGGCGAGTTCGCCGAGGGCTTCCGCGAGTACGAATGGCGCCTCGCGAAGCCCGAGCTGGCACCGCGCGTCTATCCGCAGCCGGCGTGGAACGGCGAGCCGCTCGCCGGCAAGCGCATCCTGCTTTACTGGGAACAGGGCTACGGCGACACGCTGCAGTTCCTGCGCTTCGTGCCGCTGCTCGCGAAGCAGGGCGCGCGCGTGATCCTCGAACTGCAGTCCGGATTGAAGGGAATCGCGTCGCGCGTGCCGGGCGTCGAGGCGGTCTACGACGCCGGCGAAGCACTGCCCGCCTTCGACACGCACGCGCCGCTGCTGTCGGTTCCGGCACGCCTGGGCGTCGGCCGCGCGGACTTCCCGGCCACGGTGCCTTACCTGGACGTGGCGCCGGAACTCGCCGCCCGCTGGGCACAGCGCATGGGGCCGCGGGGCCGGGCGCCGCGGGTCGGAATCGTCTGGGGCGGCAATCCCAACGTGCGCAGCGACCGCGTGCGCTCGCCGCGTCTCGCGCCGCTGCTGCCGCTCTTCGATGTCCCGGGCGTCGAGTGGTACATCCTCCAGCAGGGCGACGGCCGCCGCGACCTGGAGACGAACCCGCTGCCCGGTCGCGTGATCGACATCGCCACCGAGGTCAACGACTTCGCGGACTCCGCCGCCATCATGGCCGGGCTCGATCTGATGATCAGCTCGGACACCTCCACCGCGCATCTCGCGGCCGCCATCGGGCGCCCGACGTGGGCGCTGCTGCACTACGCCGCCGACTGGCGGTGGATGCAGGGCGACTCGACCCTCTGGTACCCCGGGCTGCGTGCGTTCCGTCAGAAGTCCCCCGGCGCGTGGGCCGAGTGCGTGGATCGGCTCGGCACCGAGCTGACCCGCCTCGCGCAACCCGCCGCCGTCCGCCGCACCCCCGTCACCGCATGAACAAGAACCCCCAGGAGTCCTCCCCGATGAAGGTGGTCCTCAACGTGGGCTGCGGCCCGCGCGAACCCGACAAGCTCGCCCCCGTCTTCCGCGAGCCGGGCTGGCGCGAGCTGCGGCTCGACATCGATCCGTCCGTCGCGCCCGATGTGGTGGCCTCGCTCACCGACATGAGCGCCGTCCCCGATGCGAGCTGCGACGCCGTGTGGTCGTCCCACAATCTCGAACACCTCTTCGCGTTCGAAGTGCCAAAGGCGCTGGCCGAGTTCCGCCGCGCGCTGAAGCCCGAAGGCTTCCTGCTCATCACGCTGCCAGACCTCCAGGCCGTGGCGCGCGTGATCGCGGACGGCAATCCCGACGCGGTACTGATGCGCACGCGGATGAACGGCGGCGAAGGCCCCCCGATCTCGGCGCTGGACATCATGTACGGCCACGACTGGTGGATCGAGCGCGGTCGCACCTACATGGCCCATCGCACCGGCTTCACGCGCCAGACCCTCGGCCGGAAGCTGGTGGATGCCGGCTTCGGCACCGTGGCCGTGCGCCCCGGCCCCGCATTCGACCTCTGGGCCATCGCCACTGTTCGTCCGATGCGCGCCGATCTCGGCCTGCTCGAACGTGCGATGCAACTGCCTGCCCCCGCCCACCAGAACCAGGTCGCGGCCTAGGGAGACTCTGATGTATTCGCGCGGATCACGTGGCTGCCGCCCTGCGGTGCTGGCAAGGCGCGAGGTGCAGCCCGTATCGGGAATACGGGCCAGCCGAGCAACACCGCCAGCGCCGCAGGGCGGCAGCCACCCGGAGGGACGGCACGCCCCAGGGCCGCTGGCATTGTCGGCCAGGCCTGATGTGCGTCGAGCACACGGCGGCCCGGACCTTCGCGCCATCGGCCCTGGGGCGCGCCGTCGTGACCGTGCGAATACATCAGAGTTTCCCTAAGCCCCCCAGGAGAACCCGACCATGCAGATCGTCTACATCAATCCCGCCGTGTACGACTACCTCGCCGCGAGCCTGCTGGAGGGGCTCGTGGACCTCGGTCACGACGTCGTCACCTCGCAGGTCTCGCCCTACGGCCGCCGACTCGACGACGAGCCGCTGCGGGCCTTCGCCGAGACCGCCGATCTCGTGATCGTCGGGTCGAACTCCGGTGTACGCAGCCACCTCGTGCAGGACATCGCGAACCCGCGCAAGGTGTTCGTCGACGGCGGCGATCAGCAGGATTTCGGGGTCACGAACAACATCCGCTTCAAGGCCGTCTTCAAGCGCGAACTGAACCGCCGGTTCCACGACGCCGCGAAGCAGTTCGTCTTCCCGCTGCCCTTCGCCGCCGAGAAGCGCTATCTGTCCGACGAGGTCGTGGGCAAGGATCTCGCGGTGAGCTTCCTCGCGAACATGCACACGAATCCGTGGCGCCACTCGATCCATCAGCGGCTGCAGAACCTGAAGCTGCCCGGGGTCGTGTCGGGCACCACGAACGAGCGCGCCTACAGCGCCTCGCAACCGAAGTCCGCCGCGACCGAAACGCCGCTGTACCGCCAGCTCCTGCGCCGCAGCCGCATCTCGGTGAGCGTCGCCGGCGCGGGCTACGACACGGCGCGCTTCTGGGAGATCCTCGCCGCCCGCGCGATGCTGATGACGCAGGATCTCGACATCGTGATCCCGCACGGTTTCACCGACGGCCACGACTGCGTGACGTTCCGCTCGCTGGAGGAGTTCGACGAGAAGCTGGTCTTCTACATGAACCGCCCGGACCTCGTCGCGCAGATCGCGGAGCGCGGCCATCAGCGCCTCGTCGCGCACCACACCAGCACGGCCCGCGCGGCGCAGTTCCTCGAGGTCGTCGCTGCGCACATCGAACGCCCCGGCTACTGCGCGCAGTTCCTGCACCCCGAGATCCGCGCGATCGAGGACGTGTGCGTCGGACGCGGGCTCGACGTGGGCTGCGGCAGCAGCAAGACGACACCGGAATGCATCGGCGTGGATATCACCCCGCCCTTCACGTCCGGCAGCGTCGGCTGCGAGGCGGGCCGGATGTCGGTCGCGAACGTGGTGACGAGCGGTGACGACCTCACGATGTTCGCGGACGGCTCGCTCGACTTCGTCGTCGCCCGCCACAACCTCGAGCACTACCACGATCCGGTGCGCACGCTGCGCGAATGGAAGCGCGTGCTGCGGCCCGGTGGCCGCATCGGCGTGGTCGTGCCCGATCACGACAAGGTGGACACCTACGCCCTCGACCCCACGCATTACTGCCACTTCACGCGCGACTCGCTCGCGCAGCTGGCGCAGCAGGTGGGGGAACTCCAGGTACGCAAGTTGGACGTGTGCGTGCCGAACTGGAGCCTCGTGGGCATTTTCGAGAAGGCAGCGGCCTGAAGGGCCGGAGGAACGACCATGGACCGCATCCACTTCGTCTGGGAACTCCTGTCGCACAAGGGAGACGCCACCAACTACCCCGATTCCGCCCGCCCCGAGCTGACGACCCTCATGACGGACGCGCCGAAGCGCGTCCTGGAACTGGGCTGCCACAAGGGCGCGATGGGCGCCGCGATCAAGCAGCGCTTTCCCGGCGTCCACTACACGGGCATCGAGATCAACCCGGACACGGCCGCGATCGCGCGCACCCGCCTCGACGAGGTGCTGTGCGAGGACCTGCTCGCGCTCGACACCGACACGCATCCGGCCTTCGCCGAGAAGTTCGACGCGCTGATGCTGGCCGACGTGCTCGAGCACCTGTACGACCCGTGGGCGAACCTCGTGAAGCTGGGGCGGCATCTCGCCCCCGGCGGCAAGGTGTACGCGAGCATCCCGAACGCCCGCAACTACTGGCTCATCTCCGAACTCATCCAGGGCCGCTGGACGTACCAGAGCGCAGGCCTGCTCGACGTCACGCACATCCGGTTCTTCACGCTGCGGGAGTGCCAGCGCATGTTCGCGGAGACGGGCTACCAGGTGGAGAAGATCGTCTCGGTGCGCGATCCACGCGTGACGCTGGAAGGCCAGTTCAAGGCGCCGGTCACGCTCATGGACAAGTGGTTCTCGCTGCACGACGTCGACCAGCAGACCGCGACGGAACTCGCCACGTTGCAATTCCTCTTCGTGCTGGGTCGTCCGGGAGCGGGAGCCGCCGCGTGACTTCCTTCCGGATCGTCATCATCTCGCCGCCGGGGTACCGGCACGCGGCGGCGTTCCACGAGGTGGCGGAGACGCTATATCACGCCATCCGCAGCCACGGGTATCCCGTTGCCGTGGACTACAACCGGTTCATGGCCGGCGCAGTGCACATCGTGCTCGGCGCCAACCTCGTCACACCGGCCGCGGCGGTCAGCATCCCCCCCGACTCGATCATCTACAACCTCGAGCAGATCGACCCCGATTCGCGCTGGTGGCACGAGGGCCTGAAGCATCTGGTGACCCAGTGCGAGACGTGGGACTACAGCGAACGGAACGTGAAGACGTTCGCGTCGCTGGGCGTGGCCCGGCCCGTCCTGCACGTGCCGCTCGGCTTCGTGCCCGAGCTGTCGCGCATCACGATGGCGATGGAGGAAGCCATCGACGTCCTCTTCTACGGGTCCGGCAACCAACGACGCCAGCACATCATCGACGCGCTCCGCGAGCGCGGACTGCGGGTGACCCACCTGTTCGGCATCTATGGCCGCGAGCGCGACGCGGCGATCGCGCGCGCGAAGGTGGTGCTCTCGATGCACCTCCACCCCGCGCAGACTCTCGAAACCGTACGCATCGGCTATCTGCTCGCCAACCACAAGGCCGTGGTGGCGGAGTGCGGACCGGACACCACGATCGAACCCGGCATCGAGACGGCCGTGCGGCTGGCCCGCTACGAGGGGCTGGTGGACGCCTGCGTGGATCTCGTGAGCCGCCCCGCGGAGCGTGCGCAACTCGCCTACGCCGGCTATCGCTGGGTGACGCGCCGGCCGATGGCGACCGTGCTGGCGCCGCATCTCGAACGCATCGTGAACGCACGGGAAGCGGTACAGCTGCCCGCGCCGCCGCCCCAGTTGAAGCTGGGCGGATTCAACACGCCGCTCGAGGGCTGGCTCTGCGTGGACGAGGCCAACCCGGCGGCGGACATCGTGCTGCGCGCCGACGGCCCCCTGCCGCTCGGCCGCACGCGCGACACCCTGCGCTACGGTCGGGTGGCCCTCGAGGCGGAGAGCTTCGACGTGATCGACGCCGGCGACTGGCCCATGCGCACCGATGACTTCGAGAGCTTCATGCGCGACTGCGCGCGCCTGCTGCGATTCGGCGGGAAGCTCTCGATCCGCGTGCCGCACGAACTCTCGGGCGAGGCCTGGGGTGACCCGCGTACCCGCCGGGCATTCTCGGACCGCAGCTTCGGTGTCTTCGGCGACGCCCACGCGAGTCTCGGCTGGGGGGACGCCGCACTGGAACTCACCGATCTGCAACTCGAACTTACGCCATTGGGATCGGACCTCAAGGCGCAGGGCGCCGATGTCGATAACCTCTCCCGTACGCCGCGTGCCGTGGAGAAGATCCGCGTGACGCTGACGCGCCGGGGCTACCGCGCCCTGCCTGGCGCGGATCACTGAAAACAACGAGACCCGAACCATGCGCGAGCTGCTGTGGAAACAACGCCGGCTGTTCTATGCGGTGGCCATCTTCAGCTTCTTCGTCAATCTGCTGCAGCTGGGACCGTCGTTCTACTGGATGGCGGTGTTCGATCGCGTCATGACCTCGCGCAGCGAGGCGACGCTCTTCTACCTGACGATCGGCGTGGCGGGCACCCTGCTGCTCATCATGATGCTGGAGATCCTGCGATCCCGGCTGCTGGTCGTGATCACCATCTGGATCGACAAGAACGTAGCACCGGTGATCTTCGATGCACTGGTCACGCAGGGGGGCCGACCCGAGGTCGCCGCATACCCGGAAGGCATGCGCGACCTTCACACGTTCCGCAACTACATCACCGGCAGCGGCGTCTTCGCGCTCTTCGACGCGCCCTGGCTGCCGATCTACCTCATCATCATCTTCATCTTCTCGTCCACGCTCGGGTACTTCGCGCTGGGCGGGGTGGGCATCCTGATCCTGGTGGGCCTCGTCAACGAGTCGCTCTCGCGCGATGCGATGGGCACGATGCACAAGGAGATGGCGACGTCGTCCCGCTTCGTCGACACGGTGTCGCGCAACGCGGAGAGCGTGCTGACGCTCGGCATGCTGCCCAACGTCCGGGATCGCTGGGCCAGCCTGAACGATCTCTCTCTGTCCCATCAGGCGGTGACGGCCAACGTCGTGGGCTCCACCGTCAGCCTCACGCGTCTCGTCCGCCAGGTGGTGCAGATCATGATGCTCTGTGCCGGCGCGTGGCTCATCCTCGAACAGAACACGTCGCCGGGCGTGATGATGGCGGCGACGTTCATTGCCTCGCGTGCCCTGGTGCCGGTCGAGATGATCCTCTCTTCCTGGACGCAGCTCTCAGAGGCCCGCGCGGCCTACCGCCGGCTCGACGACTTCATCGCGTCCCTCCCGCCCCGGATGCTGGAGGAGCAGATGGAGCTGGAGCCCCCCAAGGGCAACGTGGCGGTGGAGCGTCTGGTCTTCGTGGTCCCCGGCCTGCAGCAGCCCATCCTGCGCGGGCTCAACTTCGAAGTGAGGGCCGGCGAGTCCATCGGAATCATCGGGCCTTCGGGCTCGGGCAAGTCCACGCTGGCTCGGCTGCTCGTGGGCCTCTGGACGCCCACGGCGGGCTCCGTCCGTTTCGACGGCGCCGAGCTGGATCACTGGTCGCGCGACGCCCTGGGCAAGCACATCGCGTATCTGCCGCAGACCATCGAACTCTTCTCCGGCACGATCGCCGAGAACATCGCCCGCATGGGCAAGGTGGACGCGAAGGAGGTCGTGAAGGCCGCCACGCAGGCGGGCGTGCACGACCTGATCGTCCGTCTGCCGCGCGGCTACATGACCAAGGTGTCGGACGGCAACAGCGGCCTCTCCGGCGGGCAGAAGCAACGCATCGCGCTCGCGCGTGCCCTCTTCGGCGATCCGCGACTCGTGGTGCTGGACGAACCCAACTCCAACCTCGACGCCGAGGGCGAGGCGATGCTCCAGACGGTGATGACGGAGCTGAAGGCGCGCGGCGTCACGACCTTCGTCGTCGCGCACCGCCCGTCCGTGCTGGCGAACGTGGACCGCATCCTCGTCCTGCGCGACGGCATGGTCGAGCGCTTCGCACCGCGCAATGAGATCCTGGGCCAGTACGCCGGCGGTGGCCCCGCGCCGGCGCCGGCCGTCGCACCGCCCGTCGTCCGCGCTGCCTGAGCACGGTGAAGAACGCCTTCCACAAGCTCTTCCGGATCGGCCAGTCGGGCGAACTGCCCGACGATCCGAAACCGATCCTGCGATTCGGCTTCGGCCTCATCGTGGTGTTCGTGTTCGGCGGCGTCTCGTGGATCTCGCTCGCACCGCTGGAAGGTGCCATCGTGGGGAATGGCGTGGTGAAGGTGCTGAACGAACGCATGCCCATCCAGCATCCGAAAGGCGGCGTGGTGAGCGCGATGCACGTGAAGGACGGCGCCCCCGTGAAGGCCGGCCAGGCGCTCTTCGAGATCTCGGAACCCACGCGACTCGCGGGCTTCCAGTCGTCCCGCTACCAGCACATCTCGGAGGTGGCGCGCAACGCCCGCCTGCGCTCCGAGCAGATGTTCGCCCCCCGGGTGATCTTTCCGGCGCAGGTGCTCTCGCGGCTGACCGACCCCGAGGTCGTGGCGATCATGCAGCAGGAGGAGACCGTGTACCGCAACCGGCGGGACGCCCTCCAGCAGGCCGAGAGCGCGATGCGCTACGAGCAGTCCCTCATTCGCAAGGAACTGGTGCAGCTGGACGACCGCGCCGCCATGCAGCGGGAGGCCGTCGACCTGGCCGGTCAGACTCTGGCGGCGAACGAGGATCTCGTTGCGCAGGGCTTCGTGTCGCGGCAACGCGTGCTGGAACTGAAGCGCGCGCACGTGGCGGAGGAATCCGGCCTCGGCGCCCTGGAGGGCGACAGGCTGCGCGCCGACCAGCGCCTCGCCGATCTCTCGCGCCGGGTCGCCGAGCTACGCAACCGCTTCCAGGAGAGCGTCGCGCAGGAGTTGAAAGCGAGCGACGAACGACTGCACCAGCTGGAGCAGAGCGTGTCCGCGCAGCAGTCCGAAGTGCAGCGCGACAGCATCACGGCGCCCATTGCCGGGACCGTCATCAACCTGCGCGCACTGTCCGTCGGCACCGCCGTGGGCCCGCTGCAGACCGTCATGGAGCTGGTTCCCACGGACGAATCGATGTTCATCGAGGCGCCGGTGGAGCCCAAGGACATCCGCTACGTGCACGTCGGCACCACCGCCGACATCCAGGTGACGGGATGGAACCGCCGCACGATGCCGATGCTGAAGGCCGTGGTCGACTACGTCTCGGCCGACGCGATCCGCGTGAGCGAGGAGAAGACGGCCTACATCGTCCGGCTGAAGGTCGACAAGCCGGCCTCGCCCGGGGTCGTGGAGCCGCTGAAGCCCGGCATGCAGACGATCGTGTATCTCCGCACCCCGGCGCGCACGATTCTCGACTACCTCCTCGAGCCGCTCATCGATTCGATGCGCACCGCCTTCCGCGAGCCAACGGGCACACCGGCGAAATAGCGTCCCGTCTGCGCTGCGCGGCTTGCATTTTCCCGCGCGACGATGCAATTTCGGATGAGTGCAGCGCGCCCTCCCCCGCGCGTCCCGCCGGCCCCCGTCACCGCCGCGTGACGAGACCACCCGCCATCGACTGGCCCGGCGTGGTCGGGAGAATCTCAGTGACACCCAACAGCCTTCATTCCGCCTCGGCGCGTGCCTTCCTGCGCGACGAGGATTTCCAGCATCGCGTCCTCGACCATCTGTTCGCGTTCGTCGGCGTCCTCGCCCCCGACGGAACGGTGCTCGATGCCAACCGTGCGCCGCTCGATGCGGCGGGCCTGACTCTCGACGATGTCCTCGGGCGGAAGTTCTGGGACTGCCACTGGTGGAGCCACGATCCTGCAGTGCAGGATCAGCTCCGCGTCGCCATCGCCCGGGCTGCCGCCGGAGAGTCGAGTCGGTACGACGTCACGGTCCGCCTCGCGGACGACGCCAGAATCACCATCGACTTCATGCTGGCACCGATGCGCGACGCCGCCGGCCGCATCACGCATCTGGTCCCCTCTGCCATCGACATCAGCGCCCGGAAGGCGGCGGATGCCGCCCTTCGCGCCAGCGAGGCGCGCCACCGCGCGCTGCTCGACGAGGCGCCGGTGGGCATCGCCGAGGTGGGGCTCGACGGGCGCTGGATCGAGGTGAACCGCAGGATGCTGGCGATCGTCGGCTATACGCGCGAAGAACTGCGGGCGCTGACCTTCCAGGACATCACCCATCCCGACGATCTCGACACCGACGTGCACGAGATGCGACGCCTCCTCGCCGGCGAGACCACCGGGTACACGCTCGACAAGCGCTACGTTCGGAAGGACGGCACGCCGGTGTGGATCCGCCTCACCGGCACGATCGTGCGGGACGCCGGCGGTGAACCCACCCACTTCATCGCGGTGGTCGAGGACATCAGCGAGCGCCGCGCCGCGGAGCAGGCCCGCCGGCACTCGGAGGCTCTGTTCCGGGAAGTGGTCGAACTGGCACCCAGCGGACTGCTGATGGTCGACGGCGACGGCCGCATCGTGCTCGCCAACGAGGCCGCGACGCAGATGTTCGGATACACGCGGGAAGAGATCCTCGGGCAGGCCGTCGAGGCGTTGGTGCCCGCCGCCGCCCGCGACCGGCACGTCGACGACCGCATCGCGTTCCAGGCCGGTGCCACCCGCCGCGCGATGGGTCTGGGTCGCGAGCTGCATGCGATCCGCCGCGATGGCACGGCGTTCCCGGTGGAGATCGGCCTCAACCCGGTGGTGACCGACAGCGGCGCGTGGGTCCTCTCTGCCATCCTCGATGTGTCGGCGCGACACGCGGCGCAGGCACAGTTGGAGGCCGCACTCGGCGAGAAGACGGTGCTGCTGAACGAGGTGCATCACCGCGTGAAGAACAATCTGCAGGTGGTGTCGAGCCTGCTGAGCCTCCAGGCGATGCATGCCCCCGCGGAGGTGCGTTCGGCCCTTGGAACGAGTCAGGGCCGGCTGCGCGCGATGGGGCTCATCCACCAGCTTCTCTACGAGAGCAAGGACTACCGCCGCGTGCAGCTCGGCGACTACCTGCAGCGCCTGGCGAACCTGCTGCGCGAGCTGCACGGCGACGCGCGAAGCGACATCGTCCTCACGCTCACCGACGACGGCGTGCCCGCGGCGCTCGATCTGCATCGCGCGGTGCCGTGCGGCCTCATCGTCACCGAGCTGGTGGCCAACGCGTTCAAGCACGCCTTCCCCGCGGGGCGTGCGGGTCGCATCGACATCACGCTCGGTTGGCGGGACGGCGGTCTCACCATCGTCGTCGCGGACAACGGCGTCGGACTGCCGGACGATTTCCGGCTCTCCGGCATCCGGTCGCTCGGCTACCGCCTGGTCCCCGTGCTGGTCGAGCAGTTGCACGGCACGCTCGAGATCGGCCCGGGTCCGGGTACATCGATCACCATCGCGCTGCCGCCCGAACGCGAGGCTGCGTCGTCATGACCATGCCGCGCATCCTCATCGTCGAGGACGAGCGCATCCTCGCCCTGGATCTCGAGGCGCGCCTGGAGGCCAACGGCTTCCCGGTCGTCGGCACGACGGCGACGGCGGATGGCGCCGTCGCGCTCGCGTCGAGCTGCCGGCCGGACGTGATCCTCATGGACATCCATCTGGACGGCGAGCGCGACGGCATCTCGGCCGCCCGGGAGATCCAGGCCACGCTGCGGATCCCGGTGGTGTTTCTCACCGCGTACGCCGAGAACGAGATCATCGCGCGGGCCCGGGAGAGCCTGCCGTTCGGCTATCTCGTGAAGCCCTGCAACACGCGCGAGCTGGTGGCGACCCTGCAGATCGCGGCGACGCGCCGCGAAGCGGAGCTGGCCGTCGAGTCGAGCGAGCGACGGTTGCGTCTCGCCATGGATGCGGCGTCGCTCGGCGTCTGGGAATGGCAACCGGACACCGGCGAGTTCACCACGGGCGGCGCGATCGACGGCATCTTCGGACAGATGCCGGAAGCGGTGACCGACTCCGTGGAACGCTTCATCGACCGGTTCGCCAGCACGGAGCGCGACGCAATCCGCCGCACCCTGTTCGATGGCGCGAGCACCTCCGGGATCCACCGATGCATCCGCACCGACAGCAGTGAGGGCTGGATCGAGGTCCACGCCAAGGTGTTTCCCCAGCAGTCGGGCACCGTCGTGGGGGTCGTGAAGGACATCACCGAGCGCCGCCAGATCGAGTCGCGCCTCCGGCAGGCCAAGGTGGTCTTCGACAACACGGACGAAGGCATCGTGATCACCGACGCGGCGCGGCGCGTGGTCTCGACGAACCCGGCATTCCTGGAGTTGACGGGTTACGAGCAAGCGGACCTGAACGGTGCCGACGCCGACGCACTGGTGTTCGCGGAGCCGCATGGCGCGAGCTTCTACGCGGGCCTCGTCCATCGGCCCCGCGGCGCGTGGCAGGCCGAGGTGCTCTGCCGCCGGGCGGACGGCACGCGGTTCGTGGCCTGGGCGCACCTCTCGGTGGTGCTGGACGGTGCCGGCGCACCCGGACATTTCGTCTTCACGCTCACCGACGTCAGCGCCATCCGGGCGGTGGAGGCACAACTCGAATACCTCGCCCACCACGACCCGCTCACCGGACTGCCGAACCGCATCCTTCTGCAGGACCGCATGCAGCAGGAGATCGCGAGGACGCAGCGCGATGGGGGCTGCTTCGCGCTGCTCTTCATCGATCTCGACAACTTCAAGGTCATCAACGACACGCTCGGGCACGACGTCGGTGACGCGCTGCTGCGCACCGTCGCGCAACGGCTTCGCGAGGACTTGCGCCTGGCGGACACGGTCGCGCGGCTGGGCGGCGACGAGTTCACCGTCGTCGTGGGCCGCGCGGACGACGCCGCCTCGGTGGCACTGCTCGGGCACAAGCTTCTGGAGTCCGTGGCCCGCCCGATGAACCTCGGCAGCGAGACCGTGACGATCACCGCCAGCATCGGCGTCGCATTCTTCCCGACCGACGGCGAGGACTCGCAGTCGCTGCTGAAGGCGGCCGACAGCGCCATGTACCACGCGAAGGGCGAGGGCCGGAACGGCGTGGCCTTCTACGCCGAGGACATGTCCGAGCGCGCCAGCGAGCGCCTCGCGATCGACCAGGGCCTGCGCGTGGCGCTGGCCTCGTCGCAACTCGCCCTGCACTTCCAGCCGGTGGTGGAGCTCGGCACGGGCCGCGTCGTCGGCGCCGAGGTGCTGCTGCGCTGGCGTCACCCGGTGCACGGGATGATCTCGCCGGCGCGCTTCATCCCGGTGGCCGAACAGAGTTCGCTCATCGACCAGATCGGCGCGTGGGTGCTCGACGCCGCCGTGCGCCAGGCCCGCGAATGGGACGCCCAGGGCCTGCATCCGTTCCGGCTGGCGGTGAACGTGTCGACGCGCCAGTTCGTGCGCGATGGCCTGGAGACCGTGGTGCGCGACGTGATCGCGCGCCACGGCATGCCGAACGGTGGGCTCGAACTCGAGATCACCGAAAGCGCCCTGCAGGCCGTGGACCGCAGCCGCCCGCTGCTGCTCGCGCTGCGCCAGCTCGGCGTGCAGCTCGCGATCGACGACTTCGGCACCGGCTTCTCGTCGCTCAGCCTGCTGCAGCACCTGCCCATCGACCGTCTGAAGATCGACCGCAGCTTCATCTCAGCGCTGTCGGAGCGCAGCAGCAGCCTCGCGATCGTCCGCGCCGTCGTCGGCCTCGGCCACACGCTGGGCCTGCGCGTGGTCGCCGAAGGCGTCGAGACCACCGAGCAGCTCGCGCTGCTGCGGCACACCGGCTGCGAGGACGCACAGGGCTACTACGTCTGCCATCCGTTGCCGGCGGACGAGTTCGCGGAATGGCTGCGGGGGCGGCGAGTGTAGGACTGACCCGCGCCGCTCAGCCCGCGGCGCGCTCCGCGATCAACGTCTCGAAATGCCGTTCCGCCGCGCGCATGAAGAGCGCGGGCGAGCACAGCGGCGAGACGCGGAGCTGGTCGCGCAGGCTGTGCCGCAGGCGGTCGAGTGCGGGGATGTCCCCGGCGAGGCGCGCCGCGATGTCGACGTAGGCCTCGGTGTCGTGCCCCACGAGTTCCGGCAGCCCCGCGGCGTGGAGATGCGCGGTGGTGTGGTTCGATGCGAAACGGGTGCCGCGCAGCGTGACCACCGGCACGCCCATCCAGAGCGCGTCACAAGTCGTCGCACCGCCCGAGAACGGCATCGGGTCGAGGGCGATGTCGATGTCCGCGTACTCGGCGAGCATCGCCTCGTGCGGCGAGGCGTCCCGGAAGATCACCCGCTCCGGTGCGATGTCGCGACGGGCGAACTCGCTCAGGATGCGGTCGCGTGCGAACCCGTGGGTCGCGTGCCGCCACTTGATGAGGAGCCGCGCGTCGGGGACGCGATGCAGCAGGTCAGACCATGCCGCGAGCGTCGTCGGGCCGAGCTTCGCGAGCTTGTTGAAGCAGCCGAACGTCACGTAGCCGTTGCGCAACGCGGGCGTCGGCGCCACGGCAGGCGCGTAGTCGGGTGCCACGTAGCACGCGAAATCGAAGGGCAGGCGCACCACGCGCTCGGTGTAGCAATCGTCGATGCCGGGCGGCGCCGTGTGCGGATCGGTGAAGACGGCGTCCATGTTCGGGAGCCGTGTCGGCCCCTCGTAACCCAGCCACGACACCTGCACCGGCGCGCAGCGTGCAGCGAACGCGGCGAGGCGATGGCCGCCGGTGTAGCCGTTGAGATCCACGAGCACGTGGATGCGCGATTCGCGGAGAAACTTGACGAGCGCGTCGATGCCGAGCGCCGAGACGTCGTGCCACGCATCCACGTGCGGCCGCATCGTGACGGTGACGCCGTCCCCATTGCCGCCAGAGGTCGACAACGCCCACACCTCGAAGCGGGAGCGGTCGTGCCCCGCGAGAATGCCGCGGATGAAGAAGCCCGGCGCGCTCACACGGAAGTCGGACGACAGGTACGCGATGCGGATGCGCTCGCCGGGCCCGGGCAGCGCGGGCACGAAGCCGGCCGCGAGGGCTTCCGGGACGCGTGCGGCGATGCGCTGTCCGGCCCGGCGCGCGAGTTCGGAGAGATCGCCCTCGGACACCATTTCGGAGAACTGGCTGACGAGCAGCAGATTGGTGGCGAGCAGCGGGTTGTCGGGGTCGGATGCCAGCGACTTCTGGAAGGCGGAGATCGCCGCCTCGGTGTGGCCCATCTCCCACAGCAGCTTGCCGCACTGGTTGTACGCGCTGCCGGAATCGGGCGCGAGCGCGATGGCCTCGTCGACGGCGGCGAGGGCGACGTCGATGCGGCCCGCGTTGAACGCGACACCCGACATCGTGACGAGCAGTGCCGCGCGGTCCGCGGCCGGCCGGGCCGGGCCCTTCAGCGCATGGCTGTAGGCCTCCAGCGCCACATCGTTCCGGCCCACCGCCGCGTAGAGGTTGCCGAGGTTCTGCCACGCCTCCGGATACTCAGGCAGGAGGGCAATGGCCTGGCGGTAGGACGACTCCGCCTCGGTGAGCTTGCCGAGCGCCCGCGCTGCGACGCCGCGCACCAGCCAGCCGTCGGGCCGCTTCGCCCACTGGGGTCGCGAGTCGTCGAGGGTCCGCACGCAGCCCGCAGCATCGCCGCGGCGGTACGCCTCGAATGCTGCGGCGAGCGGATCGCCGGCGACCTCGGCCGTGCTCATGTCAGTGGATCCCGAAGACGTGCCGGCGGCGCTGCAGGAACGCCTGGTCCGCCATCAGCCGGCGAAGCATCTCGACGTGCTCCGGCTTCGCATTGCGGCCGATGCCGACGAAGTAGAGGTCGTGGACGATGTGGTCCTCGACGAACGTCCAGAAGCCGAAGCGGCTGTCGAGGTCGATGCCCGCGAAGTCCTCGGGCGCGAGATTGCGGTAGTAGTCCTCGCCGCCGGCCGGCGGATACCGGCGGGTCTCGTGCTGCCGCCGACCGTAGCCCGCGCAGCCCACGACCATGAGGCCGTCGGCCTTCAGCATGCGCACCGCATTCGTGAACGCATCGCGCCACGAGGGCAGATGCTCCAGCGTCTCGCAACTCACGATCGTGTCGTAGCTCTCGCTGCCTGCCGGATACACCTCGGCGGGCTCGGCCGGGCGGCCGTCCTGGATCGACTGCGCGTTCGGCAGGGCGATGCGGCACTGGTCGAACCATTCCTGCGTGGCTGCAGCAGCCCCGAGCCGACCGATCTCCAGCACCTGGCGGTTGCGGAAGTAGTCGGGGAGATGCCGCTTCATCAGGCCGAGGAAGAACCGCTGCTCGGACCGGGCCTTGTAGTCGTGCAGCTTCAGCCGGTCGCGGATGCTGGCGACGATGTCGAGCACCTCGCTGTTGTCCGGGCGCTCGACGAGCGACGCGGCAGCGACGCGCGCCGCTTCCTGCGCACGATCCGCAGTGAGGAGATGGCGGGCGAGCCACGTCACCTCGGGCGATTTCAACACCGGCCGGGACACGGTCCGCAGGAAGAGCTCGATGTCCTGGGCGTTCCAGTACATCCAGAGATTCTGGGGGCCGTGGAATCCGAACGTCGCGCGGCCGGCGTTGACCGTCTCGTGGGCGAAGCGCGAGGCCACGTCCAGCGCCGCGAACCGGATGCCGAACTCCGCTTCGAGTCGCGGACGGAAGTGCACGCAGATGGCCTGGTCCTCGTGGACGATGGCGTCCTCGGGGAACGACGGATCCTGCAGCACCTGCATCAGCTTCTTCGAACGCAGCGAGAAGCCGCCATTGCCCACCGGATACGGGCTGAGATCCGCCGGCCAGGGCGCGCCGATGTAGTCCGCGTCGAGGAACGCCGGGTCCCACATCTCGGGACGGGTGACGTAGCCGTCCCATTGCATCACCAGCGCATGGCTGGTCGCCACATGATCGGGGAGCTGTTTCACCAGGAAGATGGAGTATTCGCGCTTGCTGCGGATCTGCGGGATCCGGATCACCTCGATGCCCTCGGGCGCCGGGACGAATTCCTGGGAGGTGAAGAGGACAGCACGGGCGAATCGGCAGGCGGCCAGCGAACGCTGCATCGCCTGGACGGCGAGCGGCACGTTGACGCAGTCGATGCACACGAGCGTGACCTGCTGGAGGTCAGGGCGGTCGGTCACTTCAGGGGTCTCCCGGTGTCCGCGCAGTCCGACCGGCCGGTCGGCGGCGCATGACAACGTTATCGGCCCCGTGATGGCGCGGCTTTAGGCTCTACGCATTCCGATCGCATGGAAACCTCTCCCGGGCCTGTCGGCCCGGGGCGGTTTCCGCGCGGCGTACCAACAAGGGGAGGGCCCCTTGTATATCCCCCCGCGGATGCACCACGGACCTCGAATGGGCAACGAACTGTAGGAGCGGGCCATGCCCGCGAAAGCGATGGTTCCGGTCGAGGCATTCCCTCGCATCGACCGCTTTCGGGGCCACGGGCCCCTCCTACCAGGGCCACACCCGCTGCGCATGGTGTGCACACCACGGACCTCGAATGGGCAACGAACTGTAGGAGCGGGCCATGCCCGCGAAAGCGATGGTTCCGGTCGAGGCGTTCCCTCGCATCGACCGCTTTCGGGGCCATGGGCCCCTCCTACAGGAACCGTCGCTTCGATCCCGCTTGGTGGTACGCCACGCAGGCGCCCCTCCTACCGGGACTATCGCGCGCCGAACAGCGTCGGCGCGCGACGGTGCGACCAGATCATCATCACCACGCCTGCCACGATCATCGGCAGCGACAGCCATTGGCCCATGCTGAAGCCCATGGCCAGGATCCCGAGGAAGCTGTCGGGCTCGCGCGTGTACTCGACCAGGAATCGCAATGTGCCGTAGCCGACGAGGAAGAGCCCGGACACGGCCCCCAACGGGCGCCGCTTGCCTGAATAGATCCAGAGCAGGAGGAACAGCACGACACCTTCGAGGGCGAACTCGTAGAGCTGGGACGGATGCCGGGGGAGCTCGTCCACGGTCGGGAAGACCACGGCCCAGGAGACGTCGGTGGCGCGGCCCCACAGCTCGCCGTTGATGAAGTTGCCGAGCCGGCCGAAGCCGAGACCCGTGGGGACGAGCGGGGCGATGAAGTCGGTCACCGCGAGCCAGTGCTTGTGGCGTCGCCAGGCGAAGAAGGCCATCGCGATGATCACGCCGAGGAAGCCCCCGTGGAAGGACATGCCGCCTTCCCACACGTAGAGCATCCGGATGGGATCCTCCGCGTACTCGGCGAACTTGTAGAAGAAGACGTACCCGAAGCGCCCGCCGAGGACCACGCCGATCACGCTGAAGAACAGGATGTCGTCCATGTCCTTGTAGGACCAGCCGAGATCGGGCCGCGTGCGGACCCGGTGGCGGCCCAGGAAGAGCGCCGCCACGAAGCCGATGAGGTACATGAGGCCGTACCAGCGCACGGCCACGGGGCCCAGCTTGATGGCGATGGGGTCGAACTGGGGATGGATGAACATGCGGACGGGGCAGCGGAATGAAGGTCGATTATAGCGGCCGGACCTCGCCGGTCCGCGCATGACCCCATCGACGGCGCGCGATGCCGCCATGTTCCCGATGCGTGGCGGCGGCCACCTGTCGCATACTCGCCGCGGACTCGCCAACTGCCGCGAGTCCGCTCCACGTCACCCACGGATCCTCCATGTCCTTCCCCAGGGATGTCTCGCTCTCGGCCGTCGTGGCCGGCTTCGTCACCGTGCTGGTCGGGTTCACGAGTTCCGGGGCTCTCGTGTTCGAGGCCGCCCGCTCCGCAGGCGCCACACCGGGTCAGATCGGCTCGTGGATGTGGGCGCTGGGCCTCGGCATGGGACTCACCTGCCTGCTGCTGTCGCTGCGCTACCGCATGCCGGTGGTGACCGCGTGGTCCACGCCGGGCGCCGCGATGCTCATCGTCAGCGCCGCCGGTGTGCCACTGGCAGAGACGACCGGCGCCTTCATCGTCTGCGCCGTGCTCATCACTGTCGCGGGGTTCTCGGGCGCGTTCGAGCGGGCGATCGGACGGATCCCGCTCTCGATCGCGTCGGGCCTGCTCGCCGGCGTGCTCGTGCGCTTCGGGTTCGAGATCTTCATCGCGATGAAGACGCAGTTCACGCTGGCCGTCACGATGTTCGCGGTCTACCTTGCCTGCCGACGCCTGAAGCCGCGCTACGCGGTGCCGGGGGCGCTGCTCGCGGGCATCGTGGTCGCCGGCGCGAAGGGCTTGCTCCACGTGACCGACATCACCCTCGCCCCCGCCGTGCCCGAGTTCGTGATGCCGGCGTTCTCGCTGAGCGCGCTGGTCGGCATCGCCCTTCCGCTCTTCGTGGTCACGATGGCTTCTCAGAACGTTCCCGGCAGCGCGGTGATCCGGGCGTCGGGCTTCGCGGTGCCGCTCTCGCCGGTGATCGGGTGGATCGGGGTGACCAACGTGATCCTCGCCCCGTTCGGCGCCTTCGCGCTGAACCTCGCCGCCATCACCGCGGCCATCTGCATGGGGCGCGAGGCCCACGAGGACCCCTCGCGTCGCTACGTGGCGTCGGTGGCGGCCGGCATCTTCTACATCCTGATCGGAATCTTCGGGGCGACGGTGGGGGCGCTCTTCGCCGCATTCCCCAAGGAACTGGTGCTGGGCATCGCCGGCCTCGCGTTGATCGGGACGATCGGGAACGGCCTCGCGGTCGCCGTCGCCAACGAGCGCGAACGCGAACCGGCGCTCATCACGTTTCTGGTGACGGCCTCGGGGATGAGCCTCGCGGGCATCGGCTCGGCGTTCTGGGGTGTGGTTGCCGGGGCGATCGCGCTGAAGGTGCTGACGCCCAGGGTCGAGAAGGCGACCTGAGTGCCGCGCATCCGGGCATCACACCACCCGCGCGTAGAGCACGGAGTCGATGACCTCGCCGTCCTTGAACACGCTGCGCCGGAGCAGCCCCTCGCGCTCGTAGCCGCATTTCTCGAGAACGCGCATCGACGCGGCGTTCCATGCGAACACGCGGGCCTCGAGCCGAACGAGATCGAGCCTCGGCATGATGTGCGCGGTGACGGTGCGCAGCGCCGCGGTGGCGATGCCGCGGCCCCAGTAGGCCTCGCCGAGCCAGTAACCAATCTGGGCGGATCGCGCGAAGATGCCCAGGCCCGGATCGATGCCGATGCCGCCGGCCAGCCGCCCACCCACCTCGATGGCCCATTGCGTGGGGCTGCGCGCGGCGCATACGGCATTCAGCCACGCTTCGGCATCGGCGTCGTCATAGGGATGCGGGAAGAGATGCGCGAGGTTGCGCCAGACAGCCCGGTTGTTCGCGATGGCCGGCAGCGCGGCCCGGTCGTCCATCAACCAGTCGCGGACGAGGCAGGGGCCGCAGTCGAGGTGCGGCGCACGGGCGGCAGGCTCGGTCATGTCAGCATCCGACGAATCAGACTCTCCTGGAGGCGCATCGCTTCTCCCTTTAGTCCAATTGTCCCATGCCGGCCACGAACGGCACCGTCCGTCGACGGTCCACGGCCGGTACCCTCACAGCGAGCTGCCCCACCATGAAACGATCCCTCCGGCACGCCGTCACCCTCCTCGCCATGGTTCCCTGCCTCGCCATGGTTCCCTGCCGCGCGTCCGCGGCCGATGACGAGGCGCCGCGACCTGCTCCGCAAGGTCTCTCGAGCACCTCTTCCGATGCCTCCGGCGAGCCCCGCCAGGACCTCACCGCGCTCCCCGTCGTCCGGCGCTTCAACCTGATCGGCATCGGCATCGGCTTCATCCCGGAGTTCTCGGGGTCGAAGGCGTACCGGCCGCTGGTGCTTCCCGTGGCCCGACTGCAGTACCGCGACACGCTGTTCTGGAACGGACTGACGGCCGGCGTGCGGCTCTGGGACAGCGACGACAAATCGATTCGACTGACCTTGCAGTTCGAGCCACGGTTCGGCTGGACGGCCGAGAACGGGACCCGCGTGGCCGGCATGCAGGATCGCGACTTCTCGATCGAGGGTGGCCCCAACATCCAGTGGGGCACGAGGATCGGCGTCTTCAACGCGAGCATCTCGCAGGACGTCGGTGGTGCCAGCCATGGCCAGACGGCGCAGGTGCAGTTCATCCGGTCGCTGGTCACCAACCAGACCGTGCGCGTGAACGGCATCGTGGGCATGCAGTGGTTCAGCGCGAAGATGAACGACTACTACTTCGGTGTCCGGCCGGCGGAGGCCACCTTCGCACGCCCGGCCTACACCGCAGGAGCATCGACAAGCCTGCAGGTCGGCGTGAACGGCGTGTGGTCCATCACGGAACGCGGATCCGTTCTGTTCGGCGCGATCGCGAGCCGGCTGGGGAGCGGTGCCGCCGACAGCCCGATCGTCGAGACACCCTGGCAGGCGATCGTCTACACGGGGTACGGCTGGAGCTTCTGAGGCATCGCCGCGCGCGTCATGGCTTCTGCCATCGACTGGCATCCGCCACCCGATCCTGCTGTAATGCCTTCGAGGGTGAGGCACCAGCCTCTGCCCCCGGAACTCGCCAATCAACAGGAACAATGCCCCCGATGAAGATCATCTCCCTGCTCGCCGGTACCGCTCTCGCTCTCTACGTCGCTCTGGCCGTCCCCACGGCTGGCGCCGAGCCCGTCACGCACGACGAGCTCATCCAGCAACACGCAACGATCGAGAGCGACCACGCCTCACTCGAGGCAGCGCACGGCGATCTCGAGAAGACTCACAGGCAGCTGAAGGCCGACCATAAGCGTCTCTCGGGTTCTGATATGGAAGCCGCCCACCGCGCACTAGAGAAGAAGCACGCGAAGCTCCTTGCCGGGCATGGCGCCATCGTGAAGAAACACGCGGCCATCGTGAAGAAACACGCGGGACTGGAGAAGCGTCACGCGAAACTCGCCCCCGAGCGCGTTGCCGCCGAGCATCAGGCGATGCTGGCCGACCACGAAAAGCTGAAGGCCGACCACGAGAAGATGATGAACGACCACGCGAGCATCAAGGCCGACCACGAGAAGATGCTCGCGGAGCACGACAAGCAGTGACCCCTGATCTGGGACGGCCGCCTTCACCGACGGCGCGTTAGGGAAGTCAGCTGCGCGGCCCGATCAATCGGTCGCGTCGCCGGCCGTCCCGGGGTGATCAAGGGCCCCCCCCGCCTCATCGGGGGAAAGCACCCCGCCCCCTGGCATCACGATCTGCATCTCGAGTGCGGTGAAACCTAGGTTCACCGAAGCCGTCAGCGTCACCGGGCGTTCCGACACCGGCTTCGCCGCGACCTCCTCGGCGGCGATCCGGAGAATCGTCCGCATCTGCTCGACCGCCGCGCGCACGGCCTTTTCGTTGAGGTTGGAAGCCGCGGTGCCGGCCGCGTCCGCGATGTTCTCCGCGCCTTCACGCACGGTGGATCGCACGCCGTTCACCGCGCCGCCCGCGAGGGTGGTGAGCTGGTTGCCGAGGTCTTTCATCCGGTCGAGCATGGTCTGACTCCCCAGGGTCGTCAGGGCTTGTCGTACTGCTGGATCAGCGCGCGGGCGTCCTCCAGGAGCGCCTTGCCGTCGGCGCCCTTGGCCGAGGCCTCCTTCACCCAGTCGTCGTCGACATTCTCGGACGCCTTCACCCAGCGCTGGAACTCGGCCTCGGTCAGCTTGATGAGCGCATTGCCCCGGTCGCCCGCAAGGCGGCGGTTGGTGGGGACGACACTGTCGAAGCCCTTCTCTCCGGCCCACGCCGAAGTGGCCGCGCCGCTGTTGCTGTCGATCACCTTCTTCAGGTCCGCCGGCAGGCTGTTGTACCGGCGCTGGTTCATGACGAAAGCGAAGATGGTGTTCGCGAACTTGTACTGGCCCGAAGGGACGTCGATGTGGCTACGCGCGATCTCCTGCAGTTTCACCGTCGGCACGCCTTCCCACGGCACCATCGCGCCGTCGATCACGCCCTTCGCGATGGACTCGGGCACCGACGGCAGCGGCATCTGCACCGGTGTCGCGCCCAGAGCCGTGAGCATCCGCGAATTGAGCCGCGTGGCCGCGCGGATCTTCAGGCCCTTCAGCTCCTCGAGTTTCGTGAACCCCTTCGGATTCGCGATGTGGAACGCCGCGCCGTCGTGCGTGTGGAGCCACAGCGGCTGCACGCCACGATATTCCGCGGTGCCGTGCTTCTGCACGTAGTGCCAGAAGGCCTGACTCGACCCCTTCGCGCTCCGCGTGAAGAACGGCAGCTCGAAGACCTCGCTGCGGGTGAAGCGACCAGCGGAGTACGTGGGTACGGTCCACACGATGTCGGCCACCCCGTCGCGCGCCTGATCGAACAGTTGGGCGGGCGTGCCGCCCAGCGTCATCGCCGGGAAGATCTGGCACTTCAGACGGTCGGACGACTCCTTGTTGATCTTGTCGCACCACGGCTGGATGAGGTTCACGTGGACGTTCGACGTGGCGGGCAGGAAGTGCGCGACCTTCAGAACGATCTGCTGTGCCATGGCCGGCGCGGATCCGAGGGAGGAGGTCACTGCGACGGAGATCACTGCGGCGGCGAGCGGGCCGGGACGGATTTTCACGGGGACGTCTCCTGGGGTGTCAGGTCTGGAACGTGCGCACGAGCACGAGGGAGATCGAAGGGAAGAAGAGCAGCATCACGATCCGCACGAGATCCGAGGCGAGGAATGGCATCACGCCCTTGAAGGTCTCGGTGAGCGGCACGTCCCGCGCGAGGCGGTTGATGATGTACACGTTCATGCCCACCGGCGGGTGGACAAGACCGATCTCGACGACCATCAGGGCGAGGATACCGAACCAGATGCTCTTCTCGGTGGCGCCGAGGCCCCAGAAGTCGAGGCCCATCACCATCGGGTAGAAGATCGGGATGGTGAGCAGGATCATCGCGAGACTGTCCATCACGCAGCCGAGGAAGATGTAGATCAGCAGGATGGCGGCCATGACGAGCAGCGGCGGCGCACCGCTGGACTGCACCATCGCCGCCAGTTCGGCAGGCATCTGCGACAGGGCGAGCGCGCTGTTCAGCATGTCGGCGCCGAGCAGCACCAGGAAGATCATCGAGGTGGCCGTGGCCGTGCCGAGCGCACTCTCCACGATGCCGGACAGCCGCATGCCGCCCCGGAGGATCGCGAGGGCCCCGCACGCCGCAGCGCCGATGGCGGCCGCCTCGGTGGGGTTCGCCCAGCCGCCGTAGATGCCGACGATCACGACGAGGAACACGATCATCACCGGGAGCACTTCGAGCAGCGCCTTCACGCGCTCGGGCCACGGAATCACGGGACCGGCTGGTCCGGCCTCGGGCTTCCACCGCACGAAGATCTGCACGACGAGCATGTAGCCCACCATCGCGATGATGCCGGGCAGCACCGCCGCCATGAAGAGTTTGCCGATCGATTCCTGCGTGAGGATCGCGTAGATCACGAGCGGCACCGACGGCGGGATCATGATGCCGAGCGTGCCGCCCGCGGCGAGGCAGCCCGTCGCGAGGCTGCCCGCGTAGCCGTGACGTTTCAGTTCCGGCAACGCGACCTGACCCATCGTGGCGGCCGTGGCGAGCGACGAGCCGCAGATCGCTCCGAAGCCGGCGCAGGCACCGATCGACGCCATCGCGATGCCGCCCCGGCGATGCCCGAGGAACGCGCTCACGAAGCGGAAGAGGCTGCGCGACAGTCCGCCGTGCGTGGCGAACTGGCCCATCAGCAGGAAGAGCGGGATCACGACGAGGTCGTAGTTCGAGAGGCGCGCGTAGGCCAGGTTCTTCAGCGACGCGAGCAGTGGCGTCGCATCGAACTGGCTCAACGCGTAGTAGCCGCCCGCGCCGGTCGCGAACATCGCGATGCCGATGGGCACGCGCAGCATCAGCATCAACAAGAGGGCCGCGAACATCAGCTCGCCCGCGACGATCCCGTTCATGCGCGCTTCCCGCGCAGCAGTCGCGACGCCATGTAGAAGCCGGCGAGCGCGAGCAGCACGAAGCCCGGGACCATCAGCATCTGCGCGATCCAGAGCGGCACCCCGAGGATCGGCGAGGTCTCCTCGTACTCGCGGACGTTCATCGCCCCCAGGAACGTCCGCCACGCGATCAGTGCGCCGAAGAGCCCGACCAGCAGCGAGCCGACGCCGTCGAGCCGGCGGATGGTGACCTCCTTCAGATGCTGCGTGAAGAAGTCGACCTTGACGTCGCCGCGCTCGAGATGCGCCCACGCGAAGAAGCTCGCGGACGCGAACGCGGCGCACATCTGCAGCAGCTCGACGTCGCCGGGCACCGGGGCCGACGCCACCTTGCGGCCCACGATCGACACGATGGACATCGCCACCAGCCCGATGAACACGAGCCCGCCGCCGAGTGCGAGCCAGCGGGCGCAGGCGCGCAGTGCCCGGCCGTAGGCACCGCGCTGCACCGGCACGATGGTCGTGGTTTCGAACTCCATGGGCTCGCGCACGTTGGGCTCAGCGACGGTGTTGCCGCCGACCGAAGCCACGGGCGCGCCGCAATGGTGGCAGGCGGGTGATACCGGTCATCCAGGGACTCCTCCGAGTATCTTTTTCACGAGCGTACCAGCGAGGGTGCCCGGGCACGCCGTGGGCCCCGGCGGCGGCGGATGGTCACGCGGGACGCGATGCGAGGCAAGCCCCCGGCCGCAGTCGGCGACGATCAGTCGGCAAGACATCGCTCGACCCGCCAGCCGTACAGCCACTCGAGAGCGTCGTAGAAGCGCTCCGCGGAACGCCCCTTCCAGAGTTCGTTGCGCACCAGCCGCTCGACGCCCTTCGCGTGGAAGATGCGCCCCATCTCGCGCGCCGAGAGCACGATGCGGGCAGTGCGGGCAACGCGGGAGCGCTCGTAGTGCGCAAAGGCCGCGGGGAAGTCGTCGTCGTGCACACGCAGCGCCTCGCCGAGCGTCACGGCATCCTCCAGCGCCATGCACGCGCCCTGCGCGAGGTACTGCAGCGTCGGATGCGCGGCGTCGCCCAGCAGCGTGGCGCGACCGAAGGTCCACTCGCCGATGGGCTCGCGATCCGCGGTCGCCCAGCGCTTCCACCCGAGCGGCAGGTCGATGAGCTGTCGCGCCCGCGCGCAGATCCCCGTGAAATAGCTCTGCACTTCCTCGCGGCTGCCCTCCGTGACACCCCAGACCTCCTGATGCCGGCTGTGGAACGTGACGACCACGTTGAACTGCTCGCCGCCGCGCAGCGGGTAGTGCACGAGATGGCAGTCGGGCCCCACCCAGATACTCGCCGCATTCCAGCGGAGGTCCTCGGGGAAATCCTGTCGCTCGACGACCGCGCGGTAGACGACGTGACCCGAAACCCGCGCCGGGTCGCCCACGTACTGCGCGCGCACCGCCGACTTCACGCCGTCGGCGGCGATCAGCGCCCGCCCGCGATGGCGATCACCCATCGCGTCGATGGCGTCGACGCCCGCGTCGTCCTGCTCGATGCGCGTCACCTGCGTGGACGTGACGAACTCGATGCGCCCCGTGTCGCGCGCACCTTCGAGCAGCGAGTGATGCACGTCGGCGCGATGGATCACCGCGTACGGATTGCCGAACCGCGCGAGGAAGGGCTCGCCCAGCGGGATGTGGCCGACGCGCGTGCCGTCGATGGCGTCGTGCATCACCATCTCGTCGGTGTACACGGCGCGTTCACGCGCACGCGGTCCGACACCCAGTGCGTCGAAGGCCGCGAAGGCGTTGGGTCCCAGCTGGATGCCGGCGCCGATCTCGCCGATCTCCGGCGACTGCTCGAGCACTTTCACGGCAAACCCCCGGCGCGCCAGCGCGAGCGCGCACGCCAGCCCGCCGATCCCACCCCCGGCCACGAGCACCGGGAGGCCCCCGCGATCGGCGGTCATCGGCCCCTCCTCCCTGGTCTTCTGCTGTTCGTCATGATCGTCAGCATGCTTATAATCAGTCCGGTGATGATATCGCGACTTCCCCCCGCCCGCCGACACCCGCACAGACGCGCATGAAGAAGGCCGCCAACCCTCCCGACTTCGATCTCGACGCCCTGCCGGGTCACTACATCCGCCGGCTGCAGCAGATCGCCGTGGCGATCTTCCTGCAGGAAACCGCCGATCACGGCGTGACACCGGTGCAGTACGCGTCGCTCCACACGGTGGCGCTCTCGCCCGGCATCGACCAGCGCACGCTGGCGCGCACCATCGGGTTCGACACGTCAACGATCGCCGGCGTGATCGACCGCCTCGAAGCGCGCGGGCTCATGGTGCGCAGCGCCTCGCCGGAGGACCGACGGGTGCGGCGGCTGACGCTCACCAATGAAGGCCAGGCGCTGCTCGCCGCCATCGTCCCCGACATGCTGCGCGCGCAGGAGCGCATCCTCGATCCGCTGCCCAAGAGCGAGCGCCGCGAGTTCATGCGGATGCTGCGGGCGCTGGTGACGGCGAACAACGAGCTGAGTCGGGCGCCGAGCGAGGCCGAGTGAGCGAGGCAAAGTCGCGCGTTTGCAGCCGCTCGGCGCCACGGAGAATGGTCGACCGTTTCACCGCCCAGCACACCGGCCCGCGAATCCGTTCGCGAGGATGACATCGCATTTCCCGATCGACGTCATCACACCATGCGATTGGACCCGCGGTACGCGCATGACCACACTGATCTCCATCACCTTTGGAGAACACCCATGAACACCGCCCGAAAGACTTTCGCCATTGCCATTCTCGCGACCCTTGCGACCGCTTCCTCAGCCTCCGCCGCGGACACGACCGTTTGGGTGGAGCGCAGTTACGACCAGACCGTGACGCTCGGTCAGAATCCCGCGACGGGCAAGGACATGTACCCGCACCAGTCCGTGGCCATTCAGTACGCGGTGAACTGCAGCGAAAGCACGTTGCGTCTGTCGGCGTGGAGGATGTTCAGCGGCCCCCGTGGCGAGGGCATCCTGATCTGGTCGGGGCGTCACGCCTCGGGCACCGGTGATGCGGGCTACGCAGCCGTGACCGACGAGGAACGCGGCGCCATCTCAACCGCCTGCCAGGCGACCGCTGCGGCGCGGTGAGCCGCGGATCACGGCGGGGACGGCTACGCTGCCGTCGTCCCGCCGCGGATCAACCGCCGAAGATATCCAGCGGCAGGAATGCCGAGACGATCAGGTTCGGCACATCGACGACCTGACTCACCTTGAGATCGACCGCGACGCTGGTCAGGCAGTAGGCCTGCTGCCGCGTGAGGCCGCGGGTGTCGACGAGGTAGTCGACCATGTTGAGCAGCGCGTTCTTCGCCGCCATCGAGAGATCTTCCGACTCGTTGCGCAGACCGTCCCGGCTGACGGGAATGCCCGTGGTCGCGTAGAAGCGGCGCGGTGCCGCCATCTCCGGTGACGTGAAGAAGCCGGGGTGTTCGTACGACGGATCGTTCTGGTTGCGACGGCGCGCTTCGCCCTTCAGCACTTCGAAGGTCGCAACGAAGGTTGCGCTCGTCTCCACCGCCGTTCCACAAGATTCCCCGTCGCCCTGCGCGAAGTGCGCGTCACCGACGGAGAAGAGACCGCCGCGCTGATACACGGGCAGGTAGAGCGTTGCGCCCGCGGTCAGCTGCTTGATGTCGACGTTGCCACCGGTTTCGTGCGGCGCGATGGTACGGATGGCACTGTCCGCGATGGCCGGGTCCGACGGCACCGCGGCACCAGCGCTCGGCGGCACCACCGCGCCGCCACGCGCGAGCAGTTCGGCCTCCCGTGCGTTGATCCGCGCCAGCAGCTCGTGCGAAGGCGCCACACCCATCACGCCCATGAACGGCGCGCCGGGAATTCGGACCCCGGGTAGATCGGGCGAGGTCGCGAACCCACCCGCCATTTCCCAGTGCACGATGTACGGATCGGGGAAGTGCTCCCTCAGGAACCCAAACCCCGGCATGATGAAAGTGAAGCCGCGCGAAGCCGTGTGTACGGCCTCGATCTTCACGGCCAGCAGATCGCCGGGTTCCGCACCTTCCACATACACCGGGCCGGTCAGCGGATGGATCCGCCCCATCTCGACCGACAGCAGTTCGGTCGCCGTCATGCCGCGCTTGATCTGGCGATCCAGGCCGTCGATGGTCTCCATCTCGACCGTTGTGCCCGGGGCCACCCGCACTGCCGGCGCAATATCCGGGTGCCATCGGTTGTGCCCCTTGCCCCCTTGTAGTGCGAGCGGTTGGTCGGGATCCAGGTGAATGCGCGTCGTCGCCATGGGAGCGGGCCTCGGTGGGGGTGATTGGACACCCAGTCCACCGCAATCGACGCGCCATGCGGCCTTGCCATGGGCATGCAGGCGATGCCCCCTTGTGCCCGCATCGCACCGTGGGATCGCAGCCATGGCCGATGGCGCCCCCCTTGTAGGAGGGGCCCATGGCCCCGAAAGCGGTTGATGCATGGAAACGTGTCACCCGGAACCATCGCTTTCGCGGCCATGGGCCGCTCCTACAAAAAGCGTGGCCGATTCCGAAAGCGGGTGATGCACCACAGCCCCTGTAGGAGGGGCCCATGGCCCCGAAAGCGGCGAATGCAAGGAAACGCTTCGACCGGAGCAATCGCTTTCGCGGCCATGGGCCGCTCCTACAAAAAGCGTGGCCGATTCCGACAGCGGTTGATGCACCACAACCCCTGTAGGAGGGGCCCATGGCCCCATGGCACTACCTTAAGGGAAAAGTCGTCGCGGCCTCCCTACGAAGAGAGGTCTGGCGGCCTCGCGCTTTCGACATGGTGGTGTCT